>Ga0307516_10001651_pt1 | contig 30684 bp, 28 predicted proteins | sample 19_EM_MG_FD_203310 | JGI IMG/M metagenome (GOLD analysis project Ga0307516, IMG submission 203310) | Populus trichocarpa ectomycorrhiza microbial communities from riparian zone in the Pacific Northwest, United States - 19_EM | ecosystem: Host-associated > Plants > Roots > Unclassified | place... | reverse complement strand
ACCGTGCCATGGTTGACCGCGGTGACGCGGAACTGCGCCACCTCGGGGTTGGGCGCCAGGGCGGCCAGCTGGCTGTCGATCGCGGCGCGGTCCACGTTCCACAGCGGGTACGCGAGCGAGCGGCTGAACAGGTCGGCAATGCGCGTGGCGCGGCCTTCCAGCTCCAGCAGGCGGCGCTCGCGCTCGCCTTCGATCAGCACATAGCTGCCCGCCACGGCCACCAGCGCCACCAGCAGCGCCAGCGCCAGGACCAGCTTGGTGTGCAAGCGGGTCGCCTGCGGGATCAGGCGTGGGGGCATGTCAGTTCCGCCGGGCCGCCCCAAGGGACTGACGCACCCCCACGGGGGGCAGCGAACGCAGGGAGCGTGGGGGCTGTGTCATCCAGTTCCGCCGGGCCGCCCCAAGGGACTGACGCACCCCCACGGGGGGCAGCGAACGCAGTGAGCGTGGGGGCCCGTTTCATCCTCAGGGGCGGCGATGCAGCAAGGGTGCCAGGTTGAAATCGTACGGTTTGCTGCCGGGGTGACGAGCCCTGGAGTAGGCGCGGAAATCAAACGCCTCGGCGCGCTGGTAGACCGCGCGGTCGTAGTTCGCGGCGTTGTCGCGGTTGACCACCACCATGTAGTCGAGCTTCTGGGCCGGGCCACCCACCGCGGCAAAGTCGCGCCCCTGGTGGTAGTCGTTCAGCAGCACCAAGGCCCAGGCGCCGATAAAAAAATGGCTGCCCACGCTGGCCGCCAGGCCGCCTTCGGCCATGCTGGCCAGGGCGTCCGGCCAGGCGCCCGTGCCGCCCACCAGCACCCGGGCGCCCAGCGCCTTCACCGCGCGCAGCGCGCCGAGCGCCATCGAATCATTGGCGGCCCAGATGATGTTGGCCTCCGGGTAGCGCGCCAGCAGCAGGCGGGCCTTGTCTTCCGCATCGGCCTGGCTCCAGTCGCTGAACGCCAGCTGCAGCACCTGGCCGCGGCCGATGTGCGCGATGTAGTCGCTGACGCCCTGGGCGCGCTCCAGCGAGACGGGGGTGCCACGGTCCCCGGTGATGCCCACCACCCGGGGTTCGCGGTCACCGAGCTGGCGGCACAGTTCGGCCGCCAGGCGGAAATGGGCCTGCACCTCGTTGGTGGTCACGGTGCCGATCCATTGGCGCATGCGCTCGCGCTCGTTGCCGATCTCCTGCCGCTGCTCCGCGGTGAGGTCGTTGTGGATCAGCAGCACCTTGGCCGGCGTGCGCGCCAGCGTCTGCATCATGTGCGGCGCGCTCTGCTTCTCATTGACCATCACCACGTAGTCGGGCGCCCGGCTGCGCTGCGCCACCTCCTGGGCCTGCTGCATCATCAGCAGGTGGTCCCGCTCGGCGTACAGCACTTCGAGGTCCATGCCGAAGGCCGAGGCGGCGCTGGCCATGAAGCGCGCCGCCATGCGCCATTGCGGCCCCTTGCCGCGCTCGACGGGCTCGCCGGGGTTCAGGAAAACGACGCGGGGCCGGGGCGGCTGGGCGGCTGGCCGCCCAGCCGCGCCCAGCAGGCTGATGCCTGCAGCCAAGGCGATGCGGCGATCCATGGCGCGGTTTTCGGGCTTGGGCCTGCCGGAACGGCAGGCGCTTCGCGCATTGGGGCACGTGCGAAGCCGCGCCGCAAGGGGGGACTTCCGCCATGCGGCCAGCTCAAGCCCGGCGGCCGCGCTGCGCCGGGCTTGAGCGGCACGTTCCGTTTCGGGACGGTGAGGTGCTGCACCCCCGCCGTGCTACCCGCCGCAGCCGATGCGCGTGGTGGACAACGCCATGCCGTCGAACCACAGGTCCTGGGTCTTGAGATTGCCGCCGCCCTGGTAGAGCTGCCAGCCGATCTTGAACTGGTCGAAGGTGGCCGGGATCACGAAGCTCTGCGCGGCGTTGGCCAGGTTGCCGCTGCGGCGGTTGTGGACCTTGGTGGACACGGTCAGGTTCGGCTTGTCCACGCCGTCGATGAACACCTTCATGATGTTGTCGCTGGTGTCAACCTGCCACTCCAGGCAGGTCCATTGCTGCTTTACGGTCGGGGCCGTCGGGTCCCAGTCGGTGAAGTCGCCCGCCAGGCCGCCGTCGCTGCCGGCGCCGTACATCACGGTCGGGTCACCGGGCTGCAGGAACTGGGCCGGAATGAACTGGCCGCCGATCGGCCGCACGAAGACCGTGGCGGCGCCCACCTTGCCCACTCCTTCGACCAGCGTGAAGTGCGCAAAGTCGGGCGAGGTGGGCACGTTGTCCACCCACACCCATACGCGGCCGAAGAAGCTGTTGTTCGGTGCCGCGAACGACTTGGGCAGCAGGAAGGAGAAGCCGCCGCCGCCATCGGCTTCGGCAATGTGCAGGTGCAAGGCCTTCTGGCCCAGGGTCTTGGGCGTGGTGTTGGCGTTCGGCGTGGCCTCGATCACGGCCGAGGCGCCGGTGCTCTGTGCAATGGTCCATTGCGCGCTCGTGGCGGTGCCCGCGGCCAGGGCCTCGAAGTCCTCGCAGAACAGGAACGTGCCGCCTTCGCAGCTGGACACCGCCTGGGCGGCGGGCGGCGGCGGGGCCGGCGCATCGTCGTCGTTGCCGCAGGCCGGCAGGCATTGCAGTGCCGCCAATGCGGCGACGAGGGAGAAGCTGCGACCCAGGCGCTGGCGCGCCGGTGTCGGGCACTCCTGCGCGGCAGGTGCAGGCAGGGGGGACTTGGGGAGCTGGGCCGGGCGCATGGCAATCCTTTCAGCAATGGAGCGGTGGATTCTTTGTGTCCGGCCGGATGCTGTCTGTGAGGTCCCGGCAAGGCATGTGACGGGCCTGTCACGGGTCGGTGTGCGCGGTGGGCCGCGGGAACGGCCCGCAGCCATGCCTGCAGGCCGTGGCGGGCTCCGCGCCGGGCCACAAAGGTTCACCGCTGTCCCTTGCGGGCAGGCTGGACTTCAGCCCTGCGGGGCCCCCAGCATCCCGCGGCGGAAGGTCTCGACGATCAGCATGTGCAGGCCTTGCGCGGTGGCCAGGCCGTAGGCCCGTGAGGCGGCGGTGTCAGGCAGCCCCACCACGCGCCAGAGCCGGTCCTGCAGGTCGTGTGTGGGGGCCAGGAAGCGGCGGCGGACGAACGCGCCGGCCACCAGGTGGCCGATGGGCACGGTGCCCTGTTCCAGGTCGCGCTGCAGGGCCGCATCCAGGCCGTCCAGCGCCACGTACACCAGGTTGTCCGTCATCACCTGGCCGTGCGCGGCCAGGCAGGTGATGCGCTCGATGAAGCGCGTGCCGGGCAAGGTGCTGTGCACGGGCTCGGGCACGAGCCCGGAGGTGGTCGACTGGTGCAGCAGGTGCAGCGCCACCGGCCCACCGGCCAGCGTTTCGCACAGGCGTGTGGTCGAGCCGTTCTGGGCCAGCAGCAGGCTCAGCAGGCGGCCGGCATGCGCGGCCTGTTCCGGTGGCGCCAGGGGGTCGCGGTAGCGCTCGCGCTGCAAGGGGAGGGTGGCTGGCAGGGGCACGCAGGCACCGGGGCTAGAGCACCCGCCCCGGGTTGAGCAGGTCCTGCGGGTCCAGTGCCCGTTTGATGGCGCGCATCATGCCCAGCGCCACCGGCGACTTGCTGCGTGCCAGCTCCTCGCGCTTGAGGACGCCGATGCCGTGTTCGGCCGAGATCGAGCCGGCGTGTTCGTGCACCGCGGCGTAGACGATGCGGTTGACCTCGGCCTCGTGGTCCTGCAGGAACTGCGCCGCGGCCTGGCCCTCCGGGGCCTGCACGTTGTAGTGCAGGTTGCCGTCGCCCAGGTGGCCGAAGTTGACGAGGCGCGCACCGGGCCAGCGCGCCAGCAAGGCCGCATCAGTGGCGGCCACGAACGCGGGGATGTGCGAGACCGGCACCGAGATGTCGTGCTTGATGTTGAGGCCTTCCTCGGCCTGGGCCAGCGGGATGGACTCGCGCACGTGCCACAGCGCGCGCGACTGGGCTTGGCTTTGCGCCACCGCCGCGTCGTCGATCAGGCCTTGCTCCAGCGCGGTGGCCAGCAGTGCTTCCATCTGCTCGCGGCCCTGTGCCTCGCTGTGCGGGTCGCTCAGTTCCAGCAGCACGCTCCAGGGCGCCGGCGGCAAGGGCCGGGGCAGGGCGGGGAAGTGCCGCCGCACCAGCGCCAGGGCCCGTTCGCCCATCACCTCGAAGCCGGTCAGCCCCGCGGCCGCCTGCGACCGGGCGTGCTGCAGCAGTGCCACCGCCGCCTCCAGGCTGGCGCAGGTGGCAAACGCCGTGACCAGCGCGGCCGGCCGCGGGTGCAGCCGCAGCACCGCCGCGGTGATGAGGCCCAGCGTGCCTTCGCTGCCGATGAACAGGTCGCGCAGGTCGTAGCCCGTGTTGTCCTTGCGCAGGGCGTAGAGGCCGTCCCAGACCTCGCCGGTGGCGGTGACCACCTCCAGCCCCAGGCACAGCTCGCGCGCATTGCCGTAGCGCAGCACCTGGGTGCCGCCGGCATTGGTGGCCAGGTTGCCGCCGATGGTGCAGCTGCCCTCGGCCGCCAGCGACAGCGGAAACAGCAGGTCCTGCGCCGCGGCGGCCTCCTGCACCGCCTGCAGCACGCAGCCGGCCTCCACCGTCATGGCCAGGTTGGCGCGGTCGACGTGGCGCACATGGTTCATGCGCGCAAGATTCACCACCACTTGTGTCCCGCTGCCATCGGGCACCGAGGCGCCCACCAGGCCGGTGTTGCCGCCCTGCGGCACGATGGCGTGGCCGTGCGCGGCGCACAGCCGCACCACCTGCGCCACCTCGGCCGTGCTGCCCGGCCGCACCACCGCCAGGGCCCGGCCGCGCCAGCGCTTGCGCCAGTCCACCACCCAGGCCGACAGGTCGCCCTGCGTCAGCACGTGGGCGGGGCCCACCACCCCGGCGAGCGCCGCCAGCAGATCAGCCATGCGCCGCCGCTGCACGCAACCGCGTGCGCACGTGCGCCACGCAAGCCGCGAAGAGCCCCAGGCTCAGCGCCACCTGCGCCGCGGCCAGGCCGGCGGCGAGGCCGGCTTCGCTGGCCGCGCGTACCGCGCCTTCGGCCACGTACAGCCACAGCAGCAGGCTGGTCCAGCGGTAGGTGTACAGGCGCCGGCGCGCCAGGCCCGGCAGGGCCGCAGCCAGTGGCAGGACCTTCAGCGCCAGCGTGCCGCGGCCGGTGGGCGCCAGCCACAGCTCCCAGGCCAGGCCCAGCAGGACCAGCAGCCCGGCGCAGGCCACGGCGGCCCATTGGCTCTGCAGCACGGCACGTGCAATCGGGGGGGCAGGCGTGGGAAGGGGGGAGAGGGTGCTGACGTTTGGCATGATCCGGGGCTTAGTACTGCGTTCCACCAACACATCGGCATGACGCCGATGTGTCGTTTCCTGCAGGATCATAGCCAGCATGTCTTCCGTTCCTTCCCCGTCCGCCGGCCTTTTCGAGCGGGCCGCCAGCCGCGTCGGCGATTTCATGCGGACGCTGCGGAGCTGGCCGTGGCTCGACACCTTCGTCACGTTGCGGCACCGTTTTCGCGAAGACCGGCTGGGCATCACCGCCAGCAGCCTGACCTTCACCACCTTGATCGCCCTGGTGCCGCTGGTCACGGTGATGCTGGCGGTGTTCACCGCCTTCCCCATGTTTGCCACCTTCCAGGGCGCGCTGGAGAAGTATTTCTTCCAGAGCCTGGTGCCCGACACGATTGCCAAGCCGGTGCTGTCGGCGTTGACGCAGTTCGCCTCCAAGGCCAACCGCCTGGGCACGGCCAGCCTGGTGGTGCTGGTGCTCACCGCGCTGGCCCTGATGCTCACCATCGACCGCACGCTCAACGCCATCTGGCGGGTGCGCAAGCCCCGGCCGATTGCCCAGCGCGTGCTGGTGTACTGGGCGGCGGCCACACTGGGGCCGCTGGTGCTGGGCGTGAGCCTCACGCTCACCGCCTGGGTCTTCTCGACCGGCAAACTGATCTTCGGCACCTTGCCGAGCGTGGCGTTTGCGCTCAATGCCATCGAGTTTTCGCTGCTGGCGCTCGGCATGGCGGCCTTGTTCCACTATGTGCCCAACACCCATGTGCGGCGCCGGCACGCCATGGCCGGCGGCATCTTCGTGGCGGCGGGCTTCGAGTTTGCCAAGCGGGCGCTGGGCTGGTGGGTGAGCCAGGTGCCGACCTACTCGGTGGTGTACGGCGCGCTGGCGTCGCTGCCCATCTTCCTGAGCTGGTTGTACCTGAGCTGGGTGATCGTGCTGCTGGGTGCCGTGGTGGCGGCGTATGCGCCCAGCTTGTCCATGCACGTGTCGCGTCGGCGGGCCACGCCGGGCCACCTGTTCGAACTGGCCATCACGGTGCTGCGCAACCTGCGGGCCGCGCATGAGCGGGCGGTGCGCGGCATGAGCCTGGACGACCTGGCGCGTGACTTGCGAGTGGATCCGCTGCAGATCGAGCCGCTGCTGGACAGCCTGGTGCGGTTGGACTGGGTGGGCCAGCTCGAAGAGGAGGGCTCGCAGCGCTACGTGCTGCTGTGCGACCCTCGCGCCACCCGGGCGCAGCCGCTGATTGCCGAGCTGCTGCTGGAGCCTTCCCCACTGCTGCGGGGGTTCTGGAAGCGCACGGCGCTGGGGGATGTGATGCTGGACGAAGTGCTTGGGGCTTGAACAGCGAGAACAAAAAGCGAATAGCGCCACAGACGAAGAAACGGACGAACCATGACCCCTCCAACCCCTGATTTCCACGCCCACCTGGCGAATGAACTGCAAGCCCTGCGCGACGCCGGCCTCTACAAGCAGGAGCGCATCATCACCACGCCGCAAGGCGCGCTGATCCGCACTGCCGACGGCCGCGAGGTGCTCAACCTGTGCGCCAACAACTACCTGGGCCTGTCCTCGCACCCCGCGGTGGTGGCCGCCGCGCACGAGGCCTTGCGCACGCACGGCTACGGCCTGAGTTCGGTGCGCTTCATCTGCGGCACGCAAGACCTGCACAAGACCCTGGAGGCGCGCCTGTCGCGCTTCCTGGGCACCGAAGACACCCTCCTCTACGCCGCCGCGTTCGATGCCAACGGCGGCCTGTTCGAGCCGCTGCTGGGCGAGCAGGACGCAGTGATCAGCGACGAGCTGAACCACGCCTCCATCATCGACGGCATCCGCTTGTGCAAGGCGCGGCGCTACCGCTACAAGCACAACGACATGGCCGACCTGGAGCGCTGCCTCACGCAGGCGCAGGCCGAGGGCGCACGCTTCAAGCTGGTGTTCACCGACGGCGTGTTCTCCATGGACGGCACGGTGGCGCAACTGGACCGCATGCGCACGCTCTGCGACGCGCATGGCGCGCTGCTGGGCATCGACGAATGCCACGCCAGCGGCTTCATGGGCCGCACCGGCCGCGGCACGCACGAGCATCGCGGCGTGCTGGGCAAGGTCGACATCATCACCGGCACGCTGGGCAAGGCGCTCGGCGGTGCGTCGGGCGGCTTCACCAGCGCGCGCCGCGAGGTGATCGAGCTGCTGCGCCAGCGCTCGCGGCCGTACCTGTTCTCCAACACCGTGGCGCCATCCATCGTGGGCGCGTCCATCGCGGTGCTTGACCTGCTGGAAGGCAGCACGGCCCTGCGCGACAAGCTGGAAGACAACACGCGCTTCTTCCGCGCCGCCATCACCCAGGCCGGTTTCAACATCAAGCCCGCGAACCACGCAAGTGAGCACGCCATCGTGCCCATCATGGTGGGTGACGCCGCACGGGCGCAGCAGCTCGCGGCGCGGCTGCTGGAGCTGGGCGTGTACGTGGTGGGCTTCTTCTTCCCGGTGGTGCCTAAGGGGCAGGCGCGCATCCGCGTGCAGATGAGCGCGGTGCATGAGCGCGCGCAACTGGAGCGCGCGGTGGTGGCGTTTGCGCAGGCGGGGCGGGAGCTGGGGATCCTGCAATGACTGTGATCCTTCTCATTGGCGCCAACGGCCAGATCGGCACCGAGCTGGCCGCCACCCTGGCCGCACGCCACGGTGCCCAGGCCGTGGTCACCAGCGACGTGGCGCCCGAGGGACGCGTCCCAGGCCTCGCGCACGAGATGCTCGACGTCACCGATGGCTCGGCCCTGGCCGCCGTGGTGGCGCGCCACCGCGTGACGCAGGTCTACCACCTGGCCGCGGCGCTGTCGGCCAGCGGCGAGAAGCACCCCCAATGGGCCTGGGACCTGAACATGCGCGGCCTGCTCAACGTGCTGGAGCTGGCGCGCACCGCCCGGCTGGAGCGCGTGTTCTGGCCCAGTTCGATTGCAGCCTTCGGCCCCGCCACACCGGCCGACGCCACGCCGCAGACCACCGTGATGGACCCCACCACGGTGTACGGCATCTCCAAGCTGGCGGGCGAACGCTGGTGCGCCTGGTACCACGCCAAGCATGGCGTGGACGTGCGCAGCCTGCGCTACCCGGGCCTCATCAGCTGGAAGACGCCGCCGGGCGGCGGCACCACCGACTACGCGGTGGAGATCTTCCACGCCGCCCTGCGCGAGCGCCGCTACACCTGCTTCCTGCAAGAAGACCAGGCGCTGCCCATGATGTACATGGACGACGCCTTGCGCGCGACCGTCGAGTTGATGGAGGCGCCGGCCGCGAGCATCCGCGAGCGCGGCAGCTACAACCTGGCCGGCGTGAGCTTCACCCCGGCGCAGATCGCCGCTGCCATCGCGCGCCGGGTGCCTGGCTTCACGATGACCTGCGAGCCCGACTTCCGCCAGGCCATCGCGGCAAGCTGGCCGCGCTCCATCGACGACCGCGCGGCGCAGCGCGACTGGGGCTGGACACCGCGCTTCGACCTGGAAGGCATGGTGGACGACATGCTGACCCACCTGCGCGAGGCGGTGGGTCCCTGAGGCTTCAGGACACCCGAGCCCCGTCCGCGCCCAGCACCGCCAGATCCACGAACTGCGATGCCACAAACGGCGCCGGCAGGCTGAAGCCCAGGCTGTACTCGCCCAGGTCCATGCGCTTGATGCTGCCCAGCGCCAGGCGCAGCCTGTCGCGCGTCAGCTCGCGGCCGGCGCGCCGCAGCCCTTCGATCAGCACCTGGGCGTTGACCCAGCCCTCGAAGCTGCTGCCGCCGAAGTTGTTGTTGCCATGGGCCCGCATCGCGGTCTGGTAGCTGCGCACGGCAGAGAGCTTGGTCTTGGTCGGGTCCGGAAACACCTGCGTGAGCGCCAGGCCGCGGGCCGCCGGGCCCATCTTGGGCAGTTCGGAGGAGATCACCGACACCGAGATGCCGGCAATCGGCAGGGCGGTGGCCTTGCTGCGCAGCGCCAGCAGCACGGAGGTGGTTGCAGTGCCCGTGGTGCCCAGCAGCACCGCACCGGCCCGCGCGTCCAGCACCTGGCTGACGACCTGCTGGGCGTTGCTGCCATCGGCCACCAGCGCAAAGTTGCCGGCCGACTTGATCTGGTAATTGGCCATGGCCCGCTCGGCGTCGCGCAGGAACTCCTTGCCGAAGGGGTTGTCGAGGTAGATGACCGCGATGTCCTTCATGCCCATGTTCAACAGCTGCTGGGCCACGCGCATGGTTTCGTCGCTGTAGCTGGCCCGCACGTGGAAGATGTTGCGCTGGGAAGTGCTGCGCAGCGAGCTGGCACCGGTGACCGGGCCCACGCAGGGCACGCCTTGCAGCTCGATGAGCGGCAGCGCCGCTGCGGTGGTGGCCGTGCCCATGAGCGACATGAGCGCGAAGACCGAACCGGTGTCGACCATCTGCCGCACGTTGTCCAGTGCGCGAGGCGGCGAGTAGGCGTCGTCCTTGACCAGCAGGCGCAACTCGCGCCCATGCATGCCGCCGGTCAGGTTGTAGGCTGCGAAGGCCGCCTTGATGCCGGCGGTGTGTTCCACACCCGCACCGGCGAGGATGCCGGTGAGGGACAGGGAGGTACCGATGGTGACCGACTGCGCGGTCAGGCCCTCGTCGGCAGCGTGTGCCTGGCCCATCCATCCCGGTAGGCCCACGGCGGCGGCGGACTGAGCCAGCCGGTTCAGAAACAAGCGTCTTTGCATCAATGATTCCCTGACCTTACTTATGCGAACACAGCGAGCGTCCGGCCACGAAACCTGTGGCGAACGGACGCTCACCGCTTGATGGTAGGCAGTGGAATGTCAGCTGAGAGTCAGGACTTGTGACGGCACGGAAGCTGCCGTGACCGTTTGCGAAGGGGAGGCGTGGGCCGCCTTCAGGGCAGCACCGGATCCCGGGCCGCGGCGGTTTCCGTGCCGGACGGGGTGGTGCCGGAATCATCCAGGCACAAGGTGCGGTTGCGCCCCTCTGCCTTGGCCTTGTACATGGCCTGGTCGGCGCGCTCGATGGCTTGCTCCAGGTCGGTACTGCCCAGGCATTGCGCAAATCCGGCGGAGAAGGTCGCGGTCATGCCCGCGGCAATGTCGTCGAACGGCGTGGCGGCCAGGCGGGTGCGCACGCGCTCGACGCACACCAGGGCGGCAGGTGCGCCTGTTGCGGGCAGCAGCAGCATGAACTCCTCGCCACCCCAGCGCGACAGCACGTCGGTGGTTCGCAGTTCCTCGCGCGCGATCTCGGCAAAGCGGCACAGCACGCGGTCGCCGGCGCTGTGCCCGTGGGTGTCGTTGATGCGCTTGAAGTGGTCCAGGTCGATCAGCGCCAGGCACATGGGCTCGCCGCTGCGCTGCGCGCGCTGCGCCTCGTGGGCCAGGGCCTCCAGCATGGCGCGCCGGTTCAGCAGGCCGGTGAGCGCGTCACGCGTGGCCAGCATCTGGATGCGTTCCACGGCTTCCTGCAGTTCCTTTTTCTGCCGGCTCAGGCGGTTGCGCAGCTTGCCCAGGCGGATGGACAGTACCGACACCGCAATGATCACGATGGTGGCATAGACGAAATGGACCACCTCGACGCGCACGTCGTGGATCTGCGGCTCGGTGCGCACCCGCCAGGCCATGACGGCCGCCAGCAGCCCCAGGCTGAAGGCGCCCAGGCCCCGGGCCTGGCGCGGCGAGAGCGCGAACATGCCGAAGAAGATGACCAGCAGCAAGATCATCATCACGGCCCCGCGGGCCGGGCCGGTGATGGCATACGACCAGGTGATGGCCACCATCGCAAACAGGCATTGCGGCAGGGTCAGCGCCGGGTCGCTGCTCATGCGCAGGCTCAGGCCGCTGCGGATGAGCAGGTAGAAGAGGAAGGCGCCGCCCAGGTTGAACGCCGTCAGCGCACTGGCACGCGCCAGGGGAATCATGCCGGCCATCACCTCGCCGTGCAGCACGCCGGCGAACGCGGTGAACACGACCAGCGACAGCAAGGTCTGCGACACACGCACGCGCAGGTGGCCGGACGGGCCCAGCACGAAATCCACAAGCGATGGCGGCAGCCGGAGGTTCATACGACCCGGTTTTCGGCACCGCACCGGCAGACTTGAACCGCCCGCAGCATGGTGCGGAATAGTTCACGGAGCGGGTGGCACCGGCACGCCAGTGCCAGGGGCCCCCATTCAGGCCAGGGCCGCCCGCAACACGCCCAGGACCTGGTCCGGCGCCTCGGCCATGGGCATGTGCCCGCCGGGTACCGTGTGAACCTGTGCACGCAGCGCCTGCGCCAGGCCTTGCGCGGCCTGGGGCCGGGTCATCTGGTCCTGGGCCCCCAGAATGAGGGTGGCCGGGCATTGCAGCAGCGCGGCGGCCTGCAAGCCGTGCGCGTAGGCATTGCACACGCTGAAGTCGTGATGGAACAGGTTGCACTCGGGCCAGCCCTGCAGCATGTGCCGCATCAGCGCGCGCGAGCCGCCGTGCAGCCAGGTGCCCGGCCCGGGGTACGAGGGCTTGGTGGCCAGCGTGGCGTGCGAGAGCGCGGTCACCTTGTCGATGGCCTGCAGCGGCGCGTCGCGCGAAAGGGCCAGCAACGCGTCCGACACCACCATGGGGTAGGCCGTGCCCACCATCGCCAGGTGCGTGGCGCGCTCGGGGGCACGGGCCGCCGCCTCCAGCGCGATCAGCGAGCCCATGCTGTGGCCCACCAGCGCGGCGCGCGGCACCTGGGCGGCATCCAGCAGTGCCAGCACCCAGTCGGCTGCGGCCTGCACGTCGGCCGGCGGCGGCCCCGCGCTGCGCCCATGCGCCGGCAGGTCCACCGCCAGCACGCCGTGGCCATGGTGGGCGAACCAGCGCGCCAGCAAGGTCCACACGCTGTGATCGTGCAGTGCACCATGGATGAAGACCACGCAAGGCAGGCTGGGGTCGAACCCTTTGCCGCCGGTGTAGGCGTAGGCCTCGCGGCCTTGCACGTGCAGCTTCATGCGGTTTTCTCGGCGGCCTTCAGGGCCCGCTTCAAGTCGTCGATCAGGTCGTCCGGGTCTTCCAGGCCGATGGACAGCCGGATCGTGCCCGGCCCGATGCCGGCCTGCGCCAGCGCCGCGTCGTCCATGCGGAAGTGCGTGGTCGAGGCCGGGTGGATCACCAGCGAGCGGCAGTCGCCCACGTTGGCCAGGTGCGAGAACAGGCGCAGTGCCTCGATGAAGGCTTGCCCCTGGCGGCGCGAGCCTTTCAGGTCGAAGCTGAACACCGCCCCGCAGCCGCGCGGCAGCAGCCGGGCCGCCAGGGCATGGTCCGGGTGCGACTCCAGCTCCGGGTAGCCCACGCCCGCCACAAAGGCATGCGCGGCCAGGAAGGTCACCACCTGGCGGGTGTTGGCCACGTGGCGCTGCATGCGCAGCGGCAGCGTCTCGATGCCTTGCAGCAGCAGCCAGGCCGTGTGCGGGCTCATGCAGGCGCCGAAGTCGCGCAGGCCTTCGCGGCGGGCCCGCAGCAGGAAGGCGCCCACGCTGCTTTCTTCGCTAAACACCATGCCGTGGAAGCCGGCATAGGGCTGCGTCAGCTCGGGGTGGCGGCCGCTGCGCTCCCAGTCGAAGCGGCCGCTGTCCACCAGCAGCCCACCGATCACCGTGCCATGGCCGCCCAGGAACTTGGTGGCCGAGTGGAACACCAGGTCGGCGCCATGCTCGAACGGGCGCTGCAGCCAGGGCGTGGTGAACGTGGCGTCCACCAGCAGCGGCAGGCCGTGTTCGTGCGCCAGGGCGCTGACGCTGGGGATGTCCAGCACGTCCAGCCCCGGGTTGCCCAGGGTTTCACCGAACAGCAGCCGCGTCTCCGGGCGGATGGCGGTACGCCAGGCGTCGATGTCACGCGGCTTGACGAAGGTGGTGTGGATGCCGAAGCGCGCCAGCGTATCGTGCAGGAGGTTGTATGAACCGCCGTATAGCGCGCTGGCGGCCACCACGTGCGAGCCGGCGCCCGCCAGCGTGGCAATGGCCAGGTGCAGCGCCGCCTGCCCGCTGGCCGTGGCAATGGCGCCCACGCCGCCTTCCAGCGCGGCGATGCGCTCCTCCAGCACCGCGTTGGTGGGGTTGGAGATGCGGCTGTATACATGGCCGGCACGCTCCATGTTGAAGAGCGAGGCCGCGTGTTCGGTGCTCTCGAACACGAACGAGGTGGACAGGTGGATGGGCACCGCCCGGGCGCCGGTGGACGGGTCCGGCGCGGCGCCCGCATGCAATGCCAAGGTATCGAATCCGGGGTCGGAAAATCCGGCCATGTGAGGCGCTCCGCGGGTTTGTTCCCGCGGGATTGTGTGCTATGTTGACCGGCATCCACACGGCGTACGAGCCGCAGGCAAACGTTGAATTGGTTGAGTTGGTTTGGATGAGTTGGAGAATGCCGCCATGAAAGTCACCGACATCCTGCGCGTCAAAGGCAATACCCTGTTCACGGTGACGCCGGACGAACCCCTGGACAGCGCCTTGCGCACGATGGCCGAGCTGGACATCGGCTCGCTGGTGGTCATGAACCACGGCGAGTTGGCCGGCATGCTGACCTTCCGCGAAGTCATCAAGGCGGTGGTGCGCAACGGCGGCACGGTGGGCCAGACGGCCGTGCGCTCCGTGATGGACGACTTCCCGCTCACCTGCACGCCCGAGACCGAGATCGACGAAGTCCGCCGCATGATGCTGCAGCGCCATGCCCGCTACATGCCGGTAATGGACAACAAGACGCTGATGGGCGTGATCTCCTTCTACGACGTGGCCAAGGCGGTGGTGGACAGCCAGGACTTCGAGAACCGCATGCTCAAGGCGTACATCCGCGACTGGCCGGTGGAGCAGGAAGAAGGCATCGAGGCGGCACCCGGCAGCAAGACGGGTTGACGCGCGGGCAGGGGTGCCGGTCGGGGTGCCGTTCCGGATGCGGGTCACTACAATCGGCGCCTCATGTCAGGCAGCACCTTCGGCCACCTCTTCTGCGTCACCAACTTCGGCGAGAGCCATGGCCCGGCCATCGGCTGCGTGATCGACGGCTGCCCGCCCGGCATGCCGCTTGCCGAGGCCGACATCCAGGCTGATCTCGATCGGCGCCGCCCCGGCACCTCGCGCTTTGTCACGCAGCGCAACGAGCCCGACACGGTGGAGATCCTCAGCGGCGTGTATGAGGGTGTGACCACCGGCACGCCGATCGCGCTGCTGATCCGCAACACCGACCACCGCAGCAAGGACTACGGCAACCTGCTCGACACCTTCCGCCCCGGCCACGCCGACTACACCTACTGGCGCAAGTACGGCCTGCGTGATCCGCGCGGCGGTGGGCGCTCCTCGGCGCGGCTCACGGCGCCCATGGTGGCGGCCGGCGCGGTGGCCAAGAAGTGGCTGCTGCAGGCGCATGGCACCCGCTTCATTGGCTGGATGTCGGCGCTGGGCGAGATCGACATCCCGTTCGAGGGCTTCGAGCACATCGCCGCCAATCCCTTCTTTGCCCCCAACGCGAGCATCGTGCCGCAACTGGAGGCCCACATGGACGCACTGCGCCGTGCCGGCGACTCCTGCGGCGCGCGCATCCACGTCATGGCCAGCCAGGTGCCCGCCGGCCTGGGCGACCCCTTGTTCGACAAGCTCGACGCCGACATCGCCTACGCGATGATGGGGATCAATGCGGTCAAGGGCGTGGAAATCGGCGCCGGCTTCCAGGCCGTCTCGCAAAAGGGCAGTGAACATGGTGACGAGCTGAGTCCGCAGGGCTTCCGCTCCAACCATTCCGGCGGTGTGCTGGGCGGCATTTCCACTGGGCAGGACCTGCGGGTGTCGATTGCCATCAAGCCCACCAGTTCGATCCGCACGCCGCGCGAGTCCATCAGCCGTGCCGGCGCCCCCACCACGGTGGAGACTCTTGGCCGCCACGACCCCTGCGTGGGCATCCGCGCCACGCCCATCGCCGAGGCCATGCTGGCGCTGGTGGTGATGGACCACGCCTTGCGCCACCGCGCGCAATGCGGTGACGTGCAACTCCCCCTGGATCCCATTCCCGCCGCCGTGGCCCCGCCGCCACCGTGAACATGTGGGCACCCGGCTCCGGAGTACCGGTGCCACCCGCCGAGCGGGTCCACAGCCGCCTTGGGGCGGCCCGGCGCCGGCTGAGTGAGTGGGCACCCGGCCCCGGAGTACCGGTGCCACCCGCCGAGCGGGTCCACAGCCGCCTTGGGGCGGCCCGGCGCCGGCTGTGAAAGAACTCCCGCTGCGCGCATTCGCAGCCGTCTGGTTCACGTATTTCGCGGCCATCGGGCTGTTCTCGACCTACGCGCCGCTGTGGTTCAAGTCGCTGGGCCTGCCGGCGTTGTTGATCGGCCTGATCGCGTCCCTGCAATCCTGGACCCGCGTGCTGGCGCCCTATGCCTGGGGCTGGCTGGCCGACCACAGCGGCCGCCGCGTGGAGTTGATGCGCCTGGCGGCCGTTCTTGCGGCGGTGGCGGCCGCGGCCCTGGCGCTGACCGGGCCGCTGGGCCTGGCGGCAGTGCTGATCAGCGTGCTGCTGCTGTTTCTGAGCAATGGCGCGATCGTGCCATTGGCCGAGGCCTCGGTGGCGCATGTCCTGAACACGGCGCAAGGCATCGACACGGCGCGCTATGCGCGGGTGCGGGTCTGGGGCTCGCTGGGCTTCATCGCCGGTGTCATGAGCTTCGGCTTCCTGCTGGAGGCCACCGGGGTGCGCGCCTTCCCGGTGCTGGTGGTGGGCATGTTCGTGCTGCTGGTCGTGGCGGTGTGGCGCCTGCCGGTGAGCCGTGAGGCACCGCATGCCGGCGAGGCCGGCGCCGGGGTGATGCAGGTGCTGCGGCGGCCCGAGGTGGCCTGGTTCTTTGCCGGCGTGTTCTTCACCGTGCTGGCGCACACCAGCCTGTATGCCTTCTTCTCGCTCTATCTCGATTCGCTGGGCCGCAGCAAGTCGGCGGTGGGCCTGCTGTGGGCCGTGGCCTCGGTAGTGGAGGTGGCGTTCTTCTGGTTCCAGGGCCGCTGGTTCGAGCGCCTGTCCTTGCACGGCTGGCTGCTGCTGGCAGCAGGCACCTCGGCGCTGCGCTTTGCCGCCATGGCCGCGTTCGGCCAGGCCACTTGGCTGCTGGTGCTCACACAGGCCTCCCATGCGCTCACGTTTGCGGCCCAGCATGCCGCCTGCATCGCGCTGATCCACCGTTACTTCCCGGGCCGGCTGCGCGGCCGCGGCCAGGCGCTCTACACCACGCTGGGCTATGGCATCTCCGGTGTGATCGGTGGCGTGGCGGGTGGCGCGCTGATCGAGCGTTTCGGGTATGCCTCGGTATTCTGGGCCGCCAGCGCGGCGGCGGGGGTGTCGGTGGCCTGCGTGCTGCGCTCGCGCTGGCATGCGCGGGCGGCCGTGGGCGAGCCGGCTGCGGCGTTGTCTTAGCATTTCGTACGCGTTTTGCGGCCCCCGGCTGGTCGCGCACCGCTGCAGCCTGTCGCGCCGATCCAGCGCCTTGTCGCAGCCGCTCGCCGCCCGTCAGGGTAGGCCCCTACACTGCCCGCGACTCGAAAAATGCGAAGGAGCCAAGATGCGCAAGCCGGGGTGGATGGGATGCGGCGTGGCCGCGGTGGTGTGCGCCGTGGTCGCGCTGTTGTCGGGCTGCACGGGCAAGGAGGCCAAGGCCGTGCCCGCGCCGGTGGTGCTGGAGTTCACCCCCGCCGAGGTGGTGCAGCCTGCGTCCATGAGCCTGGACGCCAGCATCGATTTTTCCGGCGCGCTGGTGGCGCCGGGCACCGCCGTTGTGCGCGCCAAGGCGCCCGGCACCTTGCTCACATTGAATGTGGCCGAAGGCAGCCGCGTCAAGGCCGGCCAGGCCATCGGCCAGATCGACACGGCTGAACTGAACAGCCGCCTGGCCGAACGCGCCGCCGCGGTGGAGTCGGCCCGGGCGCAGCTGGTGCAGGCCGACCGCCAGCACCAGGCCAACATCGGCCTGGCGGCGCAGAAATTCATTTCCGAGACGGCGCAGGAAGCGTCCAAGTCCACGCTCGACGCGGCCCGCGCGCAACTGCAATCGGCCCAGGCGCAGCTGGCCACCGCCCGGCTGGGCCTGCGCGAAACCACGCTGCTGGCCCCGATCGGCGGGCTGGTCAGCAAGCGCCAGGCCTTGCCGGGCGAAAAGCTCAGCCTGGAGCAGCCGGTGGTCACCATCGTGGACCTGTCGCGCCTGGAACTGGCCGGCTCGGTGGGCACGCACGAGGTCAGCCGCCTGAGCGCCGGCATGCCGGTGCAGGTGCGCATCGAAGGCACCAGCGAGCCGGTGGCCGGCCGCCTGGCGCGCATTGCCCCGGCGGCCGAGCCGGGCACGCGCTCCATCGGTGTGACGGTGGTGCTGGACAACCCGCGCGAGACGCTGCGGGCCGGCCAGTACGCGCTGGCGCGCGTGGTGCTGGCCGATGCCGCCCCGCGCCTGACCTTGCCGCTGGGCGCGGTGGGCAGCACCTCAGGCCAGGACCACGTGTGGGTGATCGAAAAAGGCGCGCTGATCCGCCGCTCCATCACCACCGGCCGGCGCGACGACGTGCGCGGCCGCATCGAGGTGCTCAACGGGCTGGCGCCCGAAGCCGTGGTGCTGGCGGCGCGCTTCGACAACCTGCGCGAGGGCGACAAGGCGGCCGTGGTGAACCGCCCGCCTGGGCCGTCGGCCTCGGCCTCTGCGTCGTCGCCTCAGTGAGGAGGAACTCATCATGTGGATGACCCGAGTCGCGATCAACAACCCCGTCTTCGCCACCATGGTGATGGTGGCGCTGTGTGTGCTGGGCCTGTTCTCCTATGCCCGGCTGGGCGTGGAGCAGATGCCCGACATCACCGCGCCCGGCGGCTGGATCGACGTGCGCTACCCAGGCGCCTCGCCCGAGGCGGTGGAGCGCGAGGTGAGCAAGCCCATCGAGGAGGCACTCAACAGCATTGCCGGCGTCAAGCGCATCAGCTCGCGCAGCTTCGAAGGCCGCAGCCAGACCAACGTGGAGTTCAACCTCAGCACGAACATGGACCGGGCCATGCAGGAGGTGCGCGACCGCCTGGCCGTCGTGCAGAGCGCGCTGCCGCGCGACGCGCGGGCGCCCACGGTGTCGCGCTACACCGAGAACAACCAGCCCGTGGTGGTGATGGCGCTGCTTTCGGCCACGCGCAGCCCGCGCGAACTGTCGATGCTGGCCGACCAGACCATCGCCAAGCGGCTGCAGCGCGTGGAGGGCGTGGCCACGGTGGATATTTCCGGCCTGAGCACGCGCGAAGTGCGCATCGACCTGGACCCCACGCGCCTGCGCGCCTACGGCATCACGCCGGCCGAAATCTCGCAGGCCTTGCGCGACGCCAACGCCGACCAGCCGGTGGGCCTGCTCAGCAACGCCACGCAAGACGCACTGCTGCGCGTGGAAGGCCGCGTGCGCGACCCCAAGCAGTTTGCCGACGTGGTGGTGGCGCGGCGCAACGGCCTGCCGCTCACGCTGGGTGACCTGGGCGCGCTGGTGGAGCGCGAGCGCGAGCCCGACACGCTGGCGCGCATCAATGGCCAGAGCGCTGTGAGCTTCAGCGTCTACAAGCAGCAGGACGCCAACATCGTGGTCACGGGCGAGGCCGTCAAGGCGGCCATGGAAGAGGTGCGCAAGGCCTTGCCTGCCGACATGGAACTGCGCCTCATCAATGCCAACAGCGACTGGGTCAAAAGCTCGCTGCAAGGCGTGCAGCGCACCTTGATCGAAGGCGCGCTGCTCACCGTGGGCATCGTGTTCCTGTTCCTGCATTCCTGGCGCTCCACCGTCATTACCGGGCTGACCTTGCCGATTGCGGTGATCTCCAGCTTCATCGCCGTGCATGCCTTCGGCTTCACGCTCAACTTCATGACCATGATGGCGCTGAGCCTGTGCATCGGCCTGCTGATCGACGACGCCATCGTCGTGCGCGAGAACATCGTGCGCCACCTGCACATGGGCAAGGACCACCATGCCGCGGCGCGCGACGGCACCGACGAAATTGGCCTGGCGGTGATGGCCACCACCTTTGCGCTGTGCGCCGTGTTCGTGCCGGTGGCTTTTATGGGCGGTGTGGTGGGGCAGTTCTTCTACCCCTTCGGCATCACCGTGGCGGTGGCGGTGCTGGTGAGCCTGTTCGTGAGCTTCACGCTCGACCCCATGCTCTCGGCCGTGTGGCGAGCCCCGCCGTCCACGTACATGAAGCGGGTGCCCGTGCTGGGTGGGTTGATCCGCGCCACCGACGCCGGCATGGAGCTGCTGCACCGTGTCTACGACCGCCTGATCCGCTGGATCTTCTCCAGCTGGCGCTGGGGCTTCATCCGGCCGCGCGGCATTGTGCTGGGCGTGGGCGTGCTCAGCTTCGTGGGCGCGCTGGCGCTGGCGCCGCTGGTGGGCACGGAGTTTGTGCCGCAGACGGACGAGAGCTTCACGCAACTGTCCATTCGCATGCCGGTGGGTGCCAGCCTGACGCGCGGGGACGCCAAGGTGCGGCAGGTCGAGGAGGTGCTGTCCACCTTCCCCGAGGTGCGCACCGTGTCCACCAGCGTCGGCGGCTCGGGGCAGGGCATGAGCCTGGGCCGCAACCAGGCCAGCATCAACATCGGCCTGGTGCCGCGCGCCGAACGCAAGCGCTCGCAGAAGCAGATCGAGGACGCCATCCGAGAAAAGATTGCCCGCATCCCCGGCATCGAGACCTCGGTGGGCTTCGACCGGCCCATCTACGTGGCCGTGCTGGGCAGCGACCCGGTGGGCCTGGCCACGCTGGCCACCGAGTTTGCCGAGAAGATGAAGAAGATTCCCGGCATCGCCGACGTGGAAGTGTCGGTCAAGCCCGGCCTGCCGGCGTATGCGGTGCGACTCAAGCCGGGCGCCATCCGCGAACTGGGCCTCACCACGCCGCAGCTGGCGGCCAGCCTGCGCGCCTATGTGAACGGCGACGTGGCCACCTACTGGACCACGCCCGACGGCAACCTGGTGGAGGTGCTGCTGCGCCTGCCGCAGGAGCAGCGCGAGCGGGTGGAGCAGATGCGCTCCTTGCCGGTGGCGTTTGCGGCCGACGGCACGCCCATCACGCTGGACGCGGTGGCCACCATCGAGCCCGTGTTCAACCCCGAGGTGATCCGGCGCCAGAACCTGCAGCGCCGCGAGGCCATCTTTGCGGGCGCCAAGGACCGGCCGTCGGGCGACGTGGGGGCCGACGTGCAGAAGCTGGTGAAGGCCACTCACCTGCCACCCGGCTTCAGCTTCGACGTGGGCGGCGCCACCAAGGAGCAGGAAGACGCCTTCGGCGCCATGCTGGGCGCCATGGGGCTGGCGGTGATCTTTATCTACATCGTGCTGGCCAGCCAGTTCGGCAGCTTCCTGCAGCCGCTGGCCATCATGGCCTCGCTGCCCCTGGCGCTGATCGGCGTGATGGTGGCCTTGCTGGCCTTTGGCAGCACCTTGAACGTGTTCTCGATGATCGGCCTGGTGATGCTGATGGGGCTGGTGACCAAGAACGCCATCCTGCTGGTGGACTTTGCCAACCATGCGCGCCGCGGCGGCGCCAGCGTGGCCGAGGCCTTGCGCCAGGCCGGGCTCACGCGCATGCGGCCCATCATGATGACCACCGCCGCCATGGTCTTCGGCATGCTGCCGCTGGCCCTGGCGCTGAACGAAGGCGGGGAGATCCAGGCCCCCATGGGGCGGGCCATCATCGGTGGGGTGATTACCTCCACGCTGCTGACGCTGGTGGTGGTGCCGGTGATCTACTCGTACCTGGTGCGGGAGAAGAAAGCGGCGGTGGTGCCGGTGCTGGGCGGTTCCGGGTTGGCGGCGGGGATGGTGTCGTCGAAGGATTGAGGGCTTGGCTTGAAATGGTGTTCCTGAGATTCTGCTGAGTGTGAACAGGAGTCAGCGTCGAGGTGTCGTCGGATCTTGCGGGTGACGAGGTGGCTGGTACGCGGTGAACCACGCGGGGGCGGAACGCCGATCAGGTCGTCAAGTGGGGTTCTTCTCCTTCTCCGCCCTGCTGGCTTGGGTTCTATCAGGGCGACGATCGTTCTGACGCGGGGGTGCCGGCGGGAGGGCGTCGAGATGGGTGTTTGCGGCGGAGCGCAAGGATAGGCCCACCCGGAAATTTTTTAGGCGGCCTATTGCGCACGTCATTCCTCGCGGAGGGGAGCGACACGATGGCCTGCGTCCGGGAAAAGCGGGCAGAATGGGTCGGGTTCTGGTGGCGATGGACAATCTCGACCGGATGGTGGGCTCTGCCCATTTAACGTTGGGCCTACACATGATTGAACTGACAGCGCTATACAAACACTGGTGCATAGCGGACAGCGTCAAGCAATTCATTACAGCTGAAGTCGCCATCCCAGAGACAGCACAACTTCCAGAGGCATTTGTGCAAGTGGCACAGCTTCATTCGAGCTTCATGCGCTTGTCGGTGTGGTACTCATTGCTCCGCGTGGTCGTTGAGGGGTATCAGGAGCTCAAGCTTTCAGATCCAAAGGTAGACGAATTCCTTCAGAAAACCGAATACGTCGAGGCTTTGCGCCGGTTTCGTAATGCGATGTTCCACTACCAGGCTGACCCTTTCTCGGAAAAGCTTATGGCTTTCTTACAGTTCCAGGAAGCAACAGACTGGGCTCGTGGCCTGAACAAAGCTTTGGAGTCTTGTCTTCAGAAGTTGCTGCCAATTGAGGAAACGATTGAGCGCCTCAAGCAGCAGGCCCAACCCGGCGCTCCAGCGGGCAGCCTTCGACCACCGCTGAGCTAGGTTTCATGTTCCTCCACGCGAAAGGGAAGGCGCACGATTCATGGAACTCTCTCAGTACGCGCTTGCTTGGGTCGCTGGAGGCTTCGGTATTGCGGGGGCACTCTTGGGTGCGCTATGCACTTACTGGCTTTCGCTACGGCTTGCCGAGAGGCAGTTCCAGCACTCAAGGGAGATCTCGAAGCTTGACGCCTGGCACAACGCGGCAAACGAGTTCATTGCCGCATTTGCAGGAGATCTTGAGCTTGTCGAGTCTGAGAACACTCCGGGCGAGTTCATCACCTTTCTGAGGTCAGCGTACGCCGACCGCCACCGCAGTGCACTGGCGAAGTTCAGTCACTATGTCGCCCTCTCCAAGCGGGTCGCGTTTGCCGCCGATTGGCAGCGATACTGCTACGGCGCAGATCAAGACGGCGAGCCGCTAAGTCCCGATGAAATCGGAATGCAGAGGGATGATGCGTTGTTCATCCACTGCTATCCGTCGCCGTCTTTCGGTTCCGCCACTGACCCCTTTGGCTACACAGCGCGCCACATTCGAGCTTTGCTCCGCTATGCCGCCGAAACCTAACCGGCCGTTCCAGCGAACCGCCTTCTGCATCCGCTGAACTTGAACTGTAGGCATCACGAACCGCACCTTCGTGCCCGCATGCTGCTCCAAGACATCATCGATCTGCACTGTCAGTGCGTAGACGAACTGCATCGCCACTTCGTGCTTTACCGGATGCCGGACTATCAGTACGCGCTTCTTGTCGCCACAATAGTGACCGCCGCTCGAAAGTCCACGAAGCGCGGAGACATTCCGCCGGACGATCAGGAAGCCGTCGCGACGGCCGTTTATCAGCACGGATTCAAGAAGTGGCTGAAGACATGCAGGGCTCGCTATGCATCTGAGGAGGAATTCCTGGCTTCAATGCCTGATCCTCCTGAAGACCATTTCGCCTACATGTACAAGCACGGTCACCCGCGCCGAACGAAGCGAAGGCAATGAGTCAGCATGTCATCCCCACCACTGCCATTGGCACGCCGGTGATGCCCCGCCGTTCACCCTGTGTGCTTGACGCTGACCCAAGCAGGGTCGAGTCTCGTGGGTACCGGCCGAGCCCACGGCGGCAAATCGCTCACTTCAGCGGGTTCTGCGGTTCCTTGCCCTTCAGGGCGGGGTCCTTGCGGCATGTGGCCAGCGGTTGTCCGCGGGCCGACACGATTGCGGCGACCTCCTGGGTGGCCGTATCGGCCTGCACCTTGAGGCAGGCGCACCCGTAGCCGGCGCTGCCGTGGCCCGTCTGCACCCATTGGCCGGTCGCGAACTTGGGCCGTGGCCCGCTGGCCTGGTGGCCGCCTTGCAGGCCGATGGTCCATTCGCCGTCCCGGTCCACCAGCGTGGCGTTGCCCGGCGTGGGGCTGTCGAACCAGCCGCAGCGCAGTGCCGGCTGGGCCGCTGCCGCGCCTGCCGATGGTGCCTGCCCGTCCGCCAACGCGGCGGTGGCTGCGACCAAGGCCCATGCAACCGCCGGGCGTGCCAGGATCTGCCAGATCCGCGTCATGGCAGCACCGCTTGCGCAGCCGGGGCTGCCGGCCGTGCGGCCAGCAGGATGGTTTCAAACTTCTTGGCGAGCGCCGCAATGTCGCTGGCATGGTCGCTGCCGTTGACCATCTGGCGCGCCTCGACGTAACGGGTTTGGTCGCCGATGAAATAGCGAGCGAATTTGTGCCCGTTTGCAAAACCCTGGCCGGTGCGCATGCCATGCGACATCAGCGCATAGGCCACCGCGGGCGACTTGACCCGTTCAGGGTCCAGCAGCAGATCAAGCCCCCGGCCGATGGCGACGCCGGTTGCCGCGTAGTTGGACCACCAGGTTAGCTGCACGTAGCCGCGGCCGTAGTAGGCCTGTTCGGTGCCGTCGTCGTCCTCGTACACCTTGCTGACCGGGCCGCCCGACGCGCTGCCCATGCGGGCCAGCTTGGTCACCGGGCGCATCACGCCTGCGGTGGAAACGGTGAACTGGTCGCCATCCTGCTCGGTGATGCGCGCACTGCCATCGGGCTGCGGCTTGACTTTCACGGGCTCGTGATACCGCCGTCCCTTGCCCTGGCCAATCTCACTGACGGGGGCCATGGTGATGAGCCACTTGCGGTGGTTGACCATGATGGGCTGCTTGTTCTTGTCCAGCAGCGGCTGGCCCTTGCGGTTACGGGCCACCTGACTCACTTTCGTGGGCGATGTCGTCTCCCACATCACCGTGGCCAGCATATAGGCGGCCTGTCGCACGTCGGTGATGCCGGCGTCGCGTTCGATGAGATCCAGGAGCACCAGCATGTCGGGCGTGGCGGCCGCGTTGTACGGGGCGCTGCGGCCGAACTGCGCAACGAACTCGCGCAGGAACACCAAGCGGTCGTACCCGCCGCTGTGCTGGTAGTTGACTTTGGATTTTGTCTTGGTCTGCGGTACAGCCATGATGCTCCACTCACTGATTCCCCATGTGCTCTTCAAGCAACCCGCAGTCGGCGCGCGACTGCGTGGTGTTGACGAAGCCAGGAGGCATCGTAGTGGGATGGCGTGTTGACCAAGGTCATTCGTCTCTTTGCCAACCATGCCAGCGCCAGCATGGCCGAGGCCTTGCGCCAAGCAGGGTGGGGTCCAAAGACTGATGCCCCGGCCAGGCCGGGACCTTGGGGGCTACTTCGTCAACACACTGGTGTGCCCGAAGTCGTCCGGCTCCTCGTCCAGGCTGGTGTCGAAGGCGGTGTTCTCGACTTCGCGCTCGGCCTCGCGCCCGACCGCCGGCGGATGGCCCAACGGCCGGTAGATGCGGCGGTGCAGCCCTTGCAGGCGCTCGGATCGCTGCATGGCATCGAACACGGCTTGGGGGTTCACGATCAGAGAAAACGGCCCGATGAGGGCGGCTTGCTCCGGCGCGGCAACTTGGGAGGTGGGGTTGTCCATGGAGTACTTATCGGCGGCGGTGGCAGTCTCGCAGAGTCGGGACCCGACTGGTTTATACATACGAGATAGACCGACAGGCTTGTCTCCGAAATACCGACACGCCGCACCCGGATCGTGAAGAATTGCCGTGTGTTTTTCACGGGTTCATGCGTCCCGTTCGAGCGAACGAACTGGGCGAAGGCTGCGAAGTCACTCAGTCCGACTTGCCTGCCCCTGCGCTGCTGACCAACCGGATGGACAGATCACCCAGTGCCGAGGCCGGTACGTAGTACGAGACAGTTTGCGCCTGCACCATCGGCCCGTACCCGGCGTCGCCGTTGCCGGCGACCAGCACGATGTAGCGGGCTTCGCGCGGCAAAGCGACGCTGCCCTGCACGCCGGTGCGCCATAACTCGTTGCGATGCCACATGTCCATCGCAGTGACCGACCCGATGAGGTGAAGCTGCCCATCGTAGAAATGCAGGTTTGGCACCACGGCCGTGGCCCGGGGCAGGTAGGCCGTGGACAGGTAGCTGAGGACCACCACGAAAGACGGGCCGGTGCCTTCTTCCACTCGGAAGCCCGCAAAATGCCTGGGCCGGCCCTCGAGGGCCAATGTCGGGCTCTGCACGGTCAGGCTGAACTGCATCTCCTTGGCCAGCGGCAGCACCGGGAAAAGGTAGTCCGCAAGGGCCGCGCAGCAGTTGGCCGCAGGCGCTTCGTAGTGGCCCACCAGCGGCTGGCTGGCGCAGCCGGCCAGTGCCAGGCTGACCAGCATCCATCGGGCGGCCCGCCAGAGAGCGGGCACGGCCGGACTCGATCCGGTTGCCCGCAGAGCAAGCTGGCGGATTTGTCCGTTCATAGAAGGAAGTCCCTTCATCATGAGATAGGGCCCGCCGTTCAATCGGACGGTGGGCATACCTTTTCGTAGGTGTAGTTGAACTCGATCTGCGGCATGTTGTACGCCTTGCCATCCACTCTTGCACCGGGTAGCTGGAGCACGAATCCACGGCCCGGCGCCAGCGGCACGGTGGACCGTGTCATGTACTGCCGCAGTCGTGCGGTACGTGAGATGAGCCGCGCCAAAGCCGGATAAGCCGTGGACGACGCACCCACGAATGGCGCCGATGCATCGAACTCGTAGTGATCATTTCGCTGTCCCTGGTACTGCACGCCGGGGTTTGCCCTGACGGTATCGGTCGTTGCAATGATGGGCAGCGAATCGGGCCGCACCAGGCCATCGCGGTCCGGACTGTAGTAGACGCCGTATGTCATCGGACCCATCGGCCAGGTGTACGAACCACCGCCTGCAGCAGTGGCTTGCAGTTCCCCCGAGGCCCACTGAAAGACACGCCCATCAGCCACCCACATGTGCACGCAGAGGTCGACAACACCGGCCTGGGTCTTCTGGTAGAGCCCTGAGCATTCGCCCACCACCAGTGTGGCGTCGCCTGCGATATCGATGGCCACCACTCGCTGCTCGGCGCTGACGGCCACGTCGCCGGGAGACTGCACGAGAGGCTTGTAGATGTGAGCGTTGTAGCAGGAGGCACATCCCGCCAGGCCGAGTAGTGCGCCCAGCAGCAGGATGCCGAGTCGGCAGACCGGCGGGGCGCGTGAGGGCAGGGGGACAGTTCTCATGGGCCGGCCGGAAGGGCGTGGCGATGCGCAAGCATGACATGCGACACCGCTTCTGTCACTCAGCCTCTCAGCCCGGGAAGGGTGTGATTGGGGCGCGTCGCGCTGCATGCAACGCCTGTTCCTCGGCAGGCCTCGGCGGTGGCCAAGGCGCGGGTTTCAGCCGTCCAGGGCCGTCTGCGGAAGCTCTCTCTCGCCATCACTGGCGTTGTCGAGGGCGCCGAGTGCCCGCCGGAGACTGCTGGCGCTCGGCGATTCGATGTAGACGCATTTCTTGCCGGTGCGCTTGCAGTGGTCCTTCACGCGCCAGTAGGCGTCGTGGCTGATGCAGCCGGTCTGGCAGATCACCAGGTCGGCCATGGCCAGCGTGACATCGAGCCGGGCGGCGCTGTCTTCTTCGCCGCCGTCGTGGTGCAGAAAGCGCCCGCCCACCTGCTCGATGAGCTGGCGGTACATGGGGACGGCGGCCGTGCGGCCGCCCACGCACAGCACCGCCTGGGCGTCCAGGCGGGCCGGTGGGGCCGGCGGGTCTGCGCTGGGCTCCAGCACCGTGTCGCGCTGCCGCAAGTGCGCGGCTTGGGCGGCCAGCTCGTCGGCCCGGCGCTGCTGGCGCTCGGCCTCCTGCTGCCAGTGCAAGGCGCGGCGCTCCAGCTCGTGCAGCCGCTCGGCCTGGCGCTGGTTCTCGCGTCCCAGGTCGGCGCGGCTCTGCAGGCCAGGCACGGCAGCCTCCAAGGCCTGCAGGTCGTCGCGCAGATGGCCGATGGCCGTGTCGCGGGCAATGAGCTGGGCGCGCAACTGCACGATCTCGCCCTGCTGGGCCTCGCTGCGGCACGCCTGTTCGGCCACCTGGCGCGTGCTGCGCTGCTGCGCCGTACCGAGCGCGCGGGTGAGCACGGCGTTTTCGTCGATCAAGGCCTCGAATCGGTTCAGGTCTACCCGCACCGCCATGCCGGCCTGGTGCTGCAGCATGTGCACATTGCCCAGTACGCGGCGCTCCAGCGCCGCGGTGCAGCGCGCATGCGTCAGCACGGCCCAGAAGGGGCCCGCCACGTGCTGGCCGTGCAACGCCTCGTCCCACCAGGTTGCCAGCGCCTCGGTGGTCTTGGCCTTGGCGGCCTGGCGCAGCGGCAGCATGAAGCGCCGGTCCAGCTCGCGCTGCAGTGCTTCGGCCAGCGGGCTGCGCTGCCGGGCGTCAGTCACCGCGGCGCAGTGCAGCTCGTAGTCGTCGATGAAGGGCGGGCCGCTGAAGGCCTTGTCCATCAGGCGGCGCAGGGCAGCGATGGGCAGGCACACGCCGATCACCGGGCAGTGCGCGTGGCCCTCCAGTTCCCACAGCCGGCGGCGGCGCGAACCGGTGGGCTCCACCGGTGCCTCGGGGTGACCACCGGCCTTCATGCGGCCAGGCTCCCGGCCGGCACCAGGTCGCAGCGCAGTCGCTCCAGAGTGGCGGGCGGGATCACGCGGCGAAACTCGTACTGCGCGTGCGCGCAGCCCAGCCGGGCGGTGCTGCCGGCCCGCAGTGCGGCGCGCCAGGGTTCCGGGAACTGGAAGCGCAGGAAGTGCACGGCCGAAGGCCGCGTCAGGTGCCGGTCCGGCAGGTCTTCGTTGGCTTGCGCATGAACGCGCGGCTGGCCCGGCAGCTCCACGTACACCTGGTGCGCCGCCTGGTTGAGCAGCGGCAGCTCGCGCTGGCGCTGGTGGGCATCGGGCAGCTCGATCATCAGCGTGGCTTTCCAGTTGCTGCCGTCGGGCAGCAGATGGGCATAGGTGTCGATCTCCTGCTGCATGCCCTCGGCGCTGGTGACGCGCTCGGCGCGCAGCACCTCCTGGATCTGGTGGCGCAAGGTCAGCTCGTCCTCGAACTGCAGCCGCATGCAGGGGCCCAGCCACAGGCTGCGTGCGCGCCGGTGCGCGATTAGTCGCTGCTTGTGGCTGCGCCGGTCGAAGGTGGGGGATGGCGACGTGATGAAGTCGGACACGGTGATGCTCATGCGGCCTCGCTCATTGGCTGGGTTGCCAGGGTTGCCGGGGAGGGGGCGCGCACCGGCAGCACGGCCAGGCGGCCTGAAGGGTCTGCGTTTGCGTCAACGACGCAGCGCAGGGAGATGCCGTACAGCCGCTCCAGCGCCGGCACGGCCTGGGCATTGGGCGGCAGGTCGGCCTGCAGCTGGCCCTGGTGCAGCAGCCACAGCCGGTCGAAGCCGGCCAGGGCTTGGTTGATGTCGTGCAGCACGGCCACCAGCGCGTGCTGGCGTTCGCGCGTGAAGCGCTGCAGCGCGTCCATCAGCGCCCACTGCAGGCCGGGGTCGAGTGCCGACAAGGGTTCATCCACCAGCAGCAGCGCGCCGTGCGCGTCCCACAGCTGCGCGAACACGCGCGCGAGCTGCACGCGGGCCTGCTCGCCGCCCGAGAGCGTGTCAAAGCGCCGGCCGGCCAGGTGCGTGGCCTGGGCTGCCGCCAGCGCCTGGGCCACCACGGCCGGCTGCGCCGGGTCGGGCTCGCGGGCGATGCGGCCGAGGGCCACCACCAGGTCCACCGGCATGCCAAAGGCCACGCCATGCGATTGCGGCAGCACCGCGCGGCGCCGCGCCAGGGCCGCGGCCCGGCGGGTGGCCAGCGGCTGGCCATCGAGCCGCACCGTGCCGGCATGCGCGGCGTGTTCGCCGGCCATCAGCTTGAGCAGCGTGGACTTGCCGGCGCCGCTGGGGCCCAGGATGGCGATGCGCTCCCCGGCGTGCACGGCAAGGTCGAACGGGCCGAACCGGCGGCCGGGCAGCTGCACCACGGCCCCCTCCATGCCCAGCAAGGCCTGGTTCCATTCATCCCGGTTCATGCATGCCCTCCTTGTTGCCGCGCGACGCCGCGCAGCAGGAACAGAAACCCCGGCCCGCCGATCAGCGCGGTGAAGATCCCCACCGGAATCTCCGCCGGTACCGCCACTGTGCGGGCCACCGTGTCGGCCACCAGCAGCAGCAAGGCGCCGGCGGCCATGGCCAGCGGCAGCACCCGCCGCTGGTCCGCGCCGGCCCTGCCGCGCACCAGGTGCGGCGCCATCAGGCCGATGAAGCCGATCAGCCCGCACCAGGCCACGGCCAGCGCGCTGAGCAGTGCGACGATGGCGACCAAGCCGGCGCGCAGGCGCGGCACGTCCACGCCCACGTGGCCGGCGGCCGCTTCGCCCAGCGCCAGCGCGTTCAAGGCCTGCGCCAGGCGCCGTGCGTACCAGCTGCACACCCCCAGGGCCGTGGCCAGCACGCCCACCAGGCCCCAACTGGCCGCGGACAGCGAGCCCAGGGTCCAGAACGTGAGGCTGCGCAGTTGTTCGTCGGTGGCGAGGTAGCTGCACAGCCCGACGATCGCCATGGTGATGGCGTTCAGCGCCAGGCCGGTCAACAGCAGCCCCGCGATCGACCCCGGCGTGAGCCAGCGCGCCATGCGCTCCAGGGCCAGGCAGACCGCCAGCGCACCGATGAAGGCCGCGACCGGCAGCAGCCATGCGCGCCAAGCCGGTGGCACCCCGCCTTGGGCACCTGCGAACACGGTCAGCACCAGGGCCGCGGCGCAGGCGGCACCGCTGGTGACGCCCAGCAGCCCCGGGTCGGCGAGCGGGTTGCGGAACAAGCCTTGGGTGAGTGCGCCGCACAGCCCCAGCGCCGCGCCCACCGTCATGGCCAGCAGCGCGCGGGGCAGGCGCAGGTGCCACAGCACGTGGGCGCTGCCGCTCAGCGGGTCGCCAGCGAAGGCGGCCCACCAGTCGGCCGGTGCCACCTGCACCGCGCCCAGTTGCGTAGCGACCACCAGCGCGGCCACCAGTGCCAGCAGCCAGCCGCGGGTGGCAGGGTGCAGAAGGGGTGAGCCGGGTGCCGTGTTCATCGCTGCCCAGGATTTGGCCGGGAATAACTTCCCGAATCACCCCCGTTCGCACTGAGCTTGTCGAAGTGCTGTGCGCAAGGCACCAGGGCTCCCTTCGACAAGCTTGTATGGTTCGGGTTGTGATGAATCTGAACAAGTTGGTAGAGCCTGTGGGCATGTGGGCCAAGCGACAAGCGGTGGGCAACGCCCCGCGTTGTCCACGGATTGGCGCG
>Ga0307516_10001650_pt1 | contig 30691 bp, 35 predicted proteins | sample 19_EM_MG_FD_203310 | JGI IMG/M metagenome (GOLD analysis project Ga0307516, IMG submission 203310) | Populus trichocarpa ectomycorrhiza microbial communities from riparian zone in the Pacific Northwest, United States - 19_EM | ecosystem: Host-associated > Plants > Roots > Unclassified | place... | reverse complement strand
CGTTGAACACGGCGTGATCCGGATACCAGTCGGACTTCGGGCTCGACGTCGTGGCGGGCGGCGTGTTGGTGCCGGTCGCGGCACCAGTCGTCGTGGTCGAAGCCGGTGGGCGCGTATTATTGGGCACGTTCGCAGCCGCAGCCGTATACACCGGTTCGTCGACGAACTTGATCTTGTCAAAGGATACAGCCACGAGATGCTCGCCCATGCCCAGGAATCCGCCGACGCCGATCACCACGGCCTTGATACTTCCGTTCTTGTCGGTCAGCAGATCGTTGATCGAGCCGACGTTCTCGTTGTTGTTGTTATAGACGCTGATCCCGACGATCTTCGAAGCGCGCCAGTCGCCTTGATGGGAAGCGTTGGTGTTGGTCGTGTTTACTTGCGCGGGGTCCGCACCGGGCGCGGCCGGCGTTTCCGCAAATGCGAGGGGCGCGAGCAGCGCGGAACCGATCATTGCGGTCGCGAGATATTTCTTCAACATAGGACTCTCCATCATCAGAAATCACTAAACCGAAAAACGTTTCAGAAGCCGCGCCGTTCCCCTTTCCGGGTAATTTGCCCAACCGGAAGACGCCGGTTCCGCCGAATAGATTGGCTCGCAGCGAGGGAACCCGCTTACGACAAAGCAACAAACCACCCTTTCCGGACGGAAAGGGTGGTTTGTTTGCAAGACACCATTGAAACGAGAGACTTTTGAAACGAGAGATCCGCGAAATGCGAACGTCGCCTCGATGATCAGGTCTTGTAGTCGATCAGCAGAGCCGAGCTCGACGAGCCCTGTGTGCTGGAACTGCTGGAGCTTCCCGTCGAGTTATAGGACGATGACGACGACGAAGACTGCGCATTTTGCAGCAGCGCGATGAGCTGCTGCAAGAGATCGCTCACGGAGCTGGTGCTCGAGGAACTGCTGGTGCTGTCGGTCGACGACGAGTCATCGGAGGGTGGCGGACCGGGAGGAGGTCCACCCGCGCCGCCGGGGCCGTTGGCAAAGGCCGCCTTGAAGACGCCCTTGAGTTCGGTCGCCTGATCGCTGGTCAGCTTTCCGCTGGAAACCTCGCTCGAGATCAGATTATCAATCTTCGATTTCAGATCGCCGGGCGATGCCTTGCTGCCGCTGGTGAGACTGCTCTGCAATGACGAATCGATATCGGTCAGTGCCGACGACAGCGCCGACTGGTCGGACGAACTGATCGTGCCGGAATTGACTTCGGCTTGCAGTTCGGCCTGCAGCTTCTGAAGGGGGGACTGATAGCTGCTGGAAGAGAGCGACGAAATCGTCATGGTTGGCTCCGAGAGTTGGCCCTGTTCGCAGAGATCGTATGGTTAACGCCGTTAATGGGACCTTTCCTTCGAGGTGTCCGCAGATTGCCCTGTGTTTCGCCGGGCCAACTGGAAATAAATGGAAACAAATATCCTTGCTGTTGCCTTGCTGATCATCGAAAACGTTACTTATGAATCAGTCATTGCCAAACATCCTTGTTGTCGAGGACGACCGCGAGACGCGGGCGTTGATCGCCAAATATCTGCGCAGCAACGCCTGCAACGTGACCACCGCGACCGATGGCCGCGAAATGGCCCGCACGTTGACCGATCACCGCGTCGACCTGGTCATTCTCGACGTCATGCTGCCCGGGGAAGACGGCCTCAGCCTGTGCCGCAAGCTCCGCGCCGAATCGCAGATCCCGATCATCATGCTGACCGCGCGCGGCGAAGATGTCGATCGCATCCTCGGCCTCGAGATGGGCGCCGACGATTATCTGGCCAAGCCCTTCAATCCGCGTGAATTGCTGGCGCGGATCAACGCGGTGCTGCGCCGTCATGCGGTCGCCTTGACCGCCAGCGCCACCGAAGGGGCGGCCGCGCTCTCCTTTCTCGGTTGGCGGATCGACTTCCGCTTGCGTGAATTGCGCAATCCCGACGGCGCGCGGGTCGCGATGACCAGCGCCGAATTCGATCTGTTGCGGGTGTTCTGCGAGCGGCCCGGCCGCGTGCTGTCGCGCGACAGCCTGCTCGATCTGACCCAGGGCCGCAGCGCCGGGTCGTTCGAACGCAGCATCGATGTGCTGGTCAGCCGCATCCGGCGCAAGATCGAACCCGATCCGGAGGAGGCCACGGTGATCAAGACGGTGCGCTCCGGCGGCTACATGTTCACGCCCCAGGTCGACGTGATTGCGGCGGGCGGAAGCGGCCGGCCCGCAGGCCCGTCATGAAGCCTCATCCATGAAGTGGCCGGGCTTCCTGAATCTGAGGGGCATCGGCGGCCAGATCGCGGCGCTCGTGGTCGTCTCGATCGTCGCGCTGCACACGATCATTACGGCAGCCTTCCTGTTTCACCGGCCGGACGAGCCGGGCCCCGCAAACGATGTCGGACCCAACCAGCTGACCACGGTCGCACGCCTGCTTGGAACGGCGGCCGCCTCCGAGCGGCCGCGGCTGATGACCGACATCGCCCGCGCCTTCCCTTACCTCGACATCCGCGATGTCTCGGGAGCGTCCGTGCCGGCCGTCAGCGACCCGGCCGCTCCCCATTTGCGCGGCATGCATCGACGTCTCGGCCCCGGCTATCGCATCTTTCTTCTGGACCAGGGCGATGGCACCCGCCGCATCGGCGTTGCGCTGCCTGACGGCGCGACGATCTCCGCGTCGATTGCGACGGACCGGCCCTCGCCTCCGATCTGGGGCAGTCCATGGATGACGACGTTGTTGTTTGCCGTCATCAGCGTGACACTGCTCGGCCTGTGGGCTGCCCGCACCTTGACCGCGCCGCTGTCCTCCTTTGCGAAGGCCGCCGAGGGCTTCAGCCTCGACGGCGACGCGGCCTCCCTTCCCGAACGCGGCCCGGAGGAAGTCCGCTCACTCGCCAAGGCGCTGAACCGCATGCGCAAGCGCATCACCGACCTGATCGACGACCGCACCCGGATGCTGGCCGCGATAAGCCACGACCTGCGCACGCCGATCACACGCATGCGGCTGCGCTGCGAATTCATCGAGGACGAGATTCATCGCAGCCGCATGCTCGCCGATCTCGACCAGATGCGATCGATGCTGGAATCCGTGCTGTCCTTCCTGCGCAACAGCCGCAAGCTCGAGGCCATGACGCTGGTGGATGTCGCAAGCACGCTGCAACTCGTGGCCGACCAGTTCTCCGACATGGGACACAAGGTGACCTACGCCGGTCCCGACCACGCGATGGCCACCGCGCGCCCCGACGACCTGTTGCGCTGCGTCACCAACATCGTCGAGAACGCGGTGCGATACGGAGCCGAGATCGTGATCGGGCTCTCGATCTTGCCGGACAATCTGGACATCGATGTCGAGGATGATGGTCCAGGCATTTCGGATGCCAAGAAGGGCGACATGCTGGAACCATTTGCGCGCGGCGACACCGCCCGCAACATGGACGAAGCGACCGGATTTGGTCTCGGCCTCTCCATTGCGCGCGCGATCGTCATGGCGCATGGCGGCGCGTTGTCACTGCACGACCGAACACCGCGCGGATTGGTGGTCCGCATCAGGCTGCCGGTACGACAGCAGAGCCTGCGTCCGGCCGCATGATACCAGCGCAAAGGCTTCCGGCCGATGCCGCGAGAGAAAACCGGTTCCTCTCGCGTCAGGCCGCGAGCGGTTCCTGATCGACGGCGCGATCGTCGAAGTACGCAACGGCCTCGAACCGGTAGCCGCAAGCCCGGCAATACCAGAGATAGGCGACACGGCTCGCGCCGGGCTCGACCCAGTCCGGCATCGCGATCGGCTCGCCGCATTGGGCACAGGGATTGTGCCTCGGCAAATCCCCAAAAGCTGAAAGCGCCATGGTTCGCTCCCTTTTGTTTTCTTGCTTGGCTATGATTGGTCCGCGCAAACGCGCGTCATCTTGATACCGCGCGGGAATTATCTTCCCGGCCACGCTGCGCTCACCTGGCACAGCGTTGTCGTCGAAAGGCCAATCAACTATACCGTGTTTTCGCGGAGAAGTATTCAGCCGAATTCCGCGACGTTTCGTCTCCGGCCGGGCGGGAACCGGAATTAAAAATCAGGATTTGGCCACAAGACCGCCCGGCGATTGCAACAATCGGGGTGCGTAAAGCGTGCGCGTGCGATCACGCGTGCCCTGGGGAGGGTTGGCTTACGCCAATGAGAGAAATGTTATCGCTGGCGTGGCTTGTCGCCATGGCAGCGCTTTTCTCCCCGGCAAGCGTCAAAGCCGGACATTCCGAGTTCGACAGACTCATTGCCATTCATACCCAGGCCAACAATGTGCCGGAAAGTCTGGTGCATCGCGTGATCATGAAGGAAAGCCGCTATCGGGCGGGCCTGGTCGGACGCGGCGGCACCGTCGGGCTGATGCAGATCAAGCTCGCGACCGCGCGAAGCCTCGGCTACACCGGCGATGCCCAGGGATTGCGCGATCCCGACACCAATCTCGCCTATGGCGTCAAATATCTGGCCGGAGCCTATCGCGCCGCCGGTGGCAATCATGCCCGCGCCATGCGTTATATGCGCGTTATTATGCGGGCGGCTACTACGGAGCCGCCGGGCGACAGCATCAACGATCAAGCCAACTCGTACACTGAGTTCACGCCGCCAAAGCGCGCACAGTTCCGCGTTGCGGCGCCGGTGCACGGCAAACTGACCACAGCCGCGTTGACAGCGTCGCATATCGGCCTACATTAGCACCGTTCCGAGGGGAGCTCCGAGCAGGAGCTGAGATACCGCAGGCTTTGGCCAGGTTTGGCCAGAGGAGCGCGGTGACCCTTTGAACCTGATCCGGGTCATGCCGGCGAAGGGACAGGGATGTACCAGAGCAAGAAGCCGCGGGGGGAGTCCCCCGTTTCCGTCATAGGTGCAGGCATTGCCGGCGCCTGGCAGGCGCTGCTGTTCGCGCAGGCCGGCCACGATGTCACCTTGCACGAGCGCAGCGACGCGGACATGACGCTGTCCACCAGCCACTGGGCCGGCGGCATGCTCGCGCCTTATTGCGAGAGTGAAGCCGCCGAGCCGGTCATCAGCCGCCTTGGCCTGCGCTCGCTCCACCTGTGGCGCGAGGCATTGCCGGACACCCCCTTCAACGGCTCACTGGTGGTGGCCCATGCGCGCGACCGCAGCGACTTCGAACGCTTCGCGCGCATGACCTCGGGCCATCAAAGGCTCGACGCGGGCGGCTTGGCCGAACTCGAGCCGTCGCTGGAGGGGCGTTTCCGCGACGCCCTGTTTTTCCCGACCGAAGGCCATGTCGAGCCGCGCCGCGTGCTGCCGAAGCTGCATGAACGGATCATCGCGGCCGGCGGCACCGTGAAATTCAACAGCGACGTCAGCGCCGACGACCTCGACGGCATCGTGATCGATTGCCGCGGGCTCGCCGCGTGCGACACCGAACCGAGCCTGCGCGGCGTCAAGGGCGAGATGATCCTGATTGAAACCAGCGAGGTGAAACTGGCCCGCCCGGTGCGCCTGATCCATCCGCGCTGGCCGCTTTACGTGATCCCGCGCGAGGACAATCTGTTCATGCTGGGCGCGACCTCGATCGAGGCCGAGGATTCCGGCGTCAGCGTCCGTTCCGCGCTGGAACTGCTGGGCGCGTCCTACGCGGTGCATCCGGCTTTCGCGGAAGCCCGCATTCTCGAATTCGGCTCCGGCCTGCGGCCGGCCTTTCCCGACAATCTGCCGCGGATCACGGTTCGCGACCGCAAGCTCGCGGTCAACGGGCTCTATCGCCACGGCTTCCTGATCGCGCCGGCGCTTGCCGAACTGACGCTCGGCTATGTCGAGCGCGGACAGATCGACAACGAGGTGATGCAATGCGCGTGATCGTCAACGGCGAGCCGCGCGAGATTTCCGCGGCAAGCGTCGACGCGCTGCTGCGCGAGCTCGACTATGAGGGAACGCATTTCGCGATCGCCGTGAATTGCGACGTTGTGCCCAGGAGCCGCTGGGCCGCGACCGCGCTGAGCCATGGCGACGAGATCGAGATCATCACACCGCGGCAGGGAGGGTGAGGATGAGTTGTCTTTGGCTTGCTCGTCATTCCGAGGCGCGCGCAAGCGCGAACCCGGAATCTCGGGGCTACAGATTCGCTCACAACTTCGAGATTCCGGATCGGGCCGCGTTGCGGCCCGTCCGGAATGACGGGGGCCCCCCATGCTAACCTTCTACGGCCGCGAATTTGCCTCCCGGATCTTGATCGGCACGGCGCTCTATCCCTCGCCCGCGATCATGCAGAGCGCGATCCGCGCCTCGGCTGCGCAGATCGTCACGGTGTCGCTGCGACGCGAATCCGCCGGCGGCAAGACCGGCGATGCGTTCTGGGCGCTGATCCGCGAGCTCGGCGTCACCGTGCTGCCGAACACCGCCGGCTGCCGCAGCGTGCGCGAAGCCGTCACCACGGCGAAGCTCGCGCGCGAATTGTTCGGGACGAACTGGATCAAGCTGGAGCTGATCGCCGACAATGACACGCTGCAGCCCGACCTGGTCGGCCTGGTCGAGGCCGCCGCCATCCTGATCAAGGACGGCTTCGAGGTGTTCCCCTATTGCACCGAGGATCTGAGCGTCGCGATGCGGCTGGTGGACGCCGGCTGCAGGGTGGTGATGCCATGGGCCGCGCCGATCGGCTCGGCCCGCGGCATCACCAATCGCGACGCCTTGAAACTGCTGCGTGACCGCCTGCCCGACATCGCGCTGGTGGTCGATGCCGGGTTGGGCGCGCCGTCGCATGCGGCGCAGGCGCTCGAACTCGGCTACGACGCCGTGATGCTGAACACCGCGGTCGCCAAGGCTGCCGACCCCGTCGCGATGGCCAATGCGTTCCGGCTCGGCGTCGAGGCCGGACGCACGGCCTATGAGGCCGGCCTGATGGACGCCCGCGATTTCGCTTCCCCCTCCACGCCTGTCGTAGGGACCCCGTTCTGGCATGCCGTATCCTGATCGCCCCGCGTATCCGGATCGCTACGCGTATCCTGATCGTTTCTATCCTGTCGTCGACAGCGTCGCCTGGGTCGCGCGCCTGGCTCTGCTCGGCGTCGGCACCATCCAGCTGCGCGCCAAGGACTTGAACGATTCAGAAGCGCTGCAGCTCATCACCGACGCGCTCCAGGTCACCAAGGGCACAGCGGCGAAGCTCGTGGTCAATGACTACTGGCGCGCGGCGATCGTCGCCGGCGCCAAGCATCTGCATCTCGGCCAGGAGGATCTCGCCTCCGCCGATGTCAGCGCCATCCGCGAGGCGGGTCTCACGCTCGGCCTCTCCACGCATGACGACGAGGAACTTGAAACCGCCTTGCGTGCCAAGCCCGACTATGTCGCGCTGGGACCGATCTTTCCGACCACGCTGAAATCGATGCGCTTCGCCCCGCAGGGCATTCCGAAGATCACCGAGTGGAAGAAGCGCATCGGCGCCATTCCGCTGGTGGCGATCGGCGGCATCAAGCACGAACAGGCCGCCGAGATCTTCGCCGCCGGCGCCGATTCCATCGCCGTCGTCAGCGACGTCACCCAGAATGCCGATCCCGACGCGCGCGTGCGCGCCTGGCTCGCGCTCAGCACGGAAGCCGTGTGATGACAACCAGCTCTATCCACGTCATTGCGAGCGTAAGCGAAGCAATCCATAGCGGAACACGCGGAGGAATGGATTGCTTCGTCGCAAGCGCTCCTCGCAATGACGGAAATCTATCGGCGTCATTCCGGGGCGCGCGAAGCGCGAACCCGGAATGACGCGCCGCAATTTCGAGATTCCGGATCGGTCCGCGTGCCGCGGACCGTCCGGAATGACAACAATTCACAGGAGGACGCCATGAACATCCGCTCCAATCCGGACACCACGCTGCCCGCCGTGACCACCGGTCCGCTGCCCTCGTCGCGCAAGATCTTCGTCACCCCGGATGAAGCCCCCGACGTGCAGGTGCCGTTGCGCGAGATCATCCTCTCGGAAGGCGCCGGCGAGCCCAATCTTCCGGTGTATGACACCTCCGGCCCCTACACCGATCCGGCCGTGACCATCGACGTCAATGCGGGCCTGACGCGCGCGCGCATCGCATGGGTCAAGGAGCGCGGCGGCGTCGAGGAGTATCAGGGCCGCGCGATCAAGCCGGAAGACAACGGCAATGTCGGCGCGTCGCATGCCGCAAAATCCTTCAACGCGCATCACAAGCCGCTGCGCGGCCTCGACGGTCACAAGATCACCCAGCTCGAATTCGCCCGCGCCGGGATCATCACCAAGGAGATGATCTACGTCGCCACCCGCGAGAATCTCGGCCGGAAAGTTCAGCTCGACCGCGCCGAAGCCGCGCTCGCCGACGGCGAAAGCTTCGGCGCTGATGTCCCGGCCTTCGTGACGCCGGAGTTCGTGCGCTCCGAGATCGCGCGCGGACGCGCCATCATTCCCTGCAACATCAACCACGCCGAGTTGGAGCCGATGATCATCGGCCGCAATTTCCTGACCAAGATCAACGCCAATATCGGCAATTCGGCCGTGACCTCGTCGGTCGAGGAAGAGGTCGACAAGATGGTGTGGGCGATCCGCTGGGGCGCCGACACCGTGATGGACCTCTCGACGGGGCGCAACATCCACACCACCCGCGAATGGATTTTGCGCAACTCGCCGGTGCCGATCGGCACCGTGCCGATCTATCAGGCGCTGGAGAAATGCGAAGGCGATCCGGTCAAGCTGACCTGGGAGCTCTACAAGGACACGCTGATCGAGCAGTGCGAACAGGGCGTCGACTACTTCACCATCCACGCCGGCGTGCGGCTGCCCTACATCCACCTCACCGCCAACCGCGTCACCGGCATCGTCAGCAGAGGCGGTTCGATCATGGCGAAGTGGTGCCTGGCGCATCACAAGGAAAGCTTCCTCTACACGCATTTCGACGAGATCTGCGACCTCATGCGCAAATATGATGTCTCGTTCTCGCTCGGCGACGGCCTGCGCCCAGGCTCGATCGCCGACGCCAACGACCGCGCGCAGTTTGCGGAACTGGAGACGCTCGGCGAACTGACCAAGATCGCCTGGGACAAGGGTTGCCAGGTCATGATCGAGGGCCCGGGCCATGTGCCGATGCACAAGATCAAGATCAACATGGACAAGCAGCTCAAGGAATGCGGTGAGGCTCCGTTCTATACCTTGGGGCCGCTGACCACCGACATCGCGCCAGGCTATGACCACATCACCTCAGGCATAGGTGCTGCCATGATCGGCTGGTTCGGCTGCGCCATGCTCTGCTACGTGACGCCGAAGGAGCATCTCGGCCTGCCCGACCGCAACGACGTCAAGACCGGCGTCATCACCTACAAGATCGCGGCCCACGCCTCCGATCTCGCCAAGGGCCACCCGGCGGCGCAGCTGCGCGACGACGCGTTGTCCCGCGCCCGCTTCGACTTCCGCTGGACCGACCAGTTCAACCTCGGCCTCGACCCCGAGACCGCGAAGAGCTTCCACGACGAGACCCTGCCGAAGGAAGCCCACAAGGTCGCGCATTTCTGCTCGATGTGCGGGCCGAAATTCTGCTCGATGAAGATCACCCAGGACGTCCGCGACTACGCGGCGAGCCTCGGCGACAACGAGAAGGCCGCGCTCGATCTCGCCGGCGACGGCAAGCTGGCCGGCGTCGGCATGACCATGACCGGCGTGATCGAAGACGGCATGGCGCAGATGAGCGAGAAGTTCAAGGCAATGGGCGAGCAGCTGTATCTCGATGCGGAGAAGGTGAAGGAGAGTAATAGGGTGTTGTGAAACAACCGCTCAGGTTGCATGGCCCGCAGAGAGAAGCCATATTGTCGAACGGCGTCTTTTCAAGGGGCACTCGAAAATGGCAAGGTACGAGTGGGATGCATTTATTAGCCACGCGTCCGAGGATAAAGATAGCGTTGCACGTCCGCTTGCGAACCATTTGGCAGGCTTTGGCCTAAAGGTCTGGCTAGACGAATCTGAGCTTCACTTGGGCGACAGCCTTCGTGAGAAGATCGATGCGGGATTGGCGCAGTCCCGCTTCGGTATTGTCATTCTCAGCCCTGACTTTTTTTCCAAAAGATGGACTAAGTCAGAGCTGGACGGCCTTGTTGCTAAAGAGGTCGAGGGCACCAAGGTGGTGTTGCCAATCTGGCACAATCTCGACCACCATGATGTACGGAACCAGTCTCCAATACTGGCAGGCCGGCTTGCCGCCAGCACAAGCGAAGGGCTGGCTACTGTTGCCAGCAAAATTATAAGAGCAATAGAGAATAGCGGATCGATAAAGCGTCATGTCGCCCCTCTGTTTGAAGGGCGCCTGACGAAGAAGATGTTCTTTGATCTTCCAGATGGAAGCTTTTTGCTCAGCAATTTGGTCAAGCGAGATTTGACACCGGCGCTTGCCGAAGCAATTCCGGCCCGCCACCTTCGTGATAGCTTCTGGGAACGATTAACGCAGGAGTCAATCGCAAAAACGAAGTGCTATGTATTCCAAGATGCCGCCGCATATCGCGCCCATATGGCAGCCAGAAATATTTATGTTCCAGAAGAAGCGGAAAAACTTCGAAAGCGTCGCGCGCGAGAAAGCCTCCTTTCTGATTTCGACATTGAACTAGTCAGAGGATATATTGCCGCTGGGAAATCGCCGCCAGTTGCATGGACCCCCTTCATAACCTCTTTGAGTTTCGAGGATGATAAGTACAGACTCGACGATCTTAGTGGACTCGAAAACCTAACTCAACTCGAACACCTCGATCTTTTCGACGCCAATCCTCAGAACATTGATGGATTAGGAAAACTCAAAAATCTACGATGGCTATATCTACCTGACTCAAACTCCAACGACATTGCAGCGCTATCCGGCCTAACCAATTTGGAACACCTAGACATCAACATGACTAGGGTTACCAACATCAAGCCCCTGGGAAATCTCAGGAAACTTAGATATCTTCTCCTTTACTGCAGGGAATTAAGCGATATTTCGCCTATTTGCGAACTGAAGAATTTGGAATTCTTGGATCTGTCAATGACCCAAGTCCAGAATTTGTCTCCGCTAAAATCGCTAAGAAGACTACGAACGCTTGTGCTGATGGCAACCCCCGTCAAAGATCTAGCAGCGTTGTCAGAACTGCACGAACTACAGAATCTCTGCGTGTGGAAGACCAAGGTCTCTGATTTGGGCGCACTCGCTCCGCTACGGGAGTTACGCACACTCGACATAAGTGAAACCAATGTAGAAAAAGTCGCCCCACTCAAGGAAATTGATAAAACTGAGATTCTTGAATGCATCACGAACTAACATTGATGACTTTGCAACTTTGGCAAGCAATTTAGAGCTTGAAACGTTTCAAGTTAGCGAAGAATATTGTGGGCCAGCAACGATTGATCTCAACGAGAGTTGGCAGGTGTGGTATTGGAGGCGCTACTTGGGTCTAAGCGAGCATCACCTGCGCGCTCTTGTTGAGGCTCACGGGAATGCCGTCGCCGTGCTTCAACGCGTGTTGCGAAATGGGCCGGGGCCCAACCCGTAGGGTGGGTTAGCGATCGCCTTGCTCAAAGAGCAAGGTGATCGCGTAACCCACCGTCCAGACAACGCGGACCGCCGGATCATGACAAGGCGGTGGGTTACGCTTCAGCCGTCGTCCCGACGGCTTTCGCTAACCCACCCTACTGAACCTGCCCATGGACCGGCTGCCCGACCAACTTCACGACAATCTCCGCCTTGTCTTCGTCGGCACAGCGGCCAGCACGCGATCCGCCGACCTCGGGCACTACTACGCCCATCCCGGCAACCGCTTCTGGCCCACGCTGTTCGAGGTCGGCATCACGCCCCGCCGCTACGCGCCGCGCGAGTTCGCGTCACTCCTGACGCTGGGGATCGGCTTCACCGACATCTGCAAGTCCGGCGCGGGCATGGACCATCAGATTGCAGTGCGGCCCGAAGACATCGCGGTGTTCAGGGCCAAGATGCTGACATATCGCCCCCGCACCATTGCCTTTACCAGCAAGAAGGCCGCGAGCCTGTTCTACGGCAGGCCGACCGCGGCGATCGGCCATGGCCGGCAGCCGCCGGTGGATGATTTTCCGCAAGTGTTCGTGCTCGCCTCGCCGTCCGGCGCGGCGTCGGGCAGTTGGACGCAGCAGCCGTGGCGCGAGCTGGCGGAATGGATCGACGCGGATGACACCAGGAAGGAGCACCATGTCGTTTGAGATCCTGCCCGGCCTGCCGCCTTACGGCCCGCCCGCCATATCCTTCACAAGAAACGGTCCGCGCGAATTTCGGGAAGGCCTCGTGGTCCGCTTTTGCCCAAGCGGGTCCGAACCCTGGATCGGAAATTTTCTTGGAGGTTCGACCAGTTGCAGAGCCGTCCTGCAGCACCCCAACGGCAGCGATGTCATCGTCGTCGCCGATGGCGAGGCCCACATCGTCGCGCCTCGGAGCCGGGAGCTTCGGTATCGCTTTGGGGATGACATCGAAGAGGTCACGCCTCTGCCGGCGCTGCGGTCCATCCTGTTTCGCAGGCTGACCCACTTCGAAACCATCGCGGCCGACAACTCACGCTGGTGCAGCCAGCGCATATCCTGGGATGGCTTCCGCAATGTCCACCTGCGCGGGACCATGATTACAGGTGAGGCGTGGACGCCGGTTGACGAGGCCTGGGTGCCTTTCACCCTCGACCTCGTGACGAGACAAGTCCGTAACGCCATCTACGACATGGATATGGCGCGAGCCGTTCGCGTCGTACCGAAAGCGGATTAGTCCTACTGCGTCATAACCTGTTTTTTTCCCTCATCCTGAGGAGCGTCGCGGAACGCGACGCGTCTCGAAGGATTGAGGCCACAGCTGGGCCTTCATGGTTCGAGACGGCGCGCCACGGCAAGTATTGTATGGGGATGATGCGAACCCGCGCCTCCTCACCATGAGGGTTTAATGACGCAGCATATGGGCTGCTCTCCGCGTTCGCCGCCCATCATCTTGATTTGAGCCGGCCACCCCCCTCGCCTAATCTGCATCCCTCGCCACCCCTCACGAGGTCCCCATGTCGCTCTACGCCCTGATCAAGCCACGCGGCCCTACCGGCTTCGGCGCCGGTTCCACCGCCGAGGAGGTCACGCGCGGACTATCGCTCCAGCACGCGTAGGGCGGATTAGCGGAGCGTAATCCGCCATCTTCGGTGTTGTCCCGACCGAGCCTCTGAGTCGCGCTACAGCGAGCTTCTTTTCATGCTAACTTAGAGCTTTTGGTGAGTTCGCGGCATGCCGGACTATCGTCGCGCCTTCGTTCCGGGCGGCTCATGGTTCTTCACCGTCAACCTTCTGGAACGCCGGAAGACGCTGCTCGTCGACCACGTCGCAACCTTGCGGCATGCGGTGGACGCCACGCGCCGAAGCCTCCCATTTGCCATCGACGCCTTCGTGGTGCTGCCGGATCATCTTCACGCGATCTGGACACTGCCGCCCGGTGACGCCGATTTCTCGACCCGCTGGCGGCTGATCAAGACACGCTTTGCGCGAGCACTGCCGAGACAAGAGCGCCTCAGTCCCGTTCGAGTCGCGCGCAACGAGCGGGGCATCTGGCAACGCCGCTTTTGGGAACACCTGATCCTCGACGAAGACGATTACGCCCGACACGTAGCGTATTGCTACATCAATCCGATCAAGCATGGTCTGGTCGCTCGCGTCAGCGATTGGCCGCATTCGTCATTTCAGCGTGACGTGCGAGCTGGCATCGTTCCGCGGGACTGGGCCGGAGATGTCGGGATGCAGGGCGCGTTCGGCGAGAGATGATTCGTTCCTTTCATGGAGCGGCGGAATGGCGGATTACGCTTCGCTAATCCGCCCTACAAGACCGCTCATCTTGAGCCGGCCACACCCAAAGCCTAATCTCCAAGCGTCATCAGCATTCGCGGGGACCCCATGTCGCTCTACGCCCTGATCAAGCCCCGCGGCCCGTCCGGCTTCGGCGCCCGTTCCACCGCCGAGGAGGTCACGCGCGGACTATCGCTCAAGGGCAAGACCGTCCTCATCACCGGCAGCAGTTCGGGGATCGGCCTTGAGACCGCGCGCGTGCTCAGCTTGCGCGGCGCCAGCGTGATCGCCACGGCGCGCAGCCACGACAAGGCGACCGGCGTGGCACGCAGCATTGGCGGAGAGGCCACCGGGCTTGCCTGCGACCTCGCCGATCCCACCTCGATCCGCGCCTGCGTGAGCGAGCTCAAGCGCCGCGCCATCAGGCTCGACGCCATCATCTGCAATGCCGGCATCATGATGCCGCCGCGGCTCGAGTTCGTGCACGGCTACGAAAGCCAGTTCTTCGTCAATCATATCGGCCACTTCATCCTGGTGACCGGCCTGCTCGATGCGCTCGCCGACCGCGCCCGCGTCGTCATGGTGAGCAGCGAGGCGCACCGCTTCGCGCCGCGCGGCGGCATCGATTGGGACAATCTCAGGGCCGAGAAAAGCTACAGGCCGATGCGGGGCTACGGCCGCTCGAAATTCGCCAACCTGCTGTTCGCCAAGGAGCTGGCGCGGCGGCTCGCCGGCACCGGGACAACCGCCAACGCGGTGCATCCGGGCGTCGTGCCGGCCACCGAGCTCGTCAGGGGCATGGCGCTGGCGCAGATCGGCAGGGCGTATTGGCCGCGCGTCATGACCGCGCTGGTCGCCAAGACCATCCCGGAGGGCGCCGCGACCTCGTGCTATGTGGCCGCGAGCCCTCTGGTCGAGGGTCTCTCGGGCCAGTATTTCTCCGACTGCAACATCGCAAAACCCCGCGCCGACGCCAACGACCCGGCGCTGGCGGCGCGGCTCTGGGAGCTGTCGGAGACGATCGCCGGCAGCGTGTGACGAGGGGACGCCGGCGAACCGGAGCTTGGACGGCAAGCCGCATGGCCGTGCAGCGAGGTGATTTGCCACGGAATCGATCCTCTCAATCGACGACGGCGACCGCCTCGATCTCGACCAGCCACTCCGGCAGCGCCAGCGCGGCGACACCGACCAGCGTGCTCGCCGGCGGTGTCCCGTTCGCGAAGAAGGCCGCCCGCGCCTTGCCGACGATGGCGCGGTGTTCGGGCTGGTAGTTCACGACATAGGTGGTGATCTTCACGACGTCGGCATAGCCCGCACCGGCAGCGGCCAACGCCAAGCCGAGGTTGCGCATCACCTGCGTCGTCTGCGCGGCGAGGTCGCCGGCACCAACCAGCGCGCCGCGTTCGTCGATGGAGACCTGCCCCGCCGTGTAGATCATGCGCTTGCCGGTGGCGGCGACCACATGCGAGTAGGCCGGATTGAGCATCAGTCCTTCCGGCTGCGGATATTCGAGCGTGCTCATCTGTGTTGGCTCCCTGGCGTTGGCGCTGGCGCGCAGGAGGATAAACTCCCGCTTATGGATTGGCGATTGGCGTCAGCGATGTTTGCGCGCCGCGCCGGTCGTCCTGGCGTTGCCGTCAGGCGAACTATGCCTGCAGAGATGCCAGCTCGCCGGCGAGATTGGCGCGCGCCTGCCGATCATATGTCCGCGCGAACGCCGGATCAGGAAAGATCACCGGCTGCGCCGCGAAGCGCCTCAGCACGGCCGACCTCCCCGCGCGATACTCACCGTCCGGCACGTGAGCGTATTCCTTGCGGATTGCAGCGGCATAGGCGTCGTACCGCGTCGGCTCGGCGCCCAAGATGCCGAGATCGATCGAGATCAGGATGGCTCCCAGCCGATCACCGGGCACGACCCGATGCGTCCTGGTCAGACGGATCAGCCGGCCCGACCTCACGACGAAATTCCGCGGCCACGTGCTGCTCTGCAAGCTGCGCGCTGAGCTCTTCATTGTCCGATCTGGTCGGATCATAGACGACATCGTGCCACCAGATCGCCTGGGTCAGAATTTCGCGATCGGTTGCTGACAAATCGTCGATACCGGCAAGCAGGCCGAGACAATCCTCGATGTGCCGGAGATTGTGATAGTGGCGGTTTGGCACCGAATAGGCGGCGACAAGATCGTCTTGGGTCATGGCCAAGGATGTATCGCGGAGCCGGGCGCGGGGGTCGTTTTACAGATTGCGATGATGGAATATTGCAGGTGATTTGCCCGACGTGTCAAATTGTCTGCGCGGGATCGCGCATGCCAGCGACCGCCAGGTTCCTTTGCAAGTTCCTTTGCAGGCTACTTTGCATGGGGTTGTTTTCGATATTTTGGGTCCGAGAGCCGCGCTCCCACCGTCATTGCGAGGAGCGGCAGCGACGAAGCAATCCAACCTTCTTGCTGCGGCGCGACTGGATTGCTTCGCTGGCGCTCGCAATGACGATTCTTAAATGTCGAATCGGATAGATGCAGCGAGGCTGGCGCGTGCTATGGTCGCTGCAACCGAGGACGAGGACCGCCATGCCCATCCAGCACTTCCCTCCTCCGCCCCACATCAAAGCCCCGCCGCTGTCCTTCGCGACCCGCGTCGGCGATCTGCTGTTCGTCTCGGGCATTCCCGGCTTTGACGACAGCGGCGCGTTGCCGGATGGATTCGAGGCGCAGTTCGGCTTCGTGGTCCAGAACATCAGGCGCGTGCTGGATGAGGCCGGCGCAACGTTTGCCGATGTGGTCAAGGTCAACGTGCTGTTGACGCGGGCGACCGACGTCGCGCCGATGAACGCCCTCTATGCCGGAGCTTTCGGGCCTGCGCCGTTTCCCTCCCGCACCACCTGCGTGGTGCAGGCGCTGCCCGACCCGAAGATGCTGATCGAGATCGAGTGCGTCGCGTCGCTTCAGGGACGATGACCGCCGCAGCGGCGCCCGATCATTCCTTAAACATCTTCTCGAACAGCGCTTTCGCCCGTTCCAGGCCTTCCTCGGTGAAGACCACCGATTTCACCTTACCCACGGGATCGAGGATCATGCCCTTGTCGTGCAGGCGGCCGAGCACACCCCAATCCATTCCCTTCCAGGCTCGGCAGCCGTCATGCAGGGTGAGATAGAGCAGCGCCAGCGCCGTATCGTCGAGCTTGTCGGTGTTGAGGGCCATCGAAACCTCCTTGCCGCTTCCGTTCACGCCATCATATTTGGGATGCGGGCGGACACAATTGGCGACAGGCGCGGTCCCTCGGCAACAGCGGTCGCCGAAATGATCCTCATGACGATCATCGCCGCGCCCCTCGCACGACCGAGAGGCGCGGGTTTGGCGCGCTCGCGCGAGCGGCGGGCAGAACAGCTCCTTGGTCATACAAAAAAATTGCGGCCTCGCGACTTGCAACCGTCACAGCTTTGCCGCACCTTTTGGCTGGCTGCACCATAGCGAAAGATGGACGCCGCCCCGGCGAATCACCGGAGGCTGGTTCAACATTTTCCGACAGGAGACCTCCATGCGTCGCGTGACCACCCTCTGTGCCGCTGCCAGCGTCGCGGTCGTTGCCCTCGCCGTCAGCCCGGCACAGGCCGGCTATTACCTGATCCGCTGGGACAACACCGGCGTCTGTCAGGTCTGGAACGAGAGCTTCCAGATGAAGCCGCCGCGGTGGCCGTCGGACTACAAGGTCGTCAGCAAGCCGATCCTGACCTTCACCGCCGCACTTGATGAGAAGGAAAAGCTCCGGCAGCGCGGCAACTGCAACTGGTGACGGCAGGCACATGCAAGGGTGGGCAAAGGGGCATCTCGCGCCCCGTGCCCGCATCATATCTTGTTCGCTTGGCCTCGTTTGGTGGGTTCGCTTCGCTTAGCCCAGCTGTGTCATTAGCCCCTCATGGTGAGGAGGCGCATACGCGCCGTCTCGAACCATCAGGCCCAGATGCCGATGCTTTGCCCCCTGCACCGCTATTTCAGCGTGATCGCAAGCCCGCTGAGATCCGCGTTCGCCATCAGCCCGACTTGCCGGCCGGACAGTTCCAGCACCGCGCCCTTCTGGTTGGTCAGCACGATGGCGCGCGCGCCCGCGCCGACTGCAAGCCCCGCGCCGGCCGCGCCATAGACGCCGGCGACATCGGAAGGCCGGAAGATGTTATGCACGCGGCCGCGCAGCACCGTCTTCGATCCGCCGAACACGAGGCCGTAGTCGAGCCCGCCGGTCGACAGCTGATAGCTTCGTCCGTGAAAGGTCAGCACGCCGCTGCCGCCCGAGCCGCCGATGATCCAGCCTGCCTTGTAGATCACGAGCGACACGGTGCCCTCGTCGGCATGGGCCGTGGCGCACAGCGCGATGCCGGCAAACGCGGTCAGCGCGACCAGGGCGGCACGAAGGGCGGACAACATCTTCATCGGGAGCATCTCCTTGGCATATCTTGTTCGCGCATGGGCTGCCGCGCATGCGCTCTGCGGTGATGGCGGGGGATAACAGATTCCTGCCCTCGGGATAATGCCTAATCGTGGTTCCCGATGTTGCCCTTACGCCCGCATCTGGACCAGGAAGTCGGTGATTTCCGAGCGCAGCCGTTCGGCATAGCCGGCCTGATCGCCCGCCACCGTCAGCACCTTCTTGGCGACGGTCTCGGTCGCGGCGGCAGCCTTGGTCAGGCCGCTGACGTTCGCCGACACCTGGTTGGTGCCGCTCGCGGCCTGGCTGACGCTGCGGGAGATTTCCTGGGTGGCGACGCCCTGCTGCTCGACCGCCGATGCGATCCCGGCCGAGATCTGCCTGACCTGCTCGATCACGGTTCCGATGTTGCGGATGGCCTGAACAGCCCGACCCGTTTCCGCCTGGACCGCGCCGATCTGGGTGGTGATCTCGTCGGTGGCCCCCGCGGTCTGGGTGGCCAGCGACTTCACCTCGCCTGCGACCACCGCAAAACCCTTGCCGGCGTCGCCGGCGCGGGCCGCCTCGATGGTGGCGTTCAGCGCCAGGAGGTTGGTCTGGCTGGCGATGTCGTTGACCAGCTTGACCACTTCGCCGATCCGCCCGGCCGCGGCCGAGAGGTCGGCCATCATGCCGTTGATGCGCTGGGTCTCCTTGGCGGCATCGGTGGAAATCCGCGCCGATTCCGCGACCTGGCGGCTGATTTCCGAGATCGAGGTGCAAAGCTCCTCCGATGCCGCGGCGACGGTCTGAACATTGTTGGTGGCCTCGGCTGCCGCCGCTGCCGCCGAATCGGCTTGCGACAGCGCCTCGTTGGCCACGCTCGACATGCTCTTGGCGGTGCCATGCATATCGTTGCTCGAGGCGAAACTGCCGGTGATCAGGTCCATCACCCGCGCCTCGAAATTGCCGGCAATGCTGCGCCGCTCGGCGGCCAGCAGTGCGGCATTGCGGGCCTCGGCCTGCCGCTGTTCCTCGCTCTGCCGTTCCAGCGCGATCGCCTGTTGGCGGAAGATATCAAGCGCGCGCGCCAGCTTGCCCACCTCGTCGCCCTTCTCGACATAGGGCACGATGATCTCGCGGTCGCCGAGCGCCAGACGTTCCATCAGGCTGGTGATCATCGACAGCGGCCGCGTAATGCTCCGCACCATGATGATAGAAAAGGCGACGAGGGCGGAGGTCACCAGCAGGAGAATGATGCCGATGCGGGTCAGCTGGGCACGAAAGGTCTCCTCGATGTCGCCGATATAGACGCCGCTGGCGACGATCCAATCCCAGGGTTGGTAATAGATCGAGGTCGATATTTTCCGCTGATCGCCCTGGTCGGTCGCGCTCCGGGGAAAGCTGTAGGCGACAAAGTCGTGAGCGCCCTTGGCATTTTCCATCAGCAATCTGACATAGGGCACACCATTTTGATCGGTGGTTTCGATGCGCTGCTTGCCTTCCAGATGCAGCGCGGTGCCGAGCACTTCAGTGACGCCATCGCCGCGATAGACGAAGAGGAAGTCACCCTTGCCATAACGAATGTCGCGGATATCGCCCTTGGCGCGTTCGCGCGCATCGGCCTCGGTCAATTGGCCCTTTTCGACCATGGTGTGGTAATGCTCAACGATGGAGACCGCGGCCTGGACCATCTCGCGGACATGGGTCTTGCGAGCTTCCGTCAACGTGTCGCGCTGATCCAGCACGTCGAGACACGCGAATGCAATCATGCCAATCAGCGGTGCCACGACCGCGATCATGATCTTGGTGCGAATACTGATCGTAAGATTTTTCATGTGATCTCTTCCCGTGCGATATGAAGCGCGTTCACTGAAGCGGAGAAAACGGAAGGGTTTGTCTGTTGAGGAGGCCGCGACGTGCATCCCAGTCGTTGCCCCGATGCACCGAAGTTCTGCGGCATGTAGAGAGGCCTGGTCCCGAATAGGCCGGAGGGAGTTTGTCGTCACGCGCTCGCGAAACGGTATTGCGTTATGTTTCACATTCGCAGGACAGACTTAAGGAGCTATGAATAGCGCCGTAATTTTGCGGGTTTTCAGCTACTCGCGAGATCGGGAAGGCTTCGTCAAAACAACAACTCTAGGGAGAACGCCATGCCTCTGCTCGACAACCACATCGCCGTCGTCACCGGTGCGGCCTCCGGCATCGGCCGCGCCATCGCGGCGGGCTATGCGCGCGAGGGCGCGCGCGTCGTGCTGCTCGACATCGATGAAACGCAGGCAGCGGAGGCTGCGAAAGAGATCCGCGATGCGCACGGCGCGGCCGAGAGCTTCAGGCTCGACGTCACCCAGCGCGAGGATTGCATGGCGATCGCCAGGCAGATCGACGAGAGGGTCGGCCCGGTCTCGATCCTCGTCAACAATGCCGGCATCAACCGCCGCAACGCCTTCACCGCCGATCCCGATGCCGTCCTGAAGGATTGGCAGGACATCATGGCGATCAACCTCAACGGCCCCTTCAACGTGACGCATGCCTTCCTCGACCAGTTGCGCTCGACGAAAGGGCGCATCGTCAACATTGCCTCGATCCAGTCCTTTATGCATGTGCGCACGCCAAACTCGCCGGCCTACACCACCTCCAAGCATGGCGTGCTCGGCTTCACCCGCGCGCTTGCCGCCGAACTCGGCAAGCACGGCATCCGCGTCAACGCGATCGGCCCCGGCCTGATCGAGACGCCGCTCAATGCCGCCGTGCGCGCCAACAATCCGGAACTGGTGCAAACCTTTCTCGATCACACGCCGCTGGGACGCGCAGGGAAACCGGAGGACATCGTCGGGCCGGCGATCTTCCTCGCCTCCGATCTGGCGGCCTATGTCACGGGATCGATCGTGATGGCGGATGGCGGGTACAGGACGATCTGATTGATACAGCCGCAGCGCACGTGCCCCGCTTTGGCGGGGCATTAGTGTCAATCATGATGGCGCGGCAGCGAAACCGTGGCGGTTCTTTGATTTTCCCCAGCCACCCCGGGCAAATACGTGCTTGTTAAGAACTCGTTAACCAACATCGCCCACGGTCATCAGGGGGTGGGTTGGTGTCTCGATGTGTCCGCGCGGGGTTGCGCGCGGTGCGTTGATCGGGAGGTGTTGATGTCCCACGAGTCGTTGTCCCCGCCGGACCATCCGGCGCCGCCTCTGTCCCCCAATGAAGTCGTTCCGTTCCTGATCGGATCGACCGTGGGCGAGATCGAGCGGGAGCTCGTGCTGCAAACCCTTGTGCGCTGCAACGGAAACCGCACCCACGCCGCGCGCATGCTGGGCCTGTCGATCCGCACGCTGCGCAACAAGATCAAGCTCTACGCGGCGCGCGGAATCGACGTGCCGTCGCCGAATGAATAGGGTGACCACCAGCCGGACGACAGACCCGGCTTGAGTGAACGCCAAGAGCAGATCCCATGTCCAACGCACCGCGTTACGCGATCGACGTCCCGACCTTCTGGGCCGATCCTTATCCCGATCTGGCAAGGATGCGGCGGGAGGCGCCGATCGCCTTTGTGCCGCAACTGGGCTCGACGGTCTTCACCCGGCGCAACGATATCTTCAGCCAGGAAAAGCGCATCGACGTGTTCTCCTCGCATCAGCCGGCGGGGTTGATGAACCGCCTGATGGGCCGCAACATGATGCGCAAGGACGGCGAGACGCATATGAGCGAGCGCGCCGCGATGTTTCCCGCCGTGTCGCCGCGCACGGTGCGAGACACCTGGCTGACGAAATTCAAGGCGCATGCCGCGCGCATTCTCGAAGATCTTGTCCCGCGCGGCGAAGCCGATCTGGTCAAGGCGCTCGCCTTGCCGCTCTCTGCCGAATGCCTCAAGGATATCACCGGGCTCACCAACATGCGGTTCGAGGACATGGACGCCTGGTCGCAGGCGATGATCGACGGCATCGCCAACTACAGCGGAGCCCCGGCGATCGAGGCGCGCTGCCACGCCGCGACGGCCGGCATCGACGCCGCGATCGACGACATGATCCCCGTGGTGACGAGGCATCCGGACACCTCGATGCTCAGCGTGCTCCTGTCCGCTGGCATGCCAATCGAGAGCGTGCGCGCCAATATCAAGCTTGCGATCTCGGGCGGTCAGAACGAACCGCGCGATGCGATCTCCGGCACGGTATGGGCGTTGCTGACCCATCCCGCGCAACTCGCGCTGGTGCGCGCTGGTCAGGCAAAATGGATCGACGTGTTCGAGGAATATGCGCGCTGGATCGCGCCAATCCAGATGTCGCCACGCCGCGTCGCCAAGGCCTGCCACTATGGCGGCGTCGACTTCGAGCCGGAGGACCGCGTGTTCTTCATGTTCGGCTCGGCCAATCGCGACGAGAGCTGCTTTGCCGATCCCGACCGCTTCGACGTCACCCGCGACATTCAGAAGAGCATCGCCTTCGGCGCCGGCCCACATTATTGCGCCGGCGCCTTCGCCGCTCGCGCGATGGTCGCCGACGTGGCATTGCCCGGCATTTTCGCTACGTCGAAGGGCCTGCGGCTCGATACGACGGAGCCGGTGCGGATCGGCGGCTGGGCGTTCCGTGGCCTGCTCAATCTGCCCGTCAGATGGGATGCGAACTGACACGCTCGTCCTGCATCCGATCTACCAATGTCGCCGTCGATTCCAGAAGGTCACAGCAACCAGCAAGCCCCATGACCCCGGTGCAGCATTTTTCGCTCTGAAGTTCGCGGCTCGCATTGGACGCTTGCCGCTCGCGAACTTGAGATTGCGGGATTAGCCCCGCTCCTTCACCCGGAAGTTCACCGGCAGCGTGAAGCTCAGGCCTTCGTCTGCAACCAGCGCAGGCGGTTGCGGCACGGGGTCGGAGCGACGAACCATTTCGAGCGCCGCTTCGTCGAAGGCGAGATCACCCGAGCCCTTGACGATCGCCGTCGACAGCACGTGGCCCAACCGATCCAGCACGAAAGCTACGGTGATCTCCGTTGTCCTGACCAGTCGATGGGAGGGATACTTCTTGTGCTTGTCGAGATGAGCCACCAGTTCCTTCTGCCAGGTCGCACGAACCCGTTGCGCGCTTTCACCGTTGCCCAGCGCCGGAGCAACCGAGCGCGGTGATTCCTGGGCCGCCTCGTTGCTCGGCATTGCGGTGGCCTCGGCCGCAACGGACTCGGTCGACGCGTTGGACTGAACCGCGGACTTCTCGGTCTCTTCCTCCTTCGGCTTCTTCGATTCGTTTTCGGTTACGACCCGATCCGCTTCTTCAGTCTCATTCGGCACAGCCTGCGGCAGATCGGTTTCCTTGACCTCCGCTTTCTGCTCGGCGACCGCCGGCGATGCCGTTGATGCATCGGTGTCCGGTCCCGGCGGCAAATCGGTTGCCTCGAGGCGCGGCGATGCCATCTCCATTCCGACCTCGAGTGCCTGGGCACCCAGCGACGTATCCAGTTCATCGGATTGCAGGTGGGCAAAAGCGAGCGCCGCACAACCAAGATGAATTCCGGTCGCAAGGACTGACCCCATCATCCAGATCCGTCTTGACGAGTTCTGCGTTGTTTTCGAATCCAACATCGATCTCCTGGCTCCTATCTTTATTCTCGACTCACGGCTTCGGACTGTCCGGCGACGAGGCGGGACTTGAGGCAGCGTCCGGAACTCCCTCGAGCGCAACCAGCTTGATCTTGTTGAAACCGCCGGCTCGCAGCAATTCGAGTACGTTCATCATCTCGCCATATGGGACCGCACGGTCCGCGCGCAGGAAGATGAAACGATCCTTGCTGCCGTCACCTGAACCTTCGAGCAGGCGCACGAGATCGACCCGCTTGACCACGTTTTCACCGATCGCCACGGCAAGATCGGCCTTGATCGACACATAGGTCGGCTTGTCCGGCTTCTTCTGCGGCGCCGCAGTCGATGTCGGCAAGTCGATCGGAAGATCGACCGTGGAGAGAGGAGCGGCCACCATGAAGATGATCAGCAGGACAAGGATGACGTCGATGAACGGCGTGACGTTGATATCGTGGGATTCGTTGAAGTCGTCGCCGTCATCGGCACCTTCGGAAATCGCGACAGCCATGATTTCACTCCGCCGCGCGAGCTTGCGAGCTGCCGTAGTTGCGATCGAGATCGCGTGACAGCAGGCGACCGGCTGCACCCGTTGCCCGCGAGGCCAGCTCCATGTGGTTCTTGGTGACGCGGGAGAAGTGATTGTAGATGATGACCGCGGGAATGGCCGCGACCAGTCCGATTGCAGTCGCCAACAGTGCTTCCGCGATGCCTGGCGCGACCACAGCGAGATTCGTGGTCTGCGATTTCGAGATGCCGATGAAGCTGTTCATGATGCCCCAGACCGTGCCGAACAGGCCGACGAATGGCGAGATCGCACCGATGGTGGCGAGCGCACCCATCCCGAACCTCACGCGGCGCCCCTCCGCGCGGGACAGCTCGGCAAAGCTCGACTGCGCTCGCTCCTTGATGCCGCTGTCGCTGAACGTGCCCTCCGACATCCGCATTTCACGCACGGCGACCGCCAACATGTCTCCCGTCAGACCACTGGTCGAGCCCAGCGCCAGCTGCGCCTCCGCAAGCGATTTCGAACCGCTGATGCGATCGAGCGATGCCTGCAGGCGCCGGCGTGCCAGTGACATCTCGATGGTCTTCGACACCGCGATGGTCCAGGTCGTGAGCGATGCAAAGGCCAGCGCGATCATCACCGCCTTGACCAGGATGTCGGCGGAAAGAAACATCGACAGGGGTGACAGCTCGTGCAGCCCGCCGGTGGCGGAGGGCTTCAACGACTTCGCCTCGGCCTCGGCCGGCGGATTCTTCGCTTCCCCGGCAGGAGCAGCGGCCTGTGCAGCCGCGCCTTGCGCGGCCTCGGCTGGCGGACTCTTCGCTTCTCCAGCGGCAGCAGCTCCCTGTGATGCCGCGCTTTGCGCGGCATCGGGTGCTGGCACGGCGGCCGGTGGCGTCGGTGCGGGCGACACGGCGGATGACGCCGGCGCCGATTCCGCCGGGGCCTGCTGCGCCAGTCCGGGCGATGTCACCGACACAGCCATCAGCGCAGCAATGGACGTTATACTCACTACTAAACGTAACATGTTCATACCTCGACCCAGTACCGAATGAGATTGTGATAGATACCCGTTAGTTTGACCGTCTCCGGATCGTCTCGTCCGAGCCGTTCGACCAGCCGCTGTATCGCGCTGTCGAGGTCGAAGATCATGCTCCGCGCGTGTTGATCGCGGATCATGCTCTGCAACCAGAAGAACGATGCGACCCGCGTGCCGCGCGTCACGGGCGTGACCATGTGCAGGCTTGATGCGGGATAGAGCACGAGATCTCCCGCGGGCAGCTTGACTTCATGGGATCCGTAAGTGTCCTCGATCACGAGTTCACCGCCGTCATATTCGTCCGGCTCGGCCAGGAACAACGTCGCCGACAAGTCGGTTCGGATACGAAGGCCGGTCAGATAATCGCCGCGCACGGCATTATCGACGTGAATGCCGAAATGATGTCCCTGCACGGACGCATAGCGATTGAACAGCGGCGGAAAGATCCGCAGCGGGATCGCCGCCGAGAGAAAACGCGGATTCGCGGTCAGCGCCGAGATGATGCGATTGCCGAGTGTCCTCGACAGCTCGCTGTCGGGCGGCAATTGCTGGTTCTGCTTAACCATCGCCGACTGCGCGCCTGCGGTCGATCGACCGTCCTCCCAATCATGGGCATCCATCTGTCGACGGAAATCCGCCACGTCAGCCTTGCCCAGCAGTCCCGAAATACAAACTAACATAAAGTCGCGCCCCCTTTTTGCGCTGCTGAATTGCCGGAGCAAACACGCCCCGGTCTTCTGTGCCATGTCACGAAGGACATGTGCGGAATATCGACCGAATGAAACGTCTGTCAATGCGACCGCCGGATCGAACTGCAGCAAGCTCCGTGATGTGATCGACAGCATCGATAATTCCCAACCATCGATCATCCCGAAGTGACAACGGCGTAGATGATGCGTACCATGTACTTCGATGAGGTACTCCAATAGCGATTGATCAAGGCCGCTTCGTGAAGCAGCAGTGCAACCGCGCGGGCAAATTCTGGCTTATTTCCAGAAATCATTTTCGCTCCACCGCGGTCGTACTCGAAACAGCCGATGCATACGCCGGTCGCTGCATACAACAACGCGAGACTCGCGTGAGCATCACCCGAACCACCGATAGCGATTTTCCCTCGCGAGATCGCAGAAACGCCTGCTAGCGTGGGACAATCGCGATCGAACACAAACACGCCGTGACGAGCTGAACCGTTACCTTCTTTAATAAGCGCACAACCGCTTTTCGGTTGCTGGATTCATTCCAGATCAAAACAATTCTAAACTGCCTTCAATTCGCCAAAGGCGGACAGCGATCGCGGTCGTGCCCGCATGTCATTTTGACGCAGCGCCTTCATCAACGACATCCATTGGTCCAACGCTTGCGCGCCGTCGGCGCATCCGCTCTCGCACCCAACTTACTCTTGGTTTTCATGAAGTAGCTCGTTATCGAATACTGGATGGCCAGCCGCCCGCGGCTTCGTTCAGACTTTGAGTCCTGCATTGCTCTTGATCACCACATCGAACGGAAACGCGTCACTGAGACTCGATCGGAGCCGCGTCACGGCTCCGGCGCACGACTTGCTTCGGCTGACACATCATTTGCGAAAGTCGGCATCAATTCTTCTTCGCGACATCAGCGACCGTGCACGCAAGAACGGAAAGCGGAATGGCACATTGAAACAACAAGCCATTTCAATATGGACAAAACTCGCTTTCAGTTGCTGGATTCATTCCAGATCGAAGCGATTCTAAATTGCCTTCAAATCGCCTCGTACGCACGTCGCTCGCGATCGTATGTGCGGATGCTCTGCTGCGATGACGTCAGCAGCGGCGTCGTCATACCGAATGCTGACACTGTCTGGGTGTCTGCGACTGGAGTGCCAGGGCGCGCCTTTTGCGATGAGATGTCGTTGAAGCGCGCAACGGCCACGATTCGGCGGCTTCACGCGACCAAGGGCTCGACGCGCTTTTGATCGCGTCCCGAACTGCAAAGCCTCATCGACCTCGCGACGATCGCACTGCTGGTTTTGGATTGGTCCGAACGAGGGCCGATCGTCTCGCGCGATATCGCCAAACGCGGTTGCGGGAGACACTCCTGATCAACAAATGATGGGATGGCGATTTGATGTCACCCCATTTTCAACAGGTGCAATCCAGCTTCAATCGCCAGGATCGATCGGGATCACAACGATTAGTTGCCCGCAAATCACCAAGCCGGAGTTTTCTTCGCAAACCCGTCGGTGCGTTAACGTGTCGCAGCGACGACATCAGCGACACCACTCCGCTGAATACTCAACGCATGGATCTCTGCTATTCCACCACCAGAGTGCCCTTGGCCTCCTGATGGAGGTCGTCGAAGAACAAGTAGCGGCCGGGCTTCTGCGGCTTCACCTTGACCAGGAGTTCGGCGTTCGACTTGACCACTATCTCGAACTCCAAAGCCAGACTCTCGAACTCGATTGCAGCCGCATCCAGATTCTTGATCTTCAAGACGATCGCGCTGCCGGCCGTAGCCTTGGGTTCGGCGGGTTCGAACTTGTGGTCCTTTACTGACAGCTCAATCAGCTTGCCATCGTCAGCGCGTACGATTGACGCCAGAGCCATGAACGTCATTGCAACCACGACCATGCTTCCTGATCTGATGTCGGGATTCATCGTCCGTATCCTCCGTTGCCTCCGCCACGATCAACGCCGTTCAAGGATGGCATGGCTTGCCGGTCAAGCGCCTCACCTGCATAGGATCGCCAGCGGACATGGAGTGCCGGCGAACTGAACCCGGCACGCATGTAAGTGTTCATCATGCTGATATCGCTAGCTGATATCGCTAGTGGTGGCGATGATGACGATGGTGATGATGATGACGATACATCGCCTTGGCGTCCTTCAGTTCGGCATCGGCCGCCGGCTTTGCCGCGCTCTCGGCTTTCACGCTGACCGTGATGACCTCGGATTTCACCAGCGGCTTGAAGGGAATGTGCGTCCAGTCGCCGAGCACCAGTTGCAGCGTATGCTTGCCAGGCGGCAGGCTCAGCATGGTTTCGGTCTGGCCCTTGCCGAAGTGGACATGGTGCTCATCGACCGTGATCGGTTGCGTCTCTTCTTCCGCCGTCAGCGTCGTGTCGATGAACACGTGATGGTGACCGACATTTGCTTTCTCGACGCCGGAAGGCGCGATTCCCATGTTGGGACTGAGACCGAATACCACCTTGAACGGACTGGTGACGGTGTCGCCGTTCTTCAGATTGACGAAATAGGAGAATGCACCGGCCGGTGCGGTCGATTGGCCCGTGTCAGCCTCCGGCGCGGTCTTCGGCGCCTCTGCCTGCTGGGCCCATGCCGGGCCCGCGGCTGCGATCGCTGCGATAGTCAGAACACTGTAACAGAGGTTGCGCATGGTAGCCTTTCAATCATCAGAAAACGGGAAAGTCCGGAAGAGAACTGGGGCGTCGCTAAGGGGTCTGCTCCGTCAGTCCTCGCCCTAGGATGTGACGCTTGGCCTCAGCTGGCGGAACATACGCACCGTCACGTCGTCGCGCTTGATGAAGTGATGGTAGAGCGCCGCAACGACGTGGACGACGATGATCGCGAGCAACGCGTAAGCCGCCATGATATGCCAGTCCTCGTAGAGCCGAGCGGCGGCCTTGTCCGGTGAAGTGAACTGCGGAACACGAAACAGACCGAACCATTCGGCATAATCAGGTTCGTGTGCACCGGAATGGGCCCAGCCCAGTAGCGCCACCAGGATTGTAAGACCGTAAAGGGCGCCGTGGCTGACACGCGCTGCGAGACGCTGCCACCGCGGGGTGTCGGACGGGAATGCAGGAACCGGATGAAGAAGCCGCCAGAACAGCCGTATCGTCATCAGCAACAGCAGCGCATAGCCGACATCGGCGTGGATCGAGCGATAGAAGAAACGATCGGGACGCGCCGGAATATGGTTCATCCACCAGCCATAGGCGATCATGCCGATGATGGTGACGCCGAGCCCCCAGTGCAAAGTGCGGGATACTCTACCCCACGTAGAATTATGATCGTCAACAGGCATGAAGCCTCCTGCAAATGCGAACTTGTCGCAGATATTCAGGAGAGGCGTGTTCAGACTTTGCAGGCTTCGTGGAGTGGTTGGGATTATTTCTGGTCGAAACCATGCTCGCGCAATCGGTACGAGCAAAGCTGCGGCAATACACTTCATCATCTCACCAACGATCTGGCTCGCAGTCGCGCCTTCCGTGACGACATGCCGCGTCAGCTTGTAACGCTTCTAAATATCAAGGATACGATCGACTCAATACCGGCGAAATGTCGCCACCAAACGTTGTGATGAAGTCGCGGCGCGGATGCTCAACCCGAGCGACATTCGCACCAACTATGATTTTGTATAACAGGAGTAACGCGTGAGCCGTTTTGCAACCAGACTGACGACCCTGGCGATATTTTCGATGGCGCTGATCGCGGCGCCCGCTATGACCCCGGCATTTGCCTCCGCCGGCGATCCGCCCGTCGCGACCGACAGCAGCAAAGAGAAGCCGAAGAAATCAGGCAAGAAGTCGGGCAAGACGGGATCCAGCATCGATCATCGGTTGTTCGACGCCGGCCATCGCGCGGTCTGAACGCCGCGGGCCGAGAATGCCGCGCGACGGTCGATCATAGAAAAGCACCGTGGCGAACCAAATCGCCCCGGTGTGATTGATGACCGGCAATGTCCGCAGGCAGCCGACGGACCAGGGCCCAACGCCACGGCGTCGGGTCCTGGTCACTTATCAGAAGCGACCTGACAGAACGAACGATGCACTGCGTCCGGGCGCTTCGAGAACGAACGGCGCAGCGCTCGCATACATCGCGTCGTAGTAGAGCTTGTTGAAGACGTTGTTGACGAACAGCTTGGCAGACCAGTTCTTGTCGATCTTGGCTTCGACGAAGGTATCGAACCGCCAGTAGCTCGGAAGCACGGTGCCTACGTTCGCCACCAAGCTGCCACCGTAGATCTTCGACTTGTAGGTCGCAGAGCCACCGATTTCCCAGACGTCCGTGAGCTGGTATTTGGCCAGCATGTTGAACGACTGATGCGCGATATTGGCGAGCTGAAGTCCGACGTTCGAGCTGCCGTACAAGGCCGTGTTCGCCGGCGTGCCTTGCGACTTGGTGACTTCCGACTGCATCAGCACGAGACCGCCGAACAGGCTCAGCTTGTCCGTGACCTTGCCGCCGACGCCGAGATCGATACCGCGAATGCGGTAAGCCGCGCCCGCCCGAACGATCGAGTTGATGGTTTCGCGCGCGTTGTCCTTGGTGGTCTCGAACAGCGCGCCGGTCACCAGCATGTGACGGTCGAACAGCTCCCACTTGGTGCCCACTTCGGCCGACTTGTTCTTTTCCGGCCCCAATGCCTCGGCGGAGGTGGCGCCGGTCAGGGATAACCCACCATTATAGGCCGGGCTGGTACCGTCG
>Ga0307516_10001649_pt1 | contig 30711 bp, 27 predicted proteins | sample 19_EM_MG_FD_203310 | JGI IMG/M metagenome (GOLD analysis project Ga0307516, IMG submission 203310) | Populus trichocarpa ectomycorrhiza microbial communities from riparian zone in the Pacific Northwest, United States - 19_EM | ecosystem: Host-associated > Plants > Roots > Unclassified | place... | reverse complement strand
GGGTATAGGCGAGGTATGGGTTTTTTGCTAATTTTCACGGGAACCAACTCGGTGGACCCCGAAAACCTATGGGGTATGGCAGAGTATGGGTTATCAGGCATATGGGTTATGACAGAGTCGACTGTAATCGGAATATCGCACGGAATGTTTGACTGAGAGAGGGTGGATACCTATGCCAATTTGATGCTTGCATGTGTCTGTGATATATGACCCCCGGCTGAATGGGCTGTGTGGGACTTTTGGAAAGCTGAGATGGGAGGACCACTGTACTTTGGTAAACGAGAGCACCGATCAGGGGGAATTGTAGGTATTGCGTCAAAAGATAGAGGCATTTTGTGAGGTTCCAGCGTGCGGCCCAGATGAATCGAACTTCAAAGTTGAACATGCAGACATATTCGTAGAGCTGGACAAGATCGGTGTACGAGTGAGTAGATGTAAAGATGATGAGGCCGATGTGATATCTGACCCACAGGGTGGTACAGGTCACTGTATAGGGAAAGATGAGATGAAGGTGTCGGGCTCACTTGAGGAAGAATATTCACCGTAGATATGCTGTGCGTGCAAAGATGAGCTTAGAACGTCGGCGACAGACAGGCCGATTCACATGTTGGGTCCGCAGAGTCTGGAAATACAAAATTGCATGCTCGTCCATGCGCTTGAGGGTGGTGGTGGGAGCCGTTGGAGGCTTTGTCGCTCTGTCACCCCCACTCACTCCACCGTTTTGTACCCTGTGCTGTCAGTGTCAGCGCTCGGGGCGGATCATCAGATAAGTACCGCCAGCGTATACTACTGGGGGGTGGGCCACTGCTTCGCACGGCCGGTCCGAATTCACATTCAAGTTCCCATCCTGACATATACTGCTGTGATGGGTATCTTCCCTCGGCATTCCTCCCAGTTCTTTGTTGATGCCAACAGCCCATCTTGCAAGAGCATTCCTCCATTGCCATTCCATCATGAAACCATACAACACCACTATTGCTTATCCATCTAGCCGTAAAATGAGCACCCCCATAATAGATCACACCACGGAGCACGCGTCAGGTGGCTGTCCTCATATATAGAAACATGTTTCGTGATAGGGAGATCTTGAAACAATGATAATACCGCACAGTCAATGGACAAAGAACAAAAGAAAGGAGGACATAATATACCAATGCCAGTCGAGCTACTGTAATCATCTGTGTTCTCGTGACACACATGACAAGTAGTGTTCCGCACGGGTAACCCCCAGGTACCTTAGGTCGTACCCTTACCTGTACCCTTCAAAACCCTTACCCTCCAGGAAGGGTACAGGTACCCGCGGGTCAAGAGTCAAGGGTAGAGGGTCAGACGGGTCCCGCAGGTTGGGATATCAGAGGGGCAGAGGGGGTAAAAGAAACCTGTACATTGCTCATACATACAACATCCAAGCCTCCATATTCATCGGAGGAGCTGCATACACTCTCCCATTCAACCCCAACACCGATCTAAGAAGTGCCCCGCCATACACATTGATCGCGCTCATGTACACTTGAAGCACAACTTCCGAAGGCTGCGAGGAGGAATGAGTCAGCAACACCATCAGAGGCCGGGTAGAGGAACGTGAAAATGCATACAGGTGGTGGGGAATCTGGGGATACGACTTACCATCATGACAGTAGGATCATCGGTGGATACAATGGATGGGAGATTGTATACAACGGATAGCATCGTGGAGGCCGCCATTCTTGATAAAATGTTAACGAAATCTTGGAAGGTGAACTGAAGGTCCACTCACTGACGGAATTCGCTTTCCCAAGCGAGTGGGTTGTGCATTATGTCATCAACGAGAGGTGATGAGACGAAAGTCGTTGAGGTTGACGCCATATGGCGGGTCGTTGAGGCACGGGGCGGGAAGGGGGGTCAATGTCGTTGTTGGTGGAGGATTCTAGCGACATCAAGGGACTGGAAGTCATGGCGACGTTGATCGTTTGTTTGATGCGGCGATTATTGAAACTCTGCCCCAACCCGCCGAACCCGCTTCACGGGTACGGGTTTGTCGAGGGTAACAAAGTACGTACCCTTACCCGTACCCTCCCGTACCCTTACCCGCAACCCGCGCGGGTTTGAAAACCCTTGCGGAACACTAATGACAAGCACACTGTTCCAAAGCAGCAGCTGCAAACATGTAAGAGCGGTTAGTTACCACACCAAGAACAGACGAAATGCCAACGACGTACCTGCGCGTGCGTGGTCGAAAAATCCATTCATGGAGACGACGGAGAGCCTAGATGAGCCATTCAATGATGAAAAAGAAAAAGGACGACAGTTAAAATCACTTCCTTATATCTCACACGTGTAACTGGACACTCAAATAAAAGGAGGTCGAATTAAGGAGGACGGCAACTCGTACCCCAAAAATAAATGGTCGATCGAGGTCAGGTGCGAAAAAGGCGGATCAATCGGTGGGTCGGTCACACACTTCCCTGCTGGTATAACCAACTTCAAATCACATGATTTGAATTCGGAATCAGCGTACTATGACGGTCAAAATGTACAAAAAATAAATGTCGCGGGAAATGGATATTGGATGACTCCCGCAGGATTTAGAAACATAAATATATTTTATAAATCGTTAAGCGAACAGTTACGCGAGTTAGCCGAGATGACAGTTGCCAGGTCTTCGGCATTGTCGATGACGACGAGGTCATCAAGGATGATGGCAAACAGGCTCAAACAAGGCTCAAATCTGTTGCAGCAATCAAAGTTCGAAATGACATTTCAGTTAGACCGCTCATCTGCATCTGCGATGGCAATTCGCACCCAGTGGAAAACAAGGATCGTCATTGCATCGGGCTCCCTATTGTCCAGGAATGTCAGCTTCATGGGTTTCCTCATGGTCGATTCTGTTTCTAATCTGAGAACTCTCGTGTGGGATAGAGTTTGCGTAGCGGTCGGGAACAGTCACAGTGGCGTCCGCGATGTGAGACTCGGAGCAGTTACTGTAATTATGGGACTAAAAGGCAGATGAACATTATCGTCCCATCAATCCACTCAATAGACGATCATATATGTAGTCTGTCGAGGCGAGACAAGGTGAACATTAGGCCTAGAGATGTATCCGCCATTTCTACAAGCTCAATACTCCGGATCGCGGGATCAGAAAATAAGAAACATGCGGGGGGTATCCAACTTCGTTCCATTTCCCCACTCTTAGACGAAACCGCAATGTCTTCTACTGGCGTCACCCAACCCCGGGCCTCCAATCATGCTTTCACAAACGCAATCATCTCTCCACGAATCGTCCAAATCGCCGAGGCTCCTCGAGTAAGTATATTCAAATTTCGCAAGGCTCATTCATCCCAATTATGGACGGCGCCGAAGTACATGAACAGTCCAGACCAGTCCTTACTCCCATACAACTGGGGCCTCTCTCCGCCGATGAGGGAGGGGGCGCCTCGAATGGAACCCAATGTCTACCTTGGCTTGCAGCGACAATGTTAACGAAAGAAAGAAGAATGGCTTCACTGCCATCTCAATTCACCGTATCATCGTGATGAAGTGTCAGTCTCGTCGCGAAGCGGACAGTGGAAGACAGCTCGCTAAGGTCGCCGTGATCGAAGGCTCGCAGATTGAGTATCATCCTGCATGCCAGGATGGATGAGAGGAATTGTTGAAACCAATGTTTTCTTCAAGCTCAAAGAGAAGACATTTTGTGATGAAAGAGGTACACTTACACGGGAAAAAGATCGGAGTATTGGGGCTACAATAATGTTGGCACGGGGCGGTGTCAGAAGCTCTCTTCCAGAGATGAAGAAGAAGAGACGCACTGGCAAGGTATATACTATAATGATATTCGTTAGGGATAGAGTCAACAAGTAGATGTAATAGGGGATTCCTGTGATGCATTATCGGCGTCCTGTCATTGTGAAAGGAGGTGCAACAAGAGGGAGCCCACCATCGTAAAAAATGAGTCGAATAAAGTCGCTATAGGATGTCCGATCCACAACTGTGTTCGTCATCGTTAAGGAATATTTGTGCAAGGCTCTGAACACGTCGACTCACAGTACTTGTAGGCTCGAACGGACATGATGGAAAGTGTGACTAAAAAGTGCCGATGAGCCACATGAATACACTCGAGTGAACAAACAGAAAACTGACCGGTGTAAAAAGGGAGAAAGAAGAGATAATTTACGGATCGCGCTGAGCTCGTGATGATGGCGTGACAGCCGCTAGCAATGACCTGTGTTGGTACTGGTATAGGTGAGGCTATGTACACGATACGGTGAGGGTTGGCTACACGAAGTTGATTCAAAAGGAAACACGCGTACAAATGACAGTTGGCAACCATCTCATCGTCAAGACAATAGCTGGAACCCACAAAGCGGTGAAAAACGCCGCCAGGAGAATACCAAGGCGGCGGCCCCCTCCGCTGACTGCCCACGTTCTAATGGTGAAGATCGCTGTCACTCATCGATCAGCGCCGGGGAAAGAAAAAAACTCTGGATGGGATTGTGGACTTGCTTTCTGCTAGGCACATGCCCAGCACGACCATGACTGGAAAAACGCTGATGATCAGGATATCGCACGGAATGTTGGACTGAAAGAGGGCAGTGGATACCTATGATGAATCTTTCCACTTTGATGCAATGTGTCTGTGATATAGGGCCCGAGGCTGAATGGGCTGTGTGGGACCTCTGGAGAGCTGGGATGGGAGGACGACAACCTTACTTTGGTAAAGGAGAGCGCCGACCTGGAGGAATTGTAGGTATCGCGCCAAGAGATAGAGGCATTTTGTGGGGTTCCAGCGTGCGGCCCAGCTGAATCGAACTTCAAAGGTGGACGTGCAGAAATATTCGTAGAGCTGGACGAGATGGCTGAAGAGTGAGCGGGTTTAAAGACGGTCAGGCAGATGCGATAACTGACCCACAGGGTGGTACAGGTCGCTGTATAGGGAAAGATGAGATAAAGGTGTCGGGCCTACTTCAGGAAGCATATTCACCATAGATATACTGCGTGTGCAAAGGTGAGCTTAAAAAGTAGGCGAGAGATAGGCAGACTCACATTTTGGGTTCGCAGAGTCTGGAAATACGAGATTACGTGGTGGTCCATATGCTTGACGGTGGTGGTGGGGGGAAGTCGTTGAAGGCTTTGTTACCACTGCTTACCCTGTGAGTGTTATCGCCAAATCAGCGCTCGGGGCGATCAGAATCAGATGAGTACCAGTGGACCTTTACGTATATTCCGAGTTCTTCATAGAAGAACGAGGTTACTTAGGTTTACTTCTTGGTAAACTCGAAAGTGTCTTCACTCGAGCACTGCACATCCTGCCAATCATCAGGCTCTTCCGGTTCCATCATCACCGAACGAACCACATTCAATGCTGAGTAAACTTTCGATGGAGTATGTGGTTGGGAGCAGCTCGACGGGCAATGAACAATTGGCCAGTTTCCCATTTCGCAGGCTGACTTCGTCACAGCATAAAGCATCTGCAGTGATTTTTATACGTTTCTATGAGTTGTCGTTGAAATATGAGAGCCAGATAATGGCGTACCGTTTGAGATCAACGTCGTCAACAGAGGCCGTCAACATCAACGGCGATGACACAACACCATCACTTGCCTTGTTGGCATCTATTCGAACATCGCTCTGCCCCCCCCCCCCCCCCATCTGGGCCTACCACCGCTGAGGGTATCTGTGTCTCTACTCCATGTCGCCTTTTCTCTGAATCACCCGAGTTTGCAGAGGCGTCGTTGTCATCGCCGTGTCGAGACGGCTCAACTTTTATTTAGGAATGAGTGCAAGGATGTTTCAAGCTCGTGCGTTGCTACGTGCCCCCTTCTCGGAAAGTCCATACTGCTATATATGAAATAGTGGGACTCAAGTGGGACTGAGCATTGACATCTCCCGGGCTCAGCGAACACGGCATGTTAGACCGCAATTGGGCCCACTGGATGATCTTTACCCAGGTATGCACGGTTTCGGTGTTTGATCAGACGCCATGAGTGTACCCGCCTTCTGGTATCCCACCACAGCCGAATTTGCTGGCAAGACGTTCACGAAGAGTTGTCAGCTGTTGATGATGGCTAGGAGGATCATGGATGTTGTGTGAGTCTTTGGGGCAGAATACTCTTGGTTGGATTTTGATCGACTAATTTATCACTACGTTCCCGTCTCTTCAATAGTCTGCTTCGTGATGAACCAAATGGGATGCTGAACCGTGTTTCATCGTCTTCAGCTGAACTCATGGAAAAGCAGCCTCCCAGCGGATCTGGACACGACCGCCACACCTCATCACCTAATGATGGGTTTTTGCTTTCTGCTCCATCGACCGTTCTACCACCGCCGCCAGCGTCCCGTTCACAGCTCGGATCGCGAGATTGATCACGTTAAGGTACGACCTTTAGGACCTGGATGGCTAGTTGTTGTTTGATGCCAAAAATAGCTCTGCAAACGTGCAGCCGAGAACATAATCTCTCGAGAGATCTCCCCTGAACACCTGGCGGGTGCTCAGGCACGCCCTCATCAGGCTGGTCTGGGGGAAATGCAGTTCTGTGTGGAGTACTTGATGAAGATTGAGAGGAGCTGGGGGTTTGCGGTGCGAATCTTGAGGGCTTTGGTGGAGAGGAGGGCGGGGAGGATGCAATAGCCCGGGGTGGTGATGGATTATATTGGTTAGAGTGCGGTGCATGCTGAGAGGAAAGGTAGGAGGAGGGAAGAGGTGGCGTTGATTGGGGGGGGTGGTGAGGTCTGTTGCGGCGCGGCAGATGAGATCGACCTCAATGTCGGGTTTGCACTTGGGACCGGGCACGAGCATGATCAATATCTCCCCTAGTGTGGATCAGCACGGTGCCCATGCTTGGGGGTTTGATTACAGCCCGACGATGACTCGGACGGGGTCTCATGCCAGTGAAGCGTCGACTCTGTCTTTCTTTTTCGACAGTATCGGCCTTCGGACAAGTCCAAAGAGCAGGACGTGTCTGTTGACGGCAACGTCTGGCACTGGTTTCCTGGCTATGGTCGGTGGTGAACCCCTCTCGAACGCGCCATTCCCGCCAGGGAGTTTCAACGTTTATGGAGAGCCCAACGACTCACGCTGACAGTCTCAGTCTCCACCTCCTACGTTGCACCGACTGTGGTATGGTGAATCTTATGGACAAAGAGTCGTATCGTCGGCGGCTTTGGGAGGTTATGAGCGAGGTGGACTTGAAGGCCGAGGTGGAGTGAGAGGTCCTGAACCGTTGCTGATAGACATCGGAAAAATATATGGCGAGTTTATCGCGATTCTGGGAATTTGGCCAGAGCTTTGGGAGTGCGGCTCGGGTTTTGCATTGCTTTTAACATCTCTCCACGAATTTTCCCAATTGCCAGAGGCTCCCTGGGTATATACGGAAGGCCCCATTCGTCCCAGTGATCGGCTGCGGCTGCGGCTACTACTTAAGAGTAACAGTCCAGACTGGTCCCATTACAACCTCTCCCCACCGATGCGGGAGCGTCTCAAATGGGAACCCAATGTCTGCCTTGGCTTGCGTCGACAATGAAAACAAAAAAGAAAGAAGGAAAAAAGGCTCCACCATCTCAATGCACTGCATCATCATCACGATTAAGTATCAGCGTCTCCAAATGCGTCTGTCTCGTCGCAAAGCGGACAGGGGAAGACACCTCGCTAAGGTCGCCGTGATCGAAGGCTAGCAGATTGAGTATCAACCTGCATGCCAGGATGGATGCGAGGAATTGTTGAAATCTATGTTTAGTTCGAATTCAAAGAGGGGACATGTTTTGTGATGGGACTCGGAGAGGTACACTAACGCGGCCAAAAAATGGGAGTATTCGGGCTACAATAATGATTGCATGGGATGGTACCAGAAGATTTTGTCCAGAGATGAAGAGACGCACTGGTAATGCATATATTACGACGATATTCGTGACACATAGAGACATCAAGTCGATGTAATAAAGTATTCCTGTTATACACCACCGGCGTCCTGTCATTGTGAAAGGAGGTGCAAGAATAGAGAACCCACCATGGTAAAAAAAACGAGTCGAATGAAGTCGCTATAAGATGTCCGATCCACAACTGTGTTCGTCACCGGTAGGGGAATATTTGTGCGAGGGTCTGAACACGTCGACTCACAGTACTTGTAGGCTTGAACGGACATGATGGAAAGTGTGACTAGACGGTGCCGATGAGCCATGTAAATATACTCGAGTGAACAGACAGAAAACTGACCGATGTAAAAAGGGAGAATGAGGACATAATTTACGGATCGCACTGAGCCTTTCGTGATCATGGCGTAACATCCGCTAGAAATGACCTGTGTTGGTACTGGGATAGGCGATGCTATGTATATGAAACGATGTCCACAGTGAGCGGTGGCTATACAGAGTGATTCAAAAGGAAACACGTACGAATGAGAGTCGGGGACCATATTACTGTCAACACACAAGCCGGAACCCCCAAAGCGATGAAAAACGCGGCTAGGAGAATACCAACTTGAAGGCGGCGACCCCCTCCGCTGACTGCCCACGTTCTAATGGTGAAGACGACTGTCACTCATCGATCAGCGCTAGGGAAAGAAAAGACTCTGAACGTTATTGTGGGCTTGCTTTCTGCTAGGCACATGCACAGCTCGAGCAAACCTGGAAAAATATTGATGATCAGGATATCGCACGGAATGGTTGACTGAGACAGAGGGTGGATACCTATGATGAATCTTTCCAATCTGATGCAGTGTGTCTGTGGTGTAGGACCCCAGGTTGAATGGGCCGTGTGGGACTTCTGGAAAGCTGGGATGGGAGGACGACAACCGTACTTTGGTAAAGGAGAGCGCCGACCAGGAGGAATTGTAGGTATCGCGTTAAAAGATAGAGGCATTTTGTGAGGTTTCAACGTGCGGCCCAGATGAATCGAACTTCAAAGGTGAACATGCAGACATATTCGTGGAGTTGGACGAGATCGGTGTACAAGTGAGCGGATGTAAAGATCATCAACCGATTCGACAACGGACCCACAAAGTGATACAGGTCGCTGTATAGGGATATCAGATGAAGGTGTCGGGCCCACTCGCCGAGGAAGAATATTCACCGTAGAGATACTGCCCATGCAAAGGTGGGCTTAGAACGTGGGCGGCAGGAAGGCAGACTCACTTTGGGTCCACAGAGTCTGGAAATACGAAATTACATGCTCGTCCATGCGCTCGAGGGAGGTGGTGGAAGGAGTCGTTGAACGCTTTGTCACCACTGTTTTCTGTCAGCATCAGCGCTCGGGGCGATCAGATACCAAAGATCGTGCTTGCATCGGGCTCCCCATTGTCCAGGGATCTCAGCTTCATGAGTTCCCTCAGGCTCGTGGTAGATTCTGCTTCTAATCCGAGACCTCTCAAAGATATGGGTGCTGCCACGTTTGGTGGATAGAGTTTGCCTAGCGGTCGGGAGGAGTCATGGCGTCCACTGCGACGTAAAATTAGGAGCAGAGTTACTGTAATTATGGGACTAAAAGATAGATGAACATTCGGCCCGAATACGTACCCGCCACTCCTACAGGCTACAAGCTCAATACTGCATGTCGCGAGATCAGATATTTATCGAGAAAAATAAGTCAAGAAACACCGTGACTGACATCATGATCATGCAAGGAGTATCCAATTTTCGTTCCATTTCCCCGCTCGGACGAAACCGCAATGTCTTCCACGACGCCTGCTCACTGGCGCTTCCCAACCCTCCAACCATCCCCTCATAAACGCAACCATCTCCCCATGAATCATCCGAATCGCCAGAGGATCCTCAAGTAAGGATATTCGCAAGGCACCATTCGTCTCAGAGTGATGGACTGCGCCAAAGTACATCAATAGTCCAGACCGGTCCTTACTCCCATTACAACCTCTCCCCACCGATGAGGGGGGCACCACGAATAGGAACCCTGCGGCGACAACGTTACAGTAACGAAAGAAAAGAAAAGAAAAAAAATGCTCCACCATCTCAATCCACCGTATCATCATCATCATCACGAAACGTCAGCGTCTCCGAACGCGGCTCTCTCGTAGCGAAGTGGACAGTAGAAGAAACCTCGCTCAGCTCTCCGTGATCGAACGCTCGCAGATTGAGTATCATCCTGCATGCCAGGATGGATGACAAGAATTGTTGAAATCTATGTTTTTTCAAGTTCAAAGAGAAGACGTTTTGTAATGGAAAAGGTACACTTACACGGTTAAAAAATCGGAGTATTGGGGCTACAATAATGATTGCATAGGACTGTGTCAGAAGCTCTCCTCTAGAGATGAAGAAGAAACGCACTGGCAATGTATATATTATAATGATATTCGTTAGGGATAGAGTCAACAAGTAGATGTAATAGAGGATTCCTGTTATGCATCATCGGCGTCCTGTCATTGTGAAAGGAGGTGCAACAAGAGGGAGCCCACCATCGTAAAAAACGAGTCGAATAAAGTCGCTATAGGATGTCTGATTCACAACTGTGTTCGTCATCGTTAAGGAATATTTGTGCAAGGCTCTGAACATGTCGACTCACAGTACTTGTAGGCTTGAACGGACATGATGGAAAGTGTGACTAAACAGTGCCGATGAGCAACATGAATACACTCGAGTGAACAAACAGAAAACTGACCGATGTAGAATGGGAGAATGAGGAGATAATTTACCGATCGCACTGAACTCGTGATGATGTTGTAGCATTCGCTAGAAATGACCTGTGTTGGTACTGGGATAGGCGAAGCTATGTAAATGAAACGGTGTGCCAAGTGAGGGGTGGCAATACGAACTGATTCAAAAGGAAACACACAAATGAGAGTTGGCAACCATCTTACCGTCAAGACAATAGCTGGAACCCACAAAGCGATGAAAAACGCTGCCAGGAGAATACCAAGGCGGCGGCCGCCTCCGCTGACTGCCCACGTTCTAATGGTGAAGATGACTGTCGCTCATCGATCAGCGTCGGGGAAAAAAAAAACTCTGAATGTAATTGTGGACTTGCTTTCTGCTAGGAACATGCACAGCACGATCATGACTGGAAAAATGTTGACGATCAGGATATCGCACGTAATGTTGGACTGAGAGAGGGTGGATACCTATGATAAGTCTTTCCACTTTGATGCAATGTGTCTGTGATATAGGACCCCCGGCTGAATGGGCTGTGTAAGAATTTTGGAAAACTGGGATGGGAGGATGACGACCGTACATTGGTAGAGGAGAGCGCCAACCAGGAGGAATTGTAGGTATCGCGTCAAGAGATAGAGGCATTTTGTGACGTTCCAACGTGCGGCCCAGATGAATCGAACTTCAAAGGTGAGCATGCAAACATATTCGTAGAGCTGGACGAGATGGGTGTGCGAGTGAGCGGATGTAAAGATGATCAGGCCGATGGGATAACTGACCCACAGGGTGATACAGGTCACTGTATAGGGAAGATGAGATGAAGGTATCGGGCGCACTCGAGGAAGAATATTCACCGTAGATATACTGTCCGCGTGCAAAGGTGAGCTCTCAGCTTAGAACGTCAGCGACACATGGGTAGACTCACACGTTGGGTTCGCAAAGTGTGGAGATACGAAATTACATGCTCGTCCATGCGCTCGAGGGTGGTGGGGGCGAGTCGTTGGAGGCTCTGTCATCACTCTTTTTGTACCCCAACTGTCAGTGTCAGACCTCAGGACGATCAGATAAGTACCAAATAAGCTCCACGTAGTATCGATGCGCTCCACACTTCTCCACATAAGACAGTACAATCTCGGTGATTTACACTGTCCGATGATAAATGATCGCCTCGTGTCAGCGTATATTGGCGCAAAAGCTCTTCCACCAGCGCGTCCTCCACGGATCAAGAGGGCCATGCGCTCATCTGCAACAGTGGCAAACAAGGACCATGATTGCATCGGGCTCCCTATTGTCCGAGAATTTCACCTTCATGGGTTCCCTTCTGCTTCTAATCCGAGAACTCTCAAAGATTTGACGCCTGCCACGTTTCGTAGGATCGCAAGAGCAGTTACGGGACTAAAAGACGGGCGAAGATTAGGCCTTGTAGAGACGTACCCGTCACTTCTGTAGATTGAACTCTGCATATCGTGAGATCAGATTATTATCGACAAAATAAATCAAGAAACATGCAGGGGGTATCCAACCTCATTCCATTTCCCCACTCTCATACGAAACCTCAATGTCACGACGTCTGTCTCACTGGCGCCTCCCAACCCTCCAACCATGCCTTCACAAACGCAACCATCTCTCCATGAATCTTCCGAATCGCCGGAGGCTCCTCGAGTATATTCGCAAGGCCCCATTCGTCCCAGTGATGGACTGCTCCTATACGGAAAAACAGTCCAACGTTATATCCCTTTCCATTCAACCAAGAGATCTGTCAACATACCAGGGATAAGTTTGAAAGGGCGGAGAATCGTGTCGTTTCTTGGATACGCGTAGTCGCTGTGGGGGGTATCGGGCCTCCAAGGATCCACTTTCCACAGATATGACATGCATGAGTTCGACAATTGGACACGGGACAGTGGAAGGTGTCGTACCTTCTCCATCAATGAACGCCAGCCGGTCTGCAGCGAGCGCGAAATCTCCGAGCGCGTTTACTGCAGTGATGTTCGGCAGACCGGGAACAACAAAGTGTTTGCCTGGCGGAAATGCCTGTGATAGGTGAGGGATAAGGTCAAAAAGTGACAAAAAAGTTATATTTCCCCACCTGTGTGCAAATCTTGGACTCGTATTCGAGCGTTAGCCTGCGCGAGATGATACGAGGCTGTTTTTGATCCGGAGGGGCCGTCTGCAAATGAAGAATAAGCTGCCAGGGTGGTTCGAGGAAGGCGTGGACGAACAGTAAAGTATCCCCATTGCGTACAAACTTGAAATATCCATAAACGCCAGTCCTGGTCAAGACCTGTCGATCGGTACTTTGCGTCGTCAAATGTTCCAAAACACTAAAAAGACAACCTTAGTATTGCGCCATCGCATCGACATTGTGATATGGGGAGTGACCTGCTCATGGGTCATATCAGAAGGACATTTAGACACGACGTTCTATTAAGGAGAATAAGCGAGCCGGACGCAACAAAGAACGACAAAGTATACCTTCTTGATCCATTTTGCATAATTGACGATAGCATAATCAACTGCAAAGTCGGATAGCTGAACCATTCGGGACGTGTGGTTGAAAGGCAAATCAGCAACCGCTCGGAACCGTCCAAAAGGCTTGTTCAGCGCCGCACAAAACTCCTCGAAAGCATTACTGTTGAAAGCGGGGTCCCATACCCGTGATTGCCACGCCCCGAGGGGGCTCTTGTCGGAAAAGATTGATATGTGTCAACCTTGACTTGAAATAAAGAAGGGGTTTATGCTACCTCGAGCAGGGACACAAAATCCTCGTCATGTTTCAAATCCTTCAAACCAAACAAGGCTTTGAGACTATTTGCCAATCGCGGGAAGTTGAGGAGGGTGTCTATGGTAACGATCGATTTTTCCAGGTGGGACGAGCATTTGGGATCGGCGGCTTGGCGAATGATTTCCATGTACTCCCAGTTTGAGAGAGCGGCGTGGGTAACAGCTGGGCAGGCCTCGTTCATCTCCGGGTCAACAAAGAAGCGGGAAGCTCGAAACACGTACCGCTGGATGCGATGGCTCCGTAGACCAAGTCGGGGTACAAGATTCTCATGTGGGCCGCTCGAGCACCAGCATACGATCCCTAAAATGGTATGAAAAATGGCATTCGTAAATAGTTTAAAGTGTTTCGTACGCCATAGTAGATCCATGGAGTATTGGGGGCGGTCAAGTCCTCCTCGATACCGTCGAACTTGACGTTGGCCATAAAGTGCGCGCTGTCTGCTGCGGATTGTTCGTTGTCGAGCCACCTTTGGGTTAGGTTAGTCCATCGCAATTTCCTTGGAACGGAGGAGTGTATGTACCGGAGGGAGTCGGTAGTGAAATTTTTCACTGGGATGGATTCTCCTACGCAGAAATCAAAAGGAAGAAACGAGGAACAGGAAATTTTTGAATACATACCATAGTACCTGTGTTCCAGCACGACACCAACACCACCTGTAGCTTTCGCGAGAATTTCCGCAATTCCGGTGTCCAAGAACGGCAAACGGTCCTATACACCCAATACATTTCAGTACGACGTGTAGAGGTCCCCAAGTAACACGACGTACCTCTCCACTAGTTTCTCCTCCATCTATAACAATGACAGGAGCATTTGTGCTAGGTCTATAATGCCTATCATTCACCCAATACCGCTGATGGAATGTATGCGTATTATCCTTGTCAAAGTGGTCCAACGGCTGCTCGAACCAGCGCGCGCGAAACTTGGGTACTATCAATGGGGCTTGTTGCTCATCCTGCACGAGGAAAGAGGCATATTTCACGAATTGGGAGGTGGTATGAGGTGATGGTTGTGGTTTGTCGAGGTTCCACAGATTGACGCCTTGGGGACCTAGGATGCGAAGAAGGTTGGTTTTAGACGAGGCATTCACGAACTGGATGAGCAGGAGGAGAAGGAGGCCTGACGAGAGGTCCCTCATCATAGTTGTCGAATCTCGACTGCGGTGGTCGTGGATGTCAACGACAAACTATGCCAAAACTACATGTGCACTACATGATCATGTCACTAACCAATGTATTCAGTCCACCATCCCTGCACAAATTATACGTCTGCCCATGGGATATCAATCCCGTCAAACTCATTGATGTGCACCGACTGCACATCTTAGATTATAGAACTTCATGAAATGTCTATACCTTTCGACGAGATATTCGCAACTCCTTCTGGTAGGCGTTCTCATCCATTACTGAATCATCATTTTAGATCCATATTTTCTATCTTATACGATTCAGAAAAACCACTCAGGTGGTGCATTGTACCATAGCGATGGGTAGAGGTCGGGATATGCTTCGCATAGAAAGTAAGTCTGCAAAACATCAGAGGTTCGTTTCTATCGCTGATCTATGCAGTCATCTTCGCTATCAGAACATGCCCTGGCTGCAGCCTGCTATCCTTTCGGTGCCTCAAGTTTTCGTCGTTGTTGGATTCCTAATATAGTGTGGCCTCAACGGGAATCTGGTTCCGAAGTCTTATCCGTGCGTATATTTATTAAGACACATTCGAATGTCGATACTAACCTCATCGACATCCTATAACTTCACCTATCCCAGTGATAACGCAGGTAATACCCAGCACATCCGCCTTCACTATCAACAGTTCGCTGAGATCGCTGAATTACATTATCGCTCTAGTACCTTTTTATGCCAGTAAGTTTCATACGTGTCAGGCGACTTTCTGTGTCTCATCAACGTATAGTCAACCTTTCCCTGATGAGCATCCAGGCATACAAATCTTGTGAGTCGTTCGAGGACATCAAATTCTTTCATTCTGACAGTCTGAACTAGTCGCGGGTCGAAGTCGGACTTTGTGGGACAAAATTTTCCGCCTTGTCTATCTGGATAGTATAATCCCTGATTCTTCCTTCGTAAGGGACGCATACAATGACGACGAAACGACAGGAATACTTCATTATCTCTATCTACTGGGTCTCTCGAATGTGATCATTGCCCACACATTACCGGTGTCTTCCAATTCAAAGCCTAAATTCCCGAAAAAACTATAACCTGCTTGCAATGTACATTCACTGGAACGGCCAGAGATTCTGACTTCTTGGCACTGTACGTCCTTGCTTTTCGGAAGATCTTCGACTTGGCGTTGATGGAACGATGTGCAGCTTACAGCACTTCCTTGCGACGACCTTGGGACCCAGGATGGTCTTGAAATTGCAGGCGCTCACCCCAGAAATTATGTCCACTGGTTGGGCCCAGATCTTGGCACGCGCCGAGAGGTGCTCCTCGATGGCGCTGCAGTGGAAAATGTTTGTTTGGTGGTGAGGAAAGGGAGGGCTCACAACGATCGTAACAGTCTCTCGCGTATGTATCTTATAATCAGCGTAGTATACGCTGAACGACCAAAGTTAAATACGCATACTTTCACCCAGGCGCATATCCGTCTTTGCCTTTAACAACACCAAATGCACCCCCACCCCTTCCAAACATCCGCCTCAAATCCCCAACTAGTTCCTCGGGCTTCTCATGAGCTGCAAAATGTCCACCGCTCTCATGCTCCGACTCAAACACCAGATGGCGACTTCGATTCCAGCTACAGATGATGAGTGAATTGCCATGCATCCCATCGGAATTAGCACACATACCTCCGCGGGAAGATGAGCACTTCTTTCGGGAAGTACGAGTATCCAACGGGAATGTTCGTCGGCACAGGGGTCATAAACGAGACGTCACCTTGTAGAATTTCATAATAGATCCGCAGTGATGCAGCAGGTCCGGCGCGCGAGAAATGATATATGGAAACCCAAGTCAACACTAGAACATTCGTTCATCAATCATGCAACATAACCAAGTACGAATATGCACCTTCATCGTCCTCCCAAGGGTATGCGTCCGTCCATCCAACCAGCTTCTCGTAAATCCAAGCCAGTAATCCCACAGGCGAGTCGGCCAATTCATAACCGAGTGTCTGCGGTTTCGTGGATTGTTCTGCGATGTATCCCTGCCCCGACTTGGAGTATTCCTGAGTACGCGCAAGGCCCTCCTTCTCCCGAGCAGTGTATCCGAAGAAAGGTATATACGATAGAAGGTGAGAGAATATCAGCTGGGGTCGGCTGAAGGATGGTGGTGGACCCCTGCATAATGTGGAAGGCAGTGAGGATCTGGAGAAAGGATTGGATTCATGGCTCACAAGGGAAAGTTACTATGCCAGGCTTTGATGTATTTTCCCCCATAGAGGTTTGCCATTTTCCTCGTGATCTAAGTGTAACCAAAATTGCTCAACGTGAACGCATGCATTTTGGTGCTCAGAAGAACTGACCATGAAGCCCCAATCGCCCCCTTGCGTCACTGCATTCCATGATCTCACTGGGTACTTTGAAATTTTTCGATGACAATCTACAAACTTACCATATTCGTCGTATCCGAGTGCAAGCATCAACTTGTGTGCAACCTTTATATAATCATGAGGATTCTAGTCATGACAAAAATGTTGAAACAGGCCGACCTCGGCATACTGAGCGACCCTAAAACCTTTCTTTGTTGGAGCAGTTGAGAATCCAAAGCCAGGAAGGCTCAAAGCAACGACGTGGAAAGCGGGATGGTCGGGTGACGCCTTCAACAGCAGCGGCAAAATCTTACGGACTTCAAGGAAACTGCCAGGCCCTACACAATGCGTACAGCCAATTGGTTTTGGGGAATTACTAGGGGTACGTACAACCGTGGCAGAACAAGAGCGGTATCGCCCCCTTGAGGTCGCTCTTTTTGTGAACGTAATGGATATTGAGCGTGCCAAACCCTTCGACATTGATGTCGCGCGTAAACTGGGGAAGCTCGGCGTTGAGAGCTGCTTCGTGTTTTTTCCAGTCATAGCCGTCTTTCCAGCGGTTGACGAGACGTTTCATGTCAGAGAGGGGGACTCCGTAGGACCATCCTGCTTCGTCGAGCTCGTCGGGGAAGATGGTAAGGGCGAGCTTTTGCTTGAGCAGGGATATTTGAGAGTCGGGGACCGAGATTTGAAAGGGGGATTCGTCACCGGCTGATTGGGGCATTGAGCAGAAGACCAGTGTGAATGGTACCAGTAGAGAAATTGACCCACTCAAGCATTTTGAGTTGTCAATATTTCAATGATGACTTCTTGTCAGGTTCATCACTCGGCGAGCGGGCCCCACGCCCTTGAGTACCGCTGCATGACATGACATCAGTGATGTAAGTACTTGCCTATGGCTATATATGTAAGTAACTTCCATAGATGTATGTACTTACCTGAGGGATACCGATTGTTCATGTGCACGATTCAGAGACCATACGACTGCAAGTATTCGTCAAGTACTCGTGCATTAAAATTACCGTTTTCACGTACGTAAATATGGCCGACGATTCCTCTCTCGACAAGAAGTTGAATAGTAAATTCTTGACCGCAAACTTCCTAGGGCAGGACCATATGCATCAAACCCGTCGGAACCTAGAGTCCGGGACTGTCTAGTAGGTTACATGGCCACGGGAACATTCGGGAACATTGGGCCAAGCAGTAGAAGATTATAGACAAGTAAAATGTTCAGAAAGCGTGCAGGTAACATCCGAGATATCATGGTCGATCAGCCGAATGCCACCCAAACGACACATCTCCCCAACACCTCGTAAAATCTCTTCATCATGACCCATCACCTCACACATAGCGGCCAAAATTTCCAACACATCCGCAGAAGCCAAAGCAAGCACCTTTCTCGAACCCGCTGCAGCGTGCCACCGCTCCTCCCACACCTTCACGCAATCTTTGTGGGCATCGTCGCTACACCCTTCAGGGCGTTCCAACTTGCGTGGGCAGGCTCGACGGCGTTCCCAGTAACTGGCCAGTGAAAGGTGCCCGGCAAGCAGTTGTATAACCTGTCTTTGGGACAGTTTCGGGTTGGCTCGAAGCTGTATAGCGGTGGAGCCAGTAGGAGAAGGATCAGCGGTTTCGTGTATCTGCCGAAGATGGGCATAGTACGAAACCCCGCGCAGCTCGCGAAGCTTGTGGTCGTCTGCACAGAGGATGGCTGGTATTGGTGGCATGTCCTTTGTCCGGATGCGGGAGATCCATCGTGAGGTTGCAGCGTGCAAGAGATCGGGGACGACGGCTTTGGACTGGATGGCTACTGATACAAGACGAGTGAAGAAGTCGGAGGAGCAGGTAGACGGAAGGTCAGAGCCGGAAGCGTTGAAAATCTGTTGAAGCTTAGAGAGCGCCCAAGCATGGAGTGCGTAGAATTCGTAGTTCTTGGCGGCATTCGTTAGGTCGAGAAGTCGCATGAGATCGTCTTCGGTGGTAGGTTCCCAAGAACCTCTTTCGCTATCGCTATATGCATTCCATATTTCAAAGGAAGGAACGAAGAGAATCAATGGCACGAGTCGCTTACGGGGTGTAGAGCGCCCACAGCACCCCACGAAAATCGTCGGGTGATATTCCATACAGTTTCAGAGGACCACGAAATGTTGGCGTCTGACGTGCCAGTTTTGCTTCTAGAGTGGGCGACGTCATCAGCAGTCTACTATGGACCTATTAGGAGTGAGGATCGGGGAATGTGGACATCATGTATGCGCCTTTTACCTTGAATATCGTTTGTCCGACATGCACATAACAATCCGCCAGCGGATCGTTGGAGTAGTATTCGCTGTCACGAATGCGCACGTTCGCCTCAGCATCGGGTCCCCTGTTCTCCTCGCTTTCATCATCGTCATCGCTTCTTTGCCTCTTTCGGGGCCGCCTTGAGTCCTCTTCTTCCCAAGATTCCCGGATCGTGCCGTCGCCAAGGATAATGAATCTGGTTGCCATTGCCTTGGTTGGCGTCAACATATTGAAGAGAGCTGGTGGCGAATGCCGTTTTGGAGTGTCGTCGTCACTTCAAAGGGGTTTGAATGTCTAACCTCGTGAGTCGGAGCCGCGCAAATTAAAGGAAACCCAAGGCCAAGGTCAAAGCTGGACTAAAACGCCAACAGACAAAAAGTATAACCATGGTCCATAAGCCTTTTATCCTGTGGTGGACAAAGAGACGTGTGCAGTTGTTTGTTACGGAAGTAACGGAACCTTTCAAAATTTCAATTGTACCAACCAGTACCCCGAGCGACGCCAAACTGGGCCTAGGCAGCGTAATTTCAGAGTATTCGGATTCTGCAACAGAGTTCTGATATTATATTCCAGTATGAATCATGAGATGGTGGCGTAAGTACAAGAATAATTAATACAGCAAAATAGTTGTTGGCAGGCGACTCGCGCTGGTATGAAGAGTTGGCAACAAGACCTTCAAGCCTATTATTATCTAGTAAGTACATGCTGCAAACGTGAGTGGTTTCTATGAACATTAGGTGGGTATGATGAAAAAGGGATCCATGAAAGCATGAGAGAGGTGTCATAGAGAGAGAAGCAATAGCGACAGGAAAGTGGCTGATAGCAAACTCGTTAACTGAATCGTGGACAGTGTAGACGGAAGGCTATATGGAAATAAGGTGCTCATCAGTTGACATCCATGAAACTGGAAAAATAAAACTTACGCGTCACTTGTACTACCTGGCCTGCCAGTTATCTTGACCGTCAGCAATGCAATCAGGCCATCGACGGCGCTGCGGCCGTCAACGGGCACAGACCCATTATGGTTGACTCCAATGCTGCTGTTTGGAAGAAAGCTGCTCAAGTACTGAACGTTGGTATTGTATGTGTATTCATTAGCGGCAGTGAATCCAGTGAATGTTGAGGTATTTGTGAGGCTTGTTGTCGAGATTGTTGAGTGCGTGATGTTGCCCACCAGCCAGTCGCTAAACGGGTAACGGTCAGAACGGCATAGAACAATCGGGAGAGGAAATTACCGGCCGAGATTGTATCCATCTGGAATGATATCATGGCCTCCTGGGGATCCAGGATCCGTGAGCTTCTATTTCAACAAGCCAGTTGAATATGTCAACGTACGCGCCAGCGGAAATTCATAAGATGTACCCAGGAAAACAGCGCCACTTTTTCCGCCCAATCCCGGTGAGTAGATATTTGGCATCTAAAAGAACAATTACATACCTATTCCCAAGTGGTCCATTCTGTACCCAGTATCTGAAGTGGTTACCGCCTTGTATGGTCTCCTTGCATGTCCCCAAGTTCGGGTCGCCATAATTCCACCTGATGACCGCAGTTTGATTGGCTACGAGGCAAGGAACCCAGGTAAGATCAAGACTGTAGTGCACATTGGCAGCATCACGTTACCATAACCGTGCCCATCTCCGAGATTGGCTTGCTGCTGGCCGGGATCGGTTTGCCCAAGACATTCGCTTGAAAACCCGAGGGACCTGCATTGCAGGTCGGAATCACGAAGACCAACCAAAGCATCGTAGCGATACGCACAAAAAAAAGTTCCTCAACCCTCCACCGACCTCAGCATCCACCAAAACATCCTCGTCCGAATTTCCAGAGATTATGGCATTTAGCGGCTCACCCAAGCCCGGGTTACCGGTTTGCTACATCGAGAATAAGATTCTGATTTGGAAATCGTATGTTGCGTGAACAACGTACGCTCAAAAGGCTGCCACCATTGATAGTAGGATCGTAGAAGCCTAACTGAGGCACCTTGCGCGACGTGTCCGAGCCAGCGAAAGCAGGAGATGCAACCAAAAGTAAGCAGAGGGATATTGCTATGGACATGCAAGAACTGGATGTGCAGCACAAGGGGGGAATGACTTGAAAGTGGTGGAAGGAACGTGGTGAAAGGTCAAAGAGTTGTTATTATACATATGTCCATTATACAGGATTCCTCCGGGGTCATGCCCGATTGGGATGCCTTTCGACTGTCAAAGTCTGTCATAAGCACGACATAATACAGAACCGTCTGTGTCCCTTGACCCTGCAGGTCGAGCTTTCGGCGCTCGTCAATCTCCAATTGGATCTGCGCACACCAACTGAATCGGAAGTTCCGGCACCCTTCAAGAGGTTCAGAGATAGATCAGATCCTGCCATTCTAGCGTTCATCAGTCCACTATCTCTAGGTCTCCGTAAGGCTTCGCCCTGAAGTACGACTCGTCAAAGTGATGTACACGGATAAACCCGTCCTCTCCTCCGGACGCATAGCAGGTTCCATTTGGATGCACAGCAATTCTAAGGATCGTCGAGATCAATAGATATCCTCGTCACGCACCGGGAGACACTCACGTATTTATAGGACCAAAGTGACCTTTTACCCGCCCAACTTCTTCTTCAAAGATCTTGTGCCAGAAGCGCGTCTCAAATTTACCCTGTCGCAGAGATGTGGTGGTCACGCTCATGGCTTCCTGCCCTCCACCCAGAAGAACCTAAAAAAAGGTTAATGCCCAATTTGGTAGCGAACGATTACGCGTGGTAGCTCACATATGGCCTATCAGGGGCAAGTGCGGCACTATTAAGGGGTGTTTCCGTGTTGAATGTCTTGATCACCTGAAGAACCTTGGTATCGTGTATCTATAAAAAGGGACGTTTTAACTTGACCGGGGGACCTATAACGGAGCCGACATACCCTTGCCGCTTTATCTTTGCTGCTCGTGATACAATAAGTGCCATCTTTACTCAGTTGAAGGTCCGTCACGACATCACTGTGCGCCCGCTCGTTGTTGTTGATCTCGTCGCCCGTTTTCACATTGAACAACGCCACCTTGCCAGATTCGTGGCCCGTAATGATGACGTTGTGTGCCAATGTAAAGGCGCACACGGTCGCTTTTGATCCAATGGGACTGAACATGTAGAGCGGCTCCTTGGATTCTGTAAGGGGTACATAAGGGGATTATTTCCTCGCCGTTGACCATAGGCCAAGAACGCACGTTTTGTACCATCCCCATCTCGATTAATATTGAAGACCCGTATCGTGCATTGGAACCCCATCCGCTGTTCAGTTATACACAGGACTTGGCTCCCGTCGTCCTTGAACGCCACCCTTTTCACCGCTGTTGGGAACTCCCAGGTATACAAGCACTTCCCCGTCCGTATATCCCACAATCGCAGGGTGTTGTCGGCCGCACCTGACACCATGAATCTTGTCTCGACTGTTTAGATGCGATTCAGCTCACAGGCTCCATCACACGGAAGACAAAAACTCACGGTCAACATCCACTGTCCACACCGTCCCGTTCCCTCCTTCATATGTGCCCAACCGTTCTCCGTTATGCGAGTACCATACGTTGATGACGTGATCTTTTGAGCAGGAGAAGAGCAGATCTCCCTCAGCATTGAACTTGATCTGAGTCAAGGACCGTTCGTGACCTGTCGTAACAGATATAGATCAGTTTTGCGGACGTCTTGCGATTACTTTCAAGTTGAAACCTTGAAGAAGAATAGGCCTCTATTTCCACGCCATCAGCTCTCGGTTATCGTCGGTGGTATGTCGAGCCTCACCATTTTTTTCCCTTGCAGATGTGAGGGTTAGAGTTTGAAGTGATCACGTGGTCCCGCGTTAAGGAGTCGGGACTCGGAACTTGTCCCCCAATCAAACCAAGACGGACTGTCGACGCTTCAGCTTGTTATACAGGTAAAGGATGGTCGATCTTCTAAATTTGAAGATATTTTTTTTTTTTTTTGCTCTTCTAAAAAGCTGCCTTTCAGAATTGATGGTTTCCCGAGTCTTGCTTCCGATTGGATGTGTCGGACCGGAAGTGTTCCGAGGCCCATACGTTTCTCTTTGGTCCTTTCCCCCGACACCAAACGTCCCGCCATACTCCCCGCGACATCCCCTCCCTACTTTGTGAATTATAGACGATGCCGCCTTGCAAACGCCAGCGAGATGACACGGATCCCCCAGCGGATGACAAGTTGAAACCCCCCTCATCGCCTGTATCAGCCACTCATGATCCTGAGTATTACTATGACCATGCGGACTGTATTATTCTTGTGGAGAATACTCTTTTCAAGGCATGTCTTTTCAATCCCCGTCTGGAGGGTGAATTCTAATTCGTCTCATAGATCCACAAATTCATGCTTTCACGCGATAGCTCCGTTTTTCGCGACATGTTCGCTCTCCCTGGAAGTGAAATTTTTTTTACAAGGGTCGAGCGACGAAATGCCAATTGTCCTGCAAGATAGGGTCCATGATTTTCGCGCTTTGTGCTGGCTCATATACTCTCTGTAAGCCATGAGGAAATCCCTAAAATTTACCCATGTCTCACACCATTGCCCAGTCCGGCGCAACTTATGGCGCAAACCACTGCGAATGCGGACATCCTCAAACTCCTGCGGCTCGCGAAGGTGGTGAACAAGTATCAATTTTCGTCGTTCGAAGATTGGGTAGAGAAGGTTCTCCTACTGCAATGCGTCGATCATGGCTATCTTGCGAAGTGTCCCTTCGACCGCCTTGCCGCCTTCCTCTACATCGCAGATCTGTATAACGCGGATTCGTTCAGAAACGTGGTCGAAGACAAGTGGATCCTTCGTCTTGCACAACGAGACATACCCTTGGCCCGATCATTGAATGTGGTCGAGAAACATGGGAGCCGAAGGCTTCAGGGGATCGTCTACTATTATATTGTGCTAGACATGGAAGCACATCCCCGCGAACCTTTGGGCGACTCGACGACTGTTGTGTACAGCAACGGTCTGAACCAGGAACAACTCCATCGCGCGTATGCCGGCTATTACTCTCTTTCGAGATATTGGGCGCACTGTCAGAAAGGCCCACCCCTCCTCCCCCGAGGGACGTGTACCGAGACGCAACATGTTCAGTGCAACATCCATTGGAAGAAGTATTGGATTTTTACAATCAAGTCTACCCGAGGATCATCCGGTGAACTGGATCTGGTCTCCAAGTTCGATGAATTTGCGAGATCACTACCAGCTAGCATCCCAGATGTTTCTCGAAGTTGCGCAACACACGCGGGGGACGTCGTCAGGACCGTGCTTCAAAAGTTTATCAGTACCATTCCAGACCACTTTTTCGGTCCTTCACCGCAGAAAGCCCCAGATCCTTCCCAGAAATCACCGCAGATAAAGGAAGATTAGGAGTTGTATTTTCCGGCTTCAAACAATTACCCGCGAGGTTTCTTTATCTAAAAATTTTGTTGGCGGTATCCATGAGCATCATCAGCATCCCAAACAGTGACGATGATCTGAATTCGTCGTCTTGTGTTACCTTCTGCGTGCCCGAGCGCTCGGCGCCAAACTCGAGCTCGTTCATAGGCTAAGTGTCAGGCTGTCCCCCATTTAACCTTCGGGGGGGGACAGGCCCAAGTAAGTACCAAGGGATTGATTTCCTAGCGGTAACCGCTGTTCGACTTCTGCACCCTTAGATCTGGGCCAGAGAGTTGGTGACAGTCGCTTCGCATTCTCAACTGGGAACAGATCTACATGGCTAAAAGCCTTTGCTGTTCAAGTTGCTATGGGACACATGGGGACACATGTCTGGCAGGCACACGCATGTCCACCAAAATTTCTGGTGTTTCGATCGGATTACGGAAACTATGGGAATGATCCGGCAGCGATCCGGCACAGTGTGGCCCAGACCAGTTCAGAGCTGTCTCACACAACCCAGATGCGCTTCAACTACCTTTGCACCCTCGCCATTCTTCCCGTCTTCGCGGCCCACCAGCCTTCCACATAGTCCGAACCTAAAACGAACGGGCGGGCGAGCTATCACCGGCCCCAGACGCCCCCCTAGTTTTTTCAGCGGGAATTGTGAATCTAAATCCAGCTCGCCCCACACCGGGGGGCAACACACCCAACAGGGATCGTCTCACCCTCGGGGAGAAATCCAGTGGGAGATCCAGCTCGCGCCCGTCCCAGGATCGTTCCCGCGAGAATCATCAATATCACTCCACGTCGGGCCACGCTCCCGGGGAGGGATACAGTGAGGATCCTGTCGCCTTCGGAAAATCCGCGGGTCAATTTGGATCCAGCTCGCGCCGGACCTTTAGCCAGTTACGTTGCGACACCAATATCGTTTCGGCCGTATGTACTTGTAATAAAGCAATTGTAGAGAGTTGAAGTTGCATGACCTCTGGAATCCCCATCCCGGGTGCCTGTCACACGACATTACTGTAGTCCTAAGACTCTGCCGCACAGCACGATTTCATGAGACACTGACTATCAAGAATGAAATGAGTTACCAAAGCTCATCAAACCCTTTTGACTGTCGTTTTCGACACCTTCGAACCTCTGCACCTAGGATACACCAAAATTCATCTTTCCGATATCTGTGGACAACACAGTTGATCTGCTCTACACGGCCAGACAGTTTCAGTTGAATCCCACACTCTGGCTGTGGATTTAAAGGGTCAAAAAGAGGCATTATTAGCGAGGGGAGCAATGAGGCAAGAATACTGCGAGAATGCGGCATCGCATTATCAATCTCCCATCAATACACTCAACAGACGATTATATATATAGTCTGTCTAGGGGATCCAAGAATCGCATGGAAGGAGTAACATGAGGCAAGAGTGCAGCGTCGCACGAAACAGGGTGGAACCTGATGAGAACATCCAACCGGTATACCAGGAACAGGGAGAAACGCCCTTGGGAATGAGCAAGCCCCTTCGTTCCATGTTACCTACTTATTTGGAGTCAAGGAGCTGTGTCAATCGCGGTTTTGCACGCTTCTTTACACGCTCCAGGCCAGTGCGATTGCGACTCAGTCGGATCTATAATGCACCGTGATCCAATGAGTTGTTTGTCGTTTCGTCGCTCGCGAACGGACGTTGAGAATGAAAACTTGACCGACAACCGAAAGAATCGTTGGAAAATTGTGGGAAGAACTTTTAAGATCACGGCTTCAGTCCATCCGATTCGTTCTCGTCCAGCTATGGGACGATAACGACGATTGTCCATGATTGCTTCGTCCAGGATTACGAAGATCAAGACTCAAGAACCAGGTTTTTTGAGGCGTCCACGTTGACAGATGATAGTTCGACATCGTAAGCGCCGCAGGGAATCAGTGAAGGCGCATACATCAATATATCCACAGCAACGAGCAAGGCAATAGTTCCTTGCTGCGTGGGGTTGGAGAGAAAGTCGGGCCAAAAATGGGAAGTATCGCCTGGACAATTGCGATGATGTTGGTCGCACAGTAGACGGATGAGGGATGATTACATATTGACCTCGGTGTCCATTTTGGACAGACGAGTCAGAATGAAAGATTGAACATTTCATGACTCTCTTCAATGATGTCCAGATTGTTAATACAATAATTAAATGCCTTTATCATGACTTGCCTGCGCCATGAAGCTGTTGCCAAGAAAAACAACATTAACATATGCTGAAGGAAAGCGGATTGCAGTGAATGAGCATCATCACAGGTCGACGAAAGTGATCAAATACACCTTGACCGGGCCACGAAGTGTTGCCGAGAAAAACATCATCAACACACGCGTGCAGGAAAGTTGATCGTGGGGAATGAGCATCATCAGACATCGACGAAACAGTGATACAACAGACCTTGAAAGGATAACGCTTTCAACTCTTCTCCTGGCGAATTGGAAGGCCTGTTTATAGCATTCCATTTTTCACGACTAGCACAGATCCATTGAGTTCAGTCGAATAGCATGAGGAAACCGCTTACGCACCGCATAGATAAAGCAAGCCATCCATCCACGCCCAAAATACGACTATATCGCCCCACGCCGCCCCACCAACGACATGCGAACTGCGGCTTCCAACCACCCAAGAATTCATCAAACCGTGTCGTATTCCATCATATAACGGGGATTCCTGGGCAGGTAACCGTAAACCCTTTTAGTCCCTCGGATTTCCTTCCAAATGTAACGTGTCCCTTCCCAGTGGGGAGCCTAAAGACGCAGAACATCGGTTGCAATCCACTGCTAACCAAGGGTGGACCGAGCTTGACGCGGATGGGTGTTGCGTCAGCGTCGCTAGAGACGGTTGAAGTCGTATTACATAGGGATCGTCACCGACAGTGGGTGTTGCACGTTGAGGTGTGGCTCTTCTCCGTTGGTTGACGAAAAGTTATTGATCCCTGGTGGTAGGTGTTTGGCTATGGACTCGGTGGCGTGTCGTTCACAGGCTTTCGCATCCTCGTGGTGGGAAGGGGAAACAGGGACTGGGTTGGTGGGGACCTCGTGTCGCCAAGAGTTCGATTATTTGCAGCTAACGGGTGTTCCAGTACTCCAAACCGTCGAGCCTTGAAGGTTGAAGCATTATGTGGTGAACGATGCGGCTCGACGTGTGCTCAAGAGTTAGCCACCACGTTAAGTTCTAGTTGACATCAGATGACGTCACGACAGCAGCACAGACCCATCTCGCCCTCCTCATTGCGCGTTGCGAAGCTCGGAGCGCCCATGGTCATCAAGCTCACAGCCGCCTTGAGCCCAACTAAATCAAAGAAATGTAGGGGACAGAGGTCGAGCCAGAATGTCATTAAAAAATTCGGTGGCGAACTCCTAGCAGCGACAGCTCCTCTTCAACCCCGTCCTCCCAGACAGTCGGACTAAAGACCTAACGCCCAAGTAGCTGCCCTCATGGCAAATGACCAAACATATCCCACACCAGCACCCCACCTCCACGCCCCGGCACACCCACCCACTTACTTGCCAATCAATTCCTGCTACCCCTGCGACTTCAAGTCTCTTCAATTGCTTCTAGCGACGGCGATGCATCGTTGAACCACCCGCGTCAAATCTACCCTTGATCAGTGGATCACAGCCCATGTGCTGCGCGCAGCCGCCGCCAGGAGAAAGAAAGGATACGGTACGTCCAGAGTCCGAGGAATGCAAGGGGCTTAGAGTGACCGGGCCAGGTATTTCCATAACCAGGTGGAATAGGACACGACCTTGGGAATTCGGGGCGGCAGTGCGAGGATGGATGCTTTACAGATGTGGTGCTCGATTGTAAGCAGTTTCCTCATCAGTGGCGGAAGATGGAATGCTATAAAGAGGCATTCCAATTCGCCAGGAAAGGAGATAGAAAGCGTTATTCTTTCTCTTCGCTGGTCAAGGTGCGTTTAATCCTTGTTTCGTCGATGTGTGATGGCGCTCATTCACTGCGATCAGCTTTCCTGCAAGCGTGTGGTACTGTAGTGATGTTTTTCTTGGCAACACTTGGTGGCGCAGGCAAGTTATAACAAAGCCATTTATCGTACCAATATTCTGAACATCATACCAAACGTTCAATCTTTCCTCTCGCTAGTTCTGACTCATCAAGAGCCCTCGTCGCGTTCGTTTGTCCAACATGGATACCGGGGCCAATATGGGATCATCTTTCATCCGTCTTCCCATCGGGCACTGGGACAAGCAAGATATCATCATCGCGATCGTCGCCATTTTCAGCCCCGACTTTTTGACTTTCGCCTTCAACTCCATCCAGTAAGGAATTATTGCCGGCTATTGCCTCCTTTTCACGTGCTGATGTAGACTGAGTAGATTGTAACCTAACAGTTGTCGGGTGGACAGAAGGACATGCGTGTGCCCGGCGCCCGCAAGACGTGTCTCATTATCCATGAGTGTAGCAACTTGTAAAGCTGGATGTGATCGGTCAGAGAATTCTAAAGCGAAAAGTCCTCGTCAGCGCTTGTCACCTATTATCACCAACACGAGCGCAGTCTCTGTCCCACATCTCAGTTGATCTGACGTGCAGAAGTCAAATGGGAGCCATCCAGCTCTCAAGTTAACGATTGCTCTACATACAGCCGAAATGATATTGGTATCGCAACTTTAGGTCTACTGGTACTGTGGATTGCCAAAAACATGAGACGGGCCATAGGCCTGAGGATGCACAGGTGGTTGGTGCAACCTGGATCCCCGACGACTCGACGACCTCGAGTCTGTATTCCCTGAGCTCCGACTCTGAGTCTGCTGAGAACCGGATTGATATTGAGAATTCCCAAACCCCTCGGGTGCGTGCGTTCGTCCCGAGGGAGTAAGTTTAGGTGGCTCGTGTTGATATTGAGAATTCCCAAACCCGGGGGGCGCGTGCGTTCGGCCCGAGGGAGTAAGTTTAGGTGGGCCCCTGCCATGCCGCTTGGGTTGATATTCAGAATTCCTAAACGAGGGCGTTCGCTCGGAGGGAGTGAGTTTACGTGGGCCCCTGCCGTCGTCAGCCGATTTAAGTGGGCGAGTCTCATACGGACGTTGCCCCGTAGCCGGAGGGTGGTAGGCATATGGATCGTGCTGGGGGATGGATTGGGAGGACCCAGGTGGCGAGCTATTTGGAAAGCCACTATAGTACTGACCGTACGGGGGCCCAGTGGAGGACGTGGAACCCGTTGCAGTAGTACCAGCGAAGGCGGGAGTAATCGCGAGAGTGCAAAGGCAGACGAGGTAGTTGAGGCGCATTTGGGGTGCGTGATGAGAGACCAGCTCTGAACTTGAAAAAATGTCATCGCACTGTTTTTATATGTCGTGATGTGGGATCATACCGTTCGACGTTTCAACGGTAACTTGACTTAACTTGGCAAATTTGGAGCCTTGGCGACCAGGCATGATGGGCCGGATTTGCGAACCTGATCCAAACAATCAAGGACATCTGATCGACTGCACGGACGTCGGGTGGACGAATTGGATGACTTCCCGCAGGATTTAGAAATGTAGATTATTTTCTAAATCGATAAGCGAGCGGACTCCGAAAAATCTGCAGCTATGTTTCCAAACCGTAGCATGTTAAGTAGAAAAAAAGAAGGAGCATTCTGTAGATCACGTATCAACGCACATCACTCCTCTAGATCTAATTACTGCGATGGACGACTACGAGGATGATGTTGCACGTTGCACTAGCTGCACAGTGGCAGGAATTCGAGGAGACTGAGTCCGAGCTCCAGGAACTTGCCTGTGCTGCCGTTATCATGCACCGTCAGGCAGTATCTTGCTACTAAGACGAAAAAGCTTGGACATGTGGTTCGACCTGAGCATGGGTCTTCATTTACATATCAGAGCAGATTTGTTTTCTGACACTGTAACTCTCGCCCTTGCAGATTATCATCAGCATCTTCAATCATTTGACTTGTTCCAGATGTTGTTCATCTCCTTGGTCATGGAGAAGTACTAGGAGCAGAATGCACCCTATATTCAGAGGGTGGAAAGGCTTGGACCTGTGGTCTGGCCTCTGTGTAGGTTTTACTGTACATGGTGTTATGGAATGGCACTAGCTTCTTATATAATCAGAACCTAAAGAGGGAGTAACACAAACCTGAAGAGGGAATAACACCTATCTAAAGAGGGAGTGGCATTAAAACCCCTTTCCAATATTCTTATCTTTTCATTGTTTGGTCTTGTGGACAT
>Ga0307516_10001648_pt1 | contig 30712 bp, 36 predicted proteins | sample 19_EM_MG_FD_203310 | JGI IMG/M metagenome (GOLD analysis project Ga0307516, IMG submission 203310) | Populus trichocarpa ectomycorrhiza microbial communities from riparian zone in the Pacific Northwest, United States - 19_EM | ecosystem: Host-associated > Plants > Roots > Unclassified | place... | reverse complement strand
GGAGTGACATAGATAATCTACATGAATACGAAGTAACTGACCTGGCGTGGTACAAGGAGCGATAAGGAGCTCCTACATGCCAGGCCCTGACTTATGAGTCATACTCGTAGTGGGACATCAATAATAACATCAGCAAAACCGGAATTATGTCATAGCAACTAGGAAAATTCATAGTTGTCATAGAACCTTATAGCACATCCATAGAAGTCATAGTAGGGAGCCCATTTCATAGACTGCCATAGTGATCTATAGCAGTGTAAGAGTCGTGTGCATTGTGCTCGGTCCGCAGCCCTTGACAATGGTGCCGCACTTAAGCGCTTAAGCACTGACGCTTTGCATGTGCCCACGTGTTTCTGCACCTCGTTCCAACCCTTCTCTCGCATTACGCGACGATGGCACACAACATGGCCCAGCCACTCGGCGACTCCAGAACCCTCGTTGGTGGCGTGACTGGCATACCCCTCTGATCAATCACCATCTCCCGATTGTTGTTTTCCTCAAAATACTATTGTAATTCGACGGGCCCCTGTGCTGTAATGAGTGCTTCAGACCCACAGAGCGGATCAACCACACCCGTAAGCCACATGTTTAGCTTGTTATGTTCATTTTTTTCATAGTCTCTCCGAGTCGTTCATTGCTTACACCTTGTCGCCTCAACCACCAGTGCAGGCCATGCGCAGCTTCGAACTTCCTTACCGCCTTCACAGCCCTCCTTTTCCTCCTTTCCTCGCTTTCCTTTTCGATTTTCAGGCAACAACAAATCGACGAACACTACTGCAGCCACGCGGCAGCAGTACGCCCTCGAACACTGTGTTTACTCACTTCCTTGTGTCTCATATCACTCCTTGTCCCTACTCTCAGCAACGTCATCAGGACTACCACAATCGTCAATCACGTTAATCGCACAACAGGGTGGCAGATACGAGAAGGCCATGCTGGCGTGCGGTTCTTTTGGTGAGATGTTCAGTTACTGGTACCCTCCCTTTCTTGTCTGATGCCAGAGTCTGAATTATTTGGTGGTTACAACCCGAAACACAGGGTCTTCTAACTCGGAGGTTATCTGCATTCTCCGCTAACTTATTCCCTGCATCATTGTTCTCCCTCCTCCTCGCACCACTCCCTCTGAAAGCAAGAACTTGAACAAGCGTTATTGGAGAAGCCTGCGACGTTGGTGCGATCACCGAGTTCACCAGCAGCACCTCGGACACGCTATTATACCACCAATTGTACGCCTCAGCGCGAAGCAAGCATCGATGAGGACGACCCCAATGCGGCCGTTCGAATGTCAGCTCTACAATCCTAGCCGTGCGGAGGAACGTTGAGGTGGTTTTGTCTATTACGCAGCTCGGCGCATGGGTGACAACTCCAGAGCTGCTGGGGACTGTGAGGGTCGTAAGAGCTCTACTCTCGCACTGCGGGATTCCTGAGCGACCAGGCTACGCCGGTGAGGAAGGGGAGGTCAGCAGGACCGAAGATGGGAAGTGGGGGGATGCAAGGGAGAGGAGGGCGGCCAGGTGGCCTTTTGCTATGTGCACTGGTCCGAAGACCCCCGCTCTGCACCTAGCATCCATATGGCTCTTATTGCCCCAACATCATCCCTAGCATTCATGAATTCCAGCCCATTACCAGTCTCGGGTATTATAGTACCGCAGTCGATGCCAAGGTAGAAAGTTCACGCGCGCAGGCGACTTGAGGATGTATTGAGAGCAACACCGCGCGAGGGTGCCCGCGATGTAACACACAAACGTCAAGGTCATTCATTATTTTACAGTGAGCGCGTTGACCACTACTATACACCCGACAAAAATCGTAACTGGCATCGAGACGAGATCGAAGAAATCATTCAGATCGTGGAACAAAATAGGTATGAACATGTTGGCCTTGAAAGTGGCGCACGAAATGCTCGTATATTGTCAAGTCAGCTGGCCTATCAAAACCGTTTGGTCGCAGTAGTCAGTCCGAGTCACCGGGACAGAGGGAGCTGGAGTGACTCACCGGTAGAAAAGGAGGTGGGGGGGGTGAAGACAAGTAGCTTGTCTTGGATAGCATGCAGATTATCGCACTGTTGGTGTTTGTGCCAGCGCGGGCTGCTTTATCCGCTCACTTTGCATGCATACTTGAACTCAGTGCAGGTGCCTACTATACAATAGAGAAGCCGTAAGCAGAGATCAAGTGGGTATCAGCAGAGTCCCAAACCGCACGGGGGAAGAGTTATACAAGTCCATTCCCATTCCCTGCTCCTGCGAACCTTGACCGGTGAAGGTGTAGACGGTAGTTGGTTGCGCCACCTCCGCAGCGCCTTCGAGAACCTTTATCTCCGCGCTGATTGATGGTGGTAATACCGATGACAAAGTTGCCATGGCGCCTGTTTGATCTTGACTGATTTCAACTCCGGGGAGAACCACTGGCATTCCGACAAATTGACTTTGTAGATGTGGACACAAAAGAGTCCACAATCGATCAGCAGAAACATGACTCACTTGAACACGCGATCCGGGACGCCCTTATCTACGACAGTCTCCACATACCGTCTAGTAACGGCACTGGTGAACATGCCATGCGTAATGGACCTGGAAAGGAGGCAAAGGCAGCAAAGTAGGGGTTCGGGTGAATGGAGTTGCTGTCCCAGGGGTCCTTTAAATGGAGGTCATTTGTAGAAGGTGCACGATAAAGGGAGGGATTTGAATCCGACATAAGATGGTATTCAGCAGTGAGGGGTATAGGAGCCGACTTTGCCGAGCCATGACGTTGGAGATAGGTGACAACGGGATCCCCCTTGGTTTTCGTTGCGCTCGAAGTCGACGTAGGCAACCCTGACAAGGCTGCCGAGATGATCACGAACTAAGACATCGCGTGCGACAGCGACCAAGCGATAGCTCACCTCGTCCTTGTGAGTGACCTCCAAGCGAAGACGGAAGATAAGGTGCCAGCAGCCAGCGGTTTACTCTCGTCGGCCTACTCGAACCAATCCTTCGATAGCAGAACGCCAACATCGACATCAGTGATAGGCTCGACAGTGTAATCAGGCTCACCAATCGTCTCGAAAATGTTCTCTTAGTCCGTGAAGCTACCACGGAAATGAATGCTAACTGAACCTCCATGACCGGATTGCCCTCGCACAGGACGCGCCCATAGACACGGACTGTCTTGCTGGAGTCGCCGTTCACAACGGCGACAACTCGTGCCTCAGCGCGACAGATGTCACCAGGCTGCCTTCAGCGGCCTAGACCCAGGAATCACTTTGAAGCCATTGGATAGGTGCACGAGTTTGAGTAAGTTTCCATCGATGGCGGAAGGAAAGATAGCTTTCATTATTTGCTTGCCAGCCAGTGACGATAGCGTAGTCCATTTGTGTCTTAACCTCATCAGCGCGAACTCTATTAAACTTCTCCTGCCGGTTGCCAACCACCGCACAGAAGGCCTCGACGTCAATCGCAGAAATAGTGACCTCAGGACCGGTGAATATGTCGCGTACGTCGAGATCCTGAGGTTCCTTGTCATCACCGAGCCACAATCGCCAGTAGAACTCTTTAATGCGCTTGTTGCGGCCTTGCACAATCTCGTGGATGGGCGCATATAGATGCGATGGCTCATATTTGAACTAAAGGTAGAGAGGTACCGCGTCGTGCTGGTGGTCCTCAAATAATGTGAGGTTGGTGAGATGAGAGGAGACGTCATAGCGGATGTGGACTGCGAAAGAATCTGTTTGGTGCCGTCCAAAGGAGTGTGTAGCACCATAAATGGAGATTGGCGATAAAAGATACGCCTTATACAACAAGCTCTGACCGAACGATTGCATGCCACCAATTCAGCTCAGATCCAGCGAGGACCTACAGCCAGTGCTCGGCAGCGGAAAGTAAGACTGGCGGGGTCAGCTTGACCTCATTGCCGCCGCATTTGCCGGTCCGTAAGGCATGGGCACCAGGAAGTGAGGGAACAGGTGCAGGCTTTACATCCAGGTAGTCGGTTGCAGGGATCTTGCTCTCGTCGCCGCCATAGAAGTGTTTCAATATTTTTGCTGTGAGACCAGGTAGGGCGTTATCCGACATCTCTTTAATAGGCCCGTCCCTTTTTGATCGAATGACGCCCTGCGATGGGGCCCTGAAGGATGGTCACGCGCTGAGGGTCCTGGTCGAAGACAGCTTCGATATCTTCCGACGCTCAGAGAGAATCCTATAATAAATGATGTATGAGTTGAACTGCGCTTGATCGCCATACGCGAAGGCGGTACCTTCTTTGAATCAGACTTTAAAGTCGTTATTCAAAATCAGGACGAATGGTGCAGGCTTTGGCCCGAGTGCTGCGCGATGTTGAGGAAGAATGACTTATCCTCATGCGCCAAAAGCTGCTCCGTTGCGAGGATACTTCTCGAAGAAACTGGTAACGAATGTGGATGGCTTATCTAGGCTGCCATAAGATTGCAATTTGGAGGCCTTGAACCCACTACCATTCACGCCGGCGAAACGCTCTTCGACACGTCTCCTGTGAGGACGCGCAGAAGTAGATCGAGCCAGCGGTCTTCGTGGGTGACATACATTAAACGCACGAGGCGAAGCACGGTTCCTTCGTAAGTCATATCACCTAGATCCTACGCAACCCAACCATCCCTCTTTACCGGAAACTAAGGCTTGAAATAATCCGCATTGAGCCTCTGAATGACCTCGGCACGAATGGAGTTCTGGCCCTCCTTCCGGGTGCTCCAGGCAGTGGGCCTGCTGTGGCGTTGCGGCGGCGGGCAAGGTGGATAGTTTGAACTGATTTCCGGATGTGGGGGGTCCTCCTGGCCATGTGGAATGTGGAATGACAGAGAGTAGCCAAGCCCTGAACAGCGGTGCCAGGGTCGGCTCACGTCATGCTTAGCTCTGTGAGGAGGCTCGGCACTCCTAAACTCTCCATGTGATGATGTTGTCGTCGGGGCTTGGGCGTCGGGGCTTGGGCTCTGCATGTTGGAGGGCGTACAGTAAAGCGTCGTGGTTGATTGATGACATGCCGATGCCACGACGCAGCCACGACGCAGCAGTGACGAGGGGCTTGGAGGGGCTGGGGGGGAGATGGGCCGCCGGGGCTGCTAGGCAAAGTCGGTGTCCCACTGGCGAGGGGACCGTGGCGCCTGTCGAGAGTGTGATTTGGCGCGGGGGCGGGACATGGGCCGGTGGGCCGGAAGGGGGGGCGCGATGGGAAAACGGAGTTGGAATTGCAGGCGAAAGCGAAATCACAGATCGACTGAAAACCGGCAACAAGGGTAATGTTGTCAAAAACGGGCTGATGAAAATCTTCGAAAGAGTGGTGCCCTCTGGCACAGCCACCAGTCCACTGCACGATAATAACGAAGTCCGGATTTGCTGCTGCGATGTTGACCACCTGGCGGATGCCGTCAACGGAACCGGGCTTGAATGCGACATGACGGATCCCAACAGACTTGAGACCACTGATTATCTCGGCAGCCTCGGCGATTGGGATGCCAGCTGCTACACAGAATCCTTAGATCGGGAGCCCCTCACGGCGCATATCCTGCAATGGTGGGACCAGGAAGGAGAACTGACGCGGATTGATGTAAAGCGGGTTGAGGGTCAAACCGATGCCCGGGGAAATCTTCCTTTGGATTTCCGCAACCTGGCACGCTGCCGGTGAGTAATGCCCACTAGCAAGTTCAACGTGGATACTCGCTTCTAAAACAGCGGAGACGAAGCCCGCCTTTACAGTAGTGGAGGTCATGCCAGCAACCGTAATGGGGGCTTGCCCAGAAGACGGGAGAACAGTGTATCGATATGGATATTACCATCACTAACCCAAAAAGTCAGAAAACGAAAGTGTACGCTATTAAGGAGTGCCTACCTTGTCTTCACAGGTGAGGGTGCCCATTTCTTGATCCAAGACGGCTCTTTCCTCACGCCACGCACCGAGTAAAAACTCGGCGCCTCCCTTGCCCTTCTCTCCAATAACAATAGCTCGAAGAGCGAACAATCCATCAAAGTTGCGCGCAGTAAGTGGGCCGATGCCACTAATACCACCGGCACCAAAGTTGACAGCATGTGTTGTGACTTCAGGTAAGTTTGTAGCTGCCAGTGCAGGGCCTTGGTGACAATCTAGTCACAAACGGAACGCGTCAACGAACCGGTGTGTGCTCGGAGGTCTGAGCCTGAAAGGGAGTATAATTGAGTCAAGGAATACGAGAGCATGTTACTCTACCCACCATTCTCGGTGTGGTACACCGGAATCTGGAGCCGTTCTACAGTCCAAAGCTCCTCACCATTGAGGTCCTGATAGATCACGTTGTCCGCAGCATCCCGGAGATACTGGCTGTGGAATAGCACGCACACGACAACGAAACGCATGCCGTACACCGGCTTTCCCTTGGAGAATTCGACCCTGGTTGGTCGGAGCCATTTAGGGCGGACCTTACATAGGGTTAGCGACGCCCATAAATGGCACGGGGTGGGCAAGTGACGATAAAGTAGTGAGGACAATTGTGCAGCGAAACGCTAATTTGAGAGCTTTTGGGAGCAGAGCAATGCGAGAATGTGTGCCGGCAACCGAACGGACGAGGCATCGGATGGTTTCTGGATGGGATCTTGCTGCTGTAGAAGAACGGAGGTGCTGAACCTCACACCCCCGAACAGTGCCAAGCTTGGCTCCACCTGTCAGTGTGAGGCTCAGTTTTCAATTGAAATAAGCCTGGTTCTGCCCATAAAAATGGCGTATCTCTGCGAGCCCATCACTCAGCAAGCCCTCTGCCGAATGAAAGACTGCACTCGAGTTGACGTGGGGAAACGCAAAGGCGAACGTGCTGGAGAAAGCGGAGTGGTCGTAGGACGACATGGTGACAAAGTCGAAAGCCGGTGAGGACAGGTAGATGGGAAGGATGAGCGGACGACCTGGATGGAAAACGATGATAAATCCGGACCTCGTAGCCGAAAAAGACGCCAAATATCCAGAGGACCCAGACTCAACGTATGCAACCGTGACGTGTGTCCGGCCCGGGATTGGGGATCTTTACAACTCCGCACACCCGTAAAACCTGCACCTAACGAAAATATATAGCCTCTCTGGTTATGATTGATTTGACGCAACAGATGCTATGCACCTAGTAGTGAGTAATAAAGTTGCTTGTCGTAAAAGTGGTTTAAAAGAAATTCACTACTGTATTCGAGGCTACTCTCTTTCGTAAGGCGACTGTCAGCCGCATCCATAAATCTCGGGACCAGATCAACACCAGTACGAATATGAGATAAAGGAATAATATCGCCCATTCGTGAACCATCAGCTCGAGTGCTTCGTTTTAGGACATACATGCCAGTAGATGCTTCAGGAGAGTTTCCTCGGCCAGTATTCGAGCTTGGGTAAGGTGCTTGTGGCACAATATCAAAGCGTTGAACATATGCGAGGAATGTATTTATGGGCAATTCTGGAGGCCGTGCTGAGCCTGCAGGGTGGACAATGCAAAAAATCAGCCGAAGTTGAGCAATGCAATGCCCTGAAAGAATTTTGAGTTGCAAGAAGACGACTCATGAAAGACTATTACTGTACCTGAAATCTTGCTAAATGGCCACTGGAAGTCTGGGTCAGTATTGACTAGTACAGCATCAAAGCGACCTGATGGCCGTTCTTCACATGGAGGCCAGGCACATAAAGTCTGGGGTGGGCCAACAATACGAGGATTATGGTAATCCTTCAATTGAATGCGCAATCCAGACCACACTTCCAGCTTTTGAAATGGGAGTTTTGTACCGTTAGTAGGTGGTCGGCGACCTCCGATTGTATATAAGGACCTGTTGCCTTCAGTGGCACATGAAAGGAAGCGAGCAAGGGAAGGTGCAAGATCAGGAATGCCGAACATAGACGCGATATCAGTGATCAAAGTTCTTCGCATGAATGGCTCGTGATTAAGGTGAATAGCAGTCCTAGAACCGGCTGTGAATGTTCGGAGTGGCCGTGGCATATTTGAGTCACCATCTCGTATGAGACAAATAGCTTCTTCAAAATAGTTGGTAGGTGCGCGGCGTGTCTGTCCAATATTTGAGACAGTGAGGATACTGTTAAGAAGAGTCGAAGATGAGCTTGTCCGGTTTTCGTTGTGGGGCGCGTCGTATTTATCACTTGAGTTTTCATCGTCTGAGTCTTCATCATCGTCTACAAAGGATGAGACTGGTGACATTCCAAATTCCATCCGAGCATCGCGGATTGCAGTTGCCAGATCAAAGCGTCGGCATTTATCGGACCGATCAAGATCACGACAGATCTGCTCCTCGTATTTTTTATTATTGCCGGATTTGCCTGGATCCTTGACAACTTCGATATGTGCATGTTCTGTATGATCTGCGGTCCAATTGATGGCTGCACCATTCGCCTTGATATTAGAGACGACACTCTGCATCAACTCCAGTTTGGGTATATACCAGTTCAATATTGGACGGTTGCCTTTGCCGACACGAACACCCGCTTCCAAAATGACAGACTTGTGCTTGTGGAACTCGGAAAGTGCTGCACCTATCCTATTACACACAGTATCGTTGATCACTGGTGCCTGGGCCAAGTACCGAAAGTCCATTAGGGAACGAATTGCAACGACGAACTCCTGAGGAGCGGCACCAGCAATAACAGCCGTGATATATCTCTGTATGTTTCGATGTTCACGTCCTGTGACTTGCTTGAGCCGCGAGACTCCTTCCGAAAAATGTCGAAGGCCAATGTGAGGCTGCAAGACTGAGAAACGGAAGTCGATCTCTTGTGCACCAAGCATGCGAATGCACCATTTGAGATCGTGATCATAAAACTCTTTGTTCCAGTGATGCAGCGGTTCTGGAGTGAGGAAAAGGGAGGGTTCCGCGAGCGGCCAATCTAGCCAGAATAGCTTGTGGACACCATTAAGGCGAAAAGGTTTAGCCACTTTTAAATAAGCCTTGATGTCATGATTGGGATCCACTACAGATTCAATAGCGCAGAGTTGACTGAAGGTGGTAGAGGCGGTTCGTGGTTCATGCTGATACGGATCGCCAAACTGTTTGTAGCTCGCCATAGTGACCGGCGAGGTTTTCCCGCCAACGCCTGAGAGCATAGCAGCCTCTGGGGTGTCAACAATGTATGCCGCCAGCGGAGTGAAGCAGTATCGGCGGAAACCAAATGGGTCTGACATCATTTTCCCCCACCTCGCTGCCAACTTCAGGGGTTCCAGAACGAAGTTGAGGCATTCATGAAGAAGTCGATTCCCCAATACACCACGGAGGCCTTTATCAGATGTAATGAAGTTCGGAACCGGAAGGAGGGCAAGGAGAAGAAAGGCATGATGAGAACTTTTTGCGCGGTATTCAGCCTTGATGTTGGCAAGACTAATGAGAAGCGGATGGGCCGTTCGATTACCAGTCATTGCTGAAATTGTGGTCTTGTCCGAAGATAAAACTGTGCCTAAAAGTGTTGCTCCTGCCGGTATCTTTTCCTTAAATATACTCTCAGTACAAACAACGGAAAACCCATCTCAAAGACACACAAACCTGCATTTCCCATGCCACGTTTCCTGACATCCATTCATTATATTCACGAATAGACTTCTCCGCCGTTTTGAATACACGATATGGCGTAAACTCGATATCGTCTGATGCCAGAGGTGAAGTCAATAATGACTCGATGCATTCGAGGGGGTCACGGTAGAATAACTTTACAGCACCCTTGGTAGGATGCGTGGTTTCCCAAGGCTTACATCTCCACTCGGGCCCAGCAGGAAGCATTTCAGCCCGACCTCTTAACTCCTTTGCGGTTCGAAAAGATAGAGGCAAAGGCCGAATCTGCGAATTGAGATTACTTTTTTTCGGGCAATCAGGTTCCAGAGATGTACTCACAAGTTCGAGTTTTAGAAAGTCATCAATCATTGCCATACTCATTCGTGAACGGAGTAGGAATGCAGCCATTTCCCAATCAACCTTGGATGCGAATGGATAGTAGATGTTTTTCTCTCTTTGCTCCGCAAACCCATCAGAATCGAACTTTCCCATAAATGTTTCGCCAGTGCCGTACACCTTTGCGGCACCTGCGAAGTCCTCACGATACTGAGATCCCTGTATGTTAAAAAAGCTGGGGTCTTGGTCATTCAGCGCGATCTCAATGTCGTTACTACTCTCGGTAGGGTAGTAGTCGTCATGTGCAAAACCCATGTCAGCACCATCTTGATCGCCGTCTAGAGGTAAATCCTGAACTTGACCTTGTAAAGGTAGTGGGATTGAGATGAGATCGTCAATGAGCTTTGCACAAGACGAGCCCGGTTGATTCAGATGACGAACCACCTTCTCATCTGTCTTGCATCGCTTTCCACATCTAGGGCAATGAGGCATTCCAAATGGTTGAAAGAAATTGCAGGCAGCCGTCAGGACCTGTAGTTGTGTTGGGGATCGACTTCACAAATGCGGACTGCAACGCGTTAAGTTGCCATTAATGGACGTGGACTTAGAATCCGATTTCGGATGTTTGCGAACAATTTTCATCACTTACAGATCATTCACCATCGTCGTTCTTGTGTCAATACAGTATCATGTCCCTACACGACCACTCATCAATTATACCACCCACACCAAGCTCGGCGCGTTCCACATCATGCGTGTCCCCTGTCATCTCTCAGCCAATTGACCTTGACAACGGCCCAAGTGCATCGTCACCTCATCCTACATCTGAAAAACTGTCATACCCCTCCGGTGAAGATATATCGGACCTCGATGACCCAGAGCCTGAGGATGATCTTTCTCCCATTCTCGATGCCTTGATAGTGAATAGCATAAAAATTCCGCTTATTCCATCACTAATCTGACATTTGTTTCTCACCAGACGATCCCAATTCCTCAAACCCCTACGGAAGCCAAAGAACTCATGTGCCAAGCTCTTGCCAAACGCAAGAGTGCACTACATAAGTCCGAGCTTGCAAATGCTGCCTTGAGAGAGGCATTATTGAACGCCCGGTTGTGTCACTCCCAAGCCCAGAATGCAAAACATGTGTTGGACGCTGCAAACATTTATATCGGCCATGTTCAATGGACCGTCCAGCAAAGCAAACACAAGAGTGTCTTGTCAAACCGTGAATATCGTGTTACAACTGTGACGAATCCTGGGGTATATGGTACGCACCTATTTAACTATTTCTGTGAAATGAGCACCACTATCATGCGCCGAATAGTTAATCATATTGTCAACATTCCGGGGACTTCAACTTCAATGGCTATAATCCTTGATTAATATACTTTGAATTCATATCGTGTTTTATCATTGTGGCACTCAGTCCCTCGTCCATCGTCATGTCCCGCTCGTGTACTATCTCTTCCTTTTAGCGTATTGTTGTAGCTTGGAGTGTTTTAGACTTAGGGCTGCACACTGTAACTATACAGTTCATATGGAATGGACTGGTCGGTAGTACGGTTACCGTTACCATGCCTTTTGTTCGGAAAATGACACAAATGGGGTCTGTCTACTGTAACTTACCGGGTCGTACCTGTTGGCTCTTCGCTGACATGATTGGATGGACGGCGCCATCTGACCGTCCGTCAATTGTACGGCCGTACCAGACAGTGCGGTACGCATCCCGTCGCTGTCACTGTCACTTGAGCTTTTTCTGCGATGCAACTGATGTGCTCAGTGCTCGACTCACCAGCACCTTCGCCCGACTGGTGCCCTTGTTCTTGGGCTGACAGAGACATCTGCATATACTGCATAGGAAACACTGCTTGGTCCAGATAAATTTGCTCAGCGATGCATTGGGCGTCGAGATTCTTGGCCAGGTGGAGGTGCGCACTGGCATGGGCAATGAAACGTGAATGTGGTGAATGGTGACACTGGCAGTATTGTCCCTGAGAATCAACACTTTTCTTTTTGCAGTATCTCAAACCCGTGGGCAGCTAAAGGACTGCGTTGCACTCAGAAGTTTATTTGATATGATATGCGCGAAAGCGATGGCCCAACAAGGAGGAATACGACCCGCGAGGTGCGGATCCCCACCGCAGAACTTATGAGCATCGACGCTCCCCATCCCCTAAGTACTGATTCAAAAACCCGTATTGGTACCGAAATAAACATACATTAATACGGTGGTGGAGCTCGTTATCCGAGTTGAACGTCACAGAACGGTTTCGGTTTGACTGTTGAACGTTGAGCTGCGAGAGGTACGCCCGCGCCAGGGGGAGAAAGGGGCAAGAAGGCATACCAAATGGCAGCCTACTCTGTGGATTTAATGGGAAGGGTCACGGTCCTTTCCAGTCTACTGAAACAAGGGGCAACCCAGATCGTACCAGTGGTACAGTAAAGCATAGCTATAGCATACGGCGATAGGCATCTGACAGCCTTCCGAGTCATGCAATGCAAGACAGGCAATGACAGCGTAGTGTTTGCCGACTCTGACAAGAGATCCATCGAACCTGTACCTCCGAGAATGCAGCATGCGCACCTTTCACCACATCATTGCTCCTGCTCCCGGCACGGGTCGCCGGGTTGTTCACTCATCCTTCGGAACCTTGTATTATCGCGTATGCGCCGTTCCCGCCTCCGCGGCCATCTCTCTCGCTTACCACACCCTCCCCCGTTGTCGATCGTCGCCGCGATCACGCGACCGCATCATCCACCTCACTACATCACCAGACGACCATCACGCGCAGTGAGACATCCGAGAGAGTGCGCTGGTACCAACCCCGTTACACCCTCCAGAGACATCTGTTACAAGGCCCGATATTGGTCATAGAGCTCACCCGGATGACACTGGACCCGATTTCCTCGACGGACTTCATCGAATAAGGGGACGGAGGCCATCTGCTGCCCGGGATGGATGGGTACATTCGAGACACGGCGACGAACCTGCGCCTGTGAGTTTGACCTTAGTTTTCCTTCCTTTCGCCCGCTTATGCATACTGTAGCCTCCCCCACCTCCCCATGACCAAGAACCTGGACGTGCAACCGCGCCGGCGGTGATGGAGACGCGTCCGTGGTACCCACCCCAACCGGTATGTAAATCCCTCCTGGATGGTGTGCCCCTTGGCTAACCACATTGCAGCCTCCTGGTCCATCTGCCCCTGGGGTGGTGCCACAAGTTGCTCAGCCGGGTGTGGTTCCACTGATGCCGCCGCCATTTACTCAGGTACAGACGTCTGGTACCACGATGGACTTCACTAACATTGAACTCCCTTAGTCTGTCATTCTTCCACCTATTTTCAATGATATGATGGCCATGGTCCGGGTACGTACTCTTTCTGCGTGGTTGTCAAATTCTAACAATGTGGCTTTACATAGGAAAATCGGAGCAGCAGCGTGAGCTCATGAGGTATATGAACTCGTTGAACGAGTGGCTAGGCCACGATGTGGAAGATCGTCAAGCAGAGCTTCGTGGTGTCTCTGCTCGTATGGATCAGCTCCGCGACGATCTGGATCGCCTAGGCCTGCCTCGAGGACCTTGTAAGTTGTACCACCTCTATATGCCCCGTTTTATTTTACACTCTAATCTACTCACCTTTAGCCCCGCCGCCAGGGCCTGGAGTACAACCTGGCGGTTTTATAGTGGCAGGTCGTGCATCCCGGTGGTCCCGGCATTCCAGGAACTGCGCCGCCAGGTGGTCCCTTTGTACCGCCGCCTCCTCAGGTCTCGTTCCCTCAGCCTAGTCAACAATATGGTGTCGGGGTGATACCGCCTGTTATGCCTCGTCCATATAGGACCCCAAGCCCAAGTGGTTCTCCGGACCTCCGGTATTTCCTTCCCCTCCGTCGCGGGATGGGGGTGCGCCCTTCATTCCTCCCGATCTAGGTCCAGCCCGGGGAAGCATGGCAATACCCCCCAAGTATACCAGCCCCCTATCCCCATGGGTGACGATGAAATATACATACCTCCGGAACCGTCCTATTCCTCTAGATCCCCCAGCATAGAGTTCCCACGCTCACCATCTTCGGCCCCTGTTTTCATTCCCGGTCCCCAAGTCGGACCGCAGCAACGTTGTCTCTGCTGCTGTGCTCCCTGCCCTAGCCCCTGCTGCCACCGTGCCACCTACCCCCGCGTCTGCCCATCTGATTCCCGTGCCTGCTCCTGCCGTTCCTACTCCTCTGAGTCCCCCATTTGCGCCGCGCTGTCAGTTTCGGCGCCTCCAGCTCCAGCTCCTGCCCTAGCCCCAACCGCCGCTGCCGTGCCTCCCATCTCTGCTCTGCCCAATCATGTCCTGGTCGTCAGCCCCACCATTCGGAAAGAACTCCGAGTCAGCCAAGTCGAAGCCCTCAACTTCGGCGAAGTAGCAAGCGTTCAGGCACTTGCCCTCCCTGGCCTGACGGCCTCCCTGCCTGAAGACTTGAAGCTGACCAGCCACACCACCCATCCATCGCAGCGGAGACCCAGAATCGCCGTCGCACGCCAACCTGGCTCGGAAATATGCACTTCATTTTACAAATTTGGGTACTCGCGGAGCGTCCAAGGGATCATCCTCATCTAGTCATTTTCACCCGCATATCGTCAAAGAATCCGCTTTTCAAGTGCTGCTGTTGCTTCTGTCATGCCGAATGGCAATGGCAACGGATACGCGTCATTTGATGAAGAAGAGAAATCACGTTCCCATCTGCGCAGCTTTTTTGCAGACCAGCCCGAGGTAAGCTCGAGCCACTCTCTACGTATGAGATCGTGGACCGGAAACTCCTTCTGCAGAACCGCAGCAACTTCAATGCGCATCCATCGGCACCGGTCCTAAAATATGGTGGTAGACGAACAGTGAAATACTGTAGTCAGTTTCATTGCTGTTGCCGGTCAGTCTAAGTTACTGTTGTCCCCTCTCCGGACACTGTCTGATCTTTCTGAAGGGACCGGCGGTACAATTACAGGCACAGAGCAATTTCTCAAACCAATGGCGGATGACATTCTTGTGGTGCGGATCCTGAAGGCAGTGGGCGGCTGTTCTAATTTTGTATTGGTAACTGAGACAGCCTTGTATACAGTACGGAGGTTGAGCATGGAGTCACATACGACCGCGACTCCGCAAGGGGAGCGAGGGTACCAGGCGGCGACTTCAAGTCGATACAGTCGTCGAGCACATCAGGATCAACCGCAGTCACGAAGAACATTCATCTCGCCGTTTGTGCCTGCCTTCCGATAACGTACCTCCATTCTTTTTTGTTTTCGTCAGATGGCGGGCGCTGATGTCGGGTGACATCAGCCAATAGGATAATAGACGCTGAAGCGGTAAGGATGGCACAATTTCTACAGTACTTCAGCGCGACGGCTTGGTCCTCAAGTCAAACAGTGTGGTAAGTTTGGTCGCGTGCATCAAGCTCGTGCATCAAATGGGCTGGGGCAATGGTGAGATGGTCGTCCCTGTGTTGTGCTTGTTTCCTAACTTACCCTCTCACATCATTGCCCTGACGCCAATGACGCCGAAGACTTCTTTTAGGGCACGCGCTTCTAATTAATTTCAGATGTGATTCGGGCACCCGTCATCACTCCCCGTCTACATTTCCTTCCCCCTGGGCCCGGCCGCCGTGTCTCCTGTTCATTGAGCGAATGGTTAAAGATAACTCCCTAAACTTACAAACAGTTTTGGTGTTCGTTTCTTCGAACATTGGTACAGTAGTTTCTTGAAGGTTGTATTGAACAACAGCCGAATTTGATGTTGACCGCAGGGACTTGTGGGGTCAGAGTATCTACAATTACTAGTACAATTCATCGATTTCTCGCACATCTCTTTATGGGCCCCTTAATGAGCACAGACAAAGTGAATTTCTGTTGAAGCGGGCACATTTTCGTTTTCCATTGGTGGGACCGCGACGGGTACTGTAAATGGAGGCGAACACAGCACTTGTGTGAGAGAGGGCATGGCATGGCATCGTCCCATCGTTATGGAACAAGTTCCAAATCGATGGCTCGATCTCGGCAAGCAGCAATGTGACAGATAGCTGACAGATAGCCAAACAAAAGGCATAAACAAGCGGCGTGTAGAACCGCCTATCGTTACAGTATGAAGCTTGCCGAATAACTGTACTCGGAGCGCGTACGAGGCTGCCAAGCTTGATGTTTAGAGAGTGGGTTGTCCGGAGTGCAACACACCAACCATTCAGTCCCCTGGGCCTTCTGAGTTCTGACATAGAAATCATTTATAGAGGATGATAGGGGGGGGCGTATCGAGTCAACACGGACTCAAAATTAGGGAGGAATGGTCGGCAAGGCGGTACTGTATTGCGTTAAGGCCACGGGGGCCGGGTCAGAGGCGTAAAAGCCAATCGACAGCACGAGACATCAGGGCCATCAGGTAATTCAATGGCACCACACCTCGCACGTCCAGTGTATGCTCCACGGGTTGGGCAAACTGAAATTACAGTATGATATGACATCCTTGATGAAATTGGGTAGCTGCGATGAAAACCTGTCAACGGTCGTCATCCTTGGCACAGAGACAATCTTAGTCTTAGGACCTAGGTCTGGAATTTCTCGCTGGCAAACAGGGGATCGACTTGCAAAAGGTCGTTACACCAGGTCAGGACAGCCTCACCCACCTTCAAGGTGTTGATATGTCTATGGAATAATATTGCGATGGGCGCGAGCGATTGGCTCTGCCCAGAGTGTCGTGTACAAATCATTGTCACGCATTTGTCAGCGCCGTAGGGAGCCATCACGGATTGCGGCCCGGTCCCAACTTATTCAAAATATGTTCGCCAAACACTCGCCAAATTCATGAATTGCGCGCAGGGCCGAGTCCTCGACTTCCACTAGCCATCTTTCATAGAACAAGCACTGGCATGGCACCCACCCAGATTACTAAGGAAATAGCACTTTTCAGACACTTGGGCACACTTACCAGTTTGCAATTCCAAATCAGGAGGCGCTTGCGGATTTGATTGGAGGAAATGCCAAAAGGTTATGAAAACACGTAAAACCCCGTGACTATCCCATGTTGAGTATTTCACAACGCGGTTGCGTGATCTGCAACAGTTGATAATTTCCAAGAGCGGGATAACGATGGCCCCGAGGACTTACAGTAGTGCTATGAAATAAAAGTACACCAAAGAGGCCTTCCCAGCATCGCGTAAGGCCATGATATCTTGTATAGTTGAGGAAGAACAAACCAAACAATACTTTTTCCCAACCCCGCTACAGAACGAGAGATGATCAGCCATTGACACGGTAAAGCTGGGAATAACGCACATTTCCCATGTGCCCACAAGAAGGAGTCAGTCGATTTCCATCCAGTGAATACGCTTCTTTGAAAAAACCATAGAGTTGTGCCATTGTGATGGGCTTTGCATGCAAGGTTATGATTGGTGGATGGATCGGGGGGCAAGAGCCATCGTAGAAGGCATCTTTGAGCTGGTTCCCTGTGAAGTCGTCTGAGCCCGTAGAATGACGATCACAGCTTGAAAAGATAATGAACTGTTGGCCTGATCTAATTTGTCATCGACGCCTCGGACATTGCTGTCAATGCCTTGAATCCTGTCGTCGACATCTTGAACTATGTTGTCAACATCTTGCACGTCATCGCGAACACCCTGCACCCGCCCCTCGACGCCCCTCACTCTATCGTCGACGTCCGTCACCTTCCCATCAACGCTGTGTGTCATCTTCAGCAGCTCCGCGGATGCCATCCGTGCCTCTTCTTGGGTCAATTTGTCCAGCCTCTCCAAGCTGTCTTCGATGTCTCCGTTTCCCGCCAACTTCTTCAAATACTTTTATGAGCAGCTTGTCAGAAAGTAAAGGTGAATATACAGGACAATAACTCACTGAATCGTCCACACTTCACTTCGTTTGTCGCGATCGCAAGGGTCGTCAGCACCTTCACCATGATCCCAACTTTTATGTCCGTCATCGCCGTAGTCGGTGAGATCCCACTGTATATCTCAAGCCGGTGGAAGAATCGTTCAATGCGGTTAAAAATCTCGATCAGCTTGTCTTGGCTAGCACTGGCATTTAGTGTTGCCGCAAGTTCAAGTTGACGCCGGTGTGACTTGAACTTGGCTTAGAAATCACTACTGATTCGACTGCGTGAACCGGCGCTGGAGCTGTGCCAACTAGAGCCTAGCAAACATCGGGGACGGTCCAGGCGCCAGCATGTGGCATTGGAGGGCAAGGAGGACCAAGTCTGCAGGTCGAGAAACGAGTAACTGGCCGGTAGGCCCAGTACCCAGTACGAAAGGTGATAATATGTTATTCACCACAATAACTGACGGGTTTCTTACCTACCAGGGCGGCATGAACAAGCACATCAATGCTGCTGGTGATCGGGTTACTAAGGTCCGTCTCCACAGTCTCCCATCGCTCCAATGCATCGAGACGGTCGGGCAGGGATATGTTGGGTTTGAGTGGATTGAAGTCATCGAAGATACCAGAGAGGGCCGTGCATAAGATATATTTAATCAGTTGCGAGTTGATTCGTTGAAAAGTTTGCAAATCGAATCATTTTCATTGGCTGGGAAAACGGCCCGTGAGCCGTTGAGCTTGCGTGTCAACTTGGCGGTGCAAGTTTAAACCAAGTTACCGACTTGCATTGGACCGCGGCAACACTAAGTGCCATGTCTTCAAAATTCCAGCACTTCCCGGTGCCCAGGAACGGACGAGGGCGTAGTCGAGCTGGGAGCACAATTCTCGCGACCGAAGCATAGCAATTGTACGACTGGATGCCTATGCCCAAACCTTTCAACCTGTGTTCGCTTCGACATATCCTGTCTGCGTCCGTTCAAATCCTGTGTCCACATTCTAGGTCATACCATCACTATTGGCCCTCTTTGCTTCCATCCAACTCTGCATGGGGCATCCCCTTCCGCAGTCTTATACCTCTCACCCCTTGGTCGTCCTATGAGGACCACATGGGTTATGCCGCTGAGACTTGTACCTAACCAGTCATCACGCGCAAGAGCAGGGTGGCAGTTGCTAGGTATGCACAGCTATCAGTCCTCAGCACCGATCCTCATGCCACACCGCCTACCGCTTAGCACCAACATTATGAACACTTCCATCAGCAAACTTATGCGACCGCCCGAAATGATTTAGCTCACCCGCCACCCCTGACGCATCCATGTCCTACTGGCCAACGGCACTTCCCATGGAACCCATGTACTACCCCACCTCGTGTTATGATAACCAAGATCTGTCCCTTATCCATCGTCACACCACCAAAGACAACCATTTTCAGCATGGCCTACCTCGCACGAGCAGTGGCGTGTATGATGGCACGACTTCTTACGGCACCTCCAGCTTGATCTACTCAGTGTCAGATACCACCCTCGCTTCGCCACCCCCCGCACCTGCACCCGCACCCGCACCCACACTCCCCACAGCCGCCCCACACCTGACCATAACCCGTGACCAGGCTGCAAGTGAGCATGGCCTCCTCGTAGTTCTCACCCACGTGGTCGCCTCATTTGTCGCTGCCACTACGCTGAATCAGTATGCTGCACGAGTACCAGTTATAGTCCAGGCGCCCGAGAGTTCCACGAAACCCAAGGCTGAGTTGCCAGTCGGGCCACTTACCATACCCAGAGGACATGGTCGGCATCAAGGCGGAGGGTCAGCACAGGGGCCTGCCATGCTTCAGAGAGGGGCACAATCTCCCTCTTCCGCATCAACACGAACGCGGACGCCAACACCGACACCTCTAAGCCCCTTCCTGCAGACCCTCACGTTTATCATATACCCCGAGACTGAAGCTTGGGGGCACCGTGATGGCCGCGACGGTCGCCGACAGCCGGCGCTGGTGGGGCCGACTCGGACGAACATGCAAAGTTTCTCCAACAGCTGGGCTGGCTGTACCATCAGGATGAATCAACGTTTCAGAATCAGGAGCTTACTATTCAGTATCTGATGAGCAGCCTCGAAGCTGGTGAGTCTCATGTGCCCATGGACTAAAGTATTGTACTCAGCGTTGTCCCTAGATCCGTCAGATGCAGAGCTGGTACCGTCTTGGCCGTGCGTGTCTGGCCACTAGAAGTACAACAAAACATATGAGGCGTATCAGCAAGCTTTATATCTTACCCACTGAACGCCTGATGAAGGAAATGGTCTCGAGTCTGCCTTTCTGTACACTGCCCAGCATGTGCCGTGCGGTAAAAGTGCTCAGTCATCTCCTGGTTCAGCTTGAGACAAAGGTATCAGTGTCCTGCGCCGAAGTCGACTCAATCCCAAGAGGCACTCGGGAAGTCGGTCTAAGTTGTTGTTGTGCATGACCATGATGCATTCACGTTCCCCTTCTTGTCGCCACGTCATCGTTGAGGATGATCACGCAACTAGAAGAGACTGGTAATCACAGAAGGCATTCATATTCACCATGGAGGCTCAGATGTTCACGTTCACCTTCGGAATCCTGTTCACCCTGACATTACCGATGCTGGTGCCCCAGCAGTAGCAGCAATCGCGATACCAGCTATTGCCCTCCCACCACCGCCATCGATGCTACTGCAGCAGGCCACCTTGAAGATCGTGGGGTACCATGGACGTAGGCATCGTTGTGTTTACCGTTCACCCTGGTCGGGAATGATGGAAGACCATCCAACAGTACCTGGTCGTCGTGACAGCCTCTCGACCAGTTGTCTGTGAAGTTCCTTTTGATGGTCTTTGCAAGCCCATGCAGGACGACTCTAAGAAGGGCTCTAGGTGGAAGGAGGTCTCGGGCCTCCATTCCATCCAAAGGTAAGTCGGAAACACGGATCTGTGGTTGACGAGGGATAAGGGATACAGGGTTAGGGTTACAGTAAAGAAGGTTTGAAGGCGGGTATGTACATGGGTTATATTGACGACTGTTGTATTGACCACCGTGTTTCTCATTCGCCCATCCACCCACTTGCCTAGATGGCTAGCAAGCACCAACCGTTTCCCAGTCGGTCCGACCCAAACAGACCAGCAAAACGAACAGGTGATTTAGATTCTGAAGAAGGACCTGGATCCAAAAGACCGCGAGTTGGAACAAAGGGTTTGCCCGCTTTTTTTTTCTTTCTTTTTTCTTTTTCATCTGATGCTATTTTCCTTTGCAGAGAATGTTCCTACTCGGCGTTCTGACAGGTCCACCAAAGGTCAGGGAGGGGCCTTACGGCAAATGCAGGCCAGCTCTGCAGCCGTTCAATCTACCAACGGCGTCAGAAAGAAGAAAAGTCAAGCCCAAAATATTCCCGACAACACCTTAGCAAACCCGATGGCCCCAGCTCCCAAAACGTATAGCAAGCGTAAGGCAAACGTATGTTTTACATCATTTTTCGGAATCACTTCATTGTTGATGACTCCCACATAGCCGATGGTTCTGGTGCCGCCGCAAGGTCTACCCACATCTGCAATGCCTCTACCGGCAACATATCTGGCATCTCCCATGTTTGGCTTTCAACCCCAAAATTCCGTTAATGGTCCTCGGCTCCAAGAGCGAGCTACTACTACGCTGTCGTTACCCCGTGTCTCAATTGGCCAACCTATTACCAAAGCATTACCGCCGGCTGTGCCTACTGGAATAGCTCATTGTAGTAGTAGTGAAATACCTATCGATCCTATTCTGATCGCACAAAGTCAACCCGAGCAGCCATTCAGGCAATCTATCCGCCAAGACCCATTGTCTACAATACCTCCGAAGCAACGGCGCAGTGGCACCCTACAACCTCCGTCTCGTCAGCCCTTTTTGGGGGTTGACACGCAAGTTACCGGCTTTACAAATCCTGAGAACAGTGAAGGCGACAGCGGTAATCATGGTGTGGAATATGAATTTGACGCAGTCAATTCCTCCAATGAGAATCAGGTATATCATAATCTTCACAACATTCATAACGATGCTGACCCTGTAAAGACCTTCGCCGATGATACTGGAATGCAGTACTATGATGCCGTGACCGATGACATTAATGACATTAACGAAGATAATACTAATTCTGATCCACTGCTTGGTAAGCTTCTCTAAATAAGCATTCATGATTCCTAGCTTATCACTGTATTGTAGAACCTGGCTTTGACCAATCGCCGTCTGAAGACGAGCACCTTGCTGAGGCACAACTTTACCAAAGAAGTATGTTATTAAGAGCCTTTTATGACGTGCCCTGTGTCAGCTTATTGCGAACCAGATGAATCGGAAGGAAGAGTCTCTTATAGAGGTCATAACGAACAAATAACTACACAGGGGGTTGTGATACAAGACGCCGAAAATGTAAGGCTATCTCCCGACTATAGGATCAATCTTAGCGCCTCATTACAATTTTCTCAGTATGACAATTCCTATGGTGTTCTTCGACAGCATCATGATCGAAACCGAGTGCCTGTTCCACCTGATCCACAGCGACTCGAAGAACTCCGCTTCCACGGGCTGTCCCGCCATGGCAACATAATAGAAAAGGATGGAGAGAGCGATACTGAACAATTTTCTGATGACGACAGGCCAATATCCAGAGCAAGGCGGCACTCGGGGAAGCGTTACTCTGAACATTCTGCGAATCCGAAGAAATTAGGATTTTACCCGCCGCAATGGCGAGACATTTTAGAAAATGCAAAGTTGAGGTGGCGGCTGTGGATGGCACTTGTGTGCGGCTTTCCGAATAACGAAAACCAGGATTACCATGAGAAGGCGAAGGAGTGCATCACGGATGCTCTGGCTGAGCACCAAAAGAATGGAGGGAGGGTCGAAAAAGGTAAATATGCTTACCATCTTGACCGTGCTATATCTAAATAATCATGTAAGGGATCTGGCCAAAGTACCAGAGGAGCATGCAAGACTATGTGTGTATATGAAATATCTCCTCCGTTCTGGTCTCTCTAACTGCTTTCAGATCTTTGCAGACCGATCGACGTTTCGTGGCATTATTAAGAACAAGGCAACTGAAGTTGTCCACCGGCTGTATGACTTTAACCCCACGGAAACTTTCTACAATCAGCAGGAAGAAATCAACTATATTGCATCTGCCATCAGAAAGCTTATTCACAGAGGATGGTTTCTTATTGGTGGATTGGATGAACACGTAAGCCCCAATATTCAGTACGAAGATGAAACAATTCTGACGAAAGTGCATATAGGGACGTAGCAACAACTTAGCTCACCCTGCAGTCAAGGAGCTTTCGATATTCATATACAAGCTTGTTGCAAAGGTACTCCCGGATGAATTTGACGACATAATACCATGTAGAATTGTGGCTTTGGCTTCAGCCGCTGTATGTTCATCTACCGATAACTTTGACCATGCCAACTAAGCTTTTCGTCTTTTAGATAAGATGTTGCCTTGACGCCTGGGAACATGGCTGGTATAACAGAAACCACTTCACTTCAGAGAAATACAGACCCAGTTATGACATTACGCTGGTCTTAATTGAACGGCTGAGGCAAAATGAATACCACTGGAACAAATTTGATACCGCTCTACGTTCCTGGGCGGCGGCAGTGAAGTAAGCGATTTTCCAATTTTTTGGATCAATATTCAATACTGATGTTCGTAAAAGGATGCAGAATTCCTCCACAGATGGATTGGGGGCCGCAGATATGGAAATACTCCTTGATTGAGTCTGTGGTGTAAGGTATGCACCAGAGGCATGCTCGGAACGAAGCGGAGGAGCGGAACAACCAACGTCGAACTGCCCAGCCACACTCATCCTGTCATCCGAGTCGCTTCACTCCTTTCTTTATCACTTCATGCTTATTACTCTTTCCCTCGACCTCATGTCCATAGCAGCGTATAACACATGCTATGTCTATCTAGCTTTGCAAAAGTATATAACGCATGGAAACTGTGATCTGTTGCAGCGGTGTTGATGTTATTCGCGGGTTTTTTTTTTACATGTGTTCTGACTTGCAGACTTTGCAGTAGACGACCCATTTCCCTCCAGCTCTAGTACAATTCGGTTCAGGCTCGGTTGGATTACCGTCACACGTTTGCCGTCGCTGGCAAATGGTTGCGCCCCAACCTGTGGAGGACGATTATTCTTGATCTTGGTGCGGAATTGGCAGAGATGCTAGCATGGTCCAAGGCCGCCCTCATCTCTTACAGTTAATACCCATCATCCCAGCCCAGGGTATCGAGGAGAAGGTCCCTTGATGATGAAGTCACTCTGCGCAACTCAGTGCAGCGCAAGCACCTCAAGCTCTCACACATCCGATGCTTTGTCTTGTCCGAAAACGCAGAGTCTCTTGCACCTGCCATGGGAACGCTCACCGCACCTGCTCTACATCTTGAATCACTCGAGTTACCCTGGGACGCACCTCGATCTCACAAGTTGTATATCACCCTTTCCCATTTACTGCTGGATAATGCACCGTGCATCTCGCGCGACCCCGACGTCGGGGTCTCACTTTCGGGGAGTTGTCTAACCTCGCCCCGCGCCCTTCTCCGCTCACATATGCCTTTCCACCCTTTACCAGTTTTCACCAATGAAAGTCTGTTTCCTTATTACCAGGGAGGCTGTGGAGTACGATGGGCTGTATCTCTTCTAACCTTCTCTTGCCATCCGCTCCGACAGACTCGTGCACGCAAACAAATAATGGGAATTTATGATACCCCTTACATCTCTTACCTCTTACCTCCGTTCAATTCTCTCGCTGCTCCCCCAGTTCGGCCTCACCGCCTTTGTCGCATCGCACCAATATGTTTGGTCGTGCCATGCCAGCGGGTCTGGTGTGGACACCTGAACATGGAGGGTTCGTCCTAACATCCGAGGGGTGGAATGTGAGCGCCCATGCACATACAAAGCTGTTTCTGACCTTTCTGGGTCAGCGCCAGACCGAGGTGACAGGAATTGTCAAAGGCGGTGCTCAAGTCACTCTGGAACCACGCTGCTGTTCAAGATGTCGTCGTGTTCAACAGTGAGTTTTATCTTCACTATTTTTGCTTGACCACGTCAAATTACTCACTAACTAATACAATGCTTCTCAGGTACAGACATTGTCCGCGGAGGACAGCGGTGGTGACGTACATTTTCCGTTGTATCACCAGTAACCAACATGGTGTTTGATTGGCGATTGACACATTGACAATTAAAAATACGTACGTATCTTCTACTATGTGCTTTTCTCGTATGGGTCTTATCGACCTCATTTGCGCAGATTTGTGCTGGGCTCAGTGGGTACCACCTCAGGGAGCCCAACTGGCCAAGATCCGTATGTACAAGCCACAGAGCGCAACACCGCGAATCATCGTATTTGTACCACCAGAGGATGGCAGTGGCGGCGGCGGAGACGGCGACATTACGAATTAGACATGGTCAATCAGAACGTGGAGAATCAAATCATGGTTGCTGAGCGAGCGAAGGCCCCATCGGGGACGGGACGGGCCCGCACAACCATCATGACGGGACAGATCAAGCACGAGTGTAATCTGCGTCCGCGCATGACGGAGCAATACGAACGTCGTCTTATGGAGCGCGGTGCTGCTGCTAATAACAAACCGATGCGCGTCGGGTCGATGGATGGAGCTTGTGCTGGGCGCGGTGGTGGGAAGATGCTCAGCAGTGGTATTACGTCTGCGGCTGGTTTCGCCAATATTGCAGTAAGTGAAGCGTTGTGTCTACCTATCTCCTCTTTACAGCAGGCCCGCCTTTTTCTTTTTTACAGCGCACAAAGAACAAGCCTGCAAAGGGCCAGAACGAACGCATGACACGCATGCCTCGCAACCAACTGGTCGATGCGCTCTTCACCCTCTTCCGCGAGCGCGAGCAATGGCCTATCAAGCTCTTGCGTAAGAAGACGCAGCAGCCAGAGGTGTACTTGAAGAGGTGTTGTCCGAGATCGCGGCCTTGCATCGCAGTGGCGAATTCAATGGTACTTGGGAGCTCATGCCAAGCTTTAAAGAGGATGGGGTGGGTTTCATTGTCTTGACAGCTGCCAGTGGCTTATGGCGCTAACATGAGTACAGTACCACGTCGAATCCTCCTCTCTGACATCTCAACTCACCCACCTTTGACAGTCACTTGTTGTCTCATCCGGTTCAATCCACTCCGAGTACGTTATTGTCATCACTATATCCTCGCGTACCTTCACTTACCCTAATAATGGCAGGCTCCGAATCCCATAATTGAACCCAACTAGGCGCATCGTCCTAGGTATAAGGTCCAATTCCTCACGGCCTCCTCTATGCCCCAAAGTCCCTCTGTACTCCCCATCAAGACACCATATGACCGCTCACCGATAGCAGCTGAAACGCCAGAACAACTGCAATTTGGAACACCCTCAAGCCCTCGCCCGTGAGTGGCTTCCAAGGCCCTGCTAACTTAGAGTCCTTACTCAATGACTTGGACAGACGCATGGCAGAGTCTGGAAAAGCCGAAAAGGTTAACCGCGGCGAATTCGTGGCACATGTTGATTTCAGTTGCAGAGTGTGGAGATCTGTCTTGTCAAAGAAAACTTGAATAAGGCATTGTCAATGGAGCGCCTGCACGCCTGCACCTGTCTGACCTCATGGAGAATATTCAGAGGAAGCACAACAACGCTGAGTGCCCTAGCGAGAACAACCGACGTCTCGAGAGCCAGATCATCTAACTCCTTTGTAAGGTGTGCAGTGCGGCTGCGTGTGTTCAGACCGTCCAGGGTGTCCTACCCTCAATCCACCCGCCAATGATCATCGATCAACGTCCGAGTCAACTCTCATCCTGGATCGCCTGGGTCAGTCTAGTTGGCCAATGCAACGTACTTCATTTTTTCAGTTCTTGCAAATGTCGCATTTGCAGTTCCTCTCATTTCTCTACTTTCAGCATAACACCCTCTCATTACTGTAATGTCACTCGCTTCATCGATAGCATACCTCTCGGGCAGATCGTCTTGACACTTTTTCTGGTATCACGCGCCTTGTGACAGGTCGGTCTGTGACAGGCCGGTTACGTGTTACTTTTTTTCCGCTTCTTTTTCGCCACTTCTTTTCTTTTCTTTTCGCTTCCCTCCCCTACTTTTCCTCTTGCTCGTGTCCACCGGTCCATGCCCAAAGAACTCAAATAAGTTGGGCCCTCATTGTATATAAATGACCCTACTGCGCTGTGGCAGTCTGCAGGTGTTCAGACCTGTGCGAAGCATTATCATGATGTCAATAAGTAAGTCTTCGGCAGTTATGGCAGATAAACCCATTGATGGTTGAAACACGCGGAACAGTGAGCAGGAGAACAAGCGTACCACGGAGAGCTCCAACGCTGATGACCGGACTCAGCATGAGACATGACAACTGTGGAGACCTTGCTGAAGATCGATTATCTTGAGAGGTCTGATGCACTGGCATAGGCACATGAGGAATGCGTCAGAGTAAGCAAACCCTTAGCATGCTTGGGTCTTTTTTACTGATTTCTGCTTGGTGTTCGTGGGCTGCTGAGGAGAGGTCTTCATTGCACATGCGGGGGCTATCAAGTCAATGACGAAATTTTAGAGTTGATCCATGTACTGGTCTTTCGCAAATCTCGGAAACGCAGATTCATGGATGGTCGACACAAGCCTATGAAATCCAGGAGTGCAAGCTATGGTGCGTGCCGATCCAGGTAAGCGTAAGCTAGAGTGCGAGGTGTGGTATCAACAGGGCAGCGGCAGTCATCGGTGCGTTGCCTACAGATCATTTCATAAGGTGTTTATCCACCTGATTTTCCCAGTCTCGCAAAAGACTCTACAAGACCTACGCTGACCTCACCACATCGTCATATGCATGTCCGATGGCACCCCGGGAAAGGAACATGCTGTGGTGAGCGCACATATCCATAGCACCTTACCCAGTCCTGGCGCAGCGGACGACGCGTTCTCCATCGGCATCGTGCTTGGGCGTGCTTACCTACACCCCCGTGCCCAAGTCCCACCAGCCACAAACGATCATGGCCAATGACGTGCTGCTTTACACTGACCGACTCGAGTTGTTGCCCAGCATGGACTGGATTTATGGGGACTCGGGGCGTCCAATGACTGGGATTGACATAAAGGTGGAAAAGGTCTATGCCAGGGTGGACACCTAGCCGCACCATCATCTTCTGTAAGCGTCCTTTCGACTTTTTTTCTTCCATAACCTGAGTTCGGTGTAGTGTTCAATCTCGGAGAGGAATCGCTTTGCGATGCGTCGCATCTTCCCAACGCAACATCCCATAGCTCATACGTGCATCTTTGCACTGGTAATGTGTCTTCGTATTGGTTTCTTACATATAATTCTTCTAGTATACGTGCATTTATTAATTTGGAAGGTGAGTTATGTGAGCTCTGCTCACTGCTATTTTTTCATGGTTTTGCTTAGCTGCCGGAAACGAGGGAGGCAACTTGCTATTCCAGACAACCTCGAAAGAGATGACCCAAATTTCCGAGGCACGCCAGGTTATTTGACACATTTCTTCTTAGCCGCTTATAGCACGTCCAGACCCTCCGGGACCGTCATCGCAAAAGAGGCTTTCAGCTCCGGAGTGTTTCTGCCCATTTGAGCAATATCTCAATGTTCCGGGGCTCGACGTATGCTTTACCTGCATCTTCCCCCACAATCCCTCGGTTGTATACTCACACCCTTCTTCTATCGGCATCCATATCACGCATCACGCATCGCTCATGTCTTGCCTTGTCCCATAGGCACATGGCCACATGGCGAACTTCACCAGGAAAGGTGCCTGTTATCTATCAGACAGATCCTAGGCAGAACTGATGCATACTTCATCGCAGCGAGACTCTGGCAAGTCTTCACTCATCAAAACCATTTTCAAAGCGGACATGTCGGTTTGTACCCCGTTATCTTCGCACACCTGCCTCACCAACTTACGAAATTTTAAGGGGTCACCAATCAATGTTTCCGGGAGAACTGCTGAGTTTTGTCCCCGCGACAACTGCCACCTTATAGTGCATGAGTGTTCGGCAACTGGACGCGGAGAAATGCAGGCCATCCGGGACTTTATTACGACGCGCAACCACAAGAGCCAGATTTGTCTCGCTTAGACTTCTGCGCGAGCTGTAAACTGACGAGTCGCGGTTATCGTATAGGGTCTGACACCGGTACAGCGCAACCCGAAAGGAGGGGCAGAGGCGCTCTGGTCTGAGCTGCTTTCTCTGGATGTAGACCGGGCGTACCTTTCAGAAAGACTTGCCTCGATATTCAACGGGGAGTGTCTGGGACGGCTGAAGGTCAGATGGTGTTGTCTGGAAACTATGCATATGGCGGATGTCTCATTTCCAACTTTCTTGCAGTAGTCGCTCTTCGTAATGCTCTTCTCGACCTGCTTGGAATATGCGCGGAGGGCACCTTACGACGATCCTCGAAAATCTCATGCTGTCCAGTTGATGACTGACCACCCGTGGTCTGTTGAGTAAGAGTGACCTTGCAGGGTGGGAAGTTATGGAACTCTTTGCAGGGGGAGTAAACCAGAGCGATAAGTTCTTCAATGTAACTCCGTGTTCGGTTCGCTTCTGTATGCTCTTCTAACGAAGATTACTCTAGGAGGAGTTCGCCGCTACTATTGGTACTTCGCCGTCGCTCTACCCTACCCCTTCTGCGCCAATTCCCGCAGCGCGTCAATCGCTCTGACAGGTCCTCCTTCACGCTGCTGAATCATGCACTGGACGATGTCGCCTCACCCCCCAAGTAAGCATGCACGACAAGCCGTATTAGCAGGAGAGGGCTCAGAGGAAGCCCGGCACTATAGTCGACAGTGCAAGCGGCTGCCGTATGTGCCAATTTTGCGCACTTACCGGCGGCCGGTGGACAAGGCTACAACTACCGCGCACAACTTCCGGCGCGTTTACAGGTCGTGGCAGCATGCGTGATGGCGCCGACGAGGGCTCAAGCTCAAGACACATCTTACGGGTCTCATGCGTGGATGTCACAAATCATCCAATCTGGAAGGACTCGTATGCTTACGGTGACCTGACGCACATCTGAACATTCTGCCTTGCTCTTGTGTGGTCCAGCTGCGTTGATAGGTTTGTCTGGTGTGGGTGGTGATGATCAAGCGTGCGAGTACTGTATTTGTAATTGGTTTGAGGTAGCAATTGTAATATAATTATTTTTTCAAATGAATGTAGTACCTGATGCGGAAAGCCATAGAGAGCAAAGATCAAGAAAGAATAGCACTATGTAGCACTATATAGCACTATATAGTTGACAGTGTGACTGTGTAGCGCTACATAGATAAAGACCTCGCTATGGCTTCTACAACTGCTATGGTTACTACATAGCACTATATAGGTCTATATAGATAGGTCGGGTTTTGCTGATGAAGGTGGGACATCGACAATGAAAGGTGAGATATAATAATAATATCTGGAACAAGTGCTCGGAGATCATAGTCACCAGGATAATAGCCCGACACGAGAAGTTCACAGATCCCGTTCCGAAAGTATGACATCCGCCGCTCCATCACCCCCAACATATGCGCAATTGTTGGCGCCTCCAGAGTGTCCATCCCAGGACATCACGGACCGAGACCAAACGGACCGAGACCAACCCGCAGTCCTACCATCGTACTCCCAAGCTGCTTCATCCACACTGACCACATCTGACGATGAGCACAGCAGTGCGTCATCTGGTCCCCAGCCCCTGACAAAGTCCAGCCCGGGTGTTTGTATACGCAGTGTTTGTATATGCAGGCACATAAATGATCGATTTAGACCTACGTAAAACACAATGTACGTATTACATGCGGAGAGTGAAATGTGCCCGCCTTTACATGATCCAGATATACGTGGGTGTGGACCGTGTGGATGAATGAAATATGCAGTCCCCTGCGGCTCCTGGCATTTGGGACGCTCACTCATTCCCAAGACCAGACCCACGGCGTTATTGGACTCCTACATGATCTTACATTTCCATGCATCAAAACGCGCTGTCTGGTTGCTTTCTAAAAAATCATTTTTAC
>Ga0307516_10001647_pt1 | contig 30721 bp, 26 predicted proteins | sample 19_EM_MG_FD_203310 | JGI IMG/M metagenome (GOLD analysis project Ga0307516, IMG submission 203310) | Populus trichocarpa ectomycorrhiza microbial communities from riparian zone in the Pacific Northwest, United States - 19_EM | ecosystem: Host-associated > Plants > Roots > Unclassified | place... | reverse complement strand
CCACCGCCACCACCGCCGTAGTCTTGATCGTCGTAACCGCCACCGCCGCCCGCGGGCGCTTCGTAGTCGTCTCCGCCGCCGCGTCCAGCACCGCCGCCACCGCCGCCGGCGCCACCGCCGCTCCGGCCACCGCCGCCGCCACCGCCACCGCTGCCGGCCAGGATGATGTTCTGCGCGACGACCTCGGTCCGGTACTTCTTGTTGCCCTCTTTGTCGTCGTAGGTCGAGGTGCGCAGGCCACCTTCGATGAATAGGCGTGAGCCCTTGGTCAGGAACTTACCGAGTGCCTCGGCGCGCTTGCCCCAAACCACGACGCTGTGCCACTCGGTGCGCTCTTGCCGGACGCGGTTCTTGTCTAGATAGGACTCGCTGGTCGCGAGCCGCAGCTTGAGCACCGATTGGCCACCCGAAGTGACGCGCAGCTCCGGGTCAGCGCCCAAGTTTCCAAGTAACAAAACGCGATTCAATCCATCGGCCATTTCGGGGTTCCTCTAGGTAGACCCATGGCTTTGGGCTGCTCAGGCGTCAAGCAGCGGTCTGACATTAAATGGCCCGAGTTTTCGTTTCCACCGGGCAAACCCAGGGGTTCGTCGCGACGAGGGCGACTGAAGCTTAGCCGGCGCTCGGCCATTGGGGTTTTGTTCTCCTCCGTGCTCTGCCCTGAACGCCTCGCGACCTTCGTGCGCCGAAGCGCAGCGGGCGCTCGGCCTCGCCGAGTTCCTTCACTACGGTCTTCTCGGGGGATCGTGATCTGCCCGTGCCAAGGTCAGTTGAGGTCGATCCAAGCTCGCGCTGCGCGCTCGCTGATCAACGTAACGACTCTCAACGCTCAGCCAGCGCTGACGCCGCGGGCGGGCGTGCTCACGATGCCGGATTCGAGCTCGGACAGGAGCGACGCGACTTCGCTGCGGATTTCGAGCAGACGGGCGCGCACCGTGAGCTGCTTTACTTGCTCTTCGGCGGCCGGGGGTTCGGCGCCGCCTTCGCGCAATTTCTTGCGCGCACCGGCGATGGTGAAGCCGTGGCTGTACAGCAGATCTTTCACCGTGATCAGTTTTTCGACGTCGCGGCGCGAATAGATGCGCTGCCCCTTACGGGACTTTTGCGGACGAATCGAACGGAACTCGGTCTCCCAATAGCGGAGCACGTGCGGCTCGACACCGACGATGTCGGAGACCTCGCCGATCCGGTAGTACAGCTTCACGGGGTGCTTGAGTCGGTCCACGTCAGGCGTCCTTCGCGACGGCGCCGTCCGCGCCCGCGGTGCTCTCGTCGCCATTCAGCGCCTGCTTCAGTAGCTGACTGGCTTTGAAATTCAGCACGCGACGCTCCGTGATCGTGATCGGCTCGCCAGTTTGCGGGTTACGGCCTTGGCGCTGGCGCTTGTCGCGCAACACGAAATTTCCGAAGCCGGAAATCTTGATCTTTTCGCCACGGCCGAGCGTCTCTTTCATCGTCTCGAACACCAGGTCGACGAGATCGGCCGACTCCTTCTTGGAGAAGCCGCCGAGCCGCGTATAGACGGCGTGTACGATGTCTGCCTTGGTCACGATGGCCTCGCTCGGAAGTGGGGTTTCGCTTCCCTCGAAGCGAAAATAGTACCGAGCGCCCTACGGAAGTCCATAGCGAAGGCAAAACGCGCGCTCCCCCGTGAACGAGAACGAGTCCGTGTCCGTGCCCGAAACTGCCAAAGCGCTGGTCTTTAGGTCGGGTTCGTAGGCCTTGCCTGCGCGAGCAGCCCCTCCGGGCTCGCGCATGGCTCGCGGCCCCTCCGGGCTCGCGCAATGCGCGCGGGCAAAGCCCGCGCCAGGACCATGGCCTGCCAAATGCACGTTGAAGTCTCCCCTTTCGGGCACGGGCACGGGCACGGGCACGGGCACGGGCACGGGCACGTTTACGGGCTGGACGTCATGCCGCCAGGCCGGGCAGGTCTTCGGCTTCGGTTCCGGGGGTCGAGATGCGGTCGGGCGCCGGAACCGGTCGGCCGAGCTGCTCGAAGAGCACCTGGCTTGCCACGTAGCCGTAGCCCAGCGTGAACAAGGTGGCGAACGGCGTCGCGAAATAGTGCGAGGTCTTGAGCGACGCCACGACGCTGGCCGCGCTGACGAGACAAAGCGCCATTTCCATTAGTGGCAACTTTGCATGCTGGAAGTAGCGACCGGCCACACTACCGCGCTTGGGCGTGCGCACGAACTCGCCCGCCATCTTGGTCAGACCGTCGAACACGGCGCTGGTGAGGTGCGGCGCCAGCCCGGCGCCGAGCGCGATCAGCGCCGGCAGCCGCTTGGCGGCGCCCCAGCCCGAACGCCCCTGCGCGACCTCGGCCGTGATGTAAAACGTAGCGATCGAGCCGGTGGCGCCGAAGCACAACGGCAAGTCGATCAGCAGCATGGTGCGCAGATCGGTCGCGGGCATGCAGATCAGCGCCGGGAGCAGCAGCAGGCTGAGCAGCACCATCATCGGGTAGGCGAAGTGCGGCAGCATGTGGAAGCAGGCTTCGACGCGCTGGCCAAACGAGAGCTTGGACGACACCACTCGCTTCAGCAGCTTGCGCGCCGTTTGCACGGTGCCCTTGGCCCAGCGAAACTGCTGCGCGCGGAAGGCCGAGATGTCTTCCGGCAGCTCGGACGGCGTGAGCACGTCGCTGCGATAAACGAAGCGATAACCAGCCATTTGAGCGCGGTAAGACAGATCGAGATCTTCGGTCAGCGTGTCGTGCTGCCAGCCGCCCGCGGCGTCGATGGCGGCGCGGCGCCAGATGCCGCCGGTGCCGGAAAAGTTGAACATGTGACCGGCGCCGAAGCGCGCCCGGTTCTCGACCATGTGATGCCCGTCGAGCATCAGCGCCTGCACCTGCGTGAACAGGCTGTGGTCACGGTTGATGTGCCCCCAACGTGTTTGCACCATGCCGATGCGCTGGTCCTGAAAGTGACCCACGACCTGTCGCAGAAAATCGGCTTGTGGCACGAAGTCAGCGTCGAAGATCGCGACCAAGTCTCCCTTGGAGGTGCCGAGGCCGTAGTCGAGCGCGCCCGCCTTGTAGCCGTGACGATTCGGACGCCGCACATGCTTGGCGTCGATGCCACGCGCCACGAGTGCCGCCACCGCTTCGCGCGCGATGCGCAGCGTTTCGTCGGTCGAGTCGTCGAGGACTTGAATCTCGAATTTGTCGGCGGGGTAGTCGAGCTTGCCGGTGGCTTCGATCAGGCGGGCGGCAACGGTGGCTTCGTTGAAGATCGGCAGCTGCACGGTGACGGTAGGCAGGTCACTCTCGGCGATCTCGACGCGGCGCTCGCCGACTTGGATGCGGCGACGGTGCAGCCAGCAGGAGTAGACGAGGTGGGCGCGATGGGCGCCGTACGTGCACAGGACGATCAGAACTGAGCAGTAAGCCGCGAGCAGCAGGATTTGCATCGGTAGCTCGAGCGACTACCAATCCCCCGATCCCGGATTGTCACCGAGATGTAATTCAGTGTACGGCCGTGTCGGCCCGGCAGCTCGATTCGCGAGCGATTTTAGAAGCCGACGTCGGCGCCGCCCGGTGTGGGCGCGGTTCCGGGCTTACCTTTTCCGCTCGGCTTTGGGCCGGGATGAGCCGGCTGGGGAACCAGTTGCGGATGGGCCGGGTGGACGATGGGAGCTGGCGGGGCGGCCGACGGCGGAGCCGCCACGACGGGTGGTGCCGCGGGCGCCACGTCCACCTTCGGTTCCGGAGGCGGAGCCAGGGGCGCGGGCGCGGCCACGACCGCAGCAATCGGATCAGGCGCCGGCGGTGCGGCGACGTGGCTGCCGCCTAGCGTCTTCAATGCGACAGCGCCGCCGATGGCCAACACGATGACCGCAGCGGCGGCGGCCGCGATGATGGCGCCCGTGTTCTTGCTCGAGCTCGGGGCGGGTGTTTGCGTGGTCGGCGCGCCCGTCGCCATGTGCAACGTGTTGGCGTTACCGACGCTCTGACCGAAGGCGGGATTCGGACCGGTGCGGTCGGCGGTCGGATAGGGCGTGACCGGCATGACGCCGCCGTGCGGGGTCATCGCGCCGGGTCCAGGCGTGATGGCAGGTGATGAGGTGCCCCTGGGTCCGCTGGCGAAGCTCGGAATCGGAATGTCACCGGTGGCGTACGAGCCGCGAACCGAAAGTCCGCACACGGCACCGAGCGACTCGGCCAGCTCGCTGGCGCTCGTGAAACGACCTTCGGGTTCGCGCGTGAGTGCCTTGGCGAACCAAGCGTCGAAGCCCGGCGGCACCGCGTCGGGTGCGGCTTGCGTCGGAATGGGCAAGGGGGCCGTGCACAGCTTGACCAGCAAGTCGCCCACGGCTTCGCCTTCGAACGGCAAAACACCGACGATGCAGCGGTAGGCGATCACCCCCACCGACCACAGGTCGGAGCGGTAGTCGACGCTGCGCAGGCCGCGCGCCTGCTCTGGGCTCATGTAATATGGCGTGCCGAGCACCGAGCCTGTGCGCGTGGCCGAAGAATTCGCCAGCTGATTGTCCGTGAACTTGGCGATGCCGAAGTCGACGACCTTGGCCACGTCTGCGCCGTCTTCATCGTCCCAAACCAAGAACACGTTTTCTGGCTTGAGATCACGATGCACGATGCCGGCGGCGTGGGCCTTGGACAACGCGCGGCAAACTTGCATCAGCAAGCGCGCGGTGTCTTTGGCGGGCAAGCGACCGACGCGATCGAGTCGCTTGTCGAGCGGCTCGCCACGCAGGAACTCCATCACGATGAACGGGCGGCCGTCGTCGGTGACGCCGTGATCGTAAACCTCGACGACGTGCTTGCTGCGCAGCCGGGCGGCGGCGCGCGCTTCGCTCTCGAAGCGATTGCGCGCCTCAGGGCTGTCGGCATACTCCGAGTCGATGAACTTGACCGCGACTTGCGTGCCAAGCGTCGCGTGCGTGCCCTCCCAGACCGAGCCCATGCCGCCGCGACCGATCAGGGTCGTGAGCCGATATTTCCCCGCGACGAGTCCCGGAGGAGGAACATCCTGAGCCTGCACCAAGGGAGTTAGGTTAGCGACGCTTCGAGCCGAACGCCAGATAAGGACGGGCGGCACCGGTGGTCATTCTCTCGCCGCGGGGGCCGGCCCCAGGGCCCGGTCCCCCGCTTGTTTGTCGCGTGTCGCCGGGGCCCCGCCCCCGGCTCCGGTGTTGCCGTAGGTTCTCGGCCTCGTGTCGCTGGCGCCCCACCCCCGGCTCCGTCGGTTCGCTCCACTCCCGTCGAGGTTGGTGTAAGACCGCGCGGGCATGGCGACGCGGCTCTTTCCACCAGGCTCGGACGACGTCGTTTACGTGGTCGATCTGTCGAGCTACGTGCTGCGCGCCTATCACGCGGTGGCGCCGCTCTCGAGCCCGAGTGGCGAACCGACCGGCGCCGTGCACGGCATGGTGAACATGCTGGAGCGCATGTTGCGCGAACGCAGCCCGCGACTGATGGCAGTGGCACTGGACGCCGGCCGCGAGACGTTTCGCAAGGAGATCTACCCAGATTACAAAGCGAACCGACCGCCAGCGCCGGACGATTTGCGCAGCCAGCTGCAACGCTGCGAACAGATCGTGCTCGGCTTTCATGCCGCCATCTACAAACAGCCGGGCGTCGAAGCCGACGACCTGATCGCCACCGTCGTGCGGCGGGCGCGCGAGCTACAGCTCAAAGTCGTGATCTTGGCCGCCGACAAAGACCTGATGCAGTTGGTCGGAGACGACGTCGTGCTCTGGGACACCATGCGCGATCGCGTGATCGGTCCGCCCGAGGTCGAAGAGCGCTTCGGAGTGCGCGTCGATCAGCTGCACGACTTGCTGGCGCTGATGGGCGATACCTCGGACAACATTCCGGGCGTGCCGTCGGTGGGACCGAAAACCGCCATGGAGCTGCTCAAGGCCTACGGCTCGCTGAACGGCATCTACGAAAACTTGGGGCAGATCAGCAAAAAGGGGCTGCTGCAAAAGCTCACTGAACATCGCGAGCAGGCGTTTTTGAGCCAGCGCCTGGTAGCGCTCAAGGACGATTGCCCGATCGAGGTGACGCGCGAAGCTCTCACCTACCGCGGTCGCGACGTCGACACGCTGCGCGCCCTGTACACCGAGCTCGGCTTCACCCGCATGCTCGGCCTCCTCAACACCGACGGCCTCCCCTCCCCCATCTCTCTCCCTGGCCCTGGCCCTAACGCTAACGCTAACGCTAACCCGCCCCCCTCCGCGTCACCGGCGCACGCCGAGATGACTCAAATCGGCTTGCCCCTCGGCGCTCCCGCTCCCGCTCCGGCAGCCGTAGCCCGGCCGGCCAGCATCGCCGCCGACTACGGCACGCTGCTCTCCCCCCAAGAAATCGCCGAATTTGCGGCATCGCTCCAAAGCGAGGGCGAGGTCGGCGTCGAGGTGGTGACGACCGAAGAGAGCCCGACGCGGGGCGCGCTGATCGGCTTTGCGCTCGCCGGCAAGAGCGGGCGCGCGCGCTACATTCCGCTCGGGCACCGCTTCATGGGTATGCCGAAGCAGCCGGCCGCAGCCGACGTGCGCGAAGCGCTCGCAGCGCTGTTCGGAGCCGACGGCGCCGCGCTCTCCGCTCACGACTTGAAGCGCAGCGACGTCGCGCTGGCGCTGGCTGGTCTGCGGCTCGGGCGCTACGGCTTCGACACTTCGCTCGCCAGCTACTTGATCGATCCCGAGGCGCGTCATGATCGGGTCTCGCTGGCGCAGCGCGAGCTGGGTCTGGTGACCGGTACGCTGGCCGACTTGGGCAAACCGGCGCGAGGCAAGCGCGTGCCGCTGGACGAGCTGCCGATCGAGCCGGTCGCGAGCTGGGCCTGCGAAAACGCCGACTACGCCCTGCGCTTGTCAGCGCAGCTGGCTTCCAAGCTCGACGATCACGGCCTGACGCCGCTGTATCGCGATTTGGAGCTGCCGCTCGCGAAGCAGCTGTCCGAGCTCGAGCTGAACGGCATCTTGATCGACACCCAGGTGCTGGCTCGGCTGGGGCTAGAGTGCGACGCCGAGATCAACCGCTTGGAGCAAGAGGCCGAGCGTATCGTGGGCCGCGCCTTCAACGCCAACTCGCCGCGCCAGCTCGAGACCATCTTGTTCGACGAGCTCGGTCTCAAGCCGCTCAGGCGCACCAAGACGTCGCGCTCGACGGACGCCGAAACGCTCGAGGCGCTCAGCGACAAGCACGAGCTGCCGCGCGTCATCCTCGAGTTGCGCCAGGTCTCGAAGCTCAAGGGCACCTACATCGACGCGCTGCCGCTGCTGCAGAACTCCAAAACTGGCCGGGTGCACAGCTCCTGGGAGCAGGCCGTGGCCGCGACCGGTCGGCTTTCGTCGACCGATCCCAACCTGCAAAACATTCCGATCCGCACCGAGCTCGGTCGCCGCATTCGCGCCGCGTTCGTGGCTCCGCCCGGCTACCAATTGGTCAGCGCCGACTACTCGCAGATCGAGCTACGCGTGCTAGCGCATTTGTCGCAAGACGAAGTGCTTTGCGATTCGTTCCGCAGCGGCCAAGACGTGCACCAGCGCACCGCGATGGAGATCTTCGAGGTGAAGGCCGATGAGCTGACGCGCGAGATGCGCACGCGCGCCAAAGCCGTGAATTTCGGGGTCATTTATGGGCAGGGCGACAGCGGGCTCGCGAAAGTGCTCGGCATTCCGCGTGCAGAGGCTTCGAACTTCATCGCCGCCTACTTCAGGCGCTACCACGGTGTGCGCACGTTCATGACCGCAACGCTCGAGCGTGCGCGTACAGGCGAAGCCGTGCGCAGCCTGCTCGGGCGGCACCGGCTCTTGCCCAATATCAGGAGCGCCAACCGCGCCGAACGACTCGCGGCCGAGCGCATCGCCATGAACATGCCAATCCAGGGCACGGCCGCCGACATTCTCAAGCTGGCCATGCTGGCGCTCAGAAAGCCGCCAACGCCGGGCGCGCGCATGGTGCTGTCCGTGCACGACGAGCTAGTGTTCGAAGTGCCCGACGCCGAAGTCAGCGAGGCCGAACAGAACATCAAAGTCGCCATGGAAGGCGCGTACCAGCTGTCGGTGCCGCTCGAAGTATCGGTCGGCCACGGACGCGATTGGAACTCGGCACACTAGAGCTCGCCTCATGACTGAGTCTCGCTCTAGCCGTCCTTTCTTCGGGAGCGCAGCTCCCGCCCCAGGAAGTGAATTTGGGGTGGGGCCCCACGCGATTCACTCGCGTGGGGCGGGGCGCGAGCACCTGCCGCGCCCCGCGGGACAACGGCCCCACCCTCAGGTTTTGGGGCCCCAACCCCAAAACGAATTTTTTAAATGAGCGAGCGCGTTCCCGTAGCGGTGTTGGGTGGCGGCCTTGCGGGGCTCTCGGCCGGGCTATTTTTGGGGCGAGCTGGTGTCGCTCATCGATTGTTCGAGCGCGAGTCGGTGGCGGGCGGACACGCGGTCACGCGCGAGGAGCAAGGCTTTCGCTTCGATCGCACTGGACACCTGCTGCACCTGCGCGATCCAGAGATACAGGCGCTGGCCATGGAGCTGCTGCCCCCCGCGCAGTACCGCAAGCTGCAGCGCAAGAGCGCCGTCTTCTCTCACGGCGTGTACACGCGCTATCCGTTCCAAGCCAACACGTACGGTTTACCGACCGAGGTAGCGTACGAGTGTTTGGCGGGCTTTTTGGCAGCGCACTTCGCCGAGCCAAAGCCGGTGCCGCAGAGCTTCGAAGAGTTTTGCCTGGTGCACTTCGGCGCGGGCATCAGCAAGCACTTCATGCTGCCGTACAACGCGCGGCTGTGGGGCGTTGCAGCGAGCGAAGTAACGCCCGAATGGTGCCAGCGCTTCGTCCCGCTACCCAAGCTCGAAGACGTGCTGCGCGGCGCGCTCGGCGCGCAAGCACCCGAGCTTGGTTACAACACCAGCTTTTGGTACCCCGAACGCGGCATCGGCGCGTTTTCGGACGCGCTGGCTGCCCGCACCAAGGTCGAGCTGAACCGCGCTCCCCAGCGCATCGATCTCGACCGGCGTGTGCTGGTGTTCGACGACGAAGAGGTGCCGTTCGACGTGCTCGTCAGCAGCGTGCCCTTGCCGACGCTGCTCCGGCTGCTGTCTCGCCTGCCCGACGCCGTGGCGGAGGCTGCCAAGAAGCTCAGGTCCACGCACCTGCACTACTTCGATTTGGGTCTCTCGGTACCCAATCCGAACCCTTACCATTGGGTGTACGTGCCGGAAGACAAGTACCCGTTCTACCGCGTCGGCTGCTACTCGCATTTCAGTGAGAAGCTGGCGCCGCCCGGAAAGTCCAGCCTGTACGTGGAGCTCGCCGATCGGCGCGCACCGAACGCGGAGCGCGCCTTGCCGGCGGTGGTGAGCGGGCTACGCGAGCTGGGCTTGCTGAAGAGCGAGCAAGACATCGAGCTGTGGCGCCTCTGCACCATCGACCACGCCTACGTGATTTACGACCATCATTACCGCGCGGCGCTCGACGTGATCGAGCCGTTCCTGCGCTCCGAGCGCATCATCAGCACGGGTCGCTACGGCGCTTGGAACTACTCGTCGATGGAGGACGCGCTGCTGATGGGTCAGAGCGCCGCCCGCGACGCGCGCGCGCTGCTCGGAAGCGTGGCATGACGAGCGCGCCCGAGATCTCGTTCGTGATTCCGGTTTTCAACGAAGAGGCGATCCTGCACGCCGCCGTCGTCGATCTGCGCGAGCGCCTGGCGCCCCACCACTTGCGCTACGAGCTGATTCTCGCCGAAAACGGCTCACGCGACGCCACGGCGGAAGTCGCGCGAACGCTCGGAGCTCGCTATCCGGAGCTGCGACTGGTGCAAAGCGCCGAGCCGAACTACGGCGCCGCGCTCCGGCAAGGCATCTTGAGCGCGCGCGGGCAGTGGGTGATTTGCGAAGAGATTGATCTGTGCGACGTCGATTTTCATCTGCAAGCGCTGGCCCTGCTGCGCTCTGGCGAGGCCGACTTCGTGATCGGCTCCAAGCTGATGGGCGGCGCGCGTGATGAGCGCCCGTTTCTGCGCCACGGCATAAGCCAGCTCTACACCGGGCTTTTGCACCTGCTGTTCGACTTCCGCGGCACCGATACGCACGGTTTGAAAGCCTTCCGGCGCACGCTGGTCGCGCCCATCGTCGAAGCTTGCCAGATCGACCGCGACGTCTTCGCCAGCGAGCTTACGATCCGCTGCTACCGCGAGCAGCTGCGCATCGTCGAGATCCCCGTGCGTGTGCTCGAGAAGCGACCGCCGTCAATCAACGTGCTGCGACGTTTGCCCAAGGTCGCGAAAAACCTCGCGCAACTGGTGTGGGCAATTCGCGTCAAGAGCGCGCGCTGAAAGTCACCAGGCCTCGATCGGCCAGCCGCGCTTTTCGGCGATCCTGCGCAGGCGACGATCGGGATTGATGACGATCGGTGCCTTCACGACCTCGAGCAGCGGCAGATCGGTGATGCTGTCGCTGTAGAAGGTGGCATCTTCGAGGCTGAAGCCTTCGCGCTCCGCGAGCTTGGCGGTGCGCGCGATCTTGCCCATGCCGTAACACAACGGCTCGACGATCTGCCCCGTGAAGCGCCCCTCGAGGTCCAGCTCGAGCTCCGAGCAAATCACGTGCTCGATGCCCAGCTCCGCCGCGACCGGCTCGGCCACGTAGCGCGTCGCGCCAGTAACGATGGCGACGAAATCTCCCGCTTCGCGATGTTGCATCACGGCGCGTCGCCCCGCCTGCTGCAGCTCGGGCAGCACGTATTTCGGGAACCACTCCGCGCAGCTCTCTTCGAGCCACGACTCCGCGCGACCCCGAAAGCCCAGCAGCGCCTTCTTCGCCACCTTCGGCGCATCGATGACCCCGAGGGTGTATTGGGTCGCCCACAGCGCCACGCGCAGCGCGTCCATCAGCGACGCCTCGCCTTTATCTCGGCGAAATCGCGTGTAGAGGCGCGCAGAGTCCACACGCAGCAGCGTGCGGTCCATATCGAAGAGGGCGGCCCGGCGTGCCAAGCGACAAGGGTTGTAACACGCAGCAGACGGTTGCACGATGCGCGCACCTCCTTGGCCGTTCGCCTCGACATCCGCCCCCGCCTGGTGCTCCCCCCCGAGCGACGGGCCGCCAAGCGCCGTCGCTTTCGGCTACCGCCCTTGGCGCTGCCTGCCACCGGGTACTGGCTCGCGATGGGCGCGCTCACCTACGTCTTTGCGCACCTCGGCGCGCATCCGCTCGACAGCGCCGAGGCGTCCCTCGCTGAGCGGGCAGAGCCGGCCGTCCTGCCAGCGCCCCCCGCCGAGCTGCCGGGCGAACGAGCCGAGCCAGCAGCCGCGCCCGCCAGCCTGCCGCCCGCCGAAGCCGCCCCCGCGAACGAGCCCGTCGCCGCCGCAGAGCCGACAACGACCGACCTCGCGCCGGCGCTGGCGGCGCCGCGGCAGGAAGAGCGCGAGACTCGCGAAAACAGGGAGCCGGGGCGGCGGGGAGATTTTTGGGGTTCGAGGGCACGCGAAAGCGACGAGCGCGAAGAGCCGGCCAAGCGCGAGGAGCCGGCGCAAGTTGCGATGTCGTTTCCCGAGTTCACGGATTCGTCGCGGCCGCCCAAGCGCGAGCATGCCGGCGACGGACCGCGCATCGACTCGCTGTTCGAAAAAGCCGACGAGCGCCCCCAGCCAGACGCCCAGCCCGACGCGCCCACACCTCCCGAAACGGCTCCGGACGCCCGCGGTCCGGTTTCCAGCTGCGAGGCCGCCATCGCGCGCAACAACGAACAGATCACCATTGGTGCCGCCCGCGGAGCCGCCGACATCACCCGCGACGCGTATGCCAGCATCCTGCAAAACGGCCGCTACCTTGCGGCGTGTTCGGTGCCCGAGCGCACGGTCTTCGAAATCTGCGCCGCCGTGAAAGAAGGCCGAGCGGTGGGCATCACCGTCGTCAGCAGCCCGGCGAGCCCCGCGCTCAACGCCTGCGTACGTGGCGCGGTCGCACGCGTCAAATTCCCATCAAATCAACACCTCGACGTGACGCACACTCGCTTCGACGCCGTCCATCGCTAAGCCCAGTTGCTGACTACGCCTTGAGCCACGCCTTTCAGCTGCCCGCCTGCCAAGCCTGGCTGCTGGCGAGGCTTTCGCGAGGCTCGGAGCGGAGCGTACGTCGGTACAGCACCGAACCGGAGCGAAAACGAGGCCAGAAGCCAGGATCGGCGGGCGTGTTTACCAGCGAAATGTCACGAAGGTGCGCGTGCTGACTCCTCTTCCTATCGACCAGGTGCTGCCCGAGATCCGGAGCGCGCTCGAGAGCGGCGCGCCGCTGGTGCTCGAAGCGCCGCCGGGCGCCGGCAAGACGACGCGCGTGCCGTGGGCCATCCACGAAGCCTTTCCGGGCGGCGAAGTGATCGTGGCCGAGCCGCGCCGGCTGGCGGCGCGCCTCACCGCTGCCCGCGTCGCCAGCGAACGCGGGCAGCGGCTGGGCGACACGGTCGGCTACAGCGTGCGCTTCGAAGAGGTCTCCGGTCCCAAAACGCGCATCCGCTATGTCACCGAGGGCGTGCTGCTACGGCGGCTGTTGGCCGAGCCAGAGCTGCCCGGCGTAGCGCAGGTCGTGCTCGACGAATTTCACGAGCGCAGCCTGCTCACGGACCTACTGCTCGTGCTGCTGCAGCGACTACGGCTGCGGCGTCCCGAGCTCGGCCTGTGCGTGATGAGCGCGACGCTCGACGCCGAGCCGGTCGCCAGCCTGCTCGGAGCACGGCGCGTGCGCAGCGAAGGCCGCACGTTTCCGCTGAGCATCGAGCACCTGCCAGCGGCTGACGATCGACCGCTCGACAAGCAAGTCGTCAGCGCCGTGCGCTCGGCGACGGCCGCCGACACCGGCGACATTCTGGTATTTCTGCCCGGCTCCGCCGACATTCGGCGCGCCCTGACGGCGCTCGAGCCTCTGGCGGCCGAGCGCGGCTTGCTGGTGCTGCCGCTGCACGGCGACTTGCCGATCGCCGAACAGGCACGCGCCGTTGAGCCCGCGGCGCGCCGCAAAGTAGTGCTGTCGACCAACGTCGCCGAGACCTCGGTGACCATCGACGGCGTGACGACCGTGATCGATTCGGGGTTGGCGCGGCAAGCCAGCCACTCACCATGGAGCGGCCTCCCGACCCTGACCACGACCAAGATCAGCCGCGCTTCGGCGACGCAGCGCGCCGGTCGCGCGGGCCGCACGCGCGAAGGTCGCGTGCTGCGCCTGTACACGAAGGGCGACTTCGAGAGCCGGCGCGAGCACGAATTGCCCGAAATCGTCCGCGCAGATCTGAGCGAAGCCTTGCTGGCGCTCGGCGGCGCGGGCATCAGCGACGCGCGCACACTGGCTTGGCTTACGCCGCCACCCGAGGCTGCGCTCAGCGCCGCCCTAGAGCTGCTGCAGTGGCTCGGCGCTACCACAGCCCAGGGCGAGCTTTCGGAGCTGGGCCGGCGGCTACTCCATTTGCCGATTCATCCGCGCCTGGCGCGCGTCGTCACCCGCGGCGAAGAGCTCGGCGTCGCGAACGAAGCTTGCCTGGCCGCCGCGCTCTTGTCGGAGCGCGACATTCGCTCGGACGCGCGGCTCAGAATGGGGCCCGGCGCGCAGCGTGACCTCGGCGTGAGCGGCCCTTGCGACGTGCTCGAGCTGATGAGTCGCTTCGCCGAGGCCGAGGCCGTCAATTTCCGGCCCGATGCCGTCAAACGCGCCGGGCTCGATGTGCGCACGGTCCAAGCCGTGGCCACCTCCTGCCGCAAGCTCTCGAGCAGCGCCCGCAAGCGCGCGCCGCGTCCCGACTCGCCCGACGCGCTCGATGCCGCCGTGCGCCGCGCCATTCTGGCCGGTTTCCCCGACCGCGTGGGCAAGCGCCGCCGCCCTGGCAAGCCCGAGATCGTGCTGTCGCAAGGCGGCTCGGCCAAGCTCAGCGAAGCCAGCATCGTGCACGAGGGTGAGCTACTCGTCGCCGTCGCAGCCGATGAGCAACGCTCGCTGTCGTTCGGCGCTCCCGCGCAAACGGGCGGCAGTCGCGCGCAAGGTGCCGTAAGGCTCGCCACCAGCATCGAAGCCAATTGGCTGCTCGAAGACTTCGGCTCGCGCATCGAAATGAAAGACGAGCTACTTTGGAACCCCGAGGCGGAGCGGGTCGAGCGTCGCGAGGGCATGGCCTTCGGCGCCATCTTGCTCGACGAAACGCGCGCCGCGGCTCCCCCTTCGCCCGAAGCCTCACGGCTCTTGTTCGACGCGGCCAAAGCGCGCGGCGTCTTCAGCTCGCTCGCCAGCGATGGCTTGGGAGGCCTGGTCTCGCGGCTCGCGCTGCTGCGCGAGCATTTCCCGGAAGCAGGCGTACCCGAAATCAGCTCCGGCCTCGACGACGCGGCGGCCGCCCGGCTATGCGACGGCCGCGTCAGCCTCGCGGAGCTCTGCAACGTCGATCCCGCGCTCGAGCTTCGTCAGTCGCTCGGCCACGCCGTCGAGCGCTTGCTCGCGAGCGAGACGCCCGAGTCCGTTCGCCTGCCTGGCGGCAAGAACGCCGAGATTCACTACGAAGCCGGCAAGCCGCCCTGGATCGAGTCCCGCTTGCAAGACTTCTTCGGCATGAAAGAAGGCCCGCGCATCTGCCGCGGCAAGGTCGCGCTCACGCTACACCTGTTGGCGCCGAACGGCCGCGCCCAACAAGTCACCAGCGACCTCAGCGGCTTCTGGGAGCGCCACTACCCCAGCGTACGCCGCGAGCTGATGCGCAAGTACGCGCGCCACCCCTGGCCCGAAGACGGCAAAACGGCAACGCCGCCGGTTTGGCAGCCCCGCCCCCCGAGAAGAGGTTAAGACTAGAAAAAGGCAAACGCCACTCGACGCATCGAAGCGCGAGCAGCTGTGTGGCCCAGGTGGGTCGCAGCGACGCGAGCTATCGGGCGAGCGGCGCTGTCGAAGAGGTGACGCTGGCGGAGGCGCACGCTCCCGTCAGCTGAGCGCCGCCTGCTCGACGGCGGCGGGGGGTGCAGCATTCCACTCACTGCTCACGGGGCGGCAAGCGAAGCGCGCTGCGAAGAATTCTCGCGTTCGACCGATGAGTTTTTCGCCAGCGCGCCGTCTACCCCCAAAAGGAGCCACTAGTATGAGCATGAACGAAGGCATCTTCCTCTTGGCCATCCAAGGGACGCTAAAGTCGAAGACGCAAGAGGAGGCCCGCAACGTCCACAACAAGACCGCCGGCAATCCGCAAGGAGTTGCCGCCGCGCGGTCGCTCGGCGACCTGAGCCACAACGTGTACGTTTCGATGGACGCCACGTCGGGTTCTGCCGGGGAGCTGTTGATCCTGGATCTTTGGAATAGTCTCGAGGGCTTCGGCAAGTTCTTCGCTGACAAGCAGGTCCAAGAGGGCGGAGCCATGATCTTTGCCTCTGTCGAAAACCGCGAGCTCTGGCTGCCCGCTCAAGACTTTTACGGCTTCGCGCTACCCACTCCGCCGAGTAACACGGATCGCTTCGTCGGGCTGGTACGGGGAACGGTTCGTTCGCGCGACGCAGCCAAAGCGGGTTTCGCTGAATTTGCGAAGACGATCAACGCCGCGCGAATGGAGGGTCAGGTCGCGCACGAAGTCTTTTTCCGGACGAGTGAATCCGGACAGCCGCCGTCGCTCGAGTTGCTCGCAGTCGACACATGGATGGACGCCGCGGGCATGGGCCGTTTCTACTCGGAGCCCAAGCACATGGCGCCGCTCGGGAGCATCTTCAGCGCCGCCCCGAAGACGTCAACTTGGAAACGTCCGGCGGGGAGCTGGGTTGAGTGGTAAAGGAAGCAAGAGCCGCGTCGGATCGAAAAATCGAAGACCGTTGACCTCGGGCGGATCTCGAGGCTAAGCCAAGGCGGATGAGCGAGATTGCTGCACTCGTGTCCGCCGCACGCAACGGCGACGAACGCGCGTTTCAGGAGCTCGTGGCGCCTCATCGTCGCGAGCTGCGCGCGTACTGCTATCGGATGGCCGGCTCGCTCGACGACGCCGACGACCTGCTTCAAGAAAGCCTCTTGCGTGCATGGCGCGGGATCGCTTCGTTCGAGGGGCGCTCGAGCATTCGTACCTGGCTCTATCGTGTGACCTGGAGCGCATGCGTCGACGCGTTGGAAAGCCGACCGCCGCGGACGCTCGCCGTCGATCTCGGGCCGCCTGCCGAAGCCGACGAACCGCTGCCACCGCCACGACTAGACGGGTGGGTCGGGCCTTGTTCGGCCACGCTATATGCCGAAGACTCGCCGTCCCCAGAGGCGCGCTATAGCGCACGCGAGAGCGTGGCGCTGGCATTTCTCGCCGCGTTGCAGCTCTTGCCGCCAAAGCAGCGCGCCGTGCTGCTCGCCCGCGACGTCCTCGGCTGGAGCGCCGAGGAGTGCGCGGTGGAGCTCGGGACGAGCGTGGCCGGCGTGAACAGCGCGCTCCAGCGGGCCCGAGATACGATCGACCGACAGGCTGCCAAGTGGCGACCGCAGCTGCCCGACGAGCCGACCACTCGTGCAATGCTTGCTCGCTATATCCAGGCCTGGGAGCGGGCCGATGTCGCTGCCCTGACAGCGCTTCTCCACGAAGACGCGACGCTATCGATGCCCCCATTGCCGATCTGGCTGCTCGGTGCACGGGCAATCGCCTCGTCGGTTGGAGCGATGGTGTTTGCGCCAGGCGGGCCGGGAGCCTTTCGTTTTCTCGTCACGGAGGCAAACGGCGTCCCAGCGCTCGCGACCTACCAACGCGACCTGGACGGAGCGTTCGTGGCCGCGTCGATTCAGCTGCTCGTGGTCACGGGGACGAAAATCGCGTCGGTAACGGCGTTCCTCGAGCCGCGACTGTTCCCCGCATTCGAGTTGCCCGCGCGGCTCTGACGCTCGGCGCCGCAACTGCAGCAGCCCCGTCCAGCTCCGCCGCGCACGCATTCGTGTGGCGCAGCCAGTTGAATTGCATCGGGCAATTTGAATCCGTATAACAAACGCGTGACAATCGTCGTGACGGGTGTTGTGGAGGCGAGACGGTCCACGATCGGCAAGAGGCTCGCGGATCGCCTCGGTCTCCGGTATTCGGACGCTGGCGCCCCAACGCTTCTTCAAGCCCCGCCCGTCGGCGCGATCGGCGTCCAGGTCGGCTCGGCGCCGTTCACGTTTCCGCCCGAGCTCAGCGACGCCGAAATCGTCGAACGCGTTGCTGCAGCACATGTCCGTACCGGCGCGCCACGCGGCAGCCTGCGTGCCCAAGCCGAAGACGCCGTGACGCCGCTGTCGCAAGCCGTCGTCGACCGGCTGCTCGACGACCTGGTAGCGGGGCTCGGCGCACCGAAGCGCGTGCTCTTGCTGCCGCCCGACGCGACGCGCGCGCATTCGGGGGCGGGCGAGCTGACAACGGCCCTCTATCGACGCCTCTCGCCCAGCGCCGACGTGAAGATTCTACCGGCGCTCGGCAGCCACGAAGCCATGAGCGAAAGCCAGCTCTCCAGCATGTTTGCGGGGCTGCCGTTCGATCGCTTCTTGGCGCACGATTTCCGAACCTCCGTCACCCATTTGGGTGATGTACCGGGGTCGTTCGTGAGCCACGTCAGTCGGGGCAAGCTCGACTTCGACGTGCCTTGCCAGCTGAACCGAGAAATCGCCGGCGGCGCCTGGGACCGCATCATCTCGATCGGCCAACTCGTGCCGCACGAGGTGGTCGGCATCGCCAATCATGTAAAAAACGTGTTCATCGGCACGGCCGGCAAAGAGAGCATCGACCGCTCGCATTTCGTGGGCGCCGTCTGCGGCATGGAGGCGCTGATGGGCCGGATCCACACGCCCGTACGCGACATCTTGAACTACATGGCCGCGCAGCTCGGCGCCCACTTGCCGCTCACCTACTTGTGCACGGTGCGCAAGAAGGACGCGCGGGGCCAAATCCAAACCCATGGCCTGTACGCGGGAGACGACGAGGGCTGTTTTCTGGCAGGCGCGCCGCTCGCGCAACAGCTGAACCTCGAGCTACTCGAGCGGCCGCTACAAAAAGTCGTCGTCTACTTGGACCCGCATGAGTTTCGGACGACCTGGCTCGGCAACAAGGCCATCTACCGTACGCGCATGGCCATCGCAGACGGCGGCGAGCTCACCATCCTCGGTCCGGGCGTACGGCGCTTCGGCGAGGACCCGGGCATCGACCAACTGATCCGCCGTCACGGCTACCGCGGCACCGCCCACACCCTCGAACGGCTCGCAGGCGACCCGGAGCTACAAGGCTCGCTGGTAGCCGCGGCCCACCTGATGCAGGGCTCGAGCGAAGGCCGGTTCAGGGTCCGCTGGGCCGCCGGCGGCCTCAGCGCCCAGGAAGTGACCGGCGTGGGCTACGAGTGGGCAGACGTAGGTTCCCTGCTTCGACGCTATGCGCCAGAGCAGCTGAAGGACGGCCCCAACCGCCTGCCCAGCGGCGAAGAAATCTTCTTCGTATCGAACCCCAGCCTGGGGCTGTGGGCGCTACGCGAGAAATTCGGCGCCTAAGCGAACGGAAGGGCGGAGCGACGGAGCGGCGGAGCGGGGTTGGGCCCCCGCGACTCGAGACAGCGCCCCGCGACCCACGAGACAGCGGGCATTGCAGGAGAAATTCTCGCGTTGATCGGAGGCGCCTTGCGTCGTAAGTAGTCGCCCCCATGGCAGGCTTGAAAATTCGTCCCGACGGCGCTCTCGACATCGTTTCTTTGGGCGCGCTCGTGCACCGCATCGATCCCGGCGTCATTCCGTTCCGCAAGGCCACCGAGTGCCACATTCACGTGAGCGGCGGTGAGTTCAACGTCGCGGCGAACCTGTCGGACGCGTTCAACATGAACGCGGCCATCGTCAGCGCGATGGTCGACTATCCGATTGGCGACTTGGTGGCCGAGCGCGTGCGCGCCATGGGCGTGAAGCCCTTCTACAAGCGCTTCAAGCACAACGGGGTCAACGGCCCGAACATCGCGGCCGTGTACAGCGATCGCGGCCACGGCGTGCGCGCGCCGGTCGTATTTTACAATCGCTCGAACGAAGCCGCCTCATTGATGAAGCCGGGCGACGTCGACTGGAACGCCATCTTCGGCGGCGGCGTGCGCTGGTTCCACAGCGGCGGCATCTTCGCGGCGCTGTCAGAAGGCACGGGCGAGCTGATCATCGAAGGCATGAAGGCCGCGCACAAGGCTGGCGCCATCACCAGCTTCGATCTGAACTTCCGCGAAAAACTGTGGAACGTGTGGGGTGGCCAGCAGAAGGCCGTCGAGGTCATCGGCCGCATCGTCGAGCACGTCGACGTGCTCGTCGGCAACGAAGAAGATTTGCAAAAGGGCATCGGCATCGAGGGCCAAGACGTGCATTCGCAGTCGAAGCTCGATCCGACCGCGTTCTTCGCGATGATCGACAAAGTGGTCGCCAAGCATCCCAACGTGAAAGCCGTCGCCACCACCCTGCGCGAGGTCCACCACACCAACCACCACACCTGGGGCGCGGTCGCGTGGGTCGACGGCAAGACCTACCAGTCGCCCACCTGCCAGCTGAACGTTATCGATCGGGTCGGCGGCGGCGACGGCTTCGCGGCCGGCTTCATCTACGGCTTGCTCAGCGGCGAGACACCGCAAGAAGCCGTAAACTTGGGCTGGGCGCACGGCGCGCTGCTCACCACGTTCCCGGGCGATACGACCATGGCGACCGTCGACCAAGTGCGCGCGTTCGCCAAGGGCGGCTCGGCGCGTATTCAGCGCTGAAAAATCAAAAAAGCGCGGCAGTCTCGTCGCGCATCACGCACACCAGGGTGGCGGCGATGGTGTCGAGCTCGACGTCCGTCGTCCGCACTTGCCAGCCTGCCTTCGGCTCGATGGCGCCAGCCAGGAAGCTCGGTTGCCCGACGGAGATCGGGCCCGTTCCGATCATGCGGCGTTTGACGCCGCCGGCCAGCAGGTACGCCAGCTCGCACATCGCGCCACGCACGATCGACTCTGGAAATGTGCCGCTGGCGGGCTTGCCCAGCAAGCGCTCGGCAAGCGCTCGGCAATCACCCGGCGTCGCCAGCACGCCCACTTTGAGGCTCGCACGCTTGCTCGACAGGTAGACGAGGCCGCCCATGCGGTCGCCGTTCGGGCCGGGCCCGCGCGGCGGCGCAGGCAGGCTCAGGATCCGGGTTTTGCAGCTTTTGCAGCCCAAGGCCAGCTCGGCCAGGTCACATAGCGCGGCGAAGAGGTACGGCATGCGAAGCGTCGTGGATTGCAACCGACGAGCCAGTTCGTGGCCGAGCCAATCGAAGGCGTTTTTCCCAATTATTATCGCAACTTATCAACTTGCGGTACCGGCGCGACACGGCTCGGGCGTGTCCAGGATTCCGGACTTCGATGCAGATCTCGGACGGCTCAGGGCGGAGCCACGAGTGCGCTCGCCACGCCTTGCGCCAGGGCGGCCGCGCTCAGCGGTTTGAGCAGCATGTCGACCAGGCCCAGCGTGCGCACGGACGCGGGGGTCCAGGTGCCGCTGAAGCCGCTCATCAGCGCGACGCGCGCCGACGGGCGGATCGCGAGCAGCTGCTGCGCCAGCTCTAGCCCCGTCATCCCCGGCATGGTCAGATCGGTGAGCACGAGCGCGAACTCTTCTGGGGCCTGACTAAACAGCTCCAGCGCCGCCTCGGGCCGGGTCTTCGCGGTGACTTGATAGCCCAGCCGCGAGAGCAGATGCGTGAGCGAGACGCACAAGGCTTCTTCGTCGTCGACCACCAGAATCCGTTCGCCATGCCCTCGCGGCAACGCAGACGGCGAGGACTGAATCGCGCTCGGCTCGCCAATGTGCTCGGGCAGAAATACCTCGACGCTCGTGCCGGCGCCGACGCGGCTTTCGACCGCGATAGCCCCGTCGTGGTCGCGCACGATGCCGTGCACCACCGCCAAACCCAAACCGGTGCCCTCGCCCTGCTTCTTGGTGGTGAAGAAGGGCTCGAAAATCCGCTTTTGGGTGGCCTCATCCATGCCTTGACCCGAGTCTTTGACGGCGATGCGCACATAGCGGCCCGAGCGCAGGTCGGGCCGCCGCCTCACGAGCTCGTCGTCGACCACGCACAGCTCGACTCGCAGCGTGAGCTCGCCACCGCGCTCGCGCATGGCATGAGCGGCGTTGGTGCCCAGGTTCATCACGACCTGATGCAGCTGTGAAGGATCAGCCAGCACCAGCGGCGCGGCCTCGTCGAACGACGACCGAATCACGACCGAGCTCGGCAGTGACGAGCGCAGCAGCTTCAACGCATCGCGCACGGCCTGGTCCACCTTGGTGACGCTGCGACTGGGCTTTTGCGTGCGGCTGAAGGTCAGAATCTGCTGCACCAGGTCGCGCGCGCGGTGCGACGCGCTCTTGAGCTCTTCGACGTGGTCGAGCACGCTCATGCGATCGTTCACGTCGATGCGAATCAAATCGATGAACGCCACCATGGCGCCCAAAATGTTGTTGAAGTCGTGGGCGATTCCACCCGCGAGCGTACCGAGGGCCTCAAGCTTCTGCGCTTGCCGCAGCTGGGCTTCGAGCTCGGCGCGAGTGCGCTCGTTATCGAGCTGCCCCGTCACGTCACGCACGGTGGCGATGATGTGTGGCTCGCCGCCCAAAACCACCTCGTCGCTAGAGATCAACACGTCGCGGTCATGACCCTTGAACGTGCACAAGCGCGCCGCAAAATCGCGCACGCCGCCGCTCTGCAGCTGGTCGACCATGCGCTGCCGCTCGGCGCGGTCCGGCCAAATCGACAGCGAAGCCGAGCGGTCGCCGATGACCTGTTCGCGATCGCACTCGAACAGGCGCTCGAACGCGGCGTTGACGTCGACGTACAGTCCGTCAGAAAGACGCACGATCAGCATCGCGTAGGGCCCATGGCGAAAGGCCTTGGCGAACATGTCTTTCAGCTCTTCGAGCGAGCCGTCATCGCCGACGGCGAGCCTCACGCTTTCGGACGGCAACATGCGCTCAACCTACTCTAGTGGCCGCGCGGTTACGAGAGTAGTGGCCGAAGCGCAGACTCGAATTGTTCGGGCGTGAAAGGTTTCGCGATCAGAAACAGCGCACCGGCTTCGTCGGCCTGGGCGCGCATGTCGGGCGTGCCTTCGGTCGTAACGAAACCAAAGCGGACTTGTAGCTTGCGGGCGTTCAGCTCTTTGAGCAGCTCGATGCCGTTCATCTCCGGCATGTTCCAGTCGGAAATCACCAGCGCCGGCGCCCCTTGCCCGATGCGTTCGAGGGCTTCGAGGCCGTTGGCGGCTTCCTCGACCTCGTATTCGCCGAAGCCGGCCTGCCGCAGCGTGCGCCGCACGATCAGGCGCATCGCCTTGCTGTCATCGACTACGAGAATCTTCTTGCCCATGCGCTCTTTTCCTTCGCGGGACCTTCGCCCGCAGTATGCGTCGTGACACCACTGCGCGAGACCGGAGTGCTGTGCGCCTTTTGGGTCAGCACCAGCAGCGTGACGGCGACAGCCCCCAACTTGAGCCCACGCGCCGACACCTCCTGCTGCTGATTGGGTAGCGGATGACCCGCGACGAAGATCGGTAGCCCGAGCGCGATGCGCATACGCCCGCTGACACGCCGTTTCAGGCCGCCGGCAACGATGTTCGCGATCTCGCACATGGCGTCGCTCACGTCGGAGGGTTCCAAATCTCCGTCCTCCGGCTCCATGCCCAGCAGGGCCTTGGTCAGAATCTGGCAGCCCGCAGGATCGACCAAGACGCCGACTTGAATCGGCTCGTCGTCCGCGACCAGGCCCAGGTAGGCGCCGTGCCCCGAGCCATAACTCGAGCTCGCGCTGAGCGCTTCGAATGCAACGCCGCCCAGCACGGTGGCAGCTACTTCGCCTGCCGACTCGCTCAGCGCGTCGAGACATTCGGACAGAATGACGGGGGTCATGCCGCCTGAAAACGGCACGCATGCCTAGCAGTTAAGGCCTATTTCCTGGGAATCCGAGCGTTTTTTTCGGGGTTTGGGCGCGGCGTGGGCTTTAGTTCGACGCTGCGTTACCGTTTGTCTAGCTGATTCGGTCTATTCGGGAAGCGGCCAGCGCCGCGTAGGAGCGACTCAGTTTGGACAAGCTACTGATCGTGGACGACGACGTCCAAATGCGCAACGTCCTCGCGCTGTACCTCAGGCGCTGCGGCTTCACCGTGTTCGACGCTGCCAATCTGGCCGACGCCCGCCAGCTTCAAGCCAGAGAAGCGCCCGACTTGACCATCGTCGACTACCACCTGCCGGACGGGACGGCCTTCGACCTCTTGACCAGCGCGCGCGAGCGCGACAGCAGCGAGGCCGTGATCGTGCTCACCGGCCTTGGTACGATCGATTTGGCGGTGCGCGCCATCAAGTCCGGCGCCGAGCACTTCTTGACCAAGCCGGTCGATCTCGAATCGCTCGAAATTTTGGTACGGCGCACGCTCGAACAGCAACGCGACCGCAGGCAGCGCGCCTTTACGGCGGCAGTCGCCAGCGCTGCGCCCACGCCGTTTTTGGGCAAGAGCCGCGCGGTGAGGCAGCTGGAAGAGATGGCGACAGCAGCCATCGACTCCGACGTTCCCGTGTTGATCCTGGGCGAGACCGGCGCCGGCAAGGGCGTCCTTGCGCGCTGGATACACGAGAATAGCCGGCGCAAAGCGGAGCCCTTCGTGGACCTGAACTGCGCCGGGCTGTCGCGCGACTTGGCCGAATCCGAGTTGTTCGGTCATCAGCGTGGCGCTTTCACGGGAGCCGTGAGCAGCAAGCAAGGCCTGATCGAGGTCGCTCACAAAGGCACGCTGTTTCTGGACGAGCTCGGAGATCTCGAGCTCTCGGTGCAGCCCAAACTGCTGAAGGCGCTCGAGGAAGGCCAGTTTCGCCGAGTCGGTGAGCTGTCGTCCCGCGTCACTGACGTGCGACTGTTGGCCGCCACGCATCGAAACCTGGCCTGTATGGTCAAGGACAATCGCTTCCGCGAAGACCTACTGTTCCGCATCAACACGCTCACCCTGGAGATCCCGCCGCTGCGCGAACGCCGCGAAGACATTCGCGCGGTGGCGCAGACGGTGCTCGGCGACCTGTGCCGGCGACGCGGACGCGCCGCCCCCGAGCTCGGAACGGACGCGCTCGAGGTGCTCGAACAGTACCGTTGGCCGGGCAACGTGCGCGAGCTGCGCAACGTGCTCGAGCGCGCCATGTTGTTTTGCAAAGGTTCGGTGCTGGACCGCAACGCGCTCCGTTTCGATCGCAGCCTGGAGCCGGACCCGACCAGCGAAGACACGCAGACGCTCGACGACGCCGAGAAACGCCACATCGCCCTGGTGCTCGGACAGGCCGGCGGCAAAGTGGACGATGCGGCCCGCGTCTTGGCGTTGTCCCGCAGCTCGCTCTACGCCAAGCTCAAGAAGTACGGCCTGCGGGCGGCAGGCGGCTGAGTCGGCTCGGCCACGGGCATTGAGCAGCCTGCCCCCAGGCTAGCGCAAGATTGCGGAAGCGATCGTGGTCGAGAAACGCTAGCCTCTCGCCCCTCCCGATCACATGCCGTTCAGTTCAGTTGCGTTTCTGTTCGCTTTTCTGCCGACGTTCTTGCTCGCCTACCTGCTGGCGCCGTTGCAACTGCGCAACTGGGTTGCGCTGCTAGCCAGCCTCGTCTTCTACGCTTGGGGGGCGCCGCACTTTCTCTTGGTACTCACGGCGGTCAGCCTGCTGGACTTCGGGTTCAGTCGCCTGCTCGTGCCCTCGTCGATGAGCGAGGCGCGTCGCAGGGCGGTGCTGATGCTGGCCATCAGCTTGAACTTGTCGTTGCTGTTCTATTTCAAATACGCAAACTTCTTGGTCCACGAAGGCAACCGCTTGCGGAGCGAGCTCGGCAAGGCGCCCTTGGTCTGGCAAGACGTTGCACTGCCCATGGGCGTGTCGTTCATCGTTTTCGAGGAGATCTCGTACCTCGTGGACGTGTTTCGCGGAGAAGCGACGCCGGCGCGTCGGTTTTCGGAGTACGCGCTGTTCCTGTCGTTGTTTCCTCACGCTATCGCGGGACCGATCTTTCGCTGGAAAGATTTGGAACAGCAACTGCGGGGGCGCAGTCATTCGCTGAACAAGGCGTTCGACGGTTTCCTGCGCTTCAGCCTCGGCTTGGCCAAAAAAGTGCTAATTGCCAATCAGGTCGCCACAGTGGCAGACCGAGCCTTTGGGTTGGACGCGCAGCGACTTCCGACCGCCTACGCCTGGCTCGGTGTCCTGGCCTATTCGCTGCAGATCTATTTCGACTTCTCTGGCTACTCGGATATGGCCATCGGGCTCGGGCAGATGATGGGCTTCTCTTTCAAGGAGAACTTCGCCTCGCCCTACGCCGCCACGAGCGTCACGGACTTCTGGCGACGCTGGCACATCTCGCTTTCGACCTGGCTACGTGACTACCTCTACATTCCACTCGGCGGGAGTCGAACCAGCTCCTTCAAGCGTTACAGAAATTTGGTGGTCGTGTTTCTCGCCTGCGGCCTCTGGCATGGCGCCAACTGGACGTTCTTGGCGTGGGGCGCCTACCACGGCGCTTGGTTGGTGGTCGAACGCGCGACCGGTTGGGGCAAGCTGCTCGAGCGGATGCCGCGCGGGCTCGCCACGCCGCTAACCTTCGTCTTGGTCATGTTTGGTTGGGTGTTTTTCCGCGCCAACGATCTAGGCCATGCCGTTGGCTTCTTCGGGCGGCTGCTGAGTTGGCATTCCGTTAGGTCCAGCTTCACGCCAGTAAGTTGGGGTGAGCTCGTGACCAATCGCGCGTTGGTGTTTGGGCTGGTTGGCTTGTCTATCTGCTTCGCTGGGGGCTCTCCGCGCGCCAATGCGTGGTTCGGCTGGCTGCTCGGCATGCGGCGCAATGCTCGCGAATCCGCGCTCGGGGAGCTAGCGCGTTTTGCGTGGGCGAGCAGCAGCCTCGCGCTCTCGGCTGTGTCACTGGTCAACTCCAAGTTCAACCCGTTCATCTACTTTCGGTTCTGATGCCCCGCTCGCTCAAACTCTTGCTGCTGCTGCTGCCGCTAGCGGCGGCGCTGTTCATCTTCGTCGACACCCCTCTGCACGAGCCGTCGGGTGAAGAGCTATCTGGCGTCGTCGTGCCGGAGCCGCTGCCGGACTGGAGTTTTGCCGAATTTTGGAACGGGCAGCTCCAGCCCAAGCTCGAGGGCTGGTTCGAACAACAGCTGACCATGAAGCCGGCGATGGTTAGGACGGACAACACCATCAACCTGATGGCTTTCGGCGAGATCTCGGCGCACACGGGCATTCCGATCATCGTCGGCAATGAAGACACGCTGTTCGAGATGAACTACGTGAACAACGCCAACGCCGTCAGCGACATCAAGGGTGATCCTCCGCCCAAGTCCGCGTACTCGGTGGAGGAATCTTCGCGGCTGATGGGGCAGGCGAGTCGCGCCTTTCGCGCGCTGGGAATCGACTTCATGCTCGTGCTCTATCCCAGCAAGGGCTGGTTGTGGCACGACCGCCTGCCACGACGCTACCTGCTCCCGGGCGGAATGAAGCGAGCGCAGGCCGGGTACCAGTACCTGCTCAACTCCCTCCAATCCGAGGGGGTACCGGTCATCGACGGGGTCGACGAGTTCACCAAGCTGGCGCAGACGCGACCGGACCTTCCGCTGTACGCTCGGGGCGGTACCCACTGGACCCACCCGGCAGCCTGCCAAGTTGCAGCGCGCGTCGTTGAGCACCTATCGCGGTCCGGGAACGCCAGACTGCGCTGTGAGCTGGGTCCCGTGAGCCCCGCTGAAGAGGTTGACCGCGACCTCGCCGACCTGATCAATGTTTGGGACAACGAGCGCTTCATCGACTCCTTACCTGCGTCGAAGGCGTCGTTGTCCCAGCGGCTCCACGGCGGACGCCGCGCCGCCTTGTTCATCGGGACCAGTTTTTCCCATCAGCTGGTGTACACGCTGAAAAACGCCCGCGTCATCGGCAACGTGAAGCAGCTGTTCTACTACCGTCACAAAGATAGCCCGCATATGAACTGGAACAGCCTGCTGCGAGGTCGAAAGCTGGTGATTTTCGAGCAGTGGCAATGGTCGTTCTTGACCGCCAACCTGAGCGAATTTCTGGACGATCTGCAGCTATACGACCCGCGCTTCGCGGCTGCCATGGCAGCCGCGAAGTGATGTCTCGTGAATCGCCGGCGGGAGGTTCCGCGCGTCTTGGCGCTGTCGCCGAGCTCGCGCTAGGCCAGGCTCAAGCAGTACGGCCTGCGAGCGGCAGGCGGCTGCTACTGCGTGCCGCCGGGGTCGGTCGCATCGAGCGTAGTCTTGGCGCGCACCCGCAGATGCTTGAACCAGGACCTGGCAGCCTCAGTTAGCGACCGCCGCGCAGGCGGCGCGCGCGATTTTCTCGAGCGGCAAGATCTCTGAAGCGCCGCCGATTGCGGCCGCCTCTCTGGGCATGCCGTAAACGATGGACGTCTCTTCGTCTTGAGCGATGGTGTGCGCGCCCGCGGCGCGCATGGCGAGCAGCCCCTTGGCGCCGTCGCTGCCCATGCCGGTGAGGATCACACCCACGGCGTTGGCGCCGGCCGCCTTCGCTACCGAATGCATCATGACGTCGACGCTCGGCCGGTGATGATTGACGGCCGGCATGTCTTTGAGTCGAACCACGTAGGTTGCGCCTACGCGCTGCAACAGCATGTGGCGACCGCCCGGCGCGATCAGCACCTTGCCCGCCAGCACCTCTTCGCCTTCGGTCGCTTCAGCCACTCGCATGGCGCACAGACCGTTCAAACGCTTGGCAAATTCGGCCGTGAACTGCGGCGGCATGTGCTGCACGATCACGGTACCGGGGCCGGCGGGCGGCAGCGCCGTGAGCACGTCTTCGATCGCGCGCGGGCCGCCGGTCGAGGCGCCGATCGCCAGAATCTTGCGCGTCGTCACGAAGCTTTCCTCGGGCCGCGACGAGAGCACGCGCCGAGGTTTGCGCTCCCCCGCCGGCCTGATTTTGGCGAGCGAAGCCGCGCGGACCTGGTGCACGACGTCGCGCGCGACATCTGGAATCGAAAACTGCGAGCCGGGTTTGCAGACCACGCCCACCGCGCCGAGCTCCAGCGCCCGGAGCGCCATGGCGCTGCTGGCGGGCGTGAGCGAGCTCACGATCACCACCGGCATCGGATGCGCCGCCATCAGCTTTTCCAAGAAGGTCAGGCCGTCCATGCGGGGCATTTCGATGTCGAGCGTGAGCACGTCTGGGCGCAGACTGGCGATCTTCTCGCGCGCTGCGTAGGGGTCGGCCGCCGTACCCACGACCTCGATACCCGCTCCCGTGGACAGAGCGTCGGACAGCACACGCCGCACCACCGCCGAATCGTCGACGACCAAGACGCGGATCACGCCGCACCCGCCGCCCGAGCATCCGACTGGTTGCCCCACTCTCGGCCGTCGGCTCCGGCCAAGCTGATTGAGGCAGCAACCAGACCGTCGTCGAGCAGCACGCGCGCCGAGGCGTCGAAAACCTCGCCCAAATCGGCGGACATCGTAGCGATCACGCGGGGCGACGCCAGATCGAACACCGCGCGCTCGCCGGCGATCAGCGGCAGCACGTTGCCGCACACGATGTTGGCGAGCTCACACACGGCGTCGTACTGCTCGCTCAGCTCGAGCGGGCCGTCTTCACCCAGCATGGCCGAGGCGACAGGCGCGATCATCGAATCAGGCAAGGTGAGGTGCAGCGTACCCCGCCCCGCTCCGCTGAAGTCGACCGCCAAGATCACCCGCGACAGGCTAGGCGCCTCCGGCGGCAGCGACAGGCGCGGGTGACTCGGCAGCATGAAGCACAGGTTTTCGAAGACCTCTCGAACTGCTTGGCCGAGCGCGGCCGCCCATTCGGGGTTCATTAGGCGGCTCCGGTGGCGCTGATGATGGCGTCAAGTAGGGCCTCGGGTCCGAAGGGTTTGCGGATGAAGGCCGCCCCGAGCTTTTTCAGGCGCTCGATGCGTTCGACGCTACCTTCGGTGGAGACCATCACCACCGGCAGCGCGGCGGTTTTGGGCTCGGCGCGAATTTGGATCACCAGCTCTTCGCCGTTCAAGATCGGCATGTTGACGTCGAACAGACCCAGATTGATGCCGGTTTCGCGCGCCAGCACTTCGAGCGCCTCGCGCCCCTGGCAGGCCTCGTGAACGCTCTCGATCGGCAAGCCGCTCATACCGAGCACCCGAATCACCATCTTGCGCATGACCGGACTGTCGTCAACGACGAGAATGCGTAGGCTCACGTCGTGCTCCCTTCCAACAAAACTCGAGTTTCACCACCAAAGCCAACCGTCACTTCGCCGTCTTTCAAATCGAGGGTCATGTTGCGCGGCTCCGTACCGCCCAGCTCGTGCTTCTTGAGCAGCACGCCGTTCTTCCACATTACCTTGCGCAACATGGCGATGTTGCGTTGACCGATCGCGAGATCGGCGTCTTCGTTGATACTGAAGCTAGCGCCGCCCGCCACTACCACCAGCATGCGCTCTTTCTTCGCGCCCAGCGCGTAGCTTGCCAAGAACAATTTGGGGATGCCGGTATCGGCGAACATCAGCGGATTCTGTGCGGCTTTTTCCGGTGACATGGCGCCCTGCGGCAACATGAAGTGCAGCATGCCGCCGACCCTCGCCACCGGGTCGAACACGCACAGCCCGAGGCAGCTGCCCAGCGCATAGGTCAAAATCACGTCGCGCGGATCGGCAGAGACTGCCATGTCGGCGATGCCGACGATGCGCCGACAACGGATGCCATCGTTTGCGTGAGCCAGATTTTCAGCGAGGGCAGGCATACGTGCTTTCAGTGAGCGTAGATGGCGGGCTCGATCAGCCCGAGCGGTTGCTCCAGCGAGGCCAGGCTTTCGGCGTGGCCGATCATCAAGGGCGCGCCGGGCGCGAGTAGCTCTGCGAAGCGACAGGCCAACACGGTGCGTGTTTCGTCGCTGAAGTAGATCATTACGTTGCGACACAAGATCAGATCGAAGGGACCACGCATCGGCCAATCGCCCATCAGATTGAGGCGAGCGAACGACACCAGTGAGGTCACGTCCGGGCTCACGTCGAAGCTGACCGGACCTGTGCCGGGCACTCGCTGCAGGTATTTGAGGCGCAGCGGCGCGGGCACGTCGTCGACGACGGCCGCAGCGTAGCGGGCCTTTTTGGCACGGGTCAGAACGCGCAGCGACAGATCGGTCGCCAAGATACGCACATCTAGCTGGGGCAGATGCTCGCGCAAGAGCATGCCGAGCGTGTAGGGCTCTTCGCCGCTGGAGCAGCCCGCGCTCCAGATGCGGCGCGGTTGCCGCTCGGCTCGCCAGATCGGGAAGACGTGAGCGATCAGGTAGTCGAAGTGCTGCTGCTCGCGAAAGAAGCTCGTCTTGTTGGTCGTGAGCACGTCGACCATGTTCGACAGCTCAATCTTGTCCGTCTGAATCCGGTCTAGGTACTCCTCGTAGCCGGTGATCTTGAGCTCGCGCAGCCGCGTGGCGAGCCGAGCCTTGACCAGCTCTTCTTTCTCTTGCGTCATCGAGATGCCCGCGACAGAGAAGATCAGCTGACGAATCGCCGAAAAAGACGCAGCAGACAGATGCGGAATGACGCTCATGGGGTTACCGGCGCGTGAGCTCGATGACGTCTTCGGTCGATAGAATCCGGTCGATATCGAGGAGCAGCCGCACCTTGCCGTCGGCCTTGGAGATGCCCAGAAAGTACTCGGCGGAAATCTCGCCTCCGAGATCGAGCATTTGATCGGTCTCCGACGCCGAAACGTTGCGCACCT
>Ga0307516_10001646_pt1 | contig 30729 bp, 30 predicted proteins | sample 19_EM_MG_FD_203310 | JGI IMG/M metagenome (GOLD analysis project Ga0307516, IMG submission 203310) | Populus trichocarpa ectomycorrhiza microbial communities from riparian zone in the Pacific Northwest, United States - 19_EM | ecosystem: Host-associated > Plants > Roots > Unclassified | place... | reverse complement strand
CTTCTTTGTAATAAGTTTCCTGATTTTGCATGAGGTGTGCTTTTCTTGTTTTTTCTTTTTTTGAGTTTTTTAGGGACACCGAGGGCGGCATCCAAAGTTGGGGGCGATTGTGACCCTAAACCGGGCATAGGAATGCGGGTAGTTTCGTGGAGGTGTATGTTTGCTCATGACGGCAGGATGCCGGCCGGCACCATGCCGAAACAGCACTTTACCGGACGCACCTCGCCGGATCGGCACCTGGCCGGAGGACAGCGGGCCGGCAAACACGGAAGCTGCACACCGCCGGAAGCGGAAGGGTGGCGCAGGAAGGGCTTGGCAATGGGTATATAAGAAGCAAGCTCCTCCCGCTCGTAGATAGAATGACATGACTTTCTTCTTTTCTTCTTTTCTTGTCCGCACTGCGTGACAGGTGGAGGAGGTGGCGAAACAGAGCGAGGACGAGATGGAGGGCGTGGCGGGCCCAGATAGGTCGACAACCCCGATGCCCAGTCCGGCGCGCTGGCCAGTTCCGACCCCGGTGCCGGTGACCCATACCAGGGGAAGCAAGCAGATGGCCATGGCCATGGGCACGCCCAGGACGGACAGACATAGCCGGCCATCGGCGCTGGCTCAGATCCTGGCAGCGATAGCAAGGGTGGAGAGGAAATTGGAGGCAAAGGTGCAGGCGCTGGGAGAGACGATGATGGAGGGGATGGTGGCAGGGGTCGCCGATGCGGACTCCAGGGCGAGGGCGATAATGGCAGATGCTGAGGAGAGGGAGAAGCGGGTGGCGGTTAAGCTCCTGGCCACAGAGGCTATCGAGACGGAGCTGGGATAGAAGGCAAGGTGGGAGCTTGGCCAGTGGGAGAAACTGGACGGGCTGATGGAGCTGAGGCGGGAGGATCTGAGAAAGGTGATGGGAACGGTGGACGGGATCGCGGCTGAGATTGCGGAAATGCGCCTGGCGATCAGGGCCCCAGTGGCCACACCGGTGCACTCGATGGCCCCCCATGCAGGGCGTGTGCCGAACCCGGCCCCACCCCCAGCGGCGCCGAGGCGGCCGAGGACCGTAGCGCCCGAGACCATGGAAGGGGTGGTGGCGACGGCGCCCACCCCTGGCAGCGCAGCGCAGGACGATCCGGTTAAGAAGTGGGAGGACATGGAGGGTGTGGAGAGGGACGGCCTCTTTGCGTTGCAGCACGCTCCGGCCCTGGACGCGCCTGCTGGAATGCCGGCACCAGCCCCAGTGGGTTTAAAGAGGAAGAAGAAGACCGAAATGGGGAAGGAAAAGGGAAAGGAGACGGAAAAGGAAAAGGGAAAGGGAAAGGAGGTGGCGGCCGCAGTGCCGCCGAAATCCCACCACACAGCCAGGCAGCAGGCAAGGCAGGCGGGGGTCGACAGGGCTGCGGCGGAGCGAGCCGAGAAGCGGGCCCCGTCGGTCACGCCAGCAGTGCCACGGTCGATCCTTAAGTGGCCGGAGACCAATGCGGTGGCAGAGGAGCGCCAGTTTATGGAGAAGGTAGCCAGGAAGGTGGCGGCGAGGGTTAGATGGGAAAACGCGGAGTTCTCGGACGAAGAAGGGCAGGCCTACAGTGGTGCAGCCAACCCCATCAAAAATTTGGATCCCCCCGACAACGATGCGAGCCTGAGGGCACAGCAGGAAGTAGCGCACAGGGCAGGCATGCGGGCGGTGGAGGAGTATTGGGAGGACCTGCAGGAGCACGCAGCCGCGAGTGTCACGCAGCCAACATCGTCGCAGCAATGCCCGCAGCCCCGGCGGGTACAGCAACAGCAACAACAGAGGACACACCTGGTGCAGCAGCAGCAGGGGGCGCGGCCTCCGACAGCGCAGCAGACGCAGCGGCAGCTGCAACGGGTGGGCAACTGGGCCCAGCGGGCCGCTGCAGCAGCCGCGCTGCCACAGACATCGGTGAGGGAGTTCGGCAGGGTCGGGCCGGGAGCCAAACCGGCCAAGGAGACCATGGGGCTGGAGCCGATCAAGGGCCCAATCCCATGGGAAACGAGTGATCGTCTTCGAGCGGACGTCAGGTGCCCCGCAAATCGACCTGGCGGTTGCAGTGAATGCAGCGGCGCAAGTCAACATTGCACTCAGCAAGGTGGTGCCCCTGCATGTCCGAACGGAAGCGTTCAAGATCAGCCCCCAGGGGAGGGTGACCACAGCGGCACGGGCGGGGGCCTCGGCGGCGATGCTCCTGAGGTTCAAGAAGGAAATCATCGAGGCGGCGAGACGGGCGGATAGGGCGATCATCAATGTGGTCGCAAACGAAACTTGGGTCGAGCTGAAGATCCTGGTTCCGTATGCCCAATACCAGCATGATAGTGGCAAGGCGGACCTGCGCGACCGGATAGAGGCGGAAAATGAGCGAGTGGTGGTGCCCCCATTCTCGATGCGGTGGATGCGGGCCAAGAGGCACATCGAGCAACCCTACCAGGCAGGCACACTGCCTCAGAGCGCTACCTCAGTTGTGTTCAAGGTCTGCAGCAAGGTCGCAGGGAACAAACTGCTGACGGAGATGTGGGTGGATGGCGTCAAGTTCCGGGCGCTCCCTTTCATTGCGGACAGAGCAGACACACTCTGCGGAAGGTACGGCGGGTGGGGGCACAGTGAGTTCCGATGCCACCAGGGGGGGGCACCAGTTTGCTCGATTTGCTCAGGACAACACCGGACGGAGCAACACAGGTGCAAGGTCGCCACCTGTGGGAGGACGGGGTAGATATGTCCCCACTCGACAATGAAGTGCCCAAACTGCAGTAGGGGGCACCCGGCCCAGGACGCGAGATGCAAGGCGAAGGTGGCGGCCATAATGATTGGCAGGGGAGGGCGGGGAGCCCCCCCACGACCGGAAGCGCGGAGGGCACAGGGACCGGAGGATATTTCCTCCACTCCCACACGGACGCAGCCACAGCGCCAGATCACCAGCATAAACGCGGCAGGCGAGGAGGTCGTCCCGGAATGGACCGAGAACGCTGAGGACATGGAAGTGGAACCAAGTGGCACCGCCCCACCCATGGCCGTCTGATGGTGGACCCCACGGGAACCCGAAAGCTGCTGGCGCTGCAGCACAATTGCGCTAGCGGGGGTCAGGTGGTGGAGGCAGTGTTGGAAACGGCGGTCAGAATGGGAGCGGACCTGGTGCTGATACAGGAGCCCAGGGAAGGAAACGAAAGAGATGGAACGAGGGCGCACCCAAGCTTTAAGTTCATATGGGGTGCAGAGAATGAACCAGTGAAATGTTGGATTGCGGTAAACCGGGTGTCGAGGTGCCGGGTGACGGAGCTGAAAATGTTGACGCAGTAGTGTGGGAATCACGTACAGGTGGTGGAGGTTGTCCCCCCAGGTGGGGATGTAATCGTCATCGCCAATGTGTATGACCGGCACGAGGGAAGAGACGAGGCGAATAGGACAGCGCAGTGTGCGGCCTGGGGCGAAATCGCCAAACACCGGAGGGTGATTGTCGCTGGAGACATGAACGCGCACAGCAAGATGTGGAACCCTAAAGCAACATACAACAAAAACCACACTTTCTGGGAGCGGCTCATCACGGAAGAGGACCTTTTTCTGTGGAACACCGAGGAAGCCACGAGGATGGGGCCTGGGGTGATGAACCACTCCATCATCAATCTCACCCTGTCCTCGCCGAATATGGATCTGATCTGGTGCTTGCTTGTTGAAGAGGCAACCGGGTCAGACCATGAGGTCATTGCGTGGGAGGTGCTGGGTAACTGCCACCCAACAGCCATCACGAGCACAGAGACGACAGGCTGGGACATCAGCGAATGGGACCCAGCAAAGGAAAGTGAAGAGGAGGAAAAGAAGAAGGCGGAGGAGAGGCAGAGGAAGGCGAGGGAGTGCTATCTGGCAGGGGCGGGGAGAACCCCCATCCTGTCAGACAACAGTACAAAGGAGGAGGTGAGGGAGGCAGCGGGGTCGCTTAGGGAGGCAATGACTGTGACACTGGACGAGCACGCCAGGAAGAAGCGCTGGTGCTCACGGTCAAAGCCGTGGTGGTGTAAGGACCTCAAGGAACTAAGGAAGGATCTGGGATGGGCGAGGAGAAGGTGGAGGGTGGCGGGGATTTCACGGGTTAAAGCAGCGAGGCGGGAATTCCGGCGGGCAATCAGAAAGGCAAAAAGGGACTGTTGGAATCGGTTCCTGCACAAGGCGGACGGAAATAAGGTGTGGACAGCGGCGGCTTACACGAGGCCCCGAATCGACAAAACCGGCCAGACGCTTGTCAGGGATGACGGCTCCATCGCGGAAGGCCATCACGAGCGGGAACAAGCGATTCTACAATCGCATTTCCCACCTGGGCCGCCAAGGGTTTTCGAACCGGCGCAAGGGGGCAAGGCCTTTGAGAGGGTCAACGCTCAACTGGTTGGGTCTCTCCTGGGAGTGGCAGCCAACACCTCAGCCCCAGGAGACGACCAGATATCGGCTGGAATTGTCAAAGTGTTCTGGCAGTGGGACAAGCAGCGGATCACCCAGCTGGTACGGGCATGCATCCGACTGCGATTCCACCCGGGAATCTGGAAAACGGCGAAAGGGGTGGTCATTCCCAAGCCGGGAAAGCCCGACTATTCCAAGGTGAGGGCGTATCGGGTCATATTGCTCTTGGACGTCATCAGCAAGCTACTGGAACGGACAGCAGCCCACCTGATCGCGTACATTTGGAGCGCAAGCGGGGCCTACACGAGGGCCAGTTCGGATGCCGGAAGCGGAGATCCTGTGTCGATGCGGTTGCAATTCTGATGAATCGCACCCAACAAGCATGGGAACGGAAAAAGATAGCAGGCGCGCTGTTCATGGATGTCAAGTCGGCGTTCAACAATGTCGACAAAACTTTCTTGGGGAAGCGGATGGAAGAACTCGGACAGGAGGCAGACCTTATCCGTTGGACGATGAGCTTCATGTCCGACCAGCGGGTCAAACTGGTACTGGACGGTGAAACCGGAGACGAGAATCCTGTAGACACCGGTGTTGCCCAAGGCTCCCCAGCGGCACCTATCCTCTTCGTCACCTATCTGTCAGGAATATTCGATGAAGTGGAAAGGACGGCCGCGGGTGTAAGCGGGCTATCCTTCGTCGATGACATCGGATGGTGGGTGGAAGGAAATAATGCAGTGGAGGTGGCGGGCAAGCTGTCGCTGGCAGCAGCCGCAGCCATCCAGTGGGCTGGAAAGAATGGCGTGGAATTTGACCATGGAAAAACGGAGGCGGTGATTTTCTGGCGGAAGAAGAGAAAGGGCACCCAGACAGAGGCCCGGGTGAAGGTTGGAGATAAAGAGGTCTCATTCAACCGAGCGGCGACACGGTGGCTGGGGGTGTTGCTGGATTCGCAGCTCACATTGAAGGAGCACCACGCCACCAGGCTGAAGAGCGGGAGGAACGCGATGAGTGGGCTGGTACGACTCACAGGGCAGATGGGACTTTCCCCGGTAAATTGCAGGAGAGTCATGTCGGCATGCGTTCAGTCTGTTGCCATGTTCGCAGCGGAATTGTGGTGGAAGGGAGGCAATGTCCGCGGAATAACGGGCCGTGCGGAAGAGTTGCAACTGCTGGTCAACCGGGAGGCACGGGCGACAACGGGAGCCTTCCGTACGACCAACCTGGGAGCGCTATCGATGGAGTCCGGACTCAGACCAGCAACCAATCAGCTGGAAAATCACCAGCGTCGATTCGGACTGCGGCTGCTGAGTCTACCGCTGGGAGAGAAAGCCAGGGAAGTGGTCAGCTCCAACATTCCGCTGGGCAAGAGACTATCCTCCACTCTGGCTCACTTCTGGACGGAGACAGAACGGACAGTACTGCTAGAGGAACCGGAGTCCTTCGATGCGGAACTGATCCAGGAACAGCGGGAGGAGGCGAAGAAGGAGGCGGAAAAGGAGAGACCGGGACTCGTCATGTTCACGGACGGGTCAAGGCTGGAGAATGAGGCTGCCGGATACGCGGTGGCTTGGAAAAACGGCCAAATCTGGGAAGGGATCAAGACCCACATGGGGTTCAACCAGGAGGCCTACGATGCAGAGTGCGCCACGCTGGCACGTGCAGTGAAAACGGCAGCGGAAATTGCCCCAACCCCGAGCCACATCACAATATTCACCGACACCCAGGCGGCAATCCGGAGGATGTCAACGAACGAACCGGGACCGGGACAGAAATATGCATTGGCAGCGAGAAAGCACATCGCTGCACTTCGAAGAGCAGCACCAGATATCACCATCGAGATCAGGTGGTGCCCGTCGCACGAAGGCGTTGAGGGCAACGAAAAGGCCGAGCAATGGGCCAAGCTTGCAGCCGAGGAGCCGGACGCTCATGGCATGGAAGGCTGGACATACTCGGACCAGCCGGAGGAGAGTCCGCTCCCCAGATCCCTCGCCAACATCAGGAGGGAGATCTCGGAGAAGAAGTGGATGGAGGCTCGACAGTGGGCCGGAGGCCGGATCTCCAGAAAAAAATACAAAATGCCGAGAAGCCAGAGGCCAGACGGCACAGTTGCTGGGAGCACCAAGAGGCTTGCCTCGAGGTTCTACCAGCTGAAAACGGGGCCTGCACGCACCGGTGAATACCTACACTGGACCAAGGCAAGGCAGACGGCCCAGTGCTGGTGGTGCCCCCACCCCAAGCAGACGAGGGAGCAACTCCTAAAGGGGTGCCCGAGATGGAGGAAGCAGCAAAAGGTGCTGTAGAAGGAGGTCTGGGAGGAGACGGGAGGAGGGAGGTTCCGGTGGAAGGCGCACGAGCTTTTTGCCGAACCTAGGTGCAGCGAGGTGGTGTTGAGGTTCCTCATGGCAACGGACGTAGGGAAAATAGTCCTGCCGGCGGAAGACAGAGAGGATATGGAGGGGAGTGAGGCGTCGGAGTGTGAGCTCCGGGAACGCCAGGAACAAGAAGACGAGTGGAGGGCGGAGGCGGAGGCGCTGGGCCCATGGGGGGAACCTTTGTTCCTGCCCATCCCACCCTTCATGGCATCGGTGGGAGAGTAGGGAGAGGCAGCAATTTCCTTTGTCTTTTCTTTGGTCCACATCAACTTTCTTTGGGACAGGCCTGGGTTGAGGGCACCGGGATGCTTGCACTGCGCCGCCATACGCGGTTTGCGGCGGGGAAACGGACTGTACATACCCCTCATCATGATCTAACAAGGTCACAAACGAGTCATGAATAAACGAAAAAAAAAAAAAAAAAAATTACGAAATCGGCCCAAGAGATATCAGCGAAGTTCCAAAACTACCAGGCCTGGGTTGAAGCATGAGGATTCCACATCAAACGCTTTCGGTGCGACAATGGGTTTGGAGAATACAACAATTCCGTGTTTCTCAGATTTTTGGGAGAAAAAGGAATTGCCTATGAACCAGCACCACCCTATACGCAACACAAAAATGGAGTTGCAGAAAGAATGATTCGTACCCTCAATACCAAAGCAAGAAGCAAGATGTGGGAAGCAAACGTGCCGACTAATTTCTGGCCTGAAGCAATTCGTACAGCATGCTGTCTCCGTTGGCGATCTCCAACTACGAGCCTATCTGGCAATCGCTCCCCCTTTGAAGCACTGTTTGGGACCGTTCCGCCAATCGAACATCTTCGCCGATTTGAATGTCGTTCCTTGAAATACATACCACCCGTCCAGAGAAATGAAAAGAAGTTTGGAAGTCAGTCCAATCCCTCAATGATGTTGGGATATGTGCACAACATGACAAAGATTAGGAGAATTTGGGACTTCAACTCTGGAAAGGCCAGAAGAGCGGTAGAATGCTCAATTGTAGTATTTGACGAAAATGTAGATGCATTTGCAAGTATGACAGGAGAACAGGAAGAAACTGTCGAGTTCCCAGATCAGACTGAAGAACAGGCTCAACAAGTGGACGAAATGACTGTCGAGAGAACCTAAAATTCATTGGACATACAAGACACTGGTAGTAAGTCAATAACCCAGAAATCTTGTTGTTTATTGCTTTCGCTCCAAAAACCTTATGAGTTGCTGAGGAAAAGAAAAATCTCCCGTTGTCACAGCCTATTTGCTGGCGGGGAGATGAGTACCCATCTTATGAACGGAAGGGGCTCCCGTTGACACAGCCGATTTGCTGGCGGGAGGTAACCCCAGGTCCGCTGAATTCAGCAGATATCTTTGTAGGGTGAGCAAGCACCGAATTGAGAAGATACCTGTGTAGGGCGAAGGAGTACGAGAAAGCCCACCGATCGTCGGTGTTGACAAATCAGTACTCAGAAAATCCAGACAAAAGTCTACTGATTTTTGGTGTTGACAAGTCTGAGTCGAACCTGGCAAATGATGAAAAGGGAGAATCTTAGGCTACATATTTGCTGAAACAGTTGAAAAAAAAAAAAAAAAAAAAAAAGATTGACAGCAACGGACTGCAAGTCGCTAACAATGAATTAGACTCTGATTATGTCTCTGCCCGAACACGCAGTAAGTCACGACTTGTGACGAACGAAGTGATCATAAGCAAGTCCTCCGAAGAAGTGGGTGATCTGAGATCTTCAGAGAACCTTGCGGCCGCTTTCTTGATGCTTAGAATTACAGAAAGTTCAGCCTCAGCTCTTTTCACATTCAAAATCACCAGAGTTGAATTAACAAAGATTCCCGAAGATGAATACGAACCTGCCACCTATCAGGCCGCTCTGAAAAGCCCATAGGCTGAGAAGTGGAAACAAGCGATGCAGCAGGAATGGCAGGTGCTGATTGAAAATCGAACTTTCGATATTGTCGAAGAAAACCAAATGAACCATTCCTTCAACGGTGACCACAACGCCGAGTCCGAAGTGCCGAGTCTGTGGCACCGAGTCCGAAGTGCCGAGTCTGTGGCACCGAGTCCGCAGCAACGAGTTTATGGAAGAGCCGATCAGTTGCAAATGGATCTATCAAAGGAAAATCAGCCCTGACGGAACCACTCGATATAAGGCACTTCTTGTAATAAAGGGTTACGAGCAGAAGGCTGGTATTGACTACGATGAAACCTACGCTCCTGTCTCAAAACTGGCAACCTTCCGACTGCTACTCACACTGGCAGCACAGCATGGTTGGAACGTTGACCATATGGATGTGGTAACTGCCTTTCTAAACCCGAAGATCGACCGAGACAAGATCTGCAGGTCTCTACCACCTGGAATCGAGTGGCTTGAGAGCACTACAATAAAGGCTGAGTCGCTGGTCCTTCGCAAAGCTCTTTACGGATTAAAACAAGCTCCCCGGCTTTGATATGAAGATATTGATGGCTTCTTACGCTCTATAGGATTCAAGCAATCAGCTGAAGACCCTAACCTCTACCTCCAGCTGGGAGTCTTACTACTTCTCTATGTTGATGATCTTCTTACTGCGTACAACGAAACCGACGGACACCGAATCAAGCAGCTCCTCCACACGAAATACAAGATGAGTGATCTAGGACCGGCAAGGAGATTCCTAGGTATCGAGATTGAGAAAAAGGAGGACGGTTTCTGCATCAGCCAACAGGCCTACATCGACACGATTCTCAGAAGATTCAGATTGCTTGCCGCAAAGCCAGCAAGAACGCCACTCGATCCTCAAGTCAACCTGAACAACCCCCACTGCGAGGACAAATCCGTTGATCGAAAGGAATATCTCTCGATAGTTGGTTCCTTGATGTATGCTGTGCTTGGAAGCCGGCCGGACATTGCCTTCAGCGTCACTGCCCTCAGTCGCTACAATGTTCAACCTCTTGAGATGCACCTGACGGCAGCGAAACGAGTACTCCGCTATCTCAAAGTCACATCCAATCTCTCCATCCACTATCAACGTCTATCACACTCCGAACTGTCCACGGTGGGATATACAGATTCTGATTGCGCAGAAAACCTCAAAACTCGAAAATCCGTCGGTGGTTGCGACTTTGGGCTTGGATACACCAATTGGAACCAGGAACTTGTCACATCTGGACTGGTACACTGGCAAGCAAAGTCTCAGAGTGTAGTGGCACTATCTATGCTTGAAGCAGAGTATATTGCTAGCTCGCATGCCACCCGGGAGAGTCTCTGGATTCGGCGCAACTTAGAAGTAGTGGCAAATACGATGTCGATTAATATTTCAAAGGGACCTATTCCTATCGGATGCGATAATCAAGGAGCGATTAAGCTAATCATCTCTGGAGTTGTGAAACAGAAGTCAAAACACATCGATGTTAAGTACCACCATGTGCACTACGAACAGACGAAAGGATCGGTAAACTTTCAATATGTTACGTCTGCAGTGAATCCAGCCGATCTGCTCCCGAAACCACTTGCCACGCCCTGGCACATGCAGCTACTGCACCTTATCGATCTTATGGCGAGCGGTCCGGCATCACCGATCACACAACTGTCTTCACCAAACACCGAGCCGTCTCATTCTGTGGACGACTCTGGGAAGAAAAAGGGGGTGAGGTTTGGAAAGGAAAAAGGATGTGAGACTCGGAAAGGGAAAAAGGGGGTGTCGGGAAGATAGCGTGAGTTGATACTCTTTTCCCTACTGGCAGATGTTTTTTCCCAAGAAAAAAAAAAGGTTTTTGCTCCAGAGGTTTTTTTAAGGAGGTCAACGATGATCGCAGGAGTAGTATATGTGTTTGGATTGTTTTGTACGAAGCGTGAGAAGAGGGGGTGTGTTGGAAATGTTGGAAATGCTTCTCACCGCTTGACGTGCAGCGTTGCGCTGTATGGAGCTGAGCAGGGCGCTGACTCGGCAAGTGGGGTAAACAGCCCAAGAAGGGCTAGCGTGGAGACAGCGATTCTTTGTACTCTGTCCTTGCTTTCTCTCTTTCTTCTTTTTCTATATGCTAGAAGATAAGACCATTCTCAAAATCCGCACGCCGCTCTCACTATTCCTCCGCAACAATCAACCAATTGCTTCAAACCCGTTTCTCACCAAGCCTTCTATCTCACTCGTCCTCGTCGCTACATATCTGCAGCATCCCCACGACCAAGAAGTCTGCTCGCCTCCGCCGGAAATCACTGCCAGTTGTTGATCATCCCCGGCCGGAGCACTGACCCTGTTTGTCAAGAAGGGTGACGGATCGCTGCGATTGGTGGTTGATTACCGAGGCCTGAACGAAGGAACCGTCAAAAATCGTTACCCCCTTCCGCTGATTCGGGAAACACTGATGTGAATTTCGAAGGCTCGGTTTTTCACAAAATTGGATGATTGTGGAGTGTACAATCTGATTCAAATGAGAGAAGGAGAAGAATGGAAAACCGACTTCCGAATCCGTTACAGTTTATTTCAATCATTGATGATGCCGTATCGCCTAACCAACGCGACAGCAGATTTCCAACGATTCATCAACAAAACCTTGGCTCCTTTTCTCGATCACTTTACGTCAGCTTACCTCGGTGACATATTGATTTATTTCGATACGATGGAAGAACATACTGGGCAGGTCCACCGAGTATTGGAACGACTGATCGACGCCGGCCTCCACCTCAAACCATAAACATGCGAATTCGACAAAACGGAAGTTAAGTATCTACGACCAATTATTGGTGCGAACGGCATCAAGATGGATCCTTCCAAGGTTGAAACAGTGAAGGCGTGGCCCCCTCCCGAAAATCTACGATATGTGCAAGCATTCTTGGGATTCGCAAATTTGTACCGCAGATTCGTCAAAGGATACTCAAAGGTAGTTGAGCTGCTGACACGGCTGACAAGAAAAGACCAGCCATTCAAGTGGGGGACAAAGCAACAGGAATCGTTCGATGGACTGAAAACCTCATTTACGACAGCACCCATTCTGTGTGGGTCTGACCACGACTGCGACATTGTGGTGTAAACTGACGCCTATGACTTCGTCTCCGCCACCGTCCTGTCACAATACGATGACAAGCGAACCCTACACCCCGTGGCTTTCTTTTCAAAGAAACATTCCCCCGCCAAGTGTAATCATGAAATTTATGACAAGGAACTGAGGGCATTTGTCCGGGCGTTTGAGGAGTGGCGCGCAGAGTTGCAATCAGTGGAAACCCCGATATCGGTCTTAACGGATCATAAGAACTTAGAATATTTCATGACGGCCAAACTGCTCAACTGCTGGCAAGTGAGACGGGCGCAGTTTCTCTTCCAATTGAACTTCAAAATCATCTACAGACCGGGGAAATCGGGAGCCAAACCGGACTCCTTAACTCAAAGATCCGGAGATCATTCTAAGGAGGGGGATAACTGACTGAACAAAAACTTCCATGCTGTCATAAAACCACACCAAATCCTACGACTTGATGGCGGACTCGAAGCCAGACTCAGACTTGGACTCGAGAAATGCGGCACCGGACTCAATGACGGACGCAGACTCGGACTCTTTAACGCCAAGATCACTGAACTATTCTCTGAAGCCTACAACTGGGATCCTTTTCCTACGGAGGTGCTGGCTATGCTAGAGAAGGAGGTTCGGTATTTTAAGGATATTACGCTATTGGAGTGCTCACGGAGTCCAACAGGAAGATTACTGTATCGAGGAAAGTTTTATGTCCCTGCTGACAACCCTCTGAGATTATATCGGATCCAAACGCATCACGAAGTACCGGTAGCAGGCCACTACAAACGATCGAAAACCCTCGAATTGCTTTCAAGGAACTACTAGTGGCCGAAAATGCGGCAAGATGTGGAAAAGTTCGTAAGGAACTGTTACACTTGCCGGTGATCTAATGTGACACTGGGGTTGTCTCGTAACCGGAGTGTGGTGGTATTCAAAAGGGTAATCAGGCTACTCTCGATAATTCACAACGGAATAATCTTAGATCTTGTGTGTGGGTTCGGTGGTAGTGTTGGTGAGGATGTTCGTGCTGTCTCTTCTTCCTTTCGGGAGAGAAGAGCCAGGTTATATAGCTCCTTGTGGTGTCGTGGGACCTGATGACTCGGGCTGACTATTCCTCCGAGGCTTTCGACCCCGTGGGCAACTCATTGGTCCTGGCCGGGGTCTAGATAGGAGAGATGAGTTCTGTATGCACCGAGGTTGAGTCGCTGCGCCTAGACTCTTTTTCACGTACACCTTTCGGGTGACGTGGCAGCTCCTCTCGGGAGTCAGGCCAAGTCTAGCCAGTCTCCGGTTCGTGTGCAATCAAATCCCTCATCCCGGAGTTTAACACTCTTACGACCGGTCTCGGCCGTAAGCCTAAACTCCGTTCCCTTATCTCCCGCCTAGACTCTCTGAGCCGATCTTTCCAGAAATAGCTAACTACCGGCGCCTATCTTTCCCTGGTACGTACCTCTCTAAGGATACATACCGACCCGTGATTTCCTCAGGTGTAACACTACCTCTCCTCCCCCTTAGCCTCGTCCCGAGCGCTAATTTCGTTTCCTTCCCAAGTAGCCCGTCTCTTTCTTGGATTTGTGGGATTCTTTCAACGCTGAATTCCTTTCAACGTCACGGACTGCACTCCTCCACCCCTGCAGCCCTCCCAGCCACCGGATCAGGTCGTCCTTCTCTGTGATCCGTCGGAATGGCTGGGCCCTCTGGGTAGGCCGATGCGTACCCATACTTTTCGTGTCATATTGAGTCGTACTAGCCGCCGCGCTGCGGCAAGGCTTGGCCGGCTCGGTGAGGTTCCGGGGTCACAGGTGGCACAGGGAATCGGGAGGGGCATGGTGTCCTTCGGGCTAGTAACCCGTATACTCGGCAGTGACCGCGCCCACTTCCTTCCGGGGGGAGACTAGTGTGCTGGAGCAGTGACGGCGCTGTCGGGGACTCGCTTCACCGCTTGTGTGCCATCTGTGCCGGTTCCGCCGGTCTGAGTCGGTCGCCGAGGGGTCGATACGTCTGTTCTGAACGGTTTTCCTGGCTCTCAACGTTTTCGGTCGCGTGCACTCTTCGCCGGGTGCCCAGTCGGCGGCTGCTCGTGGTTGCCCGTGAAGCGGGTCTTTTTGTCGATCGTGGTGCTTTGTTGCTGAAGTCCTCCGCCCCTTCAGCCCACTACCGCCAGGTCCTCGGTGGATCTGGTCTAGCCCTCGGTGAGCCGGTAGTCCCTCGGCGAGTCGGGATTTTGTCGATGAAACTCCCGGAGCTTCCCCCGACCGCCTACTGAAAAGTTGTCGAATGGTTCTTCCGTCCAGTTCTTGCGTTCCGGATAGTCGAGCCATTTGACGAGGTATAGAATCCGTTTGTTGTTTCCTCGGCCGCGCTTGATCGAGGACATAACTTCCTCGACATCGTATTCTTCGCTTTGTTCGATGTCATCTGCCTCGCGGAGCACCTTGGATGGATCCGGTGGGGCCCGGTGTTCGCTTATTCGGTATGGTTCGAGGAGCGAGAGATGGAAGACGTTGTGGATCTTCCACTTCCGAGGCAGCGTGAGGCGGACGGCGAGCGGGGAGATGATTTTCTCGATTTGAAAAGGGCCATGGTTCTTGTGGTCCAGTTTCTTCGTTGGCCGGCGGGTTTTGATATTTCGTCCGTTGAGCATTACCAAGTCTCCTACTTGGTACGTCGGAGGCTTCTTCCGGGCCGGGTCGGCGTATCGGCGCATTCGCTCCTGCGCTTCCTCTATCCCTTGTCGTGCGTCCTCGTGTATCGTTCTCATCCAGTGGGTGTAGACTGTGCTTGCTGGATTTAGGGGTTCTTCCCCCGGAGGGTCGATGGCCGCCGGGTGGTAACCGTAATTCGCGAAGAACGGAGTCATTCCATTCCCTATCGTGACTTAATTGTTGTAGACGAATTCGGCCATTGGTAGTAGGGCGACCCAGTTGTTCTGTTCTTTTGCGACAAAGGCTCGGAGGTACGCCTCGATTGTCTGATTGAGCCGCTCTGTTTGTCCGTCAGTCTGGGGGTGGAATGCCGTGGACATACGTGGTCGTATCCCCAGGAGTTCTAGGAATCCCTTCCATGTTTCTGACGTGAAGCGAGAGTCCCGGTCCGACACTATGTCTGTGGGGAGTCCATGGAACCTCCAGATTTCCCGGGCGAATATCTTAACTAGATCTGCCGCTGTTTTCTCTTTTAACGGGATGAAGTGCGCCATTTTGGTGAACCTGTCTATGACCACCCATAACTGGTCGCAGCCTTCGGAACGGGGTAGCTCCGTGATGAAGTCCATTGCGATCGACTGCCAGGGAGCGTACGGGAGCTCTAGTGGTGAGGACAGTCCATAAGGTTGGTGCCGGGCTGCCTTATTTTGCTGACATTCCGGACAACTTCGGACGAAGTCGATTATTTGTTCGTTCATCTTGGGCCACCAGAAGTTCCGTCGTATAAGTTCGATGGTTTTGTCCTGACCCATGTGTCCTGCTACCTTGGTGTCGTGTTCGGATTCTAGTATCCGCTGGATCAGCCCCTGGGGTACCCAGAGCGAACCCTTCCTGTATAGCACCCCATTTTCCTTTTTTATATCCCTGACCTTTCGGTCTTCCGGCGTCAGTCCTTCTGACGCCGCTTCCCGTTCCACTGTTTGTTTGTACTCCCCGTCTTTTTTCCCTTCTTCTTTCACTTTCGCCAGGAATTCCTCCTTCCATTTCCTTGCTGGGAGCGATGCAAGTCTTGCTGACGAACAGATGAATGACTGGTTTCTTCTGTCTGCTAAGTTTTTTCCTTGCAAAACCGCCTTAATTGGCTGGTTTTCTATCCCCCCCTTTTCCGGGCGGAACTCCGGACGCCTGGATAGCGCATCGGATTTGCCGTTTTGCGTGCCTGGTCGGTAGTAGATTCTGAAATCGATTCCTGCCAGCTCCTGGGCCCACCGGGCTTGTCGTCGGTTAAGCACCTTGGTCGTTGTGAAATATTCCAGATTTTGGTGATCGGAGAATACCTGTATTTGGTGGGCGGCCCCTTCGCAATAACGCCTCCAGTGCTTGAAGGCGTCAACAACCGCCAGTAGTTCCTTGTCGTGGATTTCGTAATTTATTTCCGCCGGCTGGAACTTTCTGGAGTGGAATGCCACCGGGTGTAGTCTTCCCTCACTATCTCGTTGCGAGAGAACTGCCCCGATGGCAAAGTCGGAGGCGTCGGTTTCGACTATTACCGGCTTCTGGGCGTCGAAGTGGGACAATATTGGTGCTGACGTGAATCTCTGCTTGAGTTCCTCGAATGCTTGTCCCGCCTCGTAGTTTCATTCCCATTTCTCCGTTTTTTTGGTCAATTCCGTGAGTGGTTGGGCGACCTTTGAGTAATCTTGGATGAAACGTCGGTAGAAGTTAGCAAATCCCAGGAAGGATTGTACTTCCGTTAAGGATTTCGGAACTTTCCAGTCTAGGACCGTCTGGACTTTGTCCTTCGACATTTTGATTCCTTCTCTTCCAATAACATATCCCAGGAATTCCACTTCTTGAGCTCGCCAGACGCATTTTTCGGGGGACACCGCTAGTCCCTTGTCCTGTAGTCGTCGTAGCACTTCTTTCACCAGACGGTCATGTTCGGATTTGGTGCCTGCGTACACCAGAATATCGTCCATGTATGCCAATACTCCTATATCCAATAGGTCGGAGAGCACGTGATTCATCATGTCCTGGAAGGTCGACGGCGCATTGGTGAGTCCGAACGGCATTACCTGGAATTCGTACAGGCCATAGCGAGTTCGAAAGGCGGTTTTCCATTCGTCTCCCTTTCTTATTCGGTTGAGGTTGAACCCATTTTTGAGATCCATCTTGGTGAACCATTGTGCCCCTTGGACTCGATCCTGAAGCTCCTGCATGAGCGGGAGCGGGTACCGGTTGGGGATCGTAATGCTGTTCAGGCCTCGGTAGTCCACGCATAGTCAAAGCCCTCGCCCGTTCGGTTTTGGGACGAACAGGATTGGGGACCCCGCCTGTGATGTCGACCTCCGTATTTTCCCTGTTTTTTCCATTTCTCTTAGCCACTCTCTGAGAGTTTGTAGTTCTGTCTCGGAGAGGGGGTAGATGGGTCCCCACGGGGCCGTGCTTCCTTCCTTGAGGTCGATCTTGCAGTCGTAGGAGCGATGTTCGGGCAGGGCGTCAGCTAACTCCTTGCTCATCACGGCCAGGTATTGGTGGAATTCCGCCGGCACTTTTCCCAAGGGATCCTCGGTGCTTACCCCCGAGACGTGGCCAATAACACGAGCGGTTGTGTCAAGGCACACGTCCTCGTCCCAGGTCAAGGAGAAATCCGCTGTTTCGTGTTTCGTGCACTTCGTTCGACAGTTTGGGCTGTTAAATCGTACCGCCGTGGAGTCCCATTGCCCTTGCGGGGGGTGTTGGACGATCCAGTCGTAGGGGAGGAATATGTCGACCTCGTTGTCCATTGGGGAGACTTCGAAGACTTCCCTCGAGAAGTGGCCGCGGTGTTGTAACTGCATTGGATTCGTTCGGTGAGTACCGGCTCCTTGTACTTTTTGCCCGACGAAGTTCTCTATGACTCTTTCCCTTCGATGCTTTTGGAGAGGAATTTGGAGCCTCTTTGCGGTGTCTTGGTTAATTAGGTCTATGGAGCAGCCGGTATCCAGGAGTACCTTGACGGTGTGTTTTTTCTCTTTTTCGTGTAAGACCATCTGTATTATTGGTCGGGTGCCGCGGGTGGTCCTTGGTTTCTTTGGCGGGGTTTCATTGCTTGATTCTCCGCCTGGTCTTTTCCGGGACACACCACAGGTGATTGGGAAGGCCTTCAGCTGCGGCGTTGCTGAGCCTACTAAAAATCCGAGTCTTCACTTTCCCACATGGGCATCGCGTCGACCTCCATTGTTTCCACGGCCGCTACTTTTTGTTGCTTAGCCGCTGGTTCCTCCTTATCCTTCTCCCTATCCCGCTTTCCGGTCGGGGTGGAAACTGCCGCTGTCTTCCAGGGTGCCGGAGGTAGCTTCGTTCCTTTACGAGTCTGGAAGGACAGGCATTCAAAGGTTTTGTGGCCCGTTCTTCCGCAGCGCCAGCAGCCGTCCCGGTCCTGACGGTATTCTTCTTTCTCCGAGGGGGGCACGCCTTTCATGGCTTCGTCTGGCGTGCTCCACGTGTCTTTTCTTCCGAACCAGGGCGTTTTTGAGTTGGAGGTGTTCCCTCGTTGGTTGGTTTCTTTTGCCCTGGGGTTCGTCTTGGCGTCGCTTTTTCTATACTCCTTTTTTTCCGTCTTGCCGGTACCCACGGCGGCTGTGTGTCCCTTCATTTGGTCTTTGGCTTGTTTCAGGGCCTTCTTCCTTTCTACTTGGAGTGCCGCCTGATAGGTGGCGTGCAGGAACCCCTCATCGTCGGCAAACTCCCCCAGGTAGTGGGCGAACCGCATGTCGATCACTGCCTCCGGCATTGCCAGGTCGATCTTTTCTTGCAGGCTTTCTCCCGTGGCTCGAGCGAGGTTGTTGAGCGCTCTGAACTCGGTCATATAGGCCCGAATATCTCCATTGTACTTAAGCTGGCTTAGTTTGAGCTGGGCGCGAGCTGCTTCGCGGGAGTCGTAGTATTAGGTTCGGATGGCTGCGGAGTAATTCGCCCATGTATCGCTTTCGCCCATCGTGTCGTACCGGTGCAGGTCCCAGGCCTTGGCGGTGCCAGTCAGGAGCGTCCCTACCCAGACGATCTTCTGTTGGTCGGAGGTTTCGGGGTAGAAGCTCAGGTATTTCGTTACCGTTTTCCACCAGTTGTTGAAGGGGGTAGTTGGCTTCCCGTCGAAGGTCTCGGGGTTTTCCATTTTCAGGCGGGAGGTTTGGATTCGATTGGGGTCCCCCGTAGTTCTCTGGGTGGCCTGAGCTACTCCCTCCGCTACCAGCTGTATTAGGTCTCGCGTAGTAATTCTGGGCGTGGGGTTCCTAGGTGGCGATGGCGAGCGGGGGCGCCGGAGAGGCGGTCGGGGTGGTTCCGAGGGGGGTCCTGACGGAGGTCCGCCCGCTGATCCGGGTGGTGTGGAGGGGGAGTTCCCTCCTTGCCCCGTTATCGGCCCCATGGTTGGCGGTTGGGGAGGTACGTGGCTCCGGAGCTGTTCCAACCGTTGCCTCATTTCGGGCGTCGTGGGCACCGCCGCGGGCCTCTGTCGTCGGAGCGTTGGGTTCAAGCGTAACGGGCTCCCCAATGCTGGTGGGGTATGTGCCGACGGGGCACTGGTACTGGCTTGCCTGGCCGGACTTCTCCACGCTGGGGGTGCCGGTGGTGTTGCGGGTAGTGGGATCCTAGTCGCCACGCGCTGTATTTCCGCTCTTGCTTCTCGGAGTTGATCTTCCAGGGAGGCCACCCGCGCTTGGTGCTCTGCCGCCCAAAGCTCCACGTTTCCTTGGAAGTTGGCCAGGTGTTGATTCCGGGCCGCATTAGCTTCTGCCAAAAATGATAGGGCATCGTTTACCCGGGCCAGCTGGGTGGCTTGACATATTTGTCGTTCGTTGGCCTCGTCGGTGTGTTCAAGGATGGCCTGCCAGATATTGCTGGCGAGGGATTGGTACGCGTTTGCGGCACTTGACAGCTCGCTGCGTATCCATTCTTCGGCTATTTTCTCGTTAGCGTTGACCCGGTCATATACGTACCTAGTGCTTTCCGCTAAGGTTTGGTAGGCTCGCTCAATTTCCTGCGTTTGTCGGTCGGTTCGGTTGTAGGCGTCACCGCATAGCTCGGTGAGTCGTCGGAGGTTGCTCTCGGCCTGTCGTTGCTGGTGTACCAGGGTTCTGACCCAGACCGCGGGGTTGGCGAGTTCCACTGATTGTTCCGGACTTGGTGTGCCGCTGGTGATCTGGAGCAGGTCCCGGGGGGCCTCAAGCCGGAGCATGTTGAAATCGGATGATGTCATTGTCGCCTTAGTATAGGTCTAGGAAGTGTCCCGTATAGATGGTCTCGTCGTCTTGGAACTCGTAGTCGCAGATTTCGCGGAATTCGATTCCGTTGAGATCGGCTCTTTGTCGAAGCAGGGCGCAGGTGGACCAGTATTGCGTGTACCAGTGCCAAGGCGTGATGTCGTCCAGTTCAACAGGGGCCGGTCCGTCGTTGAACTTGTTCCACTCGTTTTCTTCTTTTAGGGCGGTCGCTATCTCTTCGTGGATCGAGCCGAAGGTATAGTCAAACTGGTAGCTGGACTGGGGTTCGAGAATCGTGGCCAAGTCGAGCAGGAAGAAGTGCTCTTGTTCGAATGAGGGCATGAAAGTAGGGTGATTTTGAGATCAAGATTATAGTGTGACACTGGGGTTGTCTCGTAACCGGAGTGTGGTGGTATTCAAAAGGGTAATCAGGCTACTCTCGATAATTCACAACGGAATAATCTTAGATCTTGTGTGTGGGTTCGGTGGTAGTGTTGGTGAGGATGTTCGTGCTGTCTCTTCTTCCTTTCGGGAGAGAAGAGCCAGGTTATATAGCTCCTTGTGGTGTCGTGGGACCTGATGACTCGGGCTGACTATTCCTCCGAGGCTTTCGACCCCGTGGGCAACTCATTGGTCCTGGCCGGGGTCTAGATAGGAGAGATGAGTTCTGTATGCACCGAGGTTGAGTCGCTGCGCCTAGACTCTTTTTCACGTACACCTTTCGGGTGACGTGGCAGCTCCTCTCGGGAGTCAGGCCAAGTCTAGCCAGTCTCCGGTTCGTGTGCAATCAAATCCCTCATCCCGGAGTTTAACACTCTTACGACCGGTCTCGGCCGTAAGCCTAAACTCCGTTCCCTTATCTCCCGCCTAGACTCTCTGAGCCGATCTTTCCAGAAATAGCTAACTACCGGCGCCTATCTTTTCCTGGTACGTACCTCTCTAAGGATACCTACCGACCCGTGATTTCCTCAGGTGTAACATTGAAAACCAGTTGACACGCACCCTACGGAGTCCTCTGCCCATTGGCAATTCCCCAGCAGCCATGGCAGGACATTTCGATGAACTTTATCACAGGCCTACCGCGATCAAAGGATCACAATGCTATCTGGGTGATAGTGGATCGGCTCACGAAACAGAGGCATCTTGTCCAGTGCAGCACTACCGTCGATGCCCACGATCTAGCTGACCTGTTCCTTTAAGATCTCTTCCGATTATGTGGACTTCCGTGAACAGTAACTTCGGACCGAGGGCCTCAATTTGCCTCCGCATTCTGGCATCGTCTCTGTGCACGACTGGGAATCAAACCGTGTCTATCTACCGCTTTCCATCCACAGACCGATGGTCAGACCGAACGAATGAACACCGTAATGGAACAATACTGGCAGTCGTATGTTAACTGCCTGCAAGATGATTGGGCTGACTGGTTGCCGATCACGGAATTCGCATCGAATAACCATACCTCGGAAACGATGGCTGTATCTCCGTTCTTTCCAAACCTCAGCTACGACCCTCGCTGGCAATTCGACCTTTCGGCCTCGCTACCCAACCAAGCAGAAGATCAACAAGCGCGTTCTGCGGCGAAACCATTGTCTGAAATTCATGACCACCTGTGGACAGAAATGCATCGCATCCAACTCCGCTACCAGGAAACTGCGGACCCCCATCGTCTCCCTGTTCTGGACGATCAGATGCGGGATCTTGTGTGGCTTGACGCTTGAAATTGGAAGACTCGTTGTCTGTCAGCAAAGTTGGATCATCGATGGCACGGCCTATTCAAGATCGCATGCAAGATTTCCTCTCAGACCTTCCGGTTGGAACTTCATGGCGCGATGCAGGTACATCCCGTTTTTCATGTGTTCTTACTTGAGCCAGCAGCGCAGGATCCGCTTCTGGGACAACGACAACCACCGCCTCCTCCGATGGAAATCGACGGGGAGCAAGAATGGTTTGTGGATTCCATTCTCGATTCTCGTATGTATCGAAGATGACTACAGTACCTTGTTAAATGGACTGGGTAGGATCAGCCGAATTGGGAGCCAGCAGAAAACGTCAATGAGCTAGAAGCGGTTACTCGATTCCACGAACAATACCTATACACGCCCTGGCCTCTCGAATAAAGCTTCGCGGGAGCTGAGCGATAGGAGGGGGATACTGACACGGTGCAGATCTCGGCGCTCGGTTTGGGTTTGGTTGTTTGATTTCGTTGTCGATGCCAGAACCTCGCTCCGGATGTCTCAATCTCGGAAAGAGTGTCGTCACCTCGCTCCGGATGTCTTGATCTCGGAAAGAGTGACATCACCTCGCTCCCGGATATTCGATCTTGGAAAGGGTGTCGGTTCTGGGCCCCGGTTGCATAAGAGAAGGTTGTATGAGTTGCACGGTTATGAACACAAATGTGAGTATGAGTACGTATGTGAGTTGCGCGGGTATGAGTAGGAGGACGTATGGGAGTTGCGAGAATTGTGTATATAAGCAGGGCTGTCTCCCGTGTTTTGTCTTCTTCTTCTCTTTATGCAACCTCTTGTATTCTATTCGGAATATCAACCTCATATCTGTTTCCTCTGTTTCCTCTGTTTCCTCTCTTTCCTCTGTTTCCACTGTTTCCTCCGTATCTCCGTATCGGCGAGCTCGTCCAGAGCCACCCGTCCCTGTCCCACACGTCCATCTGACATTGTCCGTCCTTGTCCGACATGTCCGTCTGACGCTGTCTGCCTCTCTGTTCGACACGACCGTCTGAAGCTTGCCATCTCTATGTTCGACATGTCCATTTGACTCTGTCCGTCTCTCTGTCTGACAAGTCCACCTGAAGTTGTCCGTCTCTGTCCGACACATCCGTCTGATGCTGTCCATCACTGTTTCCCGTTCCCGTTCCGTTACGGTTCCCGTTCTCGTTTCCGCCCCGCTCCTGCTCTCACTTTCGTCACTTGAACTCACTCGAGTACCTTGGAGAACCGCCGCCGTTACAGAGAGGGCATTTCGCGAGGGAATGCCCTCAGCCCAAGAAAATACGACTCCCATGGAAAAAGCCGTATCGAGCGGTGGAGGCCATTTACGAAGGAAATCCCGAAGAACAAGAAACCCAGGAAGAAGAAACGTCGGGAAATGGCGGCCCTTGGGAATAGACCTCAGCAACAGCCACCCGAGGGAGAAACCAGTTGCAGGAGAAGAACCACCCTACCATATTTGCACAACCAGGTACAACCACGAGGAAAAAATCAAGATCAAAGTAAGGATCCGGGGAATCGATGGGACAGAACAAGCCACCACCGACTTGGTAGACAGCGGGGCATCCGACAACTTTATCGACAAAGCATATGCTGAAGCCATTGCGATACCCATGCAACAAAAAACAACACCGCAACGAGTCCTAACCGTGGACGGAAGTGAAGTTGCCGGCAGGCCGGTAACCCACCATGCCTGAAACCACCTCACCATCAATCATCACGAAGAAGACATCCGAATGAACTGCATCACGATCGCGAATGCCCCGATCATTCTAGGACTCCCATGGCTCAAGCAGCATGATCCGGTCATAGGATGGAAAAACTACATTGTAAAGTTCCATTCCGACCACTGCGCCGAACGCTGCCTACCCAGCTCGCCACAAGCAAAAACAGTCTCTGAAGCAAAGGCCATGGAACAATACTATAAGAAGACCCCAGAAGAATGGGAAATCGGCGAAACGGACCCCTGGGAAATCTGCCAGAGAGTAATCAACAAGATCAAGGAAACGGACAAAAGGAAGCCCCATCAGAAGATCGCCACGGAATACCACGAGTTCTTCGCTGTATTCACTAGGAAAGAACCTACGACGCCACCGCCCCACCCAATGCAGGACCACCATATTCCCCTGGAAAAAGAAAAAACACCCCCGTATGAGCCACTACGACCACTAAACAATGAAAAAATGAAGGTACTCAAGGAATATCTAGATATCAACGAAAAACAAGGATGGATACAGGCATCCACCTCGCCAGCCGGAGCCCCCATACATTTCATAATAAAGAAGGATGGAGGACTACGCCTATACGTAGACTACAGACAAGTAAACGACATCACGATCAAAGACCGGACCCAACTACCATTGATTGGAGAGTCCCTGGATCAACTATCCAGTGCCACCATCTACACCAAACTCGATATCCGAGACGCCTACTACAACCTCCCAATCGCAGCAGGAGACCAATGGAAAACAGCTTTGTGAATCCGGTACGGACTATACAAGTGCAGTGTCATGCCTTTCGGGTTGACTAATGCACCGGTGTCGTTCCAACGATGGATAAATGAGATTCTGAGCGAATACATGGATATCTTCTGTGTGGCACATCTGGACGACATGCTCATCTTCTTGCAAAATCTGGAAGACCACTGGAAGCACGTCCGGACAATCTTAAGATGAGTTGAGGAAACCGCTCTCACGCTGAAAGCATCCAAATGTGAATTCCACACAACAGAAACAGAATACTTGGGATATGTGGTATCACCAAAGAGACTACGAATGGACGAAGAGGAGATCCGAACAATCAAGGAATGGAAAGAGCCAACGAATGTAAAAGGAATCCAGAGCTTCTTAGGGTGCGTCAACTTCTATCAGCATTTTATCCGAGACTACAGCAAGATCATGACACCCCTGTCTTCCCTCACAAGGAAAGAAAAAGCATGGGATTGGGGCGACAAACAGCAGGAGGCGTTCGAAACACTCAAGGAAGCAATGATCACTGAATCAGTACGGCAACACTTCGAGCCGGAACGACCCATCACCATAGGAACAGATGCCTTGGACTACGTCATAGGGGCAATATGTTCGCAACCCGACGAAAAAGGGATCTTGCACCCGTTAGCATACTATTCAAGGAAACTCAGTGACCCAGAGCGCAACTACGATATCTACGATAAGGAGCTACTGGCGATCATGGACGCACTGCGAAAATGGGACACTTGTTGCAAGACAACAAAACCCAAAATCACGATTCTGACAGACCACAAGAAGCTCGAATACTGGAAAAGGAAGAAATAGCTCAACCTACAACAAGCCCGGAGGGGAGAGCGACTAGCCAACTATGACTTCATGATCAAATACCGGCCAGGGAAATTAGCCGGCAAACCAGACATCCTCTAGAGAGCCAGGAGACTCTCCCTGGGAAGGCGATATGAAGCATCGGCAGAACCACGGCCGAATTCTCCTACCCGAAGAAACCTTCGAAGCGCTCCAGGCCAATACAATGGAAACCACCAAGCTTGTGATAGACAAAGAACTCCAGAGGAAAATCCGAACCCTAAGCACTGCAGATAAAGAAATCCAGGAAATCCGGGGGAAAAAGGCGAGCAGGACCACTGGCGACGGAACGAGCACACTAGGACTATGTGAAGAAAACGAGGGGATACTACTATATGATGGCCTGATATGGATCCCTGACAATGGCAACCGGCGAATCCAAATATTAAGAGACGACCATGATGCGCAAGTCGCGTGACATCTGCACTGCGCAAGAACTGTGGAACTCGTTAGCCGAAGCTTCTACTGGCCAGGGCAACGAAATTATGTACACAGATATGTCGACTATTGTGACGCCTGCCATCGCATCCAACCAATTTGAGATGCGCTGTTCGGACTACTCAAACCACTGGAACTTCTGCACTGACCATAGGGCACGATATCAATGGACTTCATTACGGCACTACCGACAAGCAATGGAAAAGATACGCTGTGGGTAATAATCGACCGACTGACCAAAATGGGACACTTTGTCGCCTGCTACGGCACCATGAACCATGAGGACCAGGCAGATCACTGCCTCCGGCAAGTAGTCAGACCCCACGGACTATCCAGCAGCATTGTATCAGACAGAGGATCCCTATTCACCTCCGACTTCTGGAAACGAGTAATAGAAGCACTCGGGATATCACACAACCTGAGTACAGCCTCCCACCCACCAACAGATGGACAAACGGAAAGGGCCAATGCCACCCTCGAGCAGTACCTTTGGGCATACTCCAACTATCAACAGGACGACTAGGAAAGACTATTGCCAATTGCCGAATTCTGCTACAACAATACCCAAACTGGAACCACAAAAATAACCCCCTTTTTCGCCAACTATGGATACCATCCCCGATTCATGCCGGATCTCAGCACACGAAACGATGAAACACCGGAAGTATCACAATATGTTGAGGTCTTAAGGAAGCTACATGAAGACCTATGAGCGGAAATCAAAGAATCACAAATGGCTCAAGCAGAGCAAGCCAACAAGATACAACACCCGGATCAAGTATTGAACCCAGGCGACAAGGTCTGGCTCAGAAGAAAGAACATCTGAACCACTCGACCACCAAACAAGCTGGACTACAAGAAGATAGGCCCATACATGATCCTCACAAGAATCGGACCCCGAGCATATAAACTAGACCTACTGGCCACTGTCAAAATCCACCCAGTCTTGAAATCAGCCTCCTCAGACCCACAGCCAGTACAGAATCCATCCCGAGACACAACCAACCACCACCCCCTCCCGTTATCATCCAAGAACAGCAAGAGTGGGAAGTAGAAGAAATCCTCAATTCCCAACGACACAGAACCCAAATCCAGTATCGAGTTAAGTGGACCGGCTTGCACGACCCTGACCGTATCTGGTATTCAGCCCGAAACTTTGAAAACTTACCAGACATCGTCCACCAATTCCACGAGAAATGCCCCGTTAGGGCCGCCCCGACCAATTAGCACATCTACCACCACCACCATCGATGCCACCAAGGGCAGGACCTTCGCCGACAACAACCCTGTGCCCGAGTTCCCCACCACGACTGAGCCTGACAACAACTGCGGCATGCCCCCTAGCGCGCTGTCCCCACCACTGTCCGCTGTAGGAGAACCCCACGTCAACAACCACACCTCCCTCCACTAGACGGCCTGCTACGATAATAGCTGCGGAGTTTACCGCCAAATGAACGACAACAACTACTACCCCCGACGAGGCAACAACCGCCTCTGCCGCAACCACCAATAAAGCAACTGCCCGCACGCCCACCCATATGAATTAGTGGAGGTAATCCACATCAGACATCTCAACCCACGCAAGACATGTGTGGACTGGCAGAAGGGTAAGCGTGTCAGTCCCAACTGCCAGGTCCTGGTAAACCTAGACAAACATCACCAACGATGTCAGACCACGGCTCAGCGGGCACTGCTGGCCGACATCACTCCACCTCTTCAGGAAAATACAGAACCCACAGGCGAGTCCGAGAACCCCGGCCCTGATGTGGCAGTACCCGCCCGAGCTACCCTCCTGTACAAACAAATCCGCCTCCTAGGGGAGATCGTTACTACCATACATCAAACCGTCACCCAGGAGGCTCGCCACAACCATGAAATCCAGCGCCTCCTGGCCAAGACCATACGCTACCAGCATGCAGCAGACCAACAGCAACTCCAGACAATGGCCCACACCCTGGCAGAGATCATCACCGAACAACAATGACTGAATCATCAACAAATCCAAGTCTGGCACCAGGCCAACCGCCCATGTCCGAATCTACCAGCGCCCACTCACGCTCAACTGACTTGACCTCACAGGAGCTTCCGTCTGGACAGGGGACATACTGTCGTGAATCTGGCATGACAGGCTCGGCCTCGCCATGGGCGCTGCCCTCATGCTGGTCACCCTGTGGCTGTTCCTCATCTCTGCCGCCGCCGTCGTTGTCCTACACGCCTAGGCGCCTCATACCGGTCCCTCCTGCAGCTCTCCGGCAGCGATGTCCCACAAAACCCTGACCTGGTCGCTGGACACCCAGGGTCCGTCTCCTTTTCGTATGTGTCTGCCTTGCAAACTCAGCTTGACCTATTACTTGCGTCTCTCCTTGTCCTCGTCATGTTTCTGGTTTTGTATGCTTTCCTAGTTGCTTTCTTACTGTTTCTGTGACTTCCTCGCTCTGCTTTGTGTTATGTTTATTGATTATCATGCGGTGCTTGTCGTGTTCTCACTGTTTGCAACTCTGCCTTACTATACTTGCGTTTCCCCTTCTCCTTATCAGGTTTCCAATTGTATGTTTTCCTTGTTGCTTCCTTACTGTTGCCTGTCTGCCTTGCATTAGCCTGTTTCGGTGCGAAGGGGGTGACACTCCAGTACGATCGTGTGTTTCTTTAAGGCGCGGCGATTGATTCATGAAGGGATTATTCTGTGTTGGTCTTGCGGACGAGACTGTGATGTCCACCGTGATGGAAAAGGTATAAACCAAGGGGCACGGTAGCTAGTCTGGAGATACTTCTCCACGCAATCTATTATCCTCAACCCCACACCGACATTTTCGAACAGAACTCTTCTCTTCCGCCACCGATCTCAATAAAAACCCTCTCAAAACGATCTCTGCATCTCGCGCTTCAGCCTCATTAACTGAAGAACTGATTTGCAGGAGTTCTGAATTCGACCCTCCTCTGACCCCCCCCCTCGGTGGCCCCGTTGGGCATTGCGTACCCAATCACCACGGCCTCACCAAACAAAATCATGTCGTCCTCCTCCCACCGTGGACAGGGCCCCATGGATGCCTTTGTCCGGCCGGGTGCGGCTGCCATCACTGAGCACCCCCAGCTCCTCCCTACTCGCTCCTGCTCACCCTTGAAACGCTCTTGCGAAGATAGTGAACCCATCTCAGACAGCGACGAAGACGGCGCCAATACAGAGAGAATGGACTTTCAGCATGCCAAAAATATCACTGCCACTCAGGCACTTGGTGATGAGATCCCGGCATATGTCACGCCACAGCTACCCCCTCCCTTAAGCGCGGAACACGCGACTCTCCGCTCAGATTTCGAGACCATCACTCAAGCGGCTACGGAGTGTCTTTACAGCCGAATCACCAAGGACATCATGAGTTCGGTCATGAAATCAGCCGATGATGCTGCCATCGCCTTCAAGAAGACTGTTAACCAGCTACACAGCCAGATCAGCTCCCTGGGTTCCCATGTCACCCAGTTGCAACAACAGCTACTCGCATACCATAAGCCCGTCCAGCTCCCAATGAAAGCACCGACGGCAACCCCAGCCAAGAAGACTCTGAAACTCCAGCTGACAAAGAAGGCTTCCACTGAAGGTTTGGCCAGGACTGCTGCTGCTGGAGTTGCGGATACCACTCCTCCAGTGCCGACGACTTCTCCGCAAAACCCCTCCGCGAATACTCGCGGTTGGGAAACTGTACCTCAGAAGCGAAAGACAAAAGCTTAGATGCCGAAACTCATCGTGACAAACTATCCACAACCCGAACGTGAGGTGACATGTTTCTTTGAGAATGACAACACCAATGGTAGCACGCAGCCGGAAAAGACATACGCTGAGCGGCAGATCCTGGCGGATACGGCACTCCGTAAGATCAACTCGGCTTTTGTGGACAATAAAGACATCTTTCTGCCACCCTTTATTCGCGCCTGCGTTACCATACGTGCCGCGATCATTTTTACCCCAGGCAATGATCAGAACAACATAGTCTATGAAGACTACATCACAATCATTAAGCATACCCTCTCTTACTTTGGAAATTGCGAAAAAGTGGAAATCAGAAAACGATTCAGTCAGTTCCTGCTGCATGGAGTCCCGACGCACCTCTCAACGCCTGAAATCTCGAATAGCATTACTACCAACTATCCGCAACTCGTACAGGGGCAGATGCCACGCTGGCTGACACCAGCAGAACGCCGCAAGCATAAGGCAGCATCTACGATTGTCATGACGCAGACCAGTGATATCAAGAAAAATGCGATCTGACGTCAAAACCTTATCATGTGCAACCGCGAATGCCAGTTGGATGACTACATCCCATACGGACGGAGCACCCAATGCCACAACTGCCAGACCTATGGACATCCTGCTGCACTTTGCTGGAACAACACCTGCTGCGCCGTCTGCGCCGGGCCACACAACACCCGAGAGCATCCGTGCACCCTTCCCATTTGCAAGAAAGGCCCGACTTGCACCCACCCTCCAATCCGTTGCGTGAACTGCAACACGGCGCGCAAAGCTAATGACCCAAATTGTCCTGAGCAAATCAAGTTTCGAACTTACAGCAAAGTTGCAACAATGGGAGACGCCCCCATGGCGGGAGTGGCCGACTAAATGGCCCTCTGCGCCGTTGGGTCCGTACAGCTGCTGAACTGAGTGCGAGGCCAAGCAACGACAATTTCAGCATTGCAAGACTTCTCCCAAAAACCCAAAAACCTCATCTGCCTTTTTCAAGAACCATGGGTTGACAGACATGGGAACCCACTGTCATTACCAGGATTCGATATCTTTACCCCCTCACCAACAAAGCCTCGATGCGTGACGTACGTACGTCACGCACTGGGACTCATTGCAACCACAGTCTTTACCGCTCAAGATTCCTTCTTGGGAACCACGATCACTACCCCACACAACCAGCAAACCTTCACCCTCTTTAACTTCTACTCCCCAGGACGGGCAGAGCCGCTGGCTGCAATCCTACCAACCCTCAAACTACCTACCGATTGCATACTCATGGGGGATCTTAACGAACACCACCCGTGGTGGCAAGGACCGCTTCCGCAAGCTGCTCGTATCTCTACTGCAACTCACACAATTGCTGATTGGCTCGAAGATAACAACTTCTATCTACAGAACGAGGGGGCAATACCAACACACCACCTGTCAAGATCCTGACTTCTTCGCACTGTCTGGGGCTCGACAGGCAACGTAGTTCCTCGGCCTGCCTACACGGTAGGTCTTTCCTTTCGTTCGGCTCTCGGGCTGTGTTTGTTCAGGTCACTGGCACGGGCAAGTACTTCCCTCTCTGGTTCGGTGAAGTCTGAGGATGTCCCTCAGCGTAGCCCTGTCTATGCTGGTGAGAGTCTAACTCCCAGTCTTTCGTTGTCGTCGTCTACTGCCACTCGATGGTCTTTACTGTAGCACGGTCGTTCGGTTCGGGGTTTCGGTTGCAGCGCCGGTTTCACGGGAAGGTAGAAGTAGGAGTGGTGGAGAGAGATAATAGATTGCGTGGAGAAGAATCTCCAGACTAGCTACTGCGCCCTTTCCTTTATACTTTTCCCTCCCTCTGTGGAATCACAGCTTGCCCGCAAGACTGACACA
>Ga0307516_10001645_pt1 | contig 30733 bp, 27 predicted proteins | sample 19_EM_MG_FD_203310 | JGI IMG/M metagenome (GOLD analysis project Ga0307516, IMG submission 203310) | Populus trichocarpa ectomycorrhiza microbial communities from riparian zone in the Pacific Northwest, United States - 19_EM | ecosystem: Host-associated > Plants > Roots > Unclassified | place... | reverse complement strand
CGCGAGCACGCCACCGAGTGCGCGAGCCAGCGGGCGGTTCCACTATCGAACCGAACCCCTTAGATTATTCGCTGTGAATCCCTTAACGGTGGGCGATTTTAGAAGGACGGTCATGTGGGGTTTTATTCTTGTATAATAATTGAACGCCGGCGAAGACCGCGCGCGCCCCATCTCCTTCGTGACTATCGAGAAACCTGACTAGTTCGATATTACCGTCACTCCGACGTTGACCGGACGTCCCAGTGTCACAGGGCATGCGAATCGTAATGGTCCATATATTTTGCAAATGAGAAATCCTCGATATCAGATGCTTTTATGCTGTTCAGCTTCAGTTGCAATGAAGCGTCCTTTTGGAGCTACACCATTTCGGTCTCCATCATACGTAGGAAGAGGTCTCCTATTTCTTCGCCGAGCTCCATGCGAAATGACATTGTTGCACCCTTTGTGGTTCTCCTACGAGGTCCAAACCGCCGGTGCTGGAGCATTGCACTGACACATGTGCCAAAGCCTCCATGTTGGAAGAATTTGCCAGCTCGCCATTTGACTGTGTCTCCGTCACTGCTGAAGAATGTCTGAACAAACCCAGATAATGTTTGAAATCCAGCACGCTTCATGAAGTCGAGAACCGCAATGGTGTGGCCATCTTCTGTTAGGGTCTCCAGATTTCTATCACAGCTTGGGCACCAGTGAGTGTGATGTTCCCTTCCGTAGTCACTCCCTGACACTAAATCATGTGACAGCTGCGATGATGATGCCATCCAATCTCCTTCAGTGTCATTCATCATTAAAACACCAAAAAAAAAAAGTCCAAAGGAAGAAGTGGAAGGTTAAGGACGATATGTATAGGTTTTGGTGAATTGTGGGACAGAAAATGTTGTGGATACTTTAGCCCAGCGTTCGCGGTTGCATACTCTACCTTAGACATGTGACCGCGCCACTTCCAACAGACTAGTGCTTACCTAGGCCCGTACGTATAAACCCGGTTCTGTCAAGGCAAAATCGATGTGCGTTTCACGACCACGACAGCTGTGGAAACTGAGAAAATTGTGCTGAACTCGGCTTCAAATTCTCTATCTTCCATGAGATGTGCTTGGTGGTGGGGCCAAAAAATTTTTTGATGGTTTTGCAGATGTGACACCTGGGTATGCAGGTACAGAGGTGGAGGTAAAGATATTTGTGGAGTCAGGTTCGATTTCTTTATTCACAGCGGAATAATCTTAGGTTTGTTGTGTCGGGGTGTTTCGTGAGCGTGGTATCTGAGGATGGGGAATAGAAGGCAGTCGGTGAGCTTTTTCGTACAGTATATATGCAGTTTCTTCTTTGTCACGTGTTTTTCTTCCCTTTCTTCCCGTCGGCAAGCCAGGGGTCTCAGTCTCAAGACATGCGGCCTCAAAGAGCTCCGCACACGGGTGTGGTTGGTCCTGATCGGTTCCAGCGATAAGGGTGGAGGCTAACAGTCGGTGACCTCGTATTCCCCGCGGCGCTAGTCTCATCAGCAAAAAAATGAAAAGTTGAGGTATATTGCTTTTTTTCGAAGTGAGACACAAATTTTAAATTTCCTTTCTCGGTGTTTTAGTTGAAATAAAAGAGATTATTTTTTTCCAAATCCTTACGGGAGCAAAATATAACTTCTCTCTTACAGAAGCTTAATAAAGCTTAATAAAGCTTACAGAAGCACCGGGAGCACCGGGAGCATTTTTCAAGTTTTTGCAGATACTTTCGGACTATGCGGTCTTCGTATCGAGGTCCTAGTCAGGATCGGTCATAACTCTTTCGGAGTTCGCTGTCTTTCTTAGTTTGCTGCTGGTCCCGCTCTGGAGTTATTCTTTGGTCCGTTTGTTTCGGCTGTAAGGTCCTAACTCTGGGTCTTATCTCACGTCTAGACTCTCCCAGACCTGTCTTGCTTCCTGGGCGCCGCTTATGGTGTGCGACTTTGCAGGGAGCTAGTTCTGCCCTTATCTCGTTCTCGTATGTAGCGGCTACAAGAGTCGGCAGTGCGTCGGGTCTACCTGGCAGGCTGGCCTAAGATCCATCACCCGCTGAGGTTACCCTTTGCTCCACCTGCTCTTGCTGAACTGCTTTCCGAGGTCCCGAGATCCTATCAGTGCTCCCTAGTCACGTGACTTACCGTTTTGCTACCTTTCTTCTTGTACCTTTATTCCCTTTGTTACCCTTGGGTGTAACACTACTCCCCCTCTTTCTTAGCGTCGGCCCGAAGCTGATTTATCCTGACTCCTTCTCCTTCTTCGTGTGAATTGGTGGAATGCAGTCCTCCAGCCCCTGCATCCCTCCGGCCACCTGATCCCGAAGAAAACCCTCCTGCAGGAAAAACTTCGGAAGAAATTCGGTTGGCGGCCGGCCCTTGAATCTGGGTGGTCTTCCGACCCGTCCAGGATCCTATTGTCGGAGTGGTGTGAAGGAAACCATTTGACGACCATGTTCCCTTGAAGAGGTGATCAGAAGACGGGTTGACCTGGCACGCTGGTGTAGCAGGGGATCAGGCTGGCTGTACAGTAGTCTCGCTGCCAGAGCCGGTCAAAACCAGTGGCACTCAACCGGTCACCCACGCCTCGCCACAGTTAAGGGACGACCGTCGTCTTCAATGGGATTACAATACCTTCACTCTTCTGCTCGTTGATTGCTTTGTTTCGGATGAAGTCCTCCTCCCCTTCATCCTACTACCCCCCGATCGTGCTTCAACCCCTTCAGCTTCGTCATGCGCCCAGGGCGGATCAGAGTCTAGGTCTCGGTGAGCCGGTAGTCCCTCAGCGCATCTGGATTCCGTCTGTGAAACTCTCGGAGTTTCTCCAGGCCGCCTAGCGAATAGTTATCGTATGGTTCTTCTGTCCAGTCCTTCCGGTCCAGGTAGTCGAGCCATTTGACAAGGTACAGGACACGGCGCCCTTTCCTGGTGCTCCCAAGGACTTCGTCAACATCGTATTCCTTGCTCTGTTCGATATCGTGGGCCTCTCGGAGGATTTTCGAGGGGTCCGGTGGTACTCGGTGTTTGCTGGTTCGATAGGGTTTGAGTAGGGATACATGAAAGATGTTGTGTATCTTCCATTTCCGGAGCAGCATGAGTCGACCTGCCAGGGGCGAGACGATCATCTCCACCTGGAAGGGGCCATGATTCTTGTGGTCCAGCTTCTGCGAGGGTCGGCGCATTTTGATGTTGTGCCCGTTGAGCATCACCAAGTCCCTGATCTGGTATTTCGGGGGCTCGGTGCGATGGGGATCCGTGTAGTGGCGCATTCATTCGTGTGCCGCTTCCAGCCATTCGGCGGACGCCTTGTGTACCGCGTGCATCCAGTGGGCATAGAGCTTGCTGGTGGCGTTTGAGGGTCCCGAGGCGGCTGGGTGGGAGGACATGGGATGGAATCCGTAGTTAGTGTAGAACGGAGACATCCCATTGCCCATGGTGATCGAGTTGTTGTAGGGAAACTCTGCCATCGGGAGTAGGCCTACCCAGTTGTCTTGCTCATGGCTGACGAAGGCTCGGAGGTACACTTCAATGGTCTGGTTGAGGTGTTCTGTCTACCCGTCGGTTTGGGGGTGGAAGGCCGTTGACATCCTTGGGTGGATGCCGGATAGCCACAGGAATTCTTTCCATGTCTCGGAGGTGAATTGTGAGTCTCGGTCTGATGCAATGTCCGAGGGTAGCCTGTGGTGTTTCCAGACTTGCCAGGCGAAGATGACCGCCAGGTCGGCAGCCATCTTCTTTTCTTTCTCAAGGGGGAGAAAGTGCGCCATCTTTGTGAATCGGTCTATAACCACCCACAATTGGTCGCATCCTTCCGAGACTGCATCAGGAAAAAATTTGAGAATTCACCCAGTACTCCCGTAGCTCCTGTAGCTCCTGTAAGCTCCCGTAAGCTCCCGTAAGAGCAAAGTTATATTTTGCTCCTGCAAGAATTTGAAAAAAAATAATTGCTTTTATTTAATCTGAAACCTCGAGAAAAGTTATTTTTAAATTTCCGTCTCACATGCAAAAAAAGCAATGTACTTCAATTTTTCAGTTTTTTGCTTATGTGGCAGTTCCGTAATGAAGTCCATTGCAATGGACTGCCAGGGGGCGTACGGTAGTTCCAGGGGGGAGGAGAGTCCATACGGTTGGTACCAAGCCGCTTTGTTCTTCTGGCATTCGGGGCAGCTCCGGACAAAGTCGATAATTCTTTCATTCATCTTTGACCACCAGAAGTTGCGTCGGATTAGCTCGATTGTTTTGTCCTGGCCCATGTGGCCGGCAATTTTTGTGTCGTGTTCTGATCTGAGGATCAAGTTCTTGAGGTTGGCTTCCTCCGGGATCCAGAGGATACCCTTTCGGTAGAGTAGCCCCTCCTTGATCTCGCGGACCTCTTCTGTCCTGACCTTTCGGTTCCTCTGCCATCCCTCACGAGGGTGGGCAGCTTCCTCCATGACCTTCCAGTCATTCAGTGCCACATTCGCCAGCACTGCTTCCATTTCTTTTACTGCGCCTTGGTATTCATAGTCCTTTTTGCCTGCCTTTTTGACTGCTTCCGCGAATTCTTCCGACCATTGCCATGGTGGGAGTGATGCCAACCTTGCCGAAGAGCAGATAAACGTTCTTTCTCGTCTGTCTGGTTTTGCAAAGTCTGGTTCTGAAAAGTTGTCTTTTCGCAAAACTGTCGTAATCGGCTGGTTTTCACTCCCCCCCTTTTCAGGGCGGTACTCCGAACGCCTTAAAAGAGCGTCTGGTTTCCCGTTTCGGTTTCCTGGTCGGTAGTAAATGCGGAAGTCAATACCGGACAATTCCGGTGCCCACCGTGTCTGGCGTCGGTTGAGTATCTTCGTGGTTGTGAAGTACTCGAGGTTCTGGTGATCGCTGAACATCTGGACCTGATTCGTTGCTCCTTTGCAGTACTGGCACCAGTGTTTGAAGGCATCGACCATCGCCAGAAGTTCCTTGTCGTGGATTTCGTAGTTGATTTCCGCCGGCTGGAACTTTTGGGAGTGGAAGGCAACCGGGTGTAGTCTTACTTCCTCATCTTTTTGCAACAGGACGGCGCCGATGGCGAAGTCGGAGGCGTCTGTTTCAATGATCACAGGTTTGTTGGCGTCGAAATGGGCAAGTATTGCTGCCGTTGTGAACCGTTGCTTCAGCTCCCGAAAGGCTTCTTCCACCTGTAGGTTCCATTCCCACTCCTTCTTTCCCCCTTTCGTCAGCTCCGTTAGGGGTCTGGCAATTCAGGAGTAGTCCTTGATGAAGCGTCGGTAGAAATTTGCAAATCCCAAAAAGGACTGTACTTCTGTTAGCGATGCTGGAGTTTTCCAGTCCAGCACGGCCTCCACTTTTCCTTTTGCCATTTTGATTCCATCCTGCCCGATGACGTATCTCAGGAACTCCACTTCCTGGGTCTTCCAAATGCAATTGTCTGGTGTGACTGCCAGTCGGTTTTCCTGCAGCCTTCTTAATACTTCCTTAACCCGTCGATCGTGCTCCTCCTTGGTTTTTGCATAGATCAAGAAATCGTCCATGTAAACCAGGAGGCCCAAGTCGATCATGTCGGAGAAGATGTGGTTCATTATATCCTGGAATGTTGACGGAGCGTTGGTCAATCCGAATGGCATGACTTGGAACTCGTACAGCCCATAACGAGTTCGGAAGGCTGTTTTCCATTCGTCGCCTTCCCGAATGTGGATCAGGTTAAACCCATTCTTTAGATCCAGCTTGGTGAACCATCTGGCTCCTTGTACCCGGCCCTATAGTTCCTGCATCAGAGGGAGGGGGTATCGGTTGGGAATCGTTATCCGGTTGAGGGCTCGGTAGTCGACGCACAACCGGAGTCCCTTCTCGTTTGGCTTCGGTACGAACAAAATCGGGGATCCCGCCGGTGAGGTGGACCTTCGAATCTTGCCTGTCCTTAGCATTTCCTTGAGCCACTCCCTGAGGGTCCGGAGCTCGTTTTCCGGAAGGGCATAAATTGGTCCCCAGGGGGCGGTTTCTCCTTCCTTGAGGCCAATCTTACAGTCATACGGCCGGTGTGTTGGTAGCGCTTCTGCCGCCTCCCGGCTCATGATGTCGAGATCACCTCTGAACTCCTTAGATCTCTGGTCCCGAGGGTCTTCTTCGTTTATTGCTGAGACATATCCAATGACTTTGGCTTTAGGGTCGAGGGTAACCGTCTCATCCAGGGACAGAGAGAATTCCGCGGTTTCGAATTGCGTGCATTTTTCTAGGCAGTTGTGGCTGCTGAAGCGGAGTTCTTCAGACTCCCATGCATTCTGGGGGGGGTGCTTCGCGATCCACCAGAACGGGGGGAAGAGGTCGACTTCCGGCTCCCATGGTGCGACCTCGAACACCTCCCGGGAATAATGCTTTCGATGCTGGAGCAGGAGTGGCTTAGTGTATTCCATTCCTGCTCCTTTGACTTCTTCCCCCAAGCAGTTCAGTAGTGGGGCTGCCTCACTTCTACGGATTCGGGCAATGTCAAGCTGCTCGGTAATCCTTGTGCTAATCAAAGGTACTGAGGCACCCGTATCAAGTAGGACCCACACCGTGTGTTGAGTCGGGCCCCACGAAACGATCATGGTGGTGATCGGTCTTTTACCGCATTCTGGTTTGTTCGTAGACTTTTCAGGTGAGGCTTTGTTATGGTTTAGCCTTGTTCGTTGTCTATCCTGCGAGGTTCCAGTACTTGGTTTCTCCGGACCCTTTCGTTTTTGATTTGTCCCACAAATTATTAGGAAGGACCTGGGGTGCGGCGAGCCCCATCCTCCTAAAAATCCGATTCGTCTTGCCAGGCTGACTGCAGTGTCATGGCCGCGGCTTCCCGCATGTCCTCGTCCTCGATTTTGACATGGGCAGCTTTGGCTTGTTTGGGGGCCACAGCCTCCTCGGCCTCCTCCCCTCTTTTCCTTTTCCCTTGGATCGAGCTTACCTGCTTCAGGGCTTCCGGTAGCTCCGTGCCTTTGACCGTTGTTCGGGCGTAGCAGTCTTGGGTGGTGTGGCTGTCCCGGCCACACCTCCAGCAGTTGGCTTTGCTGTTCTTGTGGGAGTCGATCTCGTTTTGTGGGACCCCTTTGTAGGCGTTGCCACCACTTCCCGAGTTGCTCTCCGCCCACGATTTCCTTTGCTTTTCAGCCTTGCCCCCCGAGTCAGGCTTCCCAGCCTGCTTGGGGCCACCGCTCTCCTTGCCCTTTTGGGTATTGCCCGGATTTTTCCCATCTGGGCCGTCCTTTCGTCCTACGCCGCTCGCTGGCTGCGCCTCGCGGGCCGACTTCAGGGCCTTTCTTCGTTCCACATGAAGACCGGCATTGTAGGTGGCCATGAGGAAGTGTTTATCGTCTTTGAATTCCTCCATGTAATGGGCAAAGCACATGTCCAGGATGCTGTCGGGCATGGCCTGGTCGATTTTCTCCCTTAATCCTTCGCCGGTGGCTTGGGCGTATACATTTAAGACGCGGAATTCCGTGAAGTATGCCTTGATGTCGCCTTTCTACCGCAGCTGACTGAGCTTTAGCTGGGTGTTCGCGGCTTCCCTGGTGTCCCGAAATTCGGCCCAGATTGCCACAGTGTATCGTGCCCAGGTATCCCGGTCCGCCATTGTCCATCGACGGTGCTGGTGCCTGCCTTTTGCGGTATCCGACAGCAGTGTTCCTACCCATGCAATTTTCTGGGCGTCGAGGGTTTCCGGGTAGAACCCAATGTACTCAAGAACTGATTCCCACCAGACATTGAACGCCGAGGCGGGTTTTTCGTCGAAGGATTCTGGGTTCTTGAGCTTGAGCCGCGAAGTATTGGTTCTTACCTCCGGGGCCCTTTGGTCGGTCCGGGCCACCGCAATGCCTTCCCCCACAAGCCGAGCAATTTCCACTAGGGTGAGCATGGTGGCGATGTGTTCACTTTGGAGTGGGGTGGCTCCCGGCGGGGGCCTTCCAGCCACCGGGTCTCGCCGCCTCTCGGAGACCATATACATGTCGTCGTCATTGTTCCGTCTTTCATTCCCGGTGGGGTTCGCCGATTCCGGGGCGGGGGACCGGACAACCAATCTTGTTCGGGGTCATCCTGGGGGGTCTCCTCCGGACCCTCCTGCCGCCGCTTCCAGGGTTCCTTCTCTTGAAGCCGGGAGAGGGACGTCTCTTGGGAGGGCTACTGTAGGTAAGTGGGCGTGGTGGTCGCCCATTTAATGGCACTTACCTCCATGCGCAGCCGTTGCTGTTCTTTGGCCAGCCGCTCGCTTTCCTCCTGCTGGTTCCTGGCCCACTGTTCACAGTTGGTGTTCCAGGTTTGTTGTTCCTCCGCCCGTTTCCGGTCTGCAACCTGGAGAAACTGGACGGCATCATTCAACCGCGTGATTTGGGTGATCTGGTACCCCTGCTTCTCAGCCTGGTCCTTATCGCGGGAGGTGATGGCCGTCCAGACATCAGTGGTGAATTTCTGAGCAGCGCTGGCGGTGCGCATCAGCTCCATTTGCATCCACTCGTGGGATACAGTTGTGTTGGCCTCGGCCGTTTTGTAGACGTACTCGAGGGCTTGTATGAGCAAGTGATAGTTGCGCTCAATTGCGATGATTCGTCGGTCGGCCCGGTCGTAGGCGTCGCCGCACATTCCATGTAACTGTTCTAGGTCCCACTGAGCCTGCTGATGCTGCGTAACCAGCAGCCGGACCCTAGCAGTGGGGTTTGGGAGGTCGATCGTCGGTTGATCGGTTTCGGTATCGCTGTATACCTCCAGGGCCGTCCGTTGATACTCCAGCCGGAGCATATCGACATTTGATTCAGTCATTTTTTAGTATAGATCCAGGAAGTGCCCGGTGTAGATTGTTTCGTCGTTCTCGAATGTGTATTCACAGATTTCTCGGAATTTGTATCCGTCGAAGTCAGCGCTTAGGTTGTTCAGTGCGCAGTTGAGCCAGTACTGAGTGTACCAGCTATCGGGGGTGCAATTGATTGCTTCGGAGGGTATAGGTCCATCGATTTCTTCGTCCCACTTCTCGTAGCCCGATATCTCGCTGTCAATCGAGGAGAAGGTGTAGTCGAGTGAGTATTGGGATGTGGGCTCGAATATGTGGGAGAGCTCGAGCAGGTATAAGTGGTCGTGCTCAAATGAGGGCATTCGTAGGTGTGAATCGAAGGTGACTTATGAACCAAGATTATAGTGTGACACCTGGGTATGCAGGTACAGAGGTGGAGGTAAAGATATTTGTGGAGTCAGGTTCAATTTCTTTATTAGCAGCGGAATAATCTTAGGTTTGTTGTGTCGGGGTGTTTCGTGAGTGTGGTATCCCAGGATGGGGAATAGAAGGCAGTCGGTGAGCTTTTTCGTACAGTATATATGCGGTTTCTTCTTTATCACGTGTTTTTCTTCCCTTTCTTCCCGTCGGCATGCCAGGGGTCTCAGTCTCAAGACATACGGCCTCAAAGAGCTCCGCATACGGGTGTGGTTGGTCCTGACCAGTTCCAGCGATAAGGGTGGAGGCTAACAGTCGGCGACCTCGTATTCCCCACGGTGCTAGTCTTTCGGACTATGTGGGCATAGTATCGAGGTCCTTGTCAGGATCGGTCGTAACTCTTTTGGAGTTCGCCGTCTTTCTTAGTTTGCCGCTGGCCCCGCTCCGCAGTTATTCTTTCGTCCGTTTGTTTCGGCCGTATGGTCCTAACTCCGGGTCTTATCTCCCGTCTAGACTCTCCCAGACCTGTCTTGCTTCATGGGCTCCGTTTATGGCGTACGACTTTCCAGGGAGCTAGTTCCGCCCTTTTCTCGTTCTCGTATGCAGCGGCTACAAGAGTCGGCAGTGCGACGGGTCTACCCTGCAGGCTGGCCTAAGATCCATCACCCGCTGAGGTTACCCTTTGCTCCACCTGCTCTTGCCGAACTGCTTTCCAAGGTCCCGAGATCCTATCAGGGCTCCCTAGTCACGTCACTTACCGTTTTGCTCCCTTTCTTCTTGTACCTTTATTCCCTTTGTTACCCTCGGGTTTAACAGCAGATGAGTTTACTACGAGACCGTATATCCAGTGTCGCTTTGGCGGCGCTAAGGATGTGGTCTGGTCACGAGACAAGCATATACTCTCCGATGATTACATGTCCTCCAGGATGATTACAATGTTACAGCCAATGGTTATTTGCAATCTACACATTTTGCGTCCTTGAGAACATACAACGAGAATTACTGCAGCACATCGAGTGCAATTACTGGCAACAGCGCAATTAGTCTTGCCTACAAAGTGTGTCCGTATCAGTAATTGTGGCGTGCCGCATTCAATGTTGAATTATGCATTGATTGTACCCTAGGGGTGAAAGTGGGGGTAGTAGAGTTAGAGGTGCTTAGTAGGATTTCCTTAGACGATAAAGTTCTTTGGGGCTTTAACTGGAGGTTCTCCAATGTGCTCTATGCATCACACAAATTATGAAGGCGATCCGAGATGTGGTTGTTGAGGTGTCCCCCATTCTGTGTGGTCGGATGCGGGGTGCAAGGGAGTCCGGGTAAGCTGTATAGTACGTTAGTGCCTTGGCGAGAGGGAGCGGGCGCGACTCGTGGGAGCTGGTTTGATTCTTCCGCTATACATAGCCTCTCAATCCCCGATACCGTCAAGATAGGCATCAACCAGAACTACCTCCACGCTCTAGAGGCCGATCCACGTCCAGGTCTTTCGATATCTATAACATGAACGCCACGCAGGATACCTCCCTTATCCCTATTGCTGCCATTCAGCCGGTTGTCTAATCCTAATCGCCCTCGCCGAGTATGATTCGGCTAGATGGTGCTAACGCATGCCGTGCAGGAAACGCCGCTCTGTGGCGATCCTTCCTCTAACGAGAGATCGGAATATCAGGCACAAGCCGTAGTTCCGCCTCCATTGGTAGATAGGCTCCCATGTCCCCACACTTGCCTAAACGAGATGATTCCAATCCGTGAGCTGGAGGAAACGCCGGTCATCGGCGAACACCGTCAGAAGGAGAGCCCCGAGCGCAGGCCAGATAGTCTTACTGACACCCACACGGTACGTTGTTCCCAAATTTACTTAAACCAGCACAATCTAACTCACCTATTGCAGGACGAGATGGAACAGTCGTCCACGGTACCCCTCCTACCGGTAAATACTCTACGACCGCTTCAGGATAGGTCTCTTATATATCGGACTAGGAGCTTTTCGGTCGCCATTCGGTCCCTCAGTCTCTTCCTCCGGTATCAGCATCGCACGTGGAAACCCGCGAGTTCGCTCTTCATGTTATGTGTGTGGAGAAGTACGGATATCTCCACAGTCGCCGCGAGGAGATTATCCGAATCTACAACGAATGGGACTTCGACGGAGCATCCTTGCGAGCGGCCACTACGGGCCGTTTGGAGGCTATGGGTGAACTCGGCGCTATGATTTGCATTGCGGTTCTCAAGTTACAGCTGAAAGTGAAGGAAAAATGGGCGGTATGCATCCACGTCGGAACGAACTTTCTAACGGTACCCATGATAACCGGTTTCCAGGTTGACGACACCACTGCGGCTCGTGATTCTGAAGCATCTCGAGCCTCTTCAGCGTGGGCCTTCGCCCGCTGGACCTCACAGCCGACCGTAGAATTCCAACCAGCTGTCTTTGCCCCTGTAACTCACTCCCCACATGTTGTGTTGTCGGGGGATCAACGGGGATCATCAGGTGTGGAGTATGGTACCGCGCTTGCCTGCAACGTGCGTTTTCGCGGACTAAGGAAAACAACCACGGAGGGTAGGCGGCAGCAGTAGACGCGTAGAGGGGTATCATGCGGTACGTTCATTTTTCCGGTCGCTGACCTGCGGAGGTGTTTTCCGTTTCTCCTTCTCGAGCGAGCAGTTTTTAATTTCCTTTTTTAACTACTGTGCGCGGCGCACTGCTTGACCCGTACCGCTTCCGGCGCTTCACGTGACTTGAGCCTCGTTCCTGCCCCGCAGCCATCCTCCGTGAAAAAGCGTAGGTTGGCGTTCCCGAAAATGCAAGGAATGAAAAATCAAGCAGAATTTTTTTTATTAAGTGCAGCAAGCAATTTCATTTTAACAAACCAACCTACAGATGCCGATTGTGTATGGAAGCCGATTATGTAGGTGGACAGTGCCCAAATGATCACGTTTTGGATATCTCGTGAAATCTAACACTTGAACCCCTGAACCACCCAGGGGGGCGGGTCTGGCATGATGGCTCCGGGGCCATTCCACACCAGCGTTGCACTGACGCCACACTGAATCCGAGTCACTCACCCAGCGCGCATCGAAGGGGTACCGCTGTCGGAAGGGTGGGTGTCGGGAGATGGCGGGCCTGAGGTTGCGTCCGGGGGTGACTGACCCGTGGTGGTATCTGGAGATAATGGCAGACTGAGTCCCTGAGCACCGGTTCGGGGGACAGTCACCTGTGCTCTGGCCTGACGGCCCTTTTGTACATATAGAGAGAAATTGCTCCCATATAATACTGTAATACTGAATATTCACACCATCTTCATCGCTATCTATGATTATATTTCAGCAGGCGATGAACCCAGGTTGACGCTCACTCAACCCTCAGCATTAGCACCTGATCACCCCAATTCTGACTCTTTAAGCATCAACAAACATTACATCAACATCACGACTTACTCCACCACGTATACATTCATCAGGAAAAAAATTCTGCGTCCGGACGCTCCATACGCGTCTGAAATGTCTAGACGCACGGGACGCAACCTGGCAAGGAAGTCGCACTCCGGACGACGGGTGTCAGCGCATATGCCGCTCCAGACGAGAACCGCTAGGCGTACTAGACGGAGATGGGCAGCGCATTGGCCTTCCTGACGAATAATGCCAGTGCAAATGTCGTCCGGTCGACGCGCGCCACGGCATCTACTTTCCGGACGAGGAGTGTCAGGGCATTTGCCATCTGGACGCAGCGCGTGTCCTACAGAGGCAGAGTGTCAAGGTAAATGTCTCCCGGACGAGGAGTGTCAGGGCATTTGCAATCTGGACGCACCGCGTGTCTTACAGACGCAGAGTGTCAAGGCAAATGTCCTCCGGACGACGCATTCCACGGCATCCGCCTTCCGGACGAGGAGCGTCAGTGTATTTTTCCTCCTGGACGCAGAGTGTCAAGGCAAATGTCCTCTGGACGACACATGCCACGGCATCTGCCTTCCGGACGACGCGCGCCACGGCGTCTGCTTCTGGACGAGGAGTGTCAGGGCATTTTTCCTTCTGGACGCAGAGTGTCAAGGCAAATGTCCTCCGGACGACGCGTGCCACGGCATCTGCCTTCCGGACGAGGAGTGTCAGGGCATTCTGCTTCGGGACACAGTGTGTCTCTTACAGACGCAGAGTGTCAAGGCAAATGTCTTCCGGACGAGGAGTGTCAGGGCATTTGCCATCTGGACGCACCGCGTGTCTTACAGACACAGAGTGTCAAGGCAAATGTCCTCCGGACGACGCATTCCACGGCATCCGCCTTCCGGACGAGGAGCGTCAGTGTATTTTTCCTCCTGGACGCAGAGTGTCAAGGCAAATGTCCTCTGGACGACACATGCCACGGCATCTGCCTTCCGGACGATGCGCGCCACGGCGTCTGCTTCTGGACGAGGAGTGTCAGGGCATTTTTCCTTCCGGACGCAACACGTGTCTTACGGACGCAGTGTCACGGCAAATGTCTGGACGACACCTACGATGGCGCACGACACATAGGTAACAGAGCGGTCACGGTGGTAGCATCCAGGCGCGACTGTTAGGACACGGTACATTGCAGCGAAGACTATCAAACAATTGTGACTCAATCCAGTTCTATTGATTACATTTAATGTTCATCTATTTACCACACTTAGCTTACCCAGTGCAAGCACCCAGCTGTGTCACATCCAATGATGATGCCGGCCGGAAGGACAATCATGAATAAGACGCTGCGAGAAGATCGACGATTTCCCTGAGACTGTTATCGCAACTTTCAGAGGGACAGACGCAGGAGGAAGTTGTACGAACGACACGACGAGTACGATGTCGATGAGGATGGCGGCGAGGATGATGCCGGCCACAAGGACAATCGCGAATAAGACGCGGCAAGGTCGTTGTGCTTCCTGATGATACATTGTTAACGCAGCTCTCCAAGTGACAGACAGTGCGAAGTTGTACAATACGATGTGACGAGTACGATGTCGATGAGGATGCCGGCGGCGTGGATGGCATCGGTAGGACGCGATGAGTACGATGTCGATGAGGATGGAGGTGAGGATGATGCCAACAGCAAGGACAATCGCGAATAAGACGCGGCGAGAAGATCGAAGTGCTTCGTGAGATTGTTAGCGCAGCTCTCTAGTGACAGACAGTGGGAAGTTGTACAATACGACGCGACGAGTACGATTGTGAGACTGGGGTGCTGTCGCGTCACCGGAGTCACGGTAGAATCGATATAGTAGTCAGGTTTTCGATAATTCACAACGGAATAGTCTAAGGGGTACGGTTCCTATCATCTGTCCTCCCCTTGCACGGCGCGCCGAACATCTATAAGAGCGGAGTCATCATACGCTGTTACGGTCCTCAATCCTTCGACCTTCTCTTCAGGAATGGAGAGACGCGTAAGCGCATATCGATCCCACTATTGGTCCTCGGCGCGTCACACATCTAATTCCCGCTCTTTTCCTCAGCGTGCAAGCGCATACTGATTCCGTGTCCTTTGTCCTCGGCGTTGCGCGCAAGCTAATAGCTCCCATTTTCCTCGGCGCTATGAGCATGCCAATTCTTCCCATTTTCCTCGGCGCGCAGGCGCGTTCCGATTCCGTGTCCTTTGTCCTCAGCGCCGCGCAACCACGGGCACATGCCGATCCGTACTCTTTGTCCTCGGGAATTCACTCATATCCGCACCAGCCAAAACCTAGGTGGACGTGGGCCTACAAGGACCCAGAGCGTGCTCGTCCTGGCCGGTACCAACGGCAAGATACAGTGCTGCTGCAAACCTCGTCGTCCCCATAGCTTCTATGGGTCATACGGGTTCCGCTTTGCTACTGCAGAGTAGTCCCCGGCGAACCACTTTGACTGCCGAGGTCCTACTTCCACTCTTGGCTCCCATCTAGACTCTCGCGCTCTGTGTGTCATTCGGGAGACTGTCAACATCGAAGAGTGTGTCATTCGAGAGACCGTCGACATCGAGGGATGTCATTCGAGAGAATGTCGACATCGAAGAGTGTGGCAGTCAACAGACCGTTGACGTGCCATGTGTCACTCGAGAGACCGTCGACGTCAAGGAGTGTCAGTCTAGAGACCATCGACATACAGTGTGTCACTTGAGAGACCGTCGACGTGCGCGTCCACCAAATATCTCTTTCATTCTTGTTGAGCTGTTAGCCCGTCGTACTAGGTTATAACACTACTCCCCCCTGCTCTAGGCTTCGCCCTGAAGCCCTTCTAACCCGTGTCCTACCTTTCTTTCTTCCTTTCTTTCTTTCTTTCTTTCTTTCTCCTTTCTTCCTTTCTTTCTTTCTTTCTCCTTTCTTCGTTCCTTCCATCCTTCCTTCCTTCTGTCCTTGCATTACTCAATCCTTGGCAAGCCTGTAGTCCATTAGTGCCTCTGGGTTTCGGCGTTGGAATTACATCAGCTTTTCTAAACCTCCTTCCAAGAAGTTGTCGAAGGGTTTGTTGGTCCAATTCCTTCGGTCAGGGTAGTCTAGCCACTTAACCAAGTAGAGGATATGTTGTTCCTTCTTGGTGCTGTCCATGATATTGTCCTCTTCTCAGAGTAGCTTAGCCGGAAGTTGCATGTGAAATCACTCGCAATGCATGAAATTGGTGATGTCATCAGATGTGGCTCAGACGGGATCTGGGCACATTGTCCGGAGGTCTAGCCACTCAGACTGATAGCGTTGACATACCGGCCTCCAGTGGAATAGCCACGGAGACCAATATAATAGGGGTTAGGAGTCCATAGGGTTAGTGTCAGACAGCCTTCTTCTGTTGGCACTGCAGGTAGCTGCGAACAAAGTCCATTATTTGTTTGTTCATTCTTGGCCACCAAAAGTTCCGTCGGATTAATTCAATCATTTTGGCCTGTCCTAGCATCTGCAAAAAAATGAAAAGTTGAAGTATATTGCTTTTTTTACATCTGAGACACAAATTTTAAATTACTTTTCTCGGGGTTTCAGATTAAATAAAAGCAATTATTATTTTCCAAACTGTTATGGGAGCTACAGGAGCTATGGGAGTACTACGAGAATTCTCAAATTTTTTGCTGATGCATGTCCCCTGCAATTTTTGTGTCATGTTACAACTCTAGGATTTGTTGAATGAGGTACTTGTCATTCAATATCCAGAGCATGCCTTTCCAGTACACATATCAGTCCTTCATTTCTATCATCCCTTTTCCAGTTCCTGTCCGCGCCGCCTTTCTATCCTTCGCCATCCAGCCATTTGGCAAATGCCCTGCCCGTGCTGCTTCCTTGTTTTCCTTTTTTCCCCAATTTTTCTTGGCCTTTTGGCCATCCAGCACTGGTCCTGCCTGTACTACTTCACCGTTTTCCTGGTGTTCCCCATATTCCTCGGCCTCTTGGCTATCTGGTACAGGTTCTGCCTGTGCCGCTTCCCTGTTTTCCTTGGTTCCCAATTCCTTGAGTGCTTTGCAGTATTCTGGGTCCTTTTTTCCTGCACTGCATACTAGTACCAAGAATTTCATTGTCCTGATCCGAGCTGGAATGGAATGATTTCTTGCAGCCGAAATGATGAATCCTGTGCCCTCTCCTGTGTTAATTGCTGCTGCTACTGGGATTTGCTCTGCAAAATGGGTTTTGCGCAAGACTGTTATTATTGGCTGGCTTTCACCCCCCCCTTTCTCAGGGCAGTACTATGAACGTCTGGACAGTGCATCTGGTTTGCCGCTCTTCGTACCGCGATGATAGAAGATCTTATAGTCAATACCAGTCAGTTTCTAGTTCTAGCGAGCTTGCCATTGGTTGAGGATCTTGATGGTGGTGAAGTACTTTAGATTTTGGTGGTCGGAGAAAACCTGCACCTGATGTGTTGCTCCTTCAAGGAATCTCTGCCAATGCTTGAATGAGTCTACAATCGTGTGACACTTGGGTTGTTTGGTAACCGGAGTGCGGGTCAAATCTATGGTAATCAGGCTACTTTCGAGAATTCACAACAGAATAATCGTAGATCTTGTTAGTGGGGTTTTTTTTGTTGAGTATGCATTCAGTAATTTCCTCTCTTCTTTCAACGCGGGAGAATTCCCTTGGATATATATGTAGCGATGGGCATCACATGATTCCTCTAGGGAATCAAAGCAACCTGTACTTTTTTTCTTAGAGAAAGGTATGGCTCATCATGACTTTACTGTGCTATCTCTTTTTTTTTTCTCCACGTGTTTCCCATTGAGGTGTAACACTACTCCCCCCTTCCCTAGCATTGTCTCGAAGCTGAGAATCTAACACTTTCTGAGTAGCACATTTTTTCTTGGTTGGGTTTTTTGTCGCTGAATGCAGTCCTTCTCCCCTGCATCCCTCCCAGTCACCAGATAGTTTCCTCTTGGGAGGTTCCTGTATCTGTCAAAATGACTGGGCCCTAGGAATAGGCCCATGGATACTCTTACTGTCTCGATGAATTTGAGCGTGCCATATATTCATTCGACTGCTTCCTCCGTACTCGAGTTCTGAGGTCGTCAGGGTAACAGAGGATCGCGAGTGGCATAGTGTCCTTAGTGGCTAGAAACTGGTATCCAGATAGTGATCTAAGTCCGATTCATCCGATTGAGCCAATAGATGTGTCAAGGAGTGACCGCGCCTTTCGGGGACGGTGTCACCATCATGCCTGTCCTGCTGCCAGTTCCTTTTCGGTAGGAAGAAGGATGACCATACAGGAGTGCATCAAATCCATCCTGTTGTGTCGTAAATTCAGTTGGACGTCCAGTCAACGGCTTCTCATGGTTGCCGAAGAGGCAGGTCTTTTGGTCGATTTGATGCGTCGTACCGAAGACCTCCTGCTCTTCAGCCCACTACCGACAGTTCTTCAGGGAACTGATTCTTTAGCCCTCGGTGGGGCAGTAGTCCCTCAGCGCATCTGGATTCCGTTGATGGAACTCTCAAAGTTTCTCCAAGCCACCTACAGAAAAGTTGTCTAAAAGGGTTCTTCCATCCAGACTTTGTGTTCCGGATAGTCGAGCCATTTGATGAGGTAGAGAATTCGTTTGTTATTCCCTTGGCCACATTCGACCGTGAACACAACTTCTTTGACATCATATTCCTCGCTTTGCTCAATAGCGTCTACTTCTCGTAGTATTTTGGATGGGTCTGGCGGGGCCCACTGCTCGCTGGTTCGGTAGGGTTCTAGCTGCAAGACATGGAAGACGTTGTAGATCTTCCATTTCCGAGGTAATGTGAGTCGGACGGCCAGTGGGGAAATGATTTTCTTAATTTGGAAGGGACTATGATTCTTTTGGTCTAGCTTCCTCAATGGGCGGCGTGGTTTGATGTTGCAGCCGCTGCGTTTAACCAAGTCGCCAATTTGGTATGCCAGAGGTTCCTTTCTAGCCGGGTTGGTGTATCGGCAAATTCGCGACTGCCTCTCCTCCAATCCTTTTCAGAATTTCTCGTGCATGGTGTGCATCCAATGCACGTATACTCTGCTGGCTGGGCTCAAAGATTCTGTTGTTGCTGGGCGCATGGCCACTGGGTGGAAGCCATAGTTAGCATAAAACAGAGATATACCATTTCCCATCGTGGTGGAGTTGTTGTATGCAAACTCCGCCATCGGCAGCAGGGAGACCCAATTGCTATCTTCCCAGCTGACGAACGCTCACAGGTAGGCCTCGGTGGTCTATTTCAGGCGTTCTATTTGTCTGTCTGTCTGCAGGTGGAAGGCAGTTGACATCTGTGGCCATATTTCAGAGAGCTGAAGGAATTTTTTCCAGACTTCCAATGTGAACTGGGAGTCTCAGTCTGACACGATATCAGTAGGGAGTGTGTGTTATTTCCATACCTCTCGTGCAAACATGATTGCTAGATCAGGTGCTATTGTTTTCTCTTTTTCTAGCAGGATGAAGTGTGCCATTTTGGTGAATCGGTCGATGATTACCCAGAGTTGGTTGCAATTCATTGACAGCGGTAGTTCCACGATAAAGTCCATTGCTATCAACTGCCATGGGGCGTATGGCAGTTCCAGCATGGAGGATAGCCCATACCCATAGTCTGTTCTTTCTTTAGAGCAGGTCATCCACAACCGACAATGTTTCTTCCTTAGCCATTCGGCTCTTCAGTGCAGTTTTTTCCCTCACCACATCCTTTTCCACTTGATCCCATGCTTGTCTGTAAGCTGGGTCTTCCTTCTCTGAATTCCTTATTTCTTCCAGGAATTTCTTGTTTCACTTACGAGATGCAAGCAACGCGGGACTGGCTGATGAGCAGATGAACAAGTATCCTTGTCATTCTGCCAGTTGATTTTTCTGCAAAACCATTGTGATCGGCTGGTTTTCATCCTCCCCTTTGGGGTGCTACTCCGACTGCCTTGATAGCGTGTCTGGCTTCCCGTTTTTGCATCCTGGTAGATAATAGATGCGGAAATAGATACCAGTGAGTTTCTGCGCCCACCTTGCTTGCCGTCGGTGAGTATTTTGTCATTGTGAAATACTCCACATTCTGATGGTCCGAGAAAACCTGCACCGGGTGTTTTGCCCCCTTGCAGTATCATCACCAGTTTTTGAAGAAGTCCACAATAGCGAGGAGTTCTTTGTTGTGGATTTCGTAGGTGATTTCAGTGGGTTGGAACTTTTGCAACTGAAAGGCAACCGGGTGTGATTTCCCTTCGTTGTCCCTTTGCAAGAGTATTGCTGTCATGGCATGTGCCAGCTACTAGGCCTCGACCCCTGGCGCCGTCTGGAATACAGGAGGATGGAATGTGGATTGACGCCGGGCGTGAGGATGGATTGTGGAGTGACGCCGAACGGGCGACGGATATCCTTAAAAGGAGCCGTCGCCCACTTCTTTCTTTCTTTCCTTCTTCCCATTCCTTCCTCACGCAACAACTTGTTAGTCCCCTTTCTCGAATAGAAGCATCTTGTCACAACCCCTTTCTCTTGTCCTGTCTCGGCTGCCACCGCGCGCTGCTCTTGTCCTTGTCCTGTCTCGGCCGCCACCGTGTGCCGCTCTTGTCCTTGTCCTGTCCTGTCTTGGCCGCCGCCGCGCGCTGCTCTTGTCCTTGTCCTGTCTTGGCCGCTGCCGCGCGCTGCTCTTGTCCTTGTCCTGGCTTCAGCCGCCCGCTGCACACCATCCTTGTCCTGTCTGGTACCGCGAGCCCGCCTGACCCTGCGCCGTTACACTTTGTTGCGTCAGCCAAATTCTCCCAGTGGCGGAAGAACCCCGAACCGCTGAAGAACCCCCCGAATTCCCCAAGAACACCGAACCGCTCAAGAACCCCCCGAATTCTCCAGGAACCCCGAAATCATGCCCGGCAAATCACCCGAAGCTCTGGCCCAAGCCGCCCATATCGAGGTCTCACCCGCCTTGCTAGCAAAACTCCACACCATAGCGAATAGCAAAGCTTTCGCCGCCAATGCTACCCTGAAATCTGCTTTTGCCCACATCAAAGAATTGGTCATGGTAATTCTTAATGCTCCCGCTGCATGCCCGGCCTGGCGCATCGACGATCTGGAGGAGCAGCTGGCTTCGTCCAGACGAATTGCAGACAGGCTGGTATCTGGCAACCTTGCAACAAGCCACAGCCGGAGTGACAAGATCCCGGACCCCCCCATTTACGATGGCAACCGTGAAGCACTTGAGGGGTTTGTTGCTCAGTTGCGTCTCAAGTTGTTCAGCGACACCACTCGTTTCCCTACCCCCACCATTCGGATGGCCTACACCTTCAACAGGCTGCAAGGACGGGCTCAGGCACAGGTCCTCCCTTTCATAAAGGGTGACACGATCAATCTGAATGACACCGACGACATCATTCAAATACTCCACAATGCGTTTGGTGTCCCAGACCCTGCAGCCACTGCTAGGGCCAAACTGTCAACTCTCAAGCAGGGGAAGAAGGAGTTCAACGCCTACTGCCGACTTCCAGATGCTTGTTTCCAAGCTCAATTGGAACGAGGATGCCAAACTGGATGCGTTGCGAGAGGGAATGTTGCATAAGCTACGTCGCCTGTTGTAGGGAAGAACGAAAGGGTTGAGCTTCAACAAACTGGTAAAAATATGTCAGGAAACAGACACTGAGTCACATTCCATTCATCTCAGTGAAGGACGATCATACCAGCACCCCCGGAATCCCCAAGGCCACAACCACTCACGAGTAGCGACCGCCGCTCCACTCGCCATCAACCCGGTCCCAAGTGGCAGTGGGAACAGACACTCACCACACCCCGATGCTATGGATCTGAGTGCAGCGGCTACTTGTGGAAAGATCTCAGAAGAAGAACGGGTGTCCAGGCTACATGAAGGTTGCTGCCTGTACTGTAGGGGGGTTCGGCATATAGCTTGCCACTGCCCCAACAAGTCGAAGAACCCCTTCCGGGCCGCTTCTGCTCACATAGAAGGGAACACCAATGCACCCGCAAACGCGAGCCCGAATGCATTTGGGAACCCGAATACATTTGCGACCCCTCCCAACAGCAGTGGTGGAGGAGGAAATTGGGGAGGAAATTGGGGAGCGGGTGGAACTGGTGGCAAAGGCCAGTCGGGAAATGCCTAGACCAGCAGCTGCATGATGGCACTGTTGTTGGTTGTACTCAAAAGAAGTCATTGTCTGTGTTTCGTTTGTCTAGTTTGTCCGTCGGCGAGGGGTTAATGGAAGGAAAACATCTTGTTGTGCTATGCAAAATCTCCTTCGGTAACAGGACCGTTGCCACCCATGCCCTCATCGACTGCGGAGCTACTGGAATCGCTTTCATAGACAAAGACTTCGCACGCCATCACCAACTCCTGCTTACACCCCTCCTGCACCCCAGAAGCCTTGAGGTCATCGACGGCCACCCGATATCCTCCGGCGACATCACTCATGTTGCCAACACCCACCTCACAATACTCAAACACCAAGAGACCTTGCCTATGTTCGTCACCAAGCTCGGCCACTATGCAGTCGTGCTCAGCATTCCGTGGTTGGAGCTCCACAATGTCGCCATTCGTTTCAGCTCCTAGACCTTGAGTTTCGGATCAGAATACTGCACCTCGCACTGCAATCGGACACCAACCATGGTCCATGCCCACTCTCTCGCATCAAAAATAGCTCCTGAGAAGCCAGTGGTAAGTGCGGGAGCCGGCGAATTCGTGGTCCAGGCATTTACGTCTCCCAATTCATTTTTTCAGAACCAAGTCACAGACCATGGCAAGGATTACAATTTGGGAATGGGCGCCCAATCGTTGAACTGGTGCGCCAGGCCGAACGTTTTCCACGAAACCAGTGCTCTGCCGGAGACAAGCTTTTTCGACGCAAATGACGCCGCGTGGGAAACGAGTGTTTTCGACGAAAATGATGCTGCGCCGGAAACGAGTGTTTTCAACGAAAAGAGCAACGGGCCGGAAAAGAGTTTTTTCAACGAAAATGGCGCCACGCCAGAAACGAACACCGGATCGATGACAGAGCGTCCAATTCAGATTTCAGCTATTGGTGGACATCCGTTCCGGCGATTGGTGTACAAGCAAAAATTGACGATTTTTTCGACTTCCCTGTATGAGATCAACCAAGCGCTCGGAGTGAAGGAGAAACCAAAGAAGGAGCTGGATCTGAAGACTTACATACCCACTGAGTACCACAAATTTCTGCCACTATTTTCGGAAGCTTTGGCAAAGAACCTACCACCCCACCGGCCTTATGACCACAAGATTCCCTTGCGAGAGGGTTTCATGCCTCCCTTCGGCCCGCTATACTCGATGTCTATAACCGAGTTGGAGACGTTGAAGGAATGGTTGGAGGAGAATTTGAGCAAGGGATTCATTAGGGCATCATCCTCCCCTGTGGCCTAATGAATTCTTTTTGTCAAAAAGACCGATGGCAGCCTGAGGTTGTGCGTCGATTACCGTGGGCTGAATGCAGGAACTATCAAGAATCGGTACCCACTGCCGTTGCTGCAAGAAATGTTGATGCGGTTGTCGAAGGCCAAATACTTCACTCCTCTGGATATTCACGTGGCATACAACCTGGTAAGAATGGCAGAAGGCGAAGAATAGAAGACGGCTTTCCGAACGTGTTACGGGTTATTCGAGTCCTTGGTTACGACATTCGGGTTGACGAATACACCGTCCGATTTCCAAGCCCTCATAAACGATGTGCTGCGGGTCTACCTTGACGACTTTTGCACCGCGTTCCTCGATGACATCTTTATTTACAGCAATACCTTGAAGGAACACAAGGAACAGGTGTACAAGGCGTTGAAAGCATTGTCGGACGCCGGACTGCATCTGAAGCCAGAAAAATGCCATTTTCAAAACAGGAGGTGAAATATCTGGGTTTCATAATCATCACCAATGGAATCCGGATGGATCCGGAGAAGGTGTCTTGCATCCTGGGATGGGAGACCCCGAGGACTGTCACTGATGTCCAATGTTTCCTTGGATTTGCCAACTTTTACAGAAGATTCATAAAAGATTACACCAAAGTGGTGACGCCGTTGACCAGAATGACAAAAAAGGAGGGAGGCAAATATGTTCCATTCGTGTGGGGACCAGAGCAGCAGGCAGCCTTCGACCTCCTCAAAAAAGCGTTTATGTCGGTACCCATTCTCCGTCACTTTGACTACGACCGGGAAATAATAGTCGAAACGGACGCTTCGGATTATTTCTCAGCCGGCATTCTCTCGCAGCACGACGATGACGGTGTCCTGCACCCCATGGCCTTTTACTCCAAAAGGCACAGCACTGCGGAATACAATTCTGAAATCTACGACAAGGAACTCATGGCAATCGTGCGGGCTTTCGAGGAATGGAGGCCCCACTTGGAGGGCTTGCGCCACCCGATCCAGGTTTTGAGCGACCATAAAAACCTGGAATACTTTATGAGTACCAAGCTTTTGAACCGTCGGCAGGCCAGGTGGTCCGAATTCCTTTCCCATTTCGATTTCAGGATTGTTTATCAACCAGGAAAGGCTGGTGGCAAGCCGGATGCATTGACTCGGAGATCAGGAGATCTCCCTGAGGAGGGGGATAAAAGACTGCTAACCAACCGGCACGCCGTATTGAAACCTCAGAACCTGATCGATTTACCGAAAGCCGGAGCTGTCGACGCCGGATGGATTAACATTTCTGATGCCCGACACGAACGGATCGATGTTTCCAACGCCGGACAGATCGACACGCCGGAAACGGACGGATCGATGCTTCCGACACCAGACAGATCGACACTCCGAACTTTGAGCGAAATTCTTCGGAATTGTCGGATTGGCGGATCGATGTCGGACGAATCAGTGTGTCGGATGTCGCATGGAACCCTTGGAATCCATCAGATTCACGAATCGACGCCGGACGGTCAGATGCGCTGGACGTTGCCAATAGCTTGAGCTTGATGGCTAACGATGTGCCCGACGCCGGACAGCCGGATGCCGTACAGCCGGACAACGGACGGATAGCCACTTTACTCACTGAAGCCTACCAAGTGGACCAATTACCGGGACGGATACTGGGCCTTCTGCGTGATGGCACTAGGCAGTGCAAGGAAATACCACTGGCCGACTGCAAGGAAATGAATGGCAGGCTTTTCTATCGGGATTGCATCTTTGTACTGGACCACACACCACTTCGGCTGCAGCTGCTGCAGGATCACCACGATCCTCCTACCATGGGACACCCCGGACGTGCCAAAACACTGGAATTACTCGCAAGGAAGTACTACTGGCCGTCAATGAGGAAGGATGTCGACCGGTTCGTACGAAACTGCCATGTTTGCCGCCGAATGAAGTCCACACGACACGCACCGTATGGAGCCTTGAAACCATTGTGCGTACCAGATCGTCCGTGGCAATACATATCTGTCGACTTTGTGACTGGCCTACCCCGGTCCAAGGGCTACAATGCTATCTGTGTGGTGGTGGATCACCTGACGAAGCAGAGGCACCTAATTCCCTGCACGACAACGATTACAGCGGAAGAACTGGGCACTCTCTTCTGCAACAGGGTGTTCCGCTACCACGGGCTACCAGAAACGATTGTCTTGGACAGAGGGCTGCAATTCGCTTCCCGCTTTTGGAAACACCGATGTTCGTGTCTGAAGATTGATACACGACTCTCGACTGCTTTCCACCCACAAACAGACGGACAGACCGAGTGAGTGAACGCAGTTGTGGAACAACACCTCCGCGCATACGTCGTGTATCTCCAGGACGATTGGACCGATTTCCTCTTTCTGGCAGAGTTTGCAGGCAACAACCAAGTATCAGACACCACGATGTTGTCACCGTTCTTCGCCAATTTCGGTTTCCACCCCCGTTACGATTTCGAACTGGACATCCGAGTAGATGTGGCGGAAGAACACGAGGCACAAACCGCATCAGAACGACTGGAACTTATTCACGAAGGAGCCCGAACCGAGATGCGATACGCACAGCTACGACAGGCGGAGGGGGCGGATGCCCACAGGACTCATGTACCAGCCTTCCGACCCAGTGACCTCATGTGGGTGAACGGCCGTAACTGGAGAACTGTATGCCCAAGTCGGAAGTTGGAAAACAAGCACCATGGACCGTACTGCGTGGTCCGCACCATCAGAACACACGCCTACGAGTTGGACATACCGGCAACCATACAAAAACACCAAACCATCCCTGTATCCCTTCTACATGCTGCTGCTGACAACCCGCTCCCGGGACAGGTAGTTCCGCCACCACTACCGGTAATCGTTGAGGGCGAAGAAGAGTGGGAGGTGGAAGAGATTCTGGACAGTAGGAGGAGGAGGGGTCGGTTGCAGTACTTGGTTAAGTGGAGGGGGTTCACAGACCCAACATGGGAACCTGAGAAAAATCTGACCGAGGTAGAAGCGGTGGACATTTACCATGGACGCTACACAGAGCGGCCGGCACCCTTACGAGCTGCCCTCGTGGGAACTCGGTCCAAAGGGGGGGCTACTGTCACGGCGTGTGCCAGCTACTAGGCCTCGACCCCTGGCACCGTCTGGAATGCGGGAGGATGGAATGTGGAGTGACGCTGGGCGTGAGGATGGATTGTGGAGTGACTTCGAACGGGCGACGGATATCCTTAAAAGGAGCTGTTGCCCACTTCTTTCTTTCTTTCCTTCTTCCGTTTCCTTCCTCACGCAACAACTTGTTTGTCCCCTTTCTCGAATAGAAGTATCTTGTCACAACCCTTTTCTCTTGTCCCGTCTCGGCCGCCGCCGCGCACCACTCTTGTCCTTGTCCTGTCCTGTCCTCAGCCGCCACCCGTGCCGCTCTTGTCTTTGTCCTGTCTTGGCCGCCGCCACGCGCCGCTCTTGTCCTTGTCCTGTCTCGGCTGCCGCCGCGCATCGCTCCTGTCCTTGTCCTGTCTTCGGCCTCCCGCTGCGCGCGGTCCTTGTCCTGTCCGCTACCGGGAGCCCGCCTGACCCTTCACCATTAAAATTGCTCCTATTGCAAAGTCCAATGCATCCGTTTCAATAATGACCGATTTTTGTACGTCGAAATGGGTGAAGATTGGTGCCGTAGTAAACTGGTGTTGGAGTTCTTCAAACACTTTCTCCGCTTCCTTGTTCCAGGCCCAGTCGTTTTTCTCCCCTTTGGTTAATTCTGTGGGTGGTCTTGCTATCCTTGAGTTGTCTTGTATGAAGTGTCAGTAGAAGGTGGCAAATCCCAGGAATGATTGTACTTCCATTAGGGATGAGGGGGTTCTCCAGCTGAATACTGCTTCCACCTTGTCTCTTAACATCTCTATTCCTTCTTCGCCAATAACAGAACCAAGGAATTCAACCTTATACGTCTTCCAGAAACACTTTTCGGGTGTGACTGCCAACCCCTTGGTGTGCAGCCACCTGAGGACCTCATGGACTGTTTTGTCGTATATTAACACATCATCCATCTTGGCTATTATATCTAGGTCGAGCAGGTCTGAAAACATATGGTTGCTCATCTCTTGGAAGATATATGGGGCATTGGTTAGTCCAAAAGGAATAACCTGAAACTCGTACAGGCCGTATTGGATTCGAAATGCAGTTTTCCATTCGTCACCTTCTCAAACTCGAATGAGGTTGAATCCGTTTTTCAAGTCTAATTTCGTAAACCATCTTACTCCTTGCACCCTGTATGACACTAGGGTTGTCTCGTAACTGGAGTACTGGGAGAATCAACGGTAATCATGCTACTTTTGATAATTCACAACAGAATAATCTTAGATCTTGTGTGTGGGTTTCGATGGCAGTGTTTTTGGTCAGGATGTTCGTGCTGGAGTTTCGTCCACCTGGGCCAGAAACTTCTTCCTTTTTATACTTTGGGCGATGCAAGTGAGAGGCAGTGACTCGGACTTGGATACCTCCGAAGTACCTAGGTACCTTGGAGGGGCGTGGGAGGATTCATTGGTTCTGGCTGGGGTGTAGATAAGGGAGATGAGGTTTCATTTGCTTTTGCTGCGTGAGACCCATACAGCCGAGCAGGGTATCGTGGCCTAGAGCTGTGATGGGGCTACCTCTTCGATCGTGGTGGAGGGGGTCCTCCGAACTCAGAGGCCTGGTGACCTTAGCTCTAGCGGGTCCCGCTCGTTTTCACAAACTTAATCCCACCTCCCGGAGTTTAAACTCTTACGGCTGGTGTCTCGGCCGAAAGTTTAACTCCGTTCCCTTATCTGCTGCCTAGTGCCTTGGATCTTCCTCCAGCCGCGGCCTGAGCCTCTTCGTCCTTGTGACTCTGGGGTTGTCTCGTAACCAGAGTGTGGAGAGAATCAAAGGTAATCAGGCTACTTTCGATAATTCACAGCGGAATAATCTTTGATCTTGTCTTTGGGGTTTTTTCGTTGAGTGGACGTTCGGTACTGTCCTCTCTTCTTCACCGAGCGGGATCTTGCCTAGCTATATAGTCTTTTTTGCGGCGTCACGTGGTTCCTCTAGAGAACCCGTACTTCCCATCCTTTCTCAGGAGATGTGTCCGCCAGCCAAGGCCCCGGAACCCCACGGGCTCGGTCCTCACAACTTCATTGGTCCTGGTCAGTCTAACGATAAGCCGACTGATCCCCACACCGCGCAAACCCCTTAAGCCCTGCGGGTGAGGTTTTTACTGGCCTATCAGAGAAAGAGGAGATATTGGTTCTATGACCTCACCCCTCGTATCTCGTATTTAGTTGCGTTTGCAGTTCGTCCGGAGATTAGCCCCTTAGGTCCGTTACGGCCATAAGGTCTAATCCCGAGGCTATCTCCCGCCTAGACTCTCTGAAGCCGGCTGGGTTCGACTTCCTTTCCTTTGAGCGGTATTAGGTAAAGTCTCACGTGCCCTGACTACATAGCTATTTAATTCCCCTGGTGTTTCGGACCGAGGTGTAACAGTCCTAGCCATCAGGCGCCATTACGTTGTTATCTCCCCGTGATGATTTGTTCATTTGTAACACTACCTCCCCTCCCCCTTAGCCTCGTCTCGAAAGCTATCCTTTCTATCGTAGTAGCCCGAGTCTTTCTGAGCATGTATGATTTTTTTGTGACATTGGATGTGGTCACTAACTGTAGTCCTCCTCCCCTATAGCCCTCCCAGTCACCCGATAAGATTCCTTCCCTCAGGAATTCTTTAATCCGTCGATATGACTGGGCCCTCAGAGTTGGCCGCGACGTACTGTTACTTTCTCAATGAAGTTGATCACATCTCGTATTCGCTATGACCGCTTCCCGTACTGAAGTTCCGGAGTCAACAGTTCCGGCAGAGGAACAGCAGAGGTGTGGTGTTCTTCGGGTCTTATAACCGTTATCCAGGTAGTGACCTAACCCCGAGCAAGCCGAACGAGCCAATAGGTGTACCAAGTAGTGACCGTGCCGTTTGGAGACGGTGTCACTGTTATGCTGGCCCTGTTGCCAGTTCTGTTTCGGGGTAATGACAATATAAGCATACGGGACCGTGTCAAGTTCATCAGATTGTTTCATGAATTCCATCGGGTGGTCGGTCAGCGGCTTCTTGTGGGTGCCTCCGAGGCTGGTCTTTGCATCAGTGTGTATGTTGGGCTGAAGTCCTCCACCTCTTCAGCCTACTACCGCCAGGTCCTCGCTGGAACTGGTCTAGCCTTCAGTGAGCTAGTGGTCCCTCAGTGTGTCTGGGTTTCGTCGTTGAAACTCCCGGAGTTTCTCCAAACCGCCTACTGAGAAGTTGTCAAATGGTTCTTTCGTCCAATCCTTTCGTTCCGGATAGTCGAGCCATTTGACAAGGTAAAGCATTCATTTGTTATTTTCCCGGCCGTGTTATACTGAAGACATAACTTCTTTCACATCGTATTCCTCACTTTGCTTGATGTCGTCCACTTCCCGGAGTACCTTTGATGGGTCCGGTATTGCCCGGTGCTCGCTGGTTCGGTATGGTTTGAGCAGCGAGACATGGAAGACCTTGTGGATCTCCCATTTCTTAGGAAGCGTAAGGGGGACCGAGAGTGCGGAGATGATTCTTTCGATCTGGAATGGACCGTGATTTTTGTGATCCAGCTTCCTTGATGGTCGGTGCGTTTTGATGTTGCGTCCGTTGAGCATAACCTAGTCTCCTATTTGGTATGCTGCGGGTTCCTTTCGCGCTGGGCCAGTATACCGACATACTCGCTCCTGTGCTTCCTCCAGCCCTTTTCAGGACTCGTCATGCACGGTTTGCATCCAGTGCGTGTATACCTTGCTGGATGGGTTGAATGGCTACGTTGACACTGGGTCGATGGCCATGGGGTGATAGCCATAGTTAGCGGAGAACAGGTACATACCGTTTCTGACCGTGACCAAGTTGTTATATGCGAACTCAGCCATAGGTAACAGGCTCACCCAGTCGTCATGGTCCTTTGCTGCAAAGGCCCATAGGTACGCTTCCATGGTTTGGTTGAGGCGCTTGGTTTGTCCATCCGTCTGTGGGTGAATGGCGGTTGACATTCGTGGCCGTATTCCTGAGGATCGTAGAAATTCCTTCCAGACTTCTAATGTAAATCTGGAGTCTCGGTCTGACACGATATCCATAGGGAGACCGTGGTACTTCCATAGTTCCCACGTAATGATGACTGCTAGATCTGCTACCGTCTTCCCTTCCTTCCTCAGTGGGAGGAAATGTGCCATCTTGGTGTATCTATCGATAACTACCCAGAGCTGGTCGCATTCCTCTGATAGTGGTAACTCCATAATGAAATCCATTGCTATTGACTGCCATGGTGCGTATGGAAATCCTAGTGGCGAGGATAGTCCGTAGGGTTGCTGTCAAGTGGCCTTATTTTGCTGGCATTCTGGGCAGCTCCTGACGAAGTCGATGATTCGTTGGTTCATCTTGGGCCACCAGAAGTTTCGTCGGACGAGTTCGATGGTTTGGTTCTGACCCATGTGGCCTGCTACCTTGCTGTCATGTTCCGATTCGAGTATCAGCTGTACCCCTCCTTCCAGGACCCAGAGTAGGTTTCTGTCACGGCGTAGGTCCCGGCACTCGATTTGGGTTTGGTTGTTTGATTTCGTTGTTGATGCCGGCACCTCGCTGTGGATGGCTCGATCTTGGAAAGAGTGTCGTCACCTCGCTCCGGATGTCTCGATCTTGGAAAGAGTGTCGTCACCTCGCTCCGGATGTCTCGATCTAGGAAAGGGTGTCGGTTACGGGCCCCGGTTGCATAAGAGAAGGTTGTATGAGTTGCGTGGTTATGAGCACATATGTGAGTATGAGTACATATGTGAGTTGCGCGGGTATGAGTAGGAGGACGTAT
>Ga0307516_10001644_pt1 | contig 30740 bp, 41 predicted proteins | sample 19_EM_MG_FD_203310 | JGI IMG/M metagenome (GOLD analysis project Ga0307516, IMG submission 203310) | Populus trichocarpa ectomycorrhiza microbial communities from riparian zone in the Pacific Northwest, United States - 19_EM | ecosystem: Host-associated > Plants > Roots > Unclassified | place... | reverse complement strand
GGGAGAGGCTGTCCTAAGAGCAGGACATAGTGGAGATCTGCAGCAATAGCGGAGAAATGATCCAGAGAAAATACAGACTCCATAGTGACTGATGAGACAAACATCTGGATTGCGGGGGGAATATCTCCGTGGGAAATAAACGGATCCACGTCGGAACTTGACAGGCAGATAGACCACGCTCCAGGCTCTCTGACGGTATAGTCACGTGCCTGATAGCTTTGGAAACGGTGGAGCTATTCAAAATATCGGAATGCCGGCACTGGGCGCCTAAAAATGACATTTGAGCGCTAACGTCGTTTCTTCTCTTCTTTCCTTTGTTTCTCCATCAATTCTTCAGCTTCTTTGCTCGTTCTGGTATGGGAGTTGGACTGCAGTAGATTGCATTCCTTTCTCATACCATACTGGACGTTATTCCTTCAGTTTCTTCTGCTTCTTGGCGGTTCTTGTGCGAGTGATGACTGTCAGCGTTGGCAGTCGTCTCTTGCATCAGAATAGTCTTCTTGTGCGATAGATGGCTACGATGAGGCTCCATCGTGCTCATCCTTCGCATCAGGATCGTTTGATATTGATGTTATCTTCCATGTTCACTGTACCAAACCTGTTTGGTGCGTGACAGCGCCTTGAGGATCGCCACGTGCTGCACTCTCTGTTCGGTGTGGCAGATCCGAATCGATCATCAACATTCTGCCTAAATCGTCACCTTCCCCATCAGTTAGGAAAACGGCACATGCACTCATGCCCTGGCTAGTTGACAAGACACAAAGGCAGGAGGTTTCTCTGATCACGCTTCACGCTTTACGCTTACCACTTTGATACCTCCTCCGTAACATGCCTAGCACGCGAAGTCAAACGCTTTCAGAAAACATTCAGGTGAGTGAGCAACGCTCGTTATGTGTCTATTGTCTTATGCATGCTCACCAGAGGGCTCACCGGCAATCCAAAGAGGTATGTGCCTTTGTTCCAGAACTACGTTGATGCTGCTGACATTTTTTGCAGTCGGTTATTTTTCTCAGTTCAGAAATGAAGATTAGGTTTTTCTTGGGAATCGTCCAACACAATCGTGCGGTAGCCTTGGCAGTACGATCCTTCCATGTTGTTCTATGTGAACAACTCAAGCAGGTGACACTCTTGCTAGAATGTCTCAAGCACCTTTGCTATCTGGAGGACCTTGAACTTGAACTTCCCCATCTGACGCCTTCTCAATGGGGCCGCCTGCTGCGTGACCTCCAGTTTCGCCACCTCGACCTCTTCCGGACCAATGCCCCTCATATGGTCATTGCGGTGTTTCTTGAATATCACGTCAATGTAGCTTTTCTGAGTATTGAAGCCTGTGGACACACCAGTATGCCATGCACTCTGGATGGTAATCGATTGCCGGTCCTTTGTGACGTTTCTGGCCCGTTCGGATGCGTCTCTGCACTTGTCCAGAATAATCCAGTTTCCCGTGTCACTGCACACCAGTCTCCTGCCACTCAATCTATTCCAGCTTTCGTTCTCGTATCTTCTCTCTCGACAAGTACTGCATGTCTTACCGTTTTGGAACTCGAACTCAGCCCCATGGACTTCGATGTTCTGGAGTGCCTCGCCATGAACACTCCCACACTGACAGCCCTCAAGCTCATAGAGGTGCAAGCACCCACGCTGGTACTTTTCCATTGTATTCATTCAACATAACATTTGATAACATCAGACGACAGAGGCGCATCAGCCAAAGGAGGGCTTGGAAAAATGCCAGAGAATGGGGAAGAGCCCTGTCTGGACTTATTTATCTGAAGGATTTTGTGCTCTGCACCCCACTTCCCGCCACCCCTATTCCTGGAAACGACGATCAAGAACGTTTTCTTGTCAGTCGATGGGGATGCTGCAAGAGGCCTCATCCTGCCTTGCGGCGTATCATGCTATGGTATTTGTATGGGACGTTGCAGGACCATCTCGTGGTTTGGGAATGTCACAGGTACCAATTGGAGAAGACGAGCAGCTTCAATCATCCCCAATCTTCTTTGTTTGTTTGACGAGGCGAATCGTGGTGAGTGAGGTCTGATATCGTGAGAGTGCTGGGCTGATTATGCATGTTGTAGACTCTAGTGTTCAGTTTGTTCATCGTAATGTAGAACAACTGCCTTGCCACCACTTTTTTTGTTCAGTAGATTATATGCTGAGACACTCTAGCACATCTGTATATAATAGTCATCATAAGTCATACCAAATTTTATAACCGTTCCGTTACTGTTGCTGTTAATAAAGCGTCTTCTGTAGTCATCGCCAGGTTCATTTGTTCTTGTTGCTGTCCGCTCACATTATTGTTGGGATTTCCAGGCTCGGGTTACCCGTATCACACAGTTGTTGCACAGTCGGGAGGTTTTAATTAGTGGAAATACTACATGCGACCTGGATAGAAATATGCCCGCAACTTCAATGCACAAGCACTGAGTCCACCATGCATGCTGATGGTGGCCTCATCATGACAAGGCAATACCCAAATTGCATGCCTATAGTAATGTCAGCAAGAGAGGTGGGAAATGATTTCATGCATACAAGTCTGCTAGTGGTCCAATGGACCCATCTGTGGGGGACGTGCAGCCACGCCAGATGCACAACCGCCGATGCCGAAGCAGCGCACACTACGAAGACTGCAGGTGCCAACAAAATCAACCTCCTAGACCCGAAGTCGAATGCTTTTTCTCCGAAACTTGATCTTCAGCCTTCGTCAGATGTTCGTGCATTGGCCATTGAAAGATGTGACATACCGTGATAGAATCAATCTTCCAAGTTCACCCAATCCACGGCTGGGTCCCTGCACAGTAAAAGAATAAGTCAGAATCGAGAGAGGGGAGATCGTACCTCGACCATGTCTGTACTGCTGGCCTGCTCAGTGTCAATACTCATCGCCTCATCCTCATCCACCACCTGGAGCCTGTCCGTATCAACCTCCGGGCATCCATCCTGTGTTCACTCTCACCTTGTCTATCATGTCTGCTTCATTTGCTATCCTGTATGTATCACTGGCCATTGAGGGCTACGACACACGCGACACTTGTGAGCGCCCATCCACCAATACAAAAGAGAGGGTCATACAGAGAGTCGGGGACACAATCCCACCAGTTTCAACGCTCCAGAAAGTAAACGTGAGATTAATGATGTCTGAATAGGCGAGGGTGCTACATTGGGTCCCACCTGTGTAGCTGCACAACTATCCAAACAATTCAGAAAACTCACAGAGAAAGCCGGTCTGCATGGTATCGAATCCAATGCATCTAGGAGTCACAGGCCCTGCATCCATTTCGTTTGTATTCACGGCACCATCGATCATTGCGTATTCATCCTTCTCGAAGCTGCTGACACTGTCGTTGGTGTCAATATCCATGGCCACCGCTTCGTCGTCTCGGGGAAATCCAGCACGTCTCATAGACAATTGAGGAGCTCTGACATCAAGCTCTCCACGTTCCTCTTCGTGGCTGGAGCTCTCGGATTCACTGTCCACAACGTCATCCATGACCACCTGAATACGAAATCAGTTAAGTCACACACGGTGGAGCGTTGAGACGACAGACATCATAGTCAGTGAACACGACAGCAGGTACCAGTGGCGCATCCTTCGTACCAGCGAAGAATTTCTTGCCCCGATATTTCGGTCTCACACGCGACCAGGGGTGAGCGTCCCGCGGACCATCTAACTTTCCTTCGTGTTCGGAAGAAAGTCAGCCTGGATTACCGTGTAGTAAATGTGGTTACCTTTCAATTTGAGTACATCCCTTCTCAAATCAATGCGGGCCCGCCGACGTTCGTTGAGGACCAGTCGAACACGAGGCTGAGTTGCTGGAGATAGGTCAAATTCCATGTTCTGACGGATATCTATGCCGACTTTTTCGTGAGCCACGCCAGCAAGTAGTAGTACGAAGTAGCGAATCACCTCATCAGAAACAGAAGGGATATATACAATCGAGAAACAAAGAATGAAGTCACAAAGAGAACATCAGGAATACGTACTAACCCCGAAGCAGGCAGTGAAGGCGAGTTCTCGTGGACTTCAAACCAATCACAGGGTACGTCTGCAACTGCATGTCCGTGGCTGTGGCCGGTCAACATCAAATGGATCCAGGTAAACCCATTGGATTTAAACGTGCCCTCCAGATCGGTAATGGCTTCCCATCAGAGCACAGGGTGGTGAGTTTTCGATGCCCAGCTGTGACGCCAACGCGGCCGATCAGAGCGACGAAGGCCAAAACCAGCACTCGCATTGCACAATGGTGACGCATGTCAACCCAGTAGAGATGCGAGTCGGACTCGTTAGGGAGCGCATCAACATCAAAACGAGAGGGTGATGTCTGAAACAGTGGGGAGTCGATCCTCGAGGCCCTAAACTGGGTGAATGTCATGATTGTCATCAGTATACGGGTCACAAAGGCATGGAGACCAACGGAACGAGCCTGGGGCGCGACGAGCAGATCTACTGTCTGATGGAAATGAAATGAACTAAGTACGCTTACTAATGACAACGCACGGCCGCGACAACCAGCATCACTGGGCCGCCATCTATATCATGCGCATTGCCAGCACTCGCACGACCAGCACCAGCACCATGAGCACCACCACAACCGCGATGACAAGCTTGATCGAAGGCGTGTATTCAAGATATTCAATTCACTGCCTATATTGACTCTGCTAATGTTTACTAGTAGATGTTCTCTCTAGATCTACAAGACGTTCCGATCGCCCGTGATCATTGAGTGGTATGGGTGTTTGCAGCCTCTGGTAAGTGGTTTGACACTTGCGACTTGCACTGACACTTTCAGGCGCTTCGTCCAGTTGTGCATGTGGGGTGACCAAAGCTATGATGCACCTACGCCCGTACCTGCACGACGACGACAGCCAGCACCAGTGTACCATGACCAATACCGTTTAAAAGCACAATGACAGCCACCAGCCTCACCACCAGCACGGCAATGGCGATGGCCCCACCACTCGCACAACGATGACACAATGGCAACCAGCGCTCACCACCAGCTCAGCACGACAACAACGGCCCTCCCACTGCCCCCATCACTAATGTGCAGTGGCGCCCACGCAGTAGCCACCACCAAGCAATGGTACCTACGCCGATGGACACCAGCCCTGGCATTACCCCCACATGAACGTGCACCTATCTTTCCTTGCCTGCTCGATACCATCCTGACAAGCGTGCTTGCTTTTTTCTTCTCTTTCGAGCATCTGTCGGTGAGTAGCCACTGCGGTTTTGTGGTTCATAGAGAATGTATTCACCGACACCTCGCTGGCTGCCTATCCACAGTGTGTGACGCTCTCAGTGTCTGGTATTTCAATAGATGTATGTTTACTTCCCAGGAAATGCATCACACTTAACTATTACTTCATGACTTATTGACGTGCTCTTCTGCAGGATTTGCCAATTCCACTGCACGCATGGGTGACGCATTGATCACCACCAACAGCGATGTCAATGGCCTCACAGTATGTTGACGGCAATGGCCACCAGCCCCCCAGCCCGGCCACCATCACTGCCAAGGTAGGGGTGGGGGTATCGCATGGGTAGGGTACAGGTCAAGCCCTGACCCGCGGGTTTACCTCTGGAATTCCTTGCTGACCCGTAAATCACCTTGTTCAACAAGGTTACTGCAACTGGAAATTGTTCACCTTTTTTCGTTGTCCGCGAATATCATGTTTTGGAGAGGCGTCCGCACATGTCCATTTTGGGGGTTCAACTCGACACTATCACGGTTTCAAGAGGCGTTTGTTTGAATCTGACCTTCCTATTATCACCTTGCCCTGCAAGGTCACTGCAACTGGAAATTGTTCGCCTTTTTTCGTTGTCCGCGATTATGAAAATTTCAAGAGGCGATCGGACACAGGTCCAGTACTAGGGACCATTGCATTACAACACTATTTGTCAGTAGTACTGTCTGTATTTCCCCCTACTCTCCCCCCCCCCTATTTCCTCCCGAATGCAAGTGTGACGTGTGTCTATGATTGTCCGTCTGCAGATGCAATGGACGCTCTCAACCAAAATGTGGTTTTTTCGTCCAACTTCTCAAGGTGGTGGTCCTCACTGCGAAGATATTCGCTAGGATGTTGCATGAACAACTTGTCGTCGAAGTCTCTGAGCAGTCGAATGGTTTTGCTGCGACTTCGTGACAGAGAAATGTAGGCGTTGAAAGGAGTGAGATGCCCAGTTGGTGGCGAACCGATGTCTCGTGCGTACGCGGGTGTGATGGGTAGTTGCTGTCTTGTGACGGTACTTTTGGCGCCATTGGCAGCTGTAATGGTAAAAGTTCTGCTGAGTGGGACCACAGGTAAGATGACTGGCTGCAATCCGTTAACAGCGGTTGCTTTGGTATGCTTCATCTGCACGAGTACATAAGCAGGCGGATACTGCAATTCCAAACAGACCTCAGTGGAAATGACGTTGTCTTCCCTGGGTCGAGGATTATATCGACACTGTCGACTTTGAAACGCTCTATGCTGGTATGATGGGAAAGTTGCCTGGGCAAGGTGCCTGCCGTCTATAACGGCGCTATTTTTCTAGTCATAAATAAACTTGTCATATTTGGGTACATCAATTTCTGGTCGCAGACCGGGTAAAAACCAGATGTCGGTAGCTGTGAAACTACTTCTAGTGATAATAGGCGTCCTCTAAACGATGGGCTGCCGGGTCGACTGCTGGTAGCTCAAGGAACGTATGAATCCCCGACCTAAGGGAGTTGACCAGAGTCACTGCCACATCATGCAAAATGCTTCTCATCACAACGAAGGTTTGTTGGCCTTTGGTAAATAGCCAATGGCAGAAGGACATAAACAACTGGGCGGTGCTTTGAGCCTACAGTCATTTCAGTCAGTAGGCAGTGCAATAACCAACTTCCGAATGTACAAGAATGCCAAGGATGAGACGAATCGAGTCCCAAGGGCCATTAAGCCACACTAAATTTATCAATGCGAAAGTAAAAGCGGCCCAAATAATGGTGAACGCCACGGCCAACGCCACACGTCCATAGTCACCCCAGTCCATTGAAAACCGTAGAACCTTGGGAAACGATGAGCTGGTAGACATAATCAATGGTTGTAAAAGTATAAGCTAACCATTAGGCGATCCCAAAATGCTCCCAAGTCGTCTGAAGGAGGGCCTTAGGTCCATGTGAGCCAGCACTCAAAAATCGGCGAACAATGTCACCATACAAATATTTGCTTTCCATATTTTGATATACGTCTCTTGGCCTTTCAGGGATGAACCGGTAGCAATATAGCTCCATGGACCTCCCTGGTGCGTCTGCTCAGACATCAGCCCTAGAGTAAGTAGAAGTTGCGCCAACTACTCACTGCAACTGCTTGCATAATGTCATCTAAACAAATCATCTTAGAGATCAAAAATCAAGACCGCAGCACTTACTTCTGTGGGGAAGAACTTGGTACAAATTGTTCGAGGATGTATTCCAGATACAAACATTCCCCGTGCTTGTTCCGGAGACAATCGCTTTCCCTTCGTGCAAGAATGAGATTGAAAGAGCGTATTGAACTTCAGGCTCAATATCATATGCCCATTTTCTGATTACTGTTTTATGACCGAGTTTGTATAGATATGGGCCATCTTGCAGTGTGTTGACAACTAAGACGTTTAGGCCAGTATTGATAGAGGAACTTCTGCTGTTACAGTCATATTAGTAATGTAACACGAGTTAGTGGAAGCGTACATCTGGGGGATACTGGGCGGTCTGATATGCCATGCGACTGTCCGTTCTGCGACATTCCACGCCCTGAAGTTGAATCTAGTTCACCTTTGTGAGTACATTGCCATGGGTCAGATAACTCACACAACGCCGTGGTTTAAATATGACACAATGAGTGACTTGCCATGCTCGATGAAGTGAACGGAGCAAGGCCGAATGCGCCGGTTCTCATCGCTCGTCGCAACTTTAGGGGGAGGTGGAAGCCTGGTTGTTGCTGTATGATCCTCTGAAGAGTCGGGGAATGAATTTCCGCATGAATTAAAGTCGTCAACATGCATCTCACCATAAGAACTATCTTGAGATATGTGGACCTGGTTACCGACACCTATAGCCAACAGTTTAACCTGCGGTCCAATATCTATGCAAGCGATGGGCGCCTTGACACCAAGGCGAATATGCTGTCCATTGTATCCTTCCTGTGGCACAACATAAGTCGTATGTCAACTTCAGATAGTACAATGGATCTCACAGGGGTAAAATCGCGCATAGATAACACAGAACCATCCTCACACCCACAAAGTAAATTGTCCTGACGGGTAGGGTGCCAGAGGAGTGTATTTACGGCACTTTCGAACACAATGCAAAATAAAAATGCGCCGCTGGAAACCTTCCAGATGCAGACAGAACAATCCGAGGAAGCAGAAGCAAGATACTTCCCATTCTGCAAGAAAGCAAGTGAATTCACGGAGTCGCAGTGTTCCCCGATCAAAGTCTTGTGTTCCACGTACACAGCCATAGTGATCCTAGAGGAAAAGTGGAAGTAACGAAGGTAGTTTCTGACAAAGACATTGGGAGAACATTTGGTTTATGTAATTCTGCCTTGCATTGTCGGTACTAAACACAACATCAACGCACAATCTTGCACCACAACTATTTTGGCAGCTTGAATTCACCAGTGTCACATCTCATTTACGCAAAAGCTGGAATAAAATAGATACTGTAGTTTGACTGGCCACGCTACCAGATAGACTGTAGCTCTTGGATATCCAAACCACAGTTTAGTTTTATGTAGGCGTCGTACAGACTCAAACAAAAAGCCAGAGGATGTAACTCCCAGGTCACCTGGCGTGAGTAGGCTAGGATTCCTAACAGTCCTACAGTACATGCAAGATAGGTTGATGAGACGAGAGGAGTTGAGCGACGTACGCAATGTAGCTCCTAAAAATTAATTACATAATTTGACACGTGTAACAAAGTTTACCAACTGAGTTGAGCAAGCTTCATATGATTGTTGTTTGGCGACGGCATGTTTTCTTTTCGTGTCCCTCAATTGTTGGTTAATTTCTCGATTGTCGTTTGCGATACCGGGCTCTGTCGAAGTGCGTTGAAGGGCAGACAAACACTCATTTTTGCCACCAAGATCCTTCGTGCCACAGGGCTGCACAAGCAAGGCTGCGTGCGTACCTCGGGTTCCGACCACCAGCCATTGACTGTATTCCTTCCTGTGCACCTTGCTGTCAAACTGCTTTGTTGATATGGCAGGCAACGATGACCCCTTGGCATTCAAGTCTTGGTTGTTTCCGCTTCCCGGTACACGAGACAAAGACCAATTATTACACTCAATCCGATCTTTGGATGGACAAAGGAGACGTTGGGAAGGGCACCCCAAATGAACGTAGCCACTGTTTTCATTTAAAATCCGGAGCGCAATACCCACCCAGACTGCTCCAGGCTCCTAGCAACCCATGTTTCGCGTCAAACGCATCGTTCCTGCTCATGTTGGTGAGGGTGACTATGTCGACACGGCTCTGGATGAGCGGGTTACCATGTTGGAGAGCAGCGATGACCTAGTCGTAGTTAACCTCGAAGCTGCATCCTCTCCCCAGGTCGACCATGAGGATACTGCCAATCCTTCGCAAGCTGCGGTTATGACTATGAATGAAAGGCTTTGCAATTCCCTCCAGGAGGTGAGTATGTCCCGGCCTGCTACTTGCACGCTCTAAATCCAAATATAGATCTCCTCTCTTTTCAGAGATAACTTGATTTGTGGATGTTGTAACCTCATTTTTTATCGCCCATTCACGTGAGTTGTTCCATAGAATGATGCTTCCCTGTGTTTGATAAAATGGGGGGGTCAAGATTGCGGGATTGCGGACATACCTTTTGTTTTTCCTGCATCCGAGGGCTCTTCAGTCGAACCGTGTACGACCACATGGTACGATTTGGTTTATCCCCCGAATCTCAGGAAGTCATCACTCCGCACACCGTTCCCCGTCACCTCTGTCGAATGGTTGAGCTCGGAATTGATGTTCCTGAATACAAATGTCCCATGTGCAGACGACTTATCGAAGCAAGACCGGTCATGGCGTTCATGCTTAGAGATCTAGTGGAAGGAATGGGAAATGTCACCCGACTGTTGTGCCTTCCGGTCGAGGAGCGGCATGACCCCGATTATGGTTTCAGCCGTGAGGTATTGGAGGATATTTCATTGGCGGCATATTTTTATCCTCTTGATCTCAATGCATTTTGACCTGTAGGTCTGACCGGCACTGCCCTACTTTTCTTGCAAGCACCATTCGAACTGAATCAAACCTTGCAATTGAATGTACTTCAGTCATATGCCCTCCTGCCACTACATGGTCATGTAACCGCGTCCTACTAGCATACATAGATTTCCTCTCATTATCTCCCTCGTAGTCATATGGTATTTTATGTGAGAATTCCTGTTGACCTGAGCGACTATGATGCTCGCCTTTGCAGTCACGAGCACCGCCACCAGCAAACTTGTCGAGATAAATATACTTTATGGTCGGACCCCTCGCTGTTTCTTCGCCATTGCAAAGCCATTTCCAAGTCGGAATGTCACTATGTAGGTCATCATAGTCACTGCATCAATAGTTTTTTTTTGTTTTGTTTTGCATGATGCTGAGCTTGTTTCCCATCTCGAGGCTCAACACCTTCCTGGAGCTGAAGATGGAAAATGAGCGCTTGCAGCAGCGACTCGCGGAGCTGCGTGTGCGCACTGCTTCACCCACTGTCCCCCCATGTAAGAGAGAGCGCTGCTGGTACACTTGTGACTCGCTGAAAAGCGGTCTCCGAACTACGACTATTACAGCGGAACTTTGTTGCAGGCAATTGCGCGGATGTCAAAAAAAGCGTAGTGACCTTGTAAAAAAGGTGATGCTATGCTCATGCCTTTCGGCACACAATTTTTATCTCTTCGTGCAGCTGAGAGAAGATTTGTCAATCGGTCACCATATCCTAGCCATGTCATTCATTTATGTCTTGCTTCCTCTCAATCGCTCCTGTCAGCGTCCCATACCTGCACCCACCTTTCATTCATGTCTGGAGGCCATCCACTGACCTCAATCCAAAAGTGACGCCCTGGTTTACAAGTTCCAACTCTCTTTCTCCCACTCACAGCGACTACCTCTTCTACCACTTTCATCGCCAGTGTGATCACCTAACACGACGACAACGATGACTGCTCTCTTCTGCTACTCTCCTCTGCTACTGACGGCAACGAACAACCCCTAGCATCACCACCCCAATTTTGACCTCTGCCTCTACTTTTCCACTACGATCATGTCTCGTGCCGAAGCACTGTAATGCGGTTTTAAAAAAAATCACCACCCTCTGCCAATGACGCAGCGACGTTGATGATGACAACTGCTGTCACCACTACTATGATCTCGACCACCTACCGCGATATACCTTCGCTGTCACCACTGCGAATGACAGCGCTACACAGCCTTCCACATCACCAGAAATGTCCTTTATACTGTGATACTGTCAAGCACTATATACATTAGTACATCCAGGTGGGCTCCATTTTTTAAATGTACGTTATTAGGAAATAACCAACATTCTGAAGCAGGGCGTTGCAGGCATGTCCATGTTTGTTGTCTCTCCATGTAGCTGAGACATGTGCTGCTCGGAGAAGATCTGTCAATCAATTACTATCCATGACGTCTCGAAGATTCCTGTCAGTGCCCCATGCCGACACGAGTACTCGCCCTTCATTTATGTCTCCACTCATCTCAATCTGACAGCAACTATCGTACTGTTTCTCATTTCTGAAACACTCAAGTCAGCGTGTTTTGAGCTGGAACTATGACAACAACTATGGCCATCATATACGCTCTCTGGTGTCTAGCTGTATGGCTTCGGTCGACTGTGCATCTTCCCGGTTACTTCCAAATAACCCTCTGCGCTTGCAGACACTAGGCACACGTTTTCGTCTTGCGTCTTGCGTTAGGTACGTCGTTGTGCCATCGTACCGTGTCTCACTCAAAGTTGGTCAAACCCATGTCGTTCGCTCGAGCCCCTGCAGACTCTGTTGTCCACCCGACGCTCACCTTGAACTGCCACCATTCATCATACGTGTGGTCGGTCCTCGCCCAGTTATGCTACAGCCATTTCCGGCGTTGACTGTGGTAGCCATCCAATACTCAGTAATCGATTTGGTCGTTTCGACACGTAAGCAGTCGTTTGTCGTTTGCCACCCAGCACATGGTCATCATTAGTTTACCCGATGACTTGTTTGCTTTGTCTCGTGTGGCTTACAGCTGGGCCCAAAACGATAGACCGCTTCGTGCTGTCATTCGCCTTCGTTTTTGGTTTACCTTTGTGGAGCAGTCGCAGTCACACGTGACCTGCCATATCAAGACATAGCGTATTATCTAATGTCAACTTGGGGTTTGGTTGGAGAGCAAATTGAAAGCTTTCGAGTAGTATTGACTACCAAATGATACTAATGAGTTATGTACAAAAAATGGCCAAGTACAAAGAGAGGACACATGAGTATATACAATTGAAATGGAGCAAATGAGGAGGCAAGATAGAGCTCAAAAAAGAGTGGGAATGGGTGGGACTTGAACTGACACCTTAGGTAAAAAGGAAGGGGACATTACATAACATTAGACTACAGAACCATCATCAACAATGTAAATATGACTGAATGTAGGCAGTTCATTAGCATCATTTGGTAGTCAATACTACTCGAAAGCTTTCAATTTGCTCTCCAACCAAACCCTTGACATTAGATAATACGCTGTCTCGATATGGCAGGTCACGTGTGACTGCGACTGCTCCACAAAGGTAAACCAAAAACAAAGGCGAATGACAGCGCGAAGCGGTCTATCGTTGTAATTTCCGTTCAAGGTGCGAACATGTACACAAAGCAAAGAGTTACGGTGGCTGTTGTGACATCCCAGAGGGCTGGCAGCCAAGAAAGTGACAGCCTAACCTTGTGTGCCAGAGGCATTTTAGGTCCTGTCACGAAGGTACTACAAAGGGAATGTTGGAAATAGACTGATCTGGACAGTGTCCATCGTCCAACGGGACTCGCTGTTACCGATTGCGACTCTTCTCCCTCTTCCCCCAGCTGGTCTGTAGCCCGATACCCAGTGGCGGTGATGTACCACTGGTCTATGACCGTCGAAATTACTTACGAATAATCCTTAGCGTCCCAGGAAACGATAACTCTCGTATTTGGTGTCTGTGTATGCACCACCGATCAAACAGTGCTAGTGAGCACCCATCGTCATCCACGAAGTATGGCAAAAGTGGCACAAGCTCCCAGGCTGTGCACGTGTAAAGTTGTTGGTTGTGGTTCAAAGGAAACCTGGTGCCATTCTCGAGGCGAACATATTCCAGGCCAATGGATTCCGAAGGCACTATTTTCCCGACATAGGCACGCAGATAAAAGTTTTAGGGAAGTCCTGCTTTTTGATCCACTGGCCTGTGCCTATGGTGACGCCATGGCAATGCCCACATTACTTCCCCAGGAATTGGGCTCTGTGGTCGATCATGAAGATAACTCGGTGCTGGAGAGCAATACTGTGGAGAGTGATTTGGCTGAAACTGTCGATGGCTTCAGTCAGGAAGATTATGATCATGATCCTGTATCAATCCGTAGGACCAAGGAAGAAACCTATGACGTGGAAGAGGCTATCCACGATCTCCGGCATATCTCCACTGCACTTGGGCAGATCCTTACGTCCCTATCCCACACCTCCAAGCTAGAATTTGCGGTCGTACCCATCAAAGATGTCTCCTATCAGCTATTCACCTCCATCCCATCTGGTCCTAACATGGGTCATCAGAGGCTCGCCTTGAAATCACCCCAGAATACCTACTTCTTGATGCAAGAGAGCGAACTATACAAACTCCTCATCGCTTTGAGAACTCTCTGCTTTCCTGAAACCCATTTGTTGGACCGTTGCCGTCGTGATATACTAGCTCAAGTCGAAGAGGGGTTGTTTCAAGTGGACCGCATGCGTGCCGCTGCATGGGATCTTGCTGCCAATAGGCGTACTTCGGAACTTGCCCCAGATGCCGGCGGAGGGAAAGGTGCAGGCAACGCAGTCGTCGTGAATTCAGGTGGTGCTACTTACCATTCTTGGACAATTCTTCAAAGCTAATTTATTTCTCATCAGATGCTTATTTCCACAGAGACAAACAGGGTTTTCACCCAGCCGCAGTGGCATGTTATTTCCTGGTTCTTTCCCTCAACCTCCTTTGTGGGCTGTCAAACGTGCATAGTGATTTTGTAGCTGCCACGCTGCGATTTGTTATGCAACGTCTGGTCGTCAGCGCAGATCTCTCTACAGCGGACAGAAATCTCTTAATCCAATTTCCTTGCGACTCTCGCACACTGTTGAATTACTTCGACCTAAACCCCAAACTCTGATCATTCATCTGCTGTCCTCGCTGCTGTGCACTGTATGAAGATGGCGAAGTCTGTCCTGAGTTCTGTGCCTTCGCAGACCCCCCCGGAAGCCCCCCCTGTGCGGAAAAATTGAAACGAACCAGAACAGTCTACGGAACCAAGCTCATACGTCCAATCTGTAAGTTCATGTATCAAGAGATGACCGAATGGCTTGCTTGCATGTTGTCACGTGGACACATTGAAGATGCTCTGAACCCTTCATTGTCAAACACCCATGAAGCGTCTAAGGACGGGCCATGGAGCGACATTTTTGAGGCTGATTTCATCCAGACCTTTGTAGGTCCAGATGGAAAACCATTTATATGACGACAGGGCGAGGAGCTGCGTCTTGTATTTGCACTGGCAGTGGACGGTTTCAACCCATTTGGAATGAAAGTTGCCAAAGGATCTGGATCCGTCACTGGCATCTACATGGCTCTCCTTAACTTACCTCCGGACTTGCGCTATCAACCTGAAAATATGTTTTTAGTTGGTGTCACCCCAGGCCCCAAGAAACCGTCCCTGGAACAAATAAATCACTTTCTATGGCCACTTGTAGATGACGTGCTCCGTTTCTGGAACCCAGGTGTCTTTTTCACGCGAACTGCCCGATTTCAATGTGGTCGGCACGTTCTTGCGGCCATTATCCCATTAGTGTGCGATGTTCTTGGTGCACGCCAGGTTGGTGGATTCCTTAGTCACTCTGCCACACTTTTCTGCTCGTTCTGCTTGTTGACAGCCGACATGATTGAGAATTTCGACATATCATCCTGGCCGATGTGATCAATGGAGGAACACCGCCGTCGTGCCGAGCAATGGCAGACTGCAGCGAGTGCTGACGGGTGGGATAAGATTGCCAAGACGTATGGTGTCCGTTTTTCGGAGCTTCTTAGACTGCCTTACTGGGATCCTATCTGCTACACAATCCTTGAATCGATGCATGCCTTCTTTCTCCATGCGATCCCAGAACATGTCCATTATATCTGGGGAATGAGTCCGACAGCTCCATCCGGTGATGGACATCACTCCCCTCTTATGAAACCGCCTCCGAAGCCGACCACTGAGGAGATGTTAGGCGGTGCTAGGAAACTCTTAAAGGGGAAACTCGATGATGCGCATGCCACATCCCTTTCAAAGTGCAAGAAACCAGTGTTATGGTACCTGTGCTTCGAATTTAATTTGAGGAGAGCAGGAACAGCGATTATGCTAGCTCGAACATTGGTGAACTGGGCAAGTAGTTTTCTTCATTACTTGTTGGTTAGGCACTCAATTGAAGTCCATCAGCTTCAGAAAGGTGAAAACCGCCCAAAGCTGGTTGCATTCGTGGAATCACAGCGTACAACACCTGTACGTTCAACTGAAATTGTGTCTTAGATTTACTAAGTCCTCTTGATAGGTGTCCGCAAGTGCTGTCATCCCCACTGAAGATGCAGGCTCCAAACCAGGTCGAAGGAATCAGAAAGATCCACCTACGGATGCCGAGATGGAACGCTTAAGATCCAGACTCAAGAGTGCCACCACTACCAAGGCAATTGGCAATGATGCTAGGGTTCCTGCTCTTCTTGAACTTTGTACGGAGCTCGGTCTTCCTACGATAGACCCCAATAAGCCAACAAGGCACCTAACGAAACCCGCACTTCTGGAACTTCTCGACAAATGGGTAGGCCTTATCTTTCTGGTACACAAGTTTTAGCTGAAACTTGACTTTCAGCGTACAGAAAATGGCATAACAGACATTGATGGAAACCTTCTGACGAGACCTGCAGACATTGCAGCACCAGTTTCGAAGGAAGAGCCTGTTGTGCTTGGGAAAGCCTTGCTGGAAGAAATCTGGAAGGACCAAGAAAGGTTGATATTACCCTCTTTCGTCTCGCCTGCACCATCTCGCTTTGGTTCGGAGAAAAGGAAGCTCACGGCTGATCAGTGGCGCTCGGTGGGCACAATACATCTGGTCGTCTTGTTAGTTAGGCTTTGGGGGAATGAACAGGGCAGGAAGCGCCTCATGCTGAACAACTACATGCACCTTATCACTGCGGTACACATCGCCAGCCTTCGGTCCACTTCAAGACGTCATGCCGAGTTGTTCGCACAACACTACAAGTTCTATCTGGAGGGAGTAGTTGAACTGTATAAAGAAGGCAAGATCCAATCGGTTCATCACGCTTGTCTCCACTTTGAAAGCATGTTGCTGGGATTCGGACCTGTGCATGCATGGAGAGCGTGGGCGTTTGAGCGCTACAATTATCTTCTCCAGCGGACAAAAACCAACATGCGTTTCGGCGAGTCTTTTTCGTGTGCCTCAATATGCTCATGCTCATACCCTTAACTCTAGGCGAGATTGAGTTGACATTCGTGAATGATGCATGTCGAGCTGCAAACCTTACATCATTACTCAGGGACCCCTGTATGCCTCAAGACCTGAAGGAATTGTGGCCTGCCTTTCAGAAGGCCTTCCAGTCTGACAAGCGGGGCACAAGGTTGAGTGACAGTCTTGCCTTCGCTCTGTGTGGCGGTGTGGACATGATTGTTGTAAATGCGAAGTCTACTGGCTGCCAAGCACTGCAGCATCGTGTGCTACTACCCCTGGCACTGCAGCATACTGCATCGCAATCGCCTCAAGGTTTGTTCCGTACAACCCAAACCCACAAGATGCTAAATAGTTGTTTACAGATATCGTTTGGTGTGAAAGATTGCAGAAGGATGGACTCACATACCAAGCCAAGGATAGGTCAAGTCGTGATGCAAACGCAATTATACACCCATCATTTCCAATGGATGGTCACGACCACGTTGCTGCCCAGATTCTTGCCATCTTCAAGAAAGGTTCGGATGAGCAAATATTTGTCATTGCAGCGCCTCATATGCCTCTCAGTGAATCTGATGCTGTGCACGACAATTATCGACAATTTGGCATTGTAGGAGGACAGCTTTACTATGAACAGACTTCTCCTCCAATTATTGTCCCTGCCACTCAGTTAATCACTCTCTTCGCTAGAACCCCATTCGAGTGTGCACACATTGAAACGCCTATGATTCATGTCTTGCCACTGTATAAAGTATGTACCCTATGTAAAGGGAAGCCAGTGCTCATGCTAATATCCTTTTTTGTAGGATTTCCTCTTGCCTGTGAGTGAGATTGCAGGAGAGGAAGTAAAGACAAATTTGTTGTAGTATGTAGTAGCCTATATCCTTTGTAGTACGTAGATTGGGGATCGGCACTGCAGCCCAGCCACTCAGCCCAACAATTGGATGGTTTGCGGCATCAAAATCACTTCCTATTACACTGAGTCACAGTGACTTTACAGCCTTAGCAGAGACAACCTTGGAACTACCCAGAGGATCAAAATATGAAAGCACACTTTTCCGGCGCCATCTTGCAGCAGCAGTCGCTGCGTACGTATCGTCGTCGTTGTCGCGAGGGTGAGGATGATGGTGGGACTCTCCATCCGTTATCGCTCTGCGTGCCTGCCCAGGTTGAGACGCCGCAGGAGACACCTCGCTCGCAGTTCTTCACCTGTCCAATTGACACATCGCCCATCCACACGACGGCGCCCCTGTTCACTGTGAGTTCGCCGACCCAGAACCAGCCTCGATACCCGAACCAATCCCCGAACGCACACCCGAGGTCATCGTCAGCTTCGAGGATGAGCGGGAATGCTCCCGCTCGAGGTCACGCTTGAGACCCTGCGGTCGCTTGCGGTCGCGCACGCCGTCTCCGAATACGACCATCACCTGCATCGCCGACCAGCCCGCAGCACCGTCGCCAGCGACTGTGTCAGTTCCCATTCCCAGCACGAGTCTCACATCCCCATCCCCGACGTTGCTGTCCCCTCCTGATCTTGACCTATCTCGGGGACGTTCCTTGTCGTTGCCAATGCTGTCTTCCCAAGTCCAGACGGATCAGCCGTGTGGCCGCAGTGTTTCGTGCACGTCGTTTTCGGAACGGAGTAGTGCTGGGCCTGGCAGTCCCTTTGGCATCCTAAGTTCAGATAACAGTATAGGGCATGGAATTGGCATCTACACTTGCGACCGTGACTGGGAGCGGGAGCGGTTTTGGCGTAGTCCTAGATCAGGTTCAAGTTCGAGACCCAGGACGAGTGCGAGTCCTGAGGATTAGTGCCCTCCACCACCTCCACCCGTTGCGGCCATTCTGCGGCCGCCTGAGCCCGTCAACGGACTTTGGAAGACATCCTCGTCAATATCATCGTCCTCGGGCTCCTCCACTGTGTCTGTACTATCCATCACAACCACTCAACCGCCCCCTCGCCTCATTGTCGAGGCTAAGCCTCTCATCCAGACGGACTTTACCGAGGCACCGTCGTCGTCTACTGCGTCTGTGAAGCCACCTTCCCCGTCGCTTGTGCAGCTGATGGAGGAAGACCAGGAGTGGATATCACCCGCCCCCTCCCCTGTCCACAGCCAACCCACTCACCCGATGTCCATCCAACAAAAGCACCCCAGCCTTCTATCAAACTGCTCTTTTCCTTTCTTACACCCCGCCGAAAACTCGACCTGCTCGCACCCGCCATTGCATCTTCTATCATAGCAGGGGGCATCGCACCTTTCATGACCTGCGTTGCTGGACGCTCTTTCAACGCCTTTGCCGCCTTCCTGCTCCCTCCCAACCTACTCCAATTTGCCTTCTCCATGGTATCGGCCTTGCAGCCATTGAACTTGTTGCCCTCAGCTTCGCCGCATTCGTCACGAGTAGTGTGACCAGCAACCTCTGGATATGGTCCGGCAAGCACAACGTGGTCGAACTCGACAGGTCTACCATGCCGTCGTACATATGCAAATGGAATGGTTTAATCGACGTATGGGCGCTGGTGATACGTCCCCCGCACCTGGTGTGCAGGATGCCTTTCCCATCGGCGAGGCGGCCTCATGGCCAAATTCTCCAGCAGACGACATAAGGGCAGCGTCCTCACTCGTGTCTGGCCAGCTCTTGCAGTACCTCACCACGACACTTCTCTCGCGCTGGCCTTCTACTGGGGTCCACTGCTCATCCTCATTACTCTCTCTGCCCTGCCCATTCTCATCTTTGCCCAGGGATTCTCCCAGGCACTCGCAGGTCCTTGCCTTGCCCACGAACGTAACCTCCTTGCGCTTGCAGCATCCTTTGTTTCACGCGCAGCCACTAATATTGGCGCACTCAAAGCCTCCAACGTGGAATCCCATGAATCCTCTCTCCTTGCGTGCATCCCTGCCGCATTGCCAGCACTCCCCACCATATGGGGTGCTACCCTGGGGCATCCCAGTTCGTCACGATGGCCACGTTCATCGAGGGACTCTGGTTCGGCACACATCTCGTACGCCAGGGTAAGATACAGCCTGGGGGCGTCATGAGCGTCTTCTGGGCGTGTCTCATAGCCACCAGTAACCTCCAGATGGCCGTGCAACTCCTTGTGGTGCTCGCCAAAGGAAAAATCGCAGCTGCTGAATTCGTATTTCTCATCGTGTCCTCAACTCTCCCACACACGTCCACACACGATGATCTGAGGTCTTCAGCCCTAAACCTCATAAATCCCAGATTCTGCGGCGAATCACACCACCCCATTTCACGGGTGGCTTTTGCCTTACTAACCTCCTCGCCCTGACACACCTGTCCTAAGCGGTGTTGACATGTATCTCCCCGCTGGACACGCCAGAGTGGGGGATGCGTCCTCCTGCCCTATGCCTGGCTCTGCTGAGGATGGATGATGACTCAACACTGCCCTCTCGCTACACTACTGGCTCTAGCTCAGACCCCTGAACACCCTCGCTCCCAACCCCCTGTCCTCAGGCTCCCCCACTACACCGCCCACGAAACGACATATACTGTTGGCCCATCGGGATGCGGTAAATCCACCATAGGTGCTCTCCTTCTTAGGCAGTACGCTCCACCCAGTGAAAGCAACGGAAATCTGCTCCTCGATGGGCAGGACATACAATACCTCCACCCGAGCTGGATGCGCCACCGCGTCACAGGCGTTGTGCAGGGCTCTGCGGGCCAGGGTGCACAAATTTTCGAGGAAGTGTACACTGGAATGTTGCGCTTGGCGTTGTCGGGAGCGGTCGACGTGTCGAGGATGTGGGAGGAAGTATGCGAGGCTTGTCGGATTGCAATGCTCGAGGGGATGGGCTAATGACCTCGATACGGGCTATGAGACTGTCCTTGTTGGCAGCGGTGGGGCCGAGGAGCAGGATGGTGTTACACTGAGCGGGGAATGCACCAACGACTTGCACTTGCCCGTGCCCGAATCCATGATCCTGAAGTTCTCATTCTCGACGAATCAACGTCCGCGCTCGATCGAGCAACTCGCCTTCTCACAACTACCGCCCTTCTTGCATGTCGTGCATGCACAAACAAAACCACGATCGTGATCACGCACTGTGACCTCTCCAGTGTAGGCCGATGCGACTTCGTATATATACAGGACGCATTGTTGAGCATGGTTTCAGAGACAATTTGGAGTATGCAGAAGGTGTATGGGAGGGAATGGTTCATGAAATCAGTGCCGAGCTCGATCTCGACAATGATGCCTAGTCTGGGACGAGCACCCTGCCAGTGTATGAAGACGTTGCGGATATCCTGACCGAGCAGGAGGAGCGTGAGCGTGCGGACAAAGCCAAGGCAAATCGACACTTGGGCCTCGCTCCGACGTTGGAGGACGTTGAGCCCGTCACATTGGTGCTTGGCGGATGGATGCTCGACGTTGTTGCAGAACTCACACGCACAGCCAATAGTGCTAGGTCGGCACATCCGCCTCTTCCACCTCTCCCTACGCACTCTATTGCGCAGCACACCGAGCCTCGCGTGAGGCGTCCCTCAAGTATGTCCGTTATCATTCCCTCCCCAACATTTCCGCCTCGTGCATATGATATGCGCAGGCTCAGCTTGCAATTCACGCTAACATCGCCTACATTTCCAGCAATCCCTACCCCTGATCCTTCCTCGCCCGTGATGGTTGAGGACGACGAGTTTGAAAGACAAGGAGGCATTACGGCGGAGTGCACAGCAGGCTGCAGGGCGGCTTGGAGAGCGAAAGACCGTGCGCCGAGCTGCGCACGCTGAGATCCCATTCTCGCCTCCTGCATCACGATCCAAGGCTAACCACTAAGCGGTCGAAGCACAAGATGCAGGATGTCCCCTGCCAGGCTTAATCGAAACGCTGCGCCTCGTATGGCCCACTATTCCGAGCAAATCATTGCTCCTCATTGTTCTCATCGTATGTCTCCTTAATGAAGCTATGACGTCTGTATTCTCTTTCCCCCTCTCGTGATCCATGCTCGAGGTTTCTGCGGGCGGCCTTGTGCTAGGCATTGCTGCCCTCGACGGGTTGTTACTTGGTGCGAAATACGTGCTCATGGAGATATCTGCAATCCAATGGGTTACACGTCTGCGGGACATGGCATATGCATGCGTGCTTCGACAGGACAAGGCATGGTTCGATGCCCCGCACTTGCACAAACACTTGTCAAGGATGCGGATGATGCACCCACTCTTGTCGCTGTCGTGTTGGGTCAGTGTGTTGTTGTGGTTGCGATGATGGGGCTTGGGTTTTTGTGGGCGATGGTGTGGGGTTGGCAGCTCACTCTTGTTGGCGTCGCAATCGGGCCAGTGTTTGCGGCTATGATGGGCCTGCAGACAGAGCTCGTGGGACGGAGCGAGGTCTGGAACAAGTGTGCACACGAGGAGGTCACGAGGGTGTATTATGAGTCGATTTTGAACTTCATGCGATGTCGCTCGAGCCCGTTTTGCAGGAACAGTTCGATCGTGCTACTTCGGCATGTCTTGCGACTGGCATCCGAGGCGCATTTGTCTAGGTGTGTACATACGGCATTGCATCGGCACTTATCTACCTTGCAGGAGCACTTCCCTTCTACGTCGATGTGGTACTTATCGCTCGTGGGATGTACACATACCTCCAGATGGTCCATGTCCTTAACCTCATAGTGTTCACTGTTACCATTGGCAGCCAGCTTATGGCCTTCACGCACAAGATCGCCAAGTCTGTCCAGGCTACGATGGACCTGTATTCCCTCGTCCAGCTGCGCACTGACGAGACAAGCGAGGCCCAAGGAATGCTGCAACCCTCCCCACCTGGTGGCGACCTCGTCCTCAAAAATGTCATTTTCGCTTACCCTACTCGCATCGACGAGCCCCTGTTGCGCGGACTGACCATGTCAGTACGAGAGGGCAAGTCGGAACATCGGGTTGTGGCAGGTCGACAGTCGCTGCACTACTACAGCGTTTGTGCGAGCCCACGTCGGGCACGATCACCCTTGGTGGGATCAAATTGCGCAGTACAGATGTCCACCATCTTCGGGAGCACGTTGCGGCTATCAGCCAACAGCCGAATCTGTTCGATGGAAGCATCCGGGAGAACATTGTGTACGGAGCGGTATCGATATCGGACGTGGATGTCAAGCGTGCAGCACACGCAGCCCACCGAGCTCTACACTGCGAAAATCTGTCGTTCTGAGGTCTCAACCGCGCTTGTCACGGCAGAAAAGTACAGGCCAGAGACGGAAACAGAGTTTGTGACGGCAGACATCTGCGAGTGCGAGACGCAATTTGAGACCACATCGGTATGCAAATTCCACCCAAAACAAGTACGCCACGATTGGTCGCTGTCCATCTTCCCTCCAAGAAAGCTCCCGCCCTCCCGCCAAAACGCTCTTGGTCGGTCCCATCTATTGTTTCAGAATCTGATGTCGAGCAGCTGGTATCTCACGCAGCGGTTCCTTTATCTTCATCCAAAATCAGCATAAGGTTCTCTAACGGCAGTTGTGAAGTTGAACCTGAGCCCATGACTGAAGTGACACAGACAGATATTGTCTATTGGTGATTTGTTCATCACGCTTCCGTCCACCATTTCGCTAACATCTCCTGGAGAGTCGCTTAGCACAGGGACAGTCTGCTTGACGGCATTGTCTGGATTAATTGTCAGCGAATTGTTCCCTACCGAGCTTGAGCCCGTCCTCAGCGACCTGTCACCGAGTGAATCAAATGAGACCCCCGAACCAGAATGTACCCCTCCGTCCAGCCTTCCCAATAGGCGCTAGAAACGGACTTGTCCTACGATTCAATCTAACCCACACCATTCTTTCGATCCCCACGTCCTCCAGCAGCTCATCGGCACGGTGAATACAGTTGGGCGAATGTCGTATTTATTTACGCAAATATAATTACGATGAGATGTAGTGTGGGTTATCGCTTAGTCTGGTGACCAGACTGTCTATGAAACGGTAGAACGGTAGTACTTGATGGCAAACTGTCGATAGACAGTCTGTTTGAAATCGTAGGGCCGCGCGGATTCCACGGTCAGGTGATGGTTAACCCTGATATGGGTACAGAAAAGGTCACGTGCATGCAGGATAACTTTGAATTTTGAATATGCTAAGTACTGCCGGTGGGCTTCAAGCGACTAACGTTTGTAGATCGTGTCTTGATGCGGACCCATCCGTTTGGTTGCCAATGCATGCCTCTAAGATGTCGCCGTCATTGGGCTCCATTGACGTGATTACCAATGTCTCTGATTTGTTCCGGGTGTCCATGCACTCGACTCCATGGTCTGTCCGCTGTGCCTAACATCTTCGGCATTGAGGGTCTGGATGCTGTCAAACAGGAATCGGACATTGGTCAGCTCAGCGGTGAGATGTTCCAGTGTTTTCGAGAGTAGCATTTTGGAGGTATTCAACATCTGTGGACCCGACCATCAAAGGTGTGCGACATGCGTGGACAATGCCTTGAGCTTAGCATTAGCATATACAATTCATTTGGTACTTATCTTTACAAAATATAATATTGTATTTTCAAATGGGCTATGCATCACCTGACCGTGGAATCCGTGCGGCCCTACGATTTCAAACAGACTGTCTATCGACAGTTTGCCATCAAGTACTACCGTTTCATAGACAGTCTGGTCACCAGACTAGTTATCGCTGTCTTGCAGCATCAGTACGCACGCACCGCAGAGAGTCTGGCCCTTGCAGACCCGCGATGGGAAGACCCTTCTCGCAAAAATGAACGCTTTTCTGCCCTTCGTTGCATTTCGACAGAGGAACATGCTGCAAACGACAATTGAAAAGAAAGCATGCCTCCTGCTGTCGTTGTTGATGTTAGCTTCACAAGGAAAGCCGGGCGACGATGCCGCTCGGTTTGGAGAAGATTCCCGGCTTCTGGCATATACCACGTTGGCCGATTGGCTTCTGAGGACCTTGGATATTAGTGAAATGGCACACGAAAAGCATGTAAACGAGGCAATAAAGAGGGTGATATATTTGAGCAAACACACAATATTGTTGATGTATGTAGTTACGATGAGATGTCAGACACAATTGTTTACCTAGCAGCTCTGAATACTGAACCCCTCATTCACAAACATTGCCTTTTCTTCACCCTACCCTGGTCAGTGATCATAGTTTTTCGGGTTACCCAGGACGGTTCCCCATTGTCTGACAACTTTAAGCGGTACCCAGATAGTACTGGATGATGGGCATCTTCGTCGACGCCAGTCCACTGGCTTCCGGACCACATCCAGATTTGGTATTTGTCCTGCATCCGACTGTAGTGGACGTACAGATCTGCAACTTTCAGCCAATACTCATATGCTTGAGGCATCTCTGATGGAGAGTCGAACGGTTGGGCACCAGCTGACTTGTAGTAGGTAGTGCATTCCTCCTGTTTCCTAATGGCCTTCCGCATGCGCTTCAACGGTAAGGAAGCTCCTTCCTCTCGGGTACCTACACCGGACACAGCGACACCAGTGGGTGTATGGGTAGTCACAGAAACTTGTGCAAGCGAAGTCACGGGGGCCTTTGAAAGGTCCAAAGTAACCACCTCATCCTGACGGTCCATCGGGGGTGTGGACGCTGGACCGTTTGATATCTCTACGCGCGAATCTGTTGACAGAGGTGTAGCACGGTGCGAAGGCACAGATTTTGTAGTCAGGCCTTGTGAGCTTCCCGGCGATGCATGCGCAGTGGGACACGGTAAGAATGCCGAGGGTGGGCGGATATTAGCAGGATGCCCAGTCAAAGAAACTGAGGGACCACCAGTTCGGCCTTGCCCAACATCCTCTTGGATCGGCTCCGATTGGACAGCATTGGAGGTGCCAGGCACAGGACCATCGACTGTCATGGCATTCTCAGTAGAGCGTGCACATGGTGACACCGTGGGGGATTGTGATATTTCATCGGCTGCAGAGTTGACAGCGCCACCTAATCAGACAGTAACACTCGCCAGCGAGGTGATAGAGGAAGGGGGCGCTTGTATGATCGGAGAAGGTGTGTCGGTGCCATGAGTAGCGCCACGAGGGTGGCATGTTGCGAAGCTACTTGATTCATTTTGGCGGCCATCGGATGGAGACAGGGGACATGTACGAGCTTGATTCTTGAATCCGACATGTTGCTTCCTGGTGTCTTTGTCACTATCATCTGTGGAACGGAAATACTTCATAATAACATACCGAGAAGATGGCGAGCGTTGTTCGTCGATCAAGCACTTGGACAGCCCAGTGTTGTGGTGGATCGTTCTAGGCCTGAGAAAACAGCTGAAGATGTGTCAGCGACAGTATCACGAGTTGCTCAAACACTCACTTTGCGCCGCTCGGGGGGGAAAGATGTGGCCTCGAGCGTTGGCGACGGACGGGGAATGTTTGGCGTAGTATGGGTATGTCCTGTCAAATTCAAGGTAAGTCATCCGTTTCACCGTAATAAATGATAGACCCAACATCACACTCGAGGACAATGCCAAGACGGAGGGGACGGTTAGCAATGAACGTGCAAGGAGCAATGCGCTCTAACATCGCTTTACCAGAAAGCGTAGAAGGAAGGAATAGCAGAAGAATATTAGTATACCGAGGGATCGAAAATGCTCTCTCAACTAGGCATGGCAGATTTTATAGATGAAACTTGCAGTTTGCTAGACGCACGTTGCTTTGAACGTCCTCCTTTGATCTGTGACAAAGGACCCGTGAAAACACAACGCAGCGTGGATTGAAAGGAGGCTCACCAATGCAATCAGACTACATGGAAACAGGTAATCAGCAACAAAGAGAATGCAGTATTTGTTTGTAACACGGGAGTTGGTCGGTAGACCACTGTTGAAGTTGAAGGTTCGAGATCCCTTACTTGGAAACCAAGGGTTCTGGAAGAACGTTGTGCTCACAATGGTCCCCATTTGCTTTGTCATAAACCCCGTCCCCATCCAATCAGAGTGCGTCGAGGTATTTGGATCGAAATCCAAGCCCAGGAATGGCAGGAGGCAGCGTCGACGACACAAGCTGGAGGGAAGACGAGAGGCATGGAGTCTTGAAGCCTCCGATTGAATTCCTGCTAAGGCGCCGGACAAGACGCCGGACATTCAAAAACCCAAATATTGTCGCAAGCGTGTAGCGTAATTCGACGATTTTGCTGATTTGAAGTCTGGTAAAATTCGTCGAGCGTTCAAACTTCATAGGGCTGAGCGGATTCCCACGTTTGTCAGCCGTTATGTCCAACTTAGGACAGCGATAAACAATTGGCTTGATCTTAAGCCCAACAGGTGAGTATTGTGTCTTCAGTCTCATCTTTGTACCGCATTCTGGCGTTCCTCAACACGTTTTCGGCTATCTTCACCTTCCACAATACTTGGCACGTCTGCATGCCCGCTCTACTCATTTGCAGTAGGGCAAATACAAAGATGACAAATATTGTCCTGTGCAGAAGGAGCACACAGCCGCCAGCACTATCGTAGTATATTATGTAACGAGATCCTCGCTTTCATTTGTATCTATTTGTCTCTACGCTCTGTTTTGCCCAGACCCAGATCTAACTGTTTAACTCGTCTCTCAAATGTGTCCTCTACTTTGGATCATCATTTCTTCAGCTATCATATGATCGGACTTGACTGCTTCGGGCTGTTCTTATGTTGCTCTCAAGTCACCTGCTGATTAGGTTTGAGTAGTTAGACTTTTATGTCCTGCTTCCACACCTGACCGTCCCATTTCCAGGTACATACATTGTAGTAGCATGGTCTTGCTATAAAACCTGACCACCGCCCTCCAAAATGGTCCTATGATAAGTATCTGCGGGTAAGCTCCGTAGCGTATGTCATGTGGCTCTGACTACCAATACAATAGTAACCCTACGTGCCATGCCTGGAACTCCATAGTCGTTTTCCCGCGTATGTCCTCCACTGCATGAAAATACACCCCTCGGTCACGTTTGCAGTACTCGTTCACCTTCAATGAAGGCGCACTTCCACAGCCTCCCGACTCATCAACGCGCACGATGACAGCTACCACCCAAGGACAGCCACCACCACAGCGACCACAACTAGCGTTGACGAGAACGACGAGGCACGCCGAGGCGCCACCCACACCTGTGGCTAGCACCAGGACCTGGACCAGGATCACAGCACCCGTAGCCACACATGGGGCCCCATGACGATCACCGCGACGACGACCGCAGAAACGTTAACCACAACCCCCACCAGCGTCGACGACCTGGACAATGAGACATGACCAAGGGTCACCCGCATACGCACCAGCACCAGCACCTGCACCTGCGGCCAGCACCATCACCGCCACTACCACCACGATTGTGTCCGTGGCCTCGTCAACAACCACCCGCATCTGCACGATGACGAGGTAACAAGGACGACGGCGAAGTGCGCACGATGGCGGTGATACATCGGACGAGGACGAAGGCATTAGCTCGTAGTATGGTGTTATGGTATAATAAATTGTATATTAACGTGCTCATTTTGCTCATACTATCTGTACTCTTCAACACTGCTGCAGCGCTGAAGCGGAGCGAGGTGCATCTTGTATGTTATTAATGCCGTTACATCACGATGCGGCCTTAAAGTAAGAGAGGGAGGAGGGTACTTATGTTAACATTTTGTGGTGAAAAGTTACGGTAAATTAGATTTGTTGGATATAACATAACATTTGTAAAAGTTCTTTGTCTCCTACACCCATCGCCAGCAGACCGGAAGCTGTACCGTTGAAAAGCCCATTGCCCATAGTTGAGAATCTCATTGCTAGTTGAGCTTTGCTTCTGCCCTTCTCAGCACTTTCTGTTGCACAGTACGATGTTAGAGCCCACTACTCCTTGCACGTTCTTTGCAAATCCTCCCGTTCCCTTCGGGATTCCCCTTGAATGCGATGTCAGATCCAGTGTCGCAATACTGAAACTCGGCTTATCTTGATATTTGACAGGACATACCTATCCTACGCCAAGCCTTCCCCGACCGCCGCCAACGCTGTAAGCCACATCTTTCCCAGCCAAGCATCGCAAAGTATGTTTCCAGTTTGCTATCAGCTATTCTCTCATTCACCTTGCTGTCCAGTTATTTTCTCGGATCTCAAACTATTTACCATCGCACAGGGCCAGCCCGGTGTCTGATTGGCGAACAAATTCAGCCCCGCCCACAGTATGTCAAATTTTTCGGTCTCACCAGATATGTGGTCAGCCTGACCATAATTGATAGGTTGAAACATGTCAGACTCAAGAATCAAGCCCAGGGGTGCTTGCCGTTTTCTTCGGGGGACCACCAGGTTAGAGCGAACAACCCAACAGCTTCACACCTTCCGGAGGGCACTGTGCGGCGCATGCGCGTTTCTTCTCTTGGACCTTCTGGTTCGCAGCTCTCTTCATTAGCCAGTACTATCATCTGTGCAGATGCTGCTGTCGACTCCACACGTGCTGAAATGACCAAATCCTCCAGGATATTGTCGTGTGGTAGCTCTGGCAGTTTCACGGTGGTCGACAATCCTAGGCCTCCCGCTCCTCTCTGGATGACCGAAAGCAGTGACATGGCTTCTCCCTCTACAAAGCCAGCAGCAACTATGACTCGGCCATCTCCCCTCCCATCACTGGCCTCCATAGCCTCCTCTGATGGCCGCCGAAATGAATCAAATAGCGCAGCAATATGCTACTCCCATAGCGTCACTCATGATACCCACGCTCCTTCAATCATACAAGCCTCCTCTTACCCTATCACTTCACTGGCGAATACTGCTGACCGCTCAGGTGGTGCCGACAACCTTGCAGCCGCTGAAATATCTCAATTCCCCGCAGTGTCACTATGTGCACACTCTACTGAGAATGCCATGACAGTCGATGGTCCTGTGCCTGGCACCTCCAATGCTGTCCAATCGGAGCCGATCCAAGAGGATGTTGGGCAAGGCCGAACTGGTGGTCTCGAAGTGCACGTGTCAGTTACTTCCTCTGCATTGCCAGCAACAGTGGTCCTGGGGAGTCCAGTTTCTTCGACTCAGCACCCTGCTATTGCCCACTCACCTCCAGTAGAATCTGCGTCTTTGGACTGTGCTACACCTACACTATCGACGGATTCGCGCGACGTGAATACATCAAATGGTCCATCATCCACACCCCTGATGAACCGTCAGGATGAAGTGGTTACTGGGGACCTTTCAAAAGCCCCCGCGACTTCGCTTGCACAAGTTTCTGTGACTACCCATACACCCACTGGTGTTACTGTGTCCAGTTCAGGTACCCGAGAGGGAGGGGTTTCCTTACCGTTGAAGCGCATGCGGAAGGCCATTAGGAAACGGGAGGAATGCACTACCTACTACAAGTCAGCTGGTGCCCAACCGTTCGACTTTCCACCAGAGATGCCTCAAGCATATGAGTATTGGCTGAGAGTTGCAGATCTGTACGTCCACTACAGTCAGACTCGGGACACATACCAAACCTGGATGTGGTCCGGAAGCCAGTGGACTTGCGTCGACGCAGACGCCCATCACCCGGTACTATCTGGGTACCGCTTAAAGTTTTCAGACAATGGGGAACCGTCCTGGGTAACCCGAAAAACTATGATCACTGACCAGGGTAGGGTGAAGAAAAGGCAATGCTTGTGAATGGGGGGTTCAGTATTCAGAGCGGCAAGGTAAACAATTGTGCCTGACATCTCATCATAGTGACTCCTAACTACATACATCAATGTGGTGTGTTTGTCCAACTTATATAGCCAGTATCATCCTCTTCATCACGTTTACATCGTCACTTCGACCGGAAATGTGGATTACGGTACGTTTTTTGACACCTGCTATGATGTTACTTTTCGTATGCCGTTTCACTAATGTTCAATTCAATTATATTCACCACTCGCCCAGATTATGTTCACCGTTAGTAATGTCCAAGGTTCCCAGAAGACAATCGGCCAACGTGGTATACGCCAGAAGCCGGGAATCTTCTCCATACCTAGCAGTGTCGTCGCCCAGCACCTTGCCCAGGCAACTTTCCCATCATACCAGCACCAGGCAACTTTCCCATCATACCAGCATAGAGCGTTTCAAAGTCGACAGTGTCGATATAATCCTCGACCCAGGGAAGACAACGTCATTTCCACTGAGGTCTGT
>Ga0307516_10001643_pt1 | contig 30755 bp, 28 predicted proteins | sample 19_EM_MG_FD_203310 | JGI IMG/M metagenome (GOLD analysis project Ga0307516, IMG submission 203310) | Populus trichocarpa ectomycorrhiza microbial communities from riparian zone in the Pacific Northwest, United States - 19_EM | ecosystem: Host-associated > Plants > Roots > Unclassified | place... | reverse complement strand
GCTCTGCGGAGATTCCCGGTCTGTTCTCGGGCGAATGTGCCGAGGTGATTCCGGCCGGCGTGGCCCTTTCCATGCCGACCCGGGAGGCCTTCCCGGGCGTCCGGGGCCGCGCCTTCCCGGGCGGCGCCGGCAGAAACGCCGATCCGGGCACCGGCTGCCGTTTCCTGGCCCGCGCGGGCCACTCACCCTCGCCGCGCCCGCCACACCCTCGGACTTCACACCCTCGGGCTTGGCCTGCTCGGGCTCGGCCTGCTCGGGCTCGGCCTGCACGGGCTTGACCTGCTCGGGCTTGACCTGCTCGGGCTTGACCTGCTCGGGCTTGACCTGCTCGGGCTTGACCTGCTCGGATGTGATGGTCTTCGGTGAGACCGGTTCGGCTACGGCGGGCGCAGACGCGGGCGGCTCGGGTCCGACCGGCTCGGACGAGGTCGGTGTGATCGCCCGGGCCGAGCAGGAGGCGGAGGTCAGCTCGTCGACACGACGCTGGAACGCAGCCGCGGCGTTGGCGGTGCTGCCGTACAAGCGGCTCAGCTTCCGGGCATGCCGCTGCGTCAGCCCCCACTCCCGATGCCTTGCGTGTTCCCGACGGAACTCCTCGGCCTCGGCCGAGTAATTGCGCCGCCTGGTCCTGTCACGCATGGCGGTGACCTGAGCCCTCGTGAACAATCCCATCTGCCCCACCCACAGATTATCCCGCAACACCCTCCCGCCCCGCCATTATTCGATCACCCGGATATCATCCGATCCAGGAACAAAGAATCCCGACCCGCACCACCGAAAAACATCCGGAGACGACTCGGAAAAATCCGTCACATCGCCATTCCGGCGACCGGCCCGACATCCGCTTCTGCCGCCGAGAAGGCGCACAGGGCACAGATGCATCTCGGCCCCCGACGCTTGGCCTGCCATCGAACGAGCCAGCGCTGCTCGCCGAGGGTGCCAACGACGATCGGTTCTCGGTTCGCTGGTGTCGCCCCCGACAAACTGGGCGGTCGGCCTCAGTCGGCCCGTTCCGGGCCGGAATCCGGCCAGATCGCCGTCTCCATCAAAGTCAGATAGCTGCTCGCAAAGGGGTCACCGGCGGCCGCCGCCTCCCGGAACCGCGCGAAGTCGTCCGGCGTAGCCTGGCCGCCGGCCACTGCCATCACCGAGAGGTAGATCCGGCCCAACGCCGCCCGGGCCGGATCGTCAGAGGCGTTCAGCGAGGCAAAGACGGCACGGGCCTCGTCGACCCGTCCTTGCCGCATCGCCAGCGACGCACGACCCAGCACAGCGTCCCGGGTATGCCGCGAGGTCGGCCCGGCGATGACCGTTTCATACGTCTCGGCGGCACCGTCCAGGTCGCCGGCCTGCATTCGGGCGTAGGCCCGGGTCATCAGCGCGGCCGCGGCCGCGTCCGGATCATCCTCCGCGGCGGCCGGTGCCGCTTTCGTAACGCGCGCTCCGAGCAGCACACTCGCAAGCACCAGGTAGCCGCCCAGCACCAGCCCGACCCCGCTGATCACCGGCAGTTCGCCGTCGCGGTCGGACGCGTTCGTACCCAGGATGACGCTGCCGCAGAGGATCGCGGCACCGGCGACGAAGAGCTGCCCGACAGGTGTGGGGCGGCCCGTGGCACGAGGACCGCGGAAGATGACCGGGAGTGGTGGCGGCCTCCACCACGCGGGTTCGACCGGATGGCAGCCGAGCCGGCCGCCGGACCAGGACTTGATCGCACGGTCGAGGCGCGCGGCCCGGGCGCCCGGGCAGATCTCGAGGTTGACGGCGAGCGGCGTGCCGAACCAGTCAAGGTTCTCCCGCAGCCGGCGCGCGGCGACCGTCCCGGTCGGCCCGGCCGCGCGCAGCACCGGGTCCGCACGGTGAGCGGCGGTGTCCAGGCAGAACCACCAGGAGCTTCCCGGGAGGGCACGAAAGGCGGTGCCGGTCACATCCGCCCAGGCCACGAAGAGCTCGGTGGCGCCGGGAAAATCGCCGCAGTACCGGACGCCGGTCCGGTCGAGGATCATCGCCCGCCCGCTGCGCATGCTGCGCCACGACCACCGGGAGATCAGGTCGGTCGCGCCGTCGCCTAGCATCCGGCCGCCCCAGTCCACCAGCCAGATGCCCGGACCGAAATACACGATGAGCAGGAACCAGGCATCGGGGGCGGCCGCGTGGAGCTGGAACGGCGTGAGGACCGCCAGGGTTGTCAAGGCCGCGCCGGAACCGAGCTTGAGCAGCCCACGCGGCACCGAGCGGCCCCGGTGCACCATGCGGATCTTCGCGCTGACCTGCGATCGCATCCCGCCATCGTCGCGCGAGCGGCGCACCACTGTCACCCATCGATCGGAGTCGGGCCGGCCCGGGCGCTCGGCGGGGCGGTCCTGCCGGGGGGACCAGGCACACTGGACGGTCAGGCGACGCGGAGGATCGCGCCGGGTGGGGGAGCCGGGACCGCGCCCGGGTGCAGGACGGCCGCTATCGCCTCGACCCCGTCGATCAGGCGGGGGCCGGGCCGGACCACCAGCCCGTCGCCGTCGATCGCCCAGATCTGGGCCCGTGGGAACCGCGCGGGCACCCCGGCCGCCTGGGCCGCGGCGCCGTCGAGATGGAAGCCGCACGGTGTGACCAGCACGACCTCCGGATCCGCGGCGGCCAACTCGGCCCAGGTTGTCTCCACCGACCGGGCCCCGGGGCGGGCCGCGACCGGGACGCCGCCGGCGGCCGTGACCAGATCGGGCACCCAGTGCCCGGCGGTGAACGGCGGGTCCACCCACTCCACGATCGCCACCCGTGGCCGGGGCCGTCCGGCCACCGCCGTGGCGACCGCCGCGAGCCGCCGCCGCAGGCCGGCGACCAGCGACTCCGCGCGCGGCAGGACGCCGGCCCGGGCGCCGACGGCGAGGAAGGTCGCCAGCACCTCGTCCAGCGAGTACGGATCCAGCGACAGCACCTCCGCGCGGCAGCCCAGATAGTCGAGCGCCTCCGACACGTGGTCCGAGGGCAGCGCGCACACCCGGCACAGGTCCTGGGTCAGGATCAGCTCCGGCGCCAGCCCGGCCAGCGCGTCCGCGTGCAACGTGTACAGATCGCCGCCGGCGGCCAGCTGTTCCTTCACGTACGCGTCGATCTCGCCGGGGGTCAGGCCGCTGGTGTCGCGGCCGCCGACCACGACGGTCTTCTCGGCCCGGGCGGCCGGCGGCTCGTCGCACTCGAACGTGACGCCGACGAGGTCGTCGCCCAGGCCGAGCGCGTACACGATCTCGGTGGCGGACGGCAGCAGCGAGACCAGGCGCATGTCACGAAGTGTGCCGCAGGATCTCCTCGACGACGACGTCCCACACCGCCCGCGGCGGGAACTCGTGGTCCGGGGGCTCGGGTTGCGGGACGGGAAGGTATGGGCAGCAGTGCGCGTCGGTGGCCTGATCTGCCGCCGCCAGGACATAGTGAAGAGCCACAGTAAATCGCCGACAGGGAGTCGCTATGCCCATCCCCGCGGAGATCGCCGCCAGCAAGCAGATAAGCCTGACCACTTACCGCAAGGACGGCACCCCGGTCTCGACCCCGGTCTGGCACGTAGCCGAAGGCAACACCGTGACCACCGTGTCGGCCGCCGACGCCTGGAAAGTGAAACGCATTCGCAAGAACCCCCAGGTCGAGGTCGTTGCCTGCGACATCCGTGGCAAGGTCGCTCCCAACGCCCACCCCGTCCGGGGCACCGCCATACTCCTTCCGCCATCCGAGACCGAGACCACTCGCCGTCTCCTGGAGCGCCGCTACGTCTCCGCCCGCATCGGCGGCGGGCTCTCCCGGCTCCTTCGCATCAAACGCCCGCCGGGCATCGGCATCGTCATCACCCTCTGAGGAACCCGTGACACGGGTGCGTACAGCTCGAAATTCACGGGCGGGTAGTTGACGCAGTGTGCCGCAGGATCTCCTCGACGACGACGTCCCACACCGCCCGCGGCGGGAACTCGTGGCCCACGCCCGGCAGCGGCACCAGCCGGGCGGCCGGGATCTCCCGGGCCAGGGCGGCCGGGTGTGCCATCGAGAAGAGCGGGTCCACGGTGCCGTGCATGATCAGCGTGGGCAGGTCGACCGTGCCGAGCCGGTCGCGGACCGGCGGGCCGCAGCCGGCCAGCCAGTGGTTGCGGCACGCGGCGGCCGGGTCGGTGGTGCGGTCGTAGACGCGCTCGGCGAGCCGCCGCAGATGCTCCGGATCCGCGGTGAGGCGACCGCCGATCGCCGACACGCAGGCGACCAGCTCGTCCACGGCCGCGGCCCGGTCCGAAAAGTCCGTCCGCGGTGGCCGGCGCCACGCCGCCGCGGCCGGGGATTCGCCGACCGGCCCGGAGAAGGTCGACGTGGGCGTCGCGGTACGCGCGGACGGGGGCTCGTCGATCGGGCCGGGGCTGGTCGACGTGGGCGTCGCGGTACGCGCGGACGCGGGCTCGTCGACCGGCCCGGGGCTGGTCGACATGAGCGTCACGGTGCGCAACCGGGGCGGGTCCTCGACGGCGAGGCGCTGGGCCAGGCCGCCGCCGAGCGACAGCCCCACGATGTGTGCCCGGGCGATGCCCAGGGCGTCGAGCACGCCCAGCGCGTCCCCAGCCATGTCCACCTGGGTGTACGGCGGGTCGCCGGCCGGGAATGACGTCGACCGGCCGGTGTCGCGGTGGTCGTACCGGATCACGAAGCGGCCCCCGGCGGCGAGCCGGCGGCAGAATCCCTCCTCCCACCAGTCCATCGACCGCGCCCCGGCGGCGATCAGCAGCACCGCGGGAGCGTCGGGTTCGCCGAACGTCTCGAGGCACAGGTCCACGCCGTTCGCCGGCACCATTGTCTCGCCCATGGCCGGAGTATCACCGGGCTGCCTGACAGTTTGCTGCGCCGGCGCTGTCCCCTTGCCGCGCCGCGCTGTCCCCCGAAAGGTTCATGTCGGGGTGGTGCGCCGCGCGGAGATCATCGCCGTGGCAGGGTCGGGATTGTGCCTCTGCCCGATCTCGCGACCTACGCGCCGCACCGGACGATCACGGACGCCGCCTTCGAGGGTGTCGCCGTGCCGGGCCTGCGTGCCGAATTCTTCCACCGCGCCGAGGGGGAGCGGGTCGCCTCGGCCGGCCGCTACTCGATGGGCGGCCGGGACCTGCTGCTGGCCTGGGGCTGGACCGACGAGCAGCACTGTCGCTTCTCGTCGGTCCATGATCCCGAGGGCTTCTGGCATCCGGAGACCGAGGGCTGCCCGGTGGTGGAGCTGCTGCGCGACGGCGAGACGCCGGACGCGCCGGTGACCGGGCTGGCGATCCGCACCCCCGGGGGCCAGTGGGTCACCGCCGATCGGGCGCCGGCGCGCTCGCGGTAACAGGGCTCGCGGCAACGCGGGCGGCGGAGCGGCGAACCAGCGCGAGGGAGACGCCGGTCAGCGTCAGGGCCAGCGCGAACAGCGTCAGGTGCAGCGTGGGGTCGGCGATCGGCACGAAGCCGATGATCGCCACCGGCACCTGCACCACGGCGATGAGCGCGGCCAGCAGCCAGCGCCGGGACCCGCGCCACAGCAGGGCCGTCCAGATCGGAGCGGACGCCACCAGCACGGTGAGCCCGTCGAGCAGAGCGTGCAGTTCGGCGTTGTGGACGGCGTTGTGGGCGAACCCCTGGGCCGGCGTGGCGACCCAGAGAGCGGCGAGGACGAGACCGGCGATGACAGCGGCACGACGCATGACTTCCTCCATAGCGTTGTGGAACCGTTGCACTGAGTAATGACGGTACGGAACGCCGGAGCCGGCCGTAAAGCCCGCCGCCGATTCATTCGCGCGCCGTCACCCGCGCGACAAGATCGAAGGCGGCCGGCAGGCAGGTGCTCCAGTAGCCGAAGTTGTGCCGGCCGGCGGAGTACGACCCGGCCGCCTTGGGCTGCGGCAATGCCCGCTCCAGCGCGCGGACGCCGGCGAGCCGGCCGTCGTCGGTGCCGCACCAGAGCCCGACCGGGACCCCGCGCAGCGCACCCGCGCGGGCGAAGACGTCGTCCCCGGCCGAGACCGCCGGGGAGAAGGCGGCGACGGCCCGGACGAAGCCGGGGAAGGTCTCTGCGAGCAGCAGGGCGCCGTACCCGCCCATGGACCAGCCGCACACCGAGATCCGGCTGGTGTCGAAGCCACGCCCGGCGCACCAGGCCGGGATCTCCTCGTGCACCATCCGCTGCGGGTCGTCGGCGCCGGCCGGTCGCCAGGAGAGCCGGTCGCCGGTCGCGCCGGCCAGCACGAACGGCGGGTTGCCGCGCCGCGCGGAGTCGGTGGCGAAGCGGCCCAGGCCCAGCGCGGGAAAGTCGGCGGCCGTCGTCGAGGCCCCGTGCAGGACCAGCAGCACCGGCAGGCCGCGCCCGTCGCCGTACCCGGCCGGCACGGCGGTGTAGAAGTCGACCGTCCGGCCGCGGGCGGCCGACGCCCGCCACTCCAGCCGCTCGTCGCCGGCCGGGGCGTCGGGGATGACGGGCTCGGCCGGGGTACGCCACCGGCGGTAGCCGCCGAGGGACACGACGCCCGCCGCCCCGGCGGCCGCCCCGGCCAGCAGGGTCCGCCTTCTCATCTGCTCTCCATCGCCTCGTTCAACGGGGCTGGGGCGGGCCGGGTCACGGCCGCCCGGCATTCTCACTCTCTGGTGACCATCTGGTCAGCATTGCTGGCTGGATGGGCCAGGTGACTACTCGTAGTAGTGTCGCCTAGAGTGGTTCGGTCGGCGGATGTCGACGTATTGAGCAGGAGATAACCGTGCAATTGAGCGAGGTCGCCATGGCTGCGGCTATCACCGTGAGTGTCGCTGGCGTCTCTTACGCTGCGTTGAACACGGACAGTGTCCGGAGCACCGCGGTGACCGTGGCGAGCCAGGCGTCGTGCCGCGCGGTGGACCAGGCCATCGTCGGGTACGTGGCTCAGCACAACACCCCTCCCGCGGCGATCGGGCAGCTCCAGCCGTGGGTGCGGGGCGACATCTCGGCGTACCGGATCGTCAAGGGCCGGGCCGCCGGGCCGGGCTGCTAGCCCGCGCGGGAGTGCCGGCTCCCTAGGATCGCGGGATGGACATCGACGGCTCGCCCGCCTACTTCGCGTTCCCCGGCCCGCTGCGCGATCGGCTCGTCGGGGCGATCCTGGCCGGTGCCAAGACCTCGACCTCCAGCCTGCTGGCCGACTACGAGCGGGACGGCCAACCTCTGCCGGAGGTGGGCGAGCGGTCGGTGGTGATGGATTCGGGCGACCGGCCGGTCGCGGTCATCGAGGTCACCGAGGTACGGGTCGTCCGGCTGGGCGACGTCGACCTGCGGCACGCGATCGACGAGGGCGAGGGCTACGAGTCGGTTTCCGCCTGGCGCGCCGGCCACGAGGACTTCTGGCACAGCGCCGAGGTCCGCGCGGAGCTGGGCGACCCGGCCTTCACCGTCGACGACGACACGCTGATGGTCGCCGAGCGCTTCCGCCTGGTCCAGATCCTGGACCCCGACGTCGTCAGCTCGCCAGGCTGAAGCGTTCCGAGTGCACCTGCGCCGCCGGGACCTTCAGCTCCCGCAGGCTGCGCAGCACCGCGTCCGTCATCGCCGCCGGCCCGCAGACGTAGACGTCGCGCTCCCTGATGTCCGGGACCAGCGCGGCCAGGTTCTCCGGGGCGAACGGCGTGTTCGGCGGGGAGCCCGCGCCGGTGCGGCCGGTCAGCAGGTGCAACTGCGCGCCCCGGGAGCGGGCCAGGTTCTGCAGCTCGCCCAGCAGCACGGCGTCCTGGGTGCTGGGCGCGCGGTACAGCACCGTCGTCGGGCCGTTCGCCTCCTCCAGCAGCGCCCGGATCGGGGTGACGCCGACGCCGCCCGCGATCAGCAGCGTCGTGGGTTTCGTGCGGCTCAGGTTGGTGAACGCGCCGTACGGGCCCTCGGCGAAGACCCGGCTGCCGATCGGGATCGTCCGCAGGCGGGCGCTGGTCGAGCCCACGGCCTTGGCCGTCAGGCGCAGGGTGCGCCCGTCCGGGGCGGACGACAGGGAGAACGGGTTCGCCTCCCACCAGCGGCCGTGGCCCAGGAAGCGCCAGATCATGAACTGGCCCGCGCGGGCCGGCAGCTTGTCCATGTGCTTGCCGGTCACGTAGATCGAGACCACGGTGGGGGACTCGGGGATCACGGCCGCCACCCGGAACTGGTGGCGGGCGTTGCGCCACAGCGGCAGGACGACCCGGCCCGCGATCAGCGAGCCGAGGGCGAAGACCCACAGCGCCCACCAGTACGCCTCGGCCAGCGGCGACGACGTGAACGTGGACACCTCGGTGAGCTGGTGGATCAGGGCGAAGACGATGGCCACGTACAGCAGCAGGTGGATGGCGTGCCAGGCCTCGTACGACAGCCGGCGCCGGGCCGCGCGTACCGAAAGGCCCGCCGCGATCAGCACGATGCCGGCGGCCAGCATGCCCAGCAGGACCGGCAGCTGGCCCGTCAGGTTGCTGAATTCGGTCAGGGGGGTGGTGCTGTATTCGCTCGCGTAGCCGAGCAGGATGAAGGTCGGGTGCAGCAGGACCAGCCAGAACAGGGTGAAGCCGGTCCAGCGGTGCCACGAGGTGAGCCGGTCCATGCCGATCCGCCGGTCCAGGAAGGGCAGCCGGGCGATCAGGAGCAGCTGCAGGATCATCACCAGGGCCAGGTGCAGCCCCAGCCACTTGCCGAAGCCGAGGATGGGGTTCTTGGCCGGCTCGGCGGTCAGGAACACCGTCTCGACGATCAGCACGTTGACCGCCACGACGGCCCACAGCACCAGCCGGGCCAGCCGGGCCGGGGGGATGCCCGCCGGCGCGGGCGCCTGGTGCAGCCGTTCATTCGCAGCCGTCATCGATCTCTCCTGTTCGCGAGCCCTGCGTCACACACGTCCGGGTCTGCGATCCGGTTCACTGCGACGGTGTAGCACACCCCGGGCCGGGCGCGGAAGCGTGCGCCGGGAAATCCGACGCACGCCCTCACCCGTACGGTGATCAGGGGAAGTTGACGACGTAGCTGGGCACGGTCTCCGTGCCCTGCGCGACCCCTCCGGTGGTGTTGATGACGTTGGTGATCGAGCCGACGCCGCCGAGCGACACGGTCAGCAGGTTGTGCATCTGGACGCCGGGCTTGACGGGCACCTCGAAGCCGCGGGCCGCGACGATCGACGGGTTCACGTTGAAGTAGCAGTAACTGCCCAGCCCCCACGCCTCATGGGTGGTGACCGAGTCCGCGACCTTGTACGCCGCGTATCCGTTGGTCCCGCTGCGCCAGGCGGCCTGGGTCGGCGGGTCGTACGGCATCTCGTTCTGGAAGAAGATCGTCCGGCCGCCGTTGCCGTTCCACTGCACCTGGTAGTTCTGGTAGTGCTCGACGAACAGGCCCAGGGCGAGCACGTCGTCGCCGTTGACGATGAGCCCGCTGGCGGCGGGGTTCGTCGTCCAGCCGACCCCGGCGCCGTGGTCGGCGCGCCAGGCCCAGACGTGGTCGATGAGCGTGTTGTCGCTGTTGACCAGCAGGCTGTTGGTGGCCGAGCCGGGCCCGGCACCGCCGATCCGGAAGAACACGTCCTGGACCGAGGTCGGGTTGGCGGCGTGGTTCGCCGCCGAGCCGGCCGGGCCGATCTGCAGCAGGTTCGGCGAGTTGGTGGTGCCGGCGTCGAACAGCAGGCTGGAGACCTTCACGCCGTCGACGTCCGCGACCGTCATCGGGGTCACGCCGCCGTCCGGGATGATCGTCGCGTAGCCCAGGCCCATCACCACGGTGTTCGCCCGGTTGACGGTGATGGTCTGGTTCACGTGGTAGATGCCCGGGGTGAAGAGCAGGTTGAGGCCCTGGGCCAGCGCCGCGTTGATGGTCGCCGCGGAGTCGCCGGGGTGCGCGACGTAGAACTGGCTCAGCGGGATCGAGCTGCCCGGCGTGTTCGGCCAGGTCACGTTGGCGGAGTTGGTCTGCAGGCTGGGCACCCACACGGCATAGTCGGCGCCGTCCAGGTACAGGTACGGCTTCTCCCGGCTGATCGGGGTGGTGGCCATGGTGGTGATCGGCGGGTTCGGGAAGGTGGTCGCCGGTGCGCCGGCCACACCGGTGAAGACGTTGTTCCAGACCGCGTTCAGGTTCATCGCGATGCTGCTGTTGCGGGTGTACCACTGCTGCTGCGAGAACGGCTGCAGTTGCCCGTTGACCCGGGTGTCGGCGATGTAGCCGCCGCTGGCCCAGCCGAACCCGGTCGGGGTGAGGCTGAGGTGGGTGTTGATGTTCATCCGGCGCATCGGCGCGGCCTGGGCGACGGCCCACCGCTCGTAGGCGGTGCCGGCCGGCGGTGTCACGGAGAAGTTCTCGCTGCTGCGCCAGAAGTTCTGGGTGGCGTTGCCGCCGAACCAGCCCGCGTCGACGGTCAGGTTGCTGCTGTTCAGGTGCACGTCGGTGGGGTTGCGGCCGAGCCCGGCGATGGAGGTGTAGAAGCCGATGTTGGCCGTGAGGTCGTGGTAGGTGCCCGGCTTGAACAGCAGTTCGTAGCGCTGGCTGCCGAACTGCTGGGTCTCCGACTGCTGGAACACGCTGGTGAGCTGGCTCTGGATCGACGCGGTGGACATCGACGGGTCGAAGACCAGCACGTTGGGCCCGAGCGGGCCGCCGCCGGGGATCGTCGGCCCGCCAGCGGGGACGCCGTAGACCTGGAACTCGAAGAGCGAGTAGCCGTAGGGGGTGGCCCGGGCGGTGCCGTTCATCCGCACGTACCGGCCGGTGCCGGCGACGGCGAGGGTCTGGATGCCGCCGGTCCCGCCGGTCGTCGACGAGACGGTGGTCCAGGCGGTGCCGTCGGCCGAGGTCTGGATCTGGTACGCGGACGCGTACGCGGCCTCCCAGTTCAGCACGACCTGGCTGATCGCGTACGAGGCGCCGAGGTCGACCCGGATCCACTGCGGATCGCTGAAGGCGCTGGACCACCGGGTGCCGGCGTCGCCGTCGACGGCGGCGGAGGCCGGGAAGGTGCCGTTCTCGGTGGAGGAGGCGGTGGCGGTCTTGCCCTGCGACACGAGCGGATCGGCGGCGAGCGCTCGCTGCGGGGTGACCAGGGTGAGCGCGGCGACCAGGGTGAGGACGAGGCCGGTCAGGGCGCCGAGGCGGGGGACGGGAGCGACTTCCATGAGCACTCCTAAGATTTCAGCAATGTTTCGTGAGAGCGCTCTCTGAGCGTGGGCCGAGCCGTTAAAGATGTCAATAGTTCGATGCCCGCGCACACCAGTGGCGGGTCGGTCACGGTGAGGTCATACGATCGCTGCGAGAAACCCGTAAACAGCACGGAGGGGTGTCATGACCACGGAGACGCTGGAGTTCCAAGCCGAAGCGCGGCAGCTACTGCAGCTGATGGTCCATTCGATCTACTCGAACAAGGACATCTTCCTGCGGGAGCTGATCTCCAACGCTTCCGACGCCCTGGACAAGCTGCGGCTGGCGGTGCTGACCGGCGAGCTGGAGGCCGACACCGACGACCTGCACATCGCGCTGGAGGTGGACGCCGAGGCGCGCACCCTCACCGTGCGCGACAACGGCATCGGCATGTCGCGCGACGAGGTCGTCGCGCTGATCGGCACGATCGCGAAGTCCGGCACCGCCGAGATGCTCAGCCGGCTCAAGGAGAGCAAGGAGTCGGCCGAGCTGATCGGCCAGTTCGGCGTCGGCTTCTACTCGACCTTCATGGTCGCCGACAAGGTCACCCTGGTGACCCGCAAGGCCGGGGAGAGCGAGGGTACACGCTGGGAGTCCGACGGCGAGGGCACCTACACGATCGAGCCGCTGGCCGACGCCCCGCCGGGCACCGCGGTCACCGTCCACCTGCGGCCCAAGGACGAGGAGGACGCGCTCTTCGACTATGCCGAGGAGTCGAAGATCCGGCAGATCGTCAAGCACTACTCCGACTTCATCGCGTTCCCGATCCGCTTGGGGGACCAGACTCTCAACTCCATGAAGGCCCTGTGGGCGCGCCCGCGCTCCGAGGTCAAGGACGAGGAGTACACCGAGTTCTACCGGCACATCAGCCACGACTGGTCCGACCCGCTCGAGACCATCCAGATGAAGGCCGAGGGCACCTTCGAATACGAGGCCCTGCTCTTCATCCCGTCGCGCGCCCCGCACGACCTGTTCCAGCGCGACGGCCGCCGTGGCATCCAGCTCTACGTCAAGCGCGTCTTCATCATGGACGACAGCCGCGAGCTGATGCCCGACTACCTGCGCTTCGTCAAGGGCGTGGTGGACGCGGCCGACCTGTCGCTGAACATCTCCCGGGAGATCCTCCAGCAGGACCGGCACATCCAGCTGATCCGCCGCCGGCTCGCCAAGAAGGTCCTCAGCACGATCAAGGAGCTGCAGAGCAAGGAACCGGAGAAGTACGCCACCCTGTGGCGCGAGTTCGGCCGCGCGATCAAGGAGGGCCTGCTCGGCGAGGCCGACGACCAGAAGGCCATCCTCGACGTGGCGTCGTTCCCCTCCTCGGCCGGCGACGAGCCGACCACGCTGGCCGCCTACGTCGAGCGGATGCCCGAGGGCCAGGACGAGATCTACTTCATGACCGGCGAGACCCGGGCCCAGGTGGAGAACTCGCCGCACATGGAGGCGTTCAAGGCCAAGGGGTACGAGGTCCTGCTGCTCACCGACCCGGTGGACGAGATCTGGGTGGACGCCGTCCCGGAGTACGACGGCAAGAAGCTGCAGTCCATCGCCCGTGGCTCGGTGGACCTGGCCGCCGAGCCGGCCTCGGAGGAGAAGTCGGGCGAGTTCGCCCCGCTGCTGGCCTGGCTCGGCGAGACGCTGACCGAGGAGGTCAAGGAGGTCCGGCTCTCCACCCGGCTGACCACCTCGCCGGCGTGCCTGGTCAGCGACGCTGACGACATCACCCCGACGCTGGAGAAGATGTACCGGGCGATGGGCCAGCAGGTGCCGCCGGTCAAGCGCATCCTGGAGCTGAACCCGGACCACGCCCTGGTCAGCGGCCTGCGCGCGGCGCACGAGCAGCGGGCCGACGACCCGAACCTGCCGGAGACCGCGGAACTGCTCTACGGCACCGCCCTGCTGGCCGAGGGCGGCGACCTGGCCGACCCGGCCCGCTTCGCGAAGCTGCTCGCCGACCGGCTGGCCCGTACCGTCTGAGCCCCGCGCTGATCGCCCGCCCGGCGCGGGCGGGCGATCAGGCCAGGATCGCGGCCAGGGTGTCGCGGGCCGTCGCGGCCATCACCGGGTTGGTGTCGACGTAGTACGGCAGCGCGACGATCGCCTGCAGGATCGCCCAGCCCCGGCCGCGCTGCCAGGCCGCGTCGTCGACGCCCAGGGCACGCCGGTAGACGTCCCGGGCGCCGGCGGGCAGCAGATTCCACGCCGGCATCAGATCGACGGCCGGGTCGCCGACGCACAGGGTCTCCAGGTCGATGACCGCGGCCAGGCGACCCTCCCGCACCAGCAGGTTGCCGGGCATGAGATCGGCGTGGATCCAGACCTCGGCGGTGGCGGGCTCGGCGTCCCGGCACCGCGCCCAGATCCCGGCCAGCCGCGCGGTGTCGACCAGGTGGGCGCTCTCGGCGAGGGCCCGGTGGACCTCGTCATCCATGGCGCGCAATGGGCCACCGCGGGTGCGCCCGTCCCAGGCCCGGCCGCCGGTGTCCGTGGCGTGCAGCGCGGTGACGAAGCCGGCCAGGTCACGGGCGAACGCGCCGAGGTCGCCGAGGGTGCGAGGGGAAGCGGTCTCGCCGGGAATCCACCGGTAGACCGTCCACCAGCCGGCGTATCCCTCGCCCGGCGCACCGAGAGCGACGGGCCGCGGCACCGCGAGGGGCACCTGCGCGGCGATGCGCCGGGCCTGCTCCTGCTCGCCCAGCAACTCGGCGCGGAGCCCGGCGCCGGGGCTGGGGCGCAGGGGAAAGCGCAGGACCAGGCCGTCACCGAGGCGGAAGAGGGCGTTGACCGTGCCGTGGGAGGTCAGCGGGCGCACCGCCAGGTCCCGCCACCGCGGGAACTGGGCGGCTACCAGGGCGGCTACCTCGGCGGCGGTCACCTCGACTTGATCGGCGTGCATTTTCACCGGCCGATTCTGGCATCCCGCGCGCGGCGGGGCGACCGGCTTTCCGCGCGCCCGGCTCTGGGGGTCTTGACTTGGTTTATGAAAAGGATTCCGAACTATCTTCGCTATGCCGCTCTCTGCCGGATATCCCCTCGCCGGGCCCGAGCAGGCGGCGCTCGCGTTGACCATTGCTGCAGCATGCCCGGTCGCACCGGTAGTGCTCCGCGCGTTCGATGAGATCAAGAAGGTCGGGCCGCCCGTGAATCGGATAGAAACCGCTGGAATCGGCGTCCAGCCCGTAGCCGTGTCGCAGGATCTGCAGCCTGGCGTGCCAGAACTCGAGCACCCACCGGCGCGGCACGATCCGGCGCCGCGCGTAGGTCCCGAGCAGGTCGAACACGGCAAGCGACCGGACCATCAGATAGGCGTCCTCGGAGTCGCGCGGCGGCACGGCGCCGGTCTCGACAGCCTTGTAGATCAATAGACGGCCGCGCTGCAAATCGCCGCTGAGCATGACGCTCTGAATCGCGATAAAGCTGTTCACCTGAGCATTCCGCCGGCTGATCATGACGGTTGTCAGGGAGACCAGGATGGCGAGAAACGCGATCGATACCCCGAGAAGATCCTTGTTGGCGCCGACCCAACCCATGGCGGTGATCCCTCCGCGCGGAATCCGGATCCGGTCAGCGTAATTACCCTCGGCAATGCCGCACTCGCGCCGCGCATCGCCGTCAGCACGCGTTGTCGGGAGTCGCCGGCTCCTCCAGGCCCCATGCCGCGTAGCCCGAAATGATCAAGCCGTGAGTGTCTGGTGTGTTCTGTCAACAGCCCGTTCCCCGTGACGCAAACCCGCGGATCAACCACTCGCCGGACCCGGGTCCCGCGACGAGACCCCGTCCCGGCATGCGGACACCATGTCCAGTTGATGAGCCCGCTCCCAACCCGGCAGCCGCATTCTGCGCGTTCAGTCCCACATCCTGGAATCCGAACGTTACAAACCCTCGCATATGGCGCCGGCGGTCGCGACCTTGAGGGGTTCGGGTGCCGGGCATGCCGTAGGGCTCCAAGGTCTGTGAACGGCTGCCCGACGTCGGGCGCAGCCGGCGGGCGGCACGCGTACGGCACGATCCGCTGCAACCATGCCGGCCCGGGTGCTGGGCCGGCATGGCTTCGCGGTTGATCAACCATGCCGTGGGCGGGCTCTCGCCAGCCCTACAAGGATCCGCAGATCACGTCGTCCATGAGCTGGAACGTGCGCCCGTAGACCGCGCGGGCCGCGTCCTCGTCGGCGAGTTGCGTGGTCAGCGACAGCACCGCCACGCGACCACCCTTCGGGCTCACCCCGTTGACGGTGCTCATGCCGAGCACGTCACCGCCGTGCGCCCAGTAGCCGCCGCACCGGTTCGGGATGTACATGATGCCGAGGCCGTACCGCGCGCCGGGGATGAAATCCTGGAACGTGTCGGCGAGCACCGTCCGGTGCAGTTGGGCCATCTGTCGCGGCTTCAGGAGCTGACCGCGTTGCAGGGCCTGCCAGAAGCGCGCCAGGTCGGTCGGCGTGGTGATCAGGCCGCCGGCGGCGCCGGCGGCGGTCGGGTTGAACACGGTGGTGTCGGTCAGCGGGCCGCCGGGAACCCACTGCTGGTATCCCTTGGCGTGCGGCGCCGGCATGGACGGCCGGTCGCCCGGCGACGATGTCTGCCCCAGCCCGAGCGGCCGGAGGATGCGGGCCCGCACCTCGGTGGCCCACGGCCGGCCGGTCAGGCGCTCGATGACCATGCCGGCGAGGATGTAGTTGGTGTTGGAGTAGTCCCACCGCGTCCCGGGCGCGAAGCCGGGTTCGTGTTTCATCGCCAGGGCCACCAGATCGGCGGGATCGTAGTGGTCGAAGCGGTGTGCCCGATACTCCTCGTAGGAGCCCAACACTGCCAGGTCGTTGGTGTAGTTGTAGATGCCGCTGGTGTGCTGGAGCAGCTGGCGGATCGTGATTCGGCGGCCGTCGTTGCCGTTGCCGGCGACGACCCCGGGCAGCCACCGCTCGACGGTGTCGTCCAGCGACAGCTTGCCCTCTCCGACAAGCTGCAGTACGACGACGGAGACGAACGTCTTGGTGTTGCTGCCCATCCGGAAGTAGCCGTCGAGCGGCACCGGCGTTCCCCGATCGAGGTCGCCGACGCCGGCCCGCGAACGGATGGTGACACCGTCGACCCGGGTGAGCCCCTGGACTCCGGTGATGCCGAGATCGTGCAGGTCGTCGAGCGCGACTTGGAGCCGCCGGTCGTCGCGGGCCGGTCCGGCGGTGGCCGGCACCGCGCTGCCGGCGACCAGGGCCACCGCCAGCGCGGCGGCCAGGCCCCACCGGTGCAGATGTTTTGGCATGTCAGGTCCCTCCAAGGGATCCAGGCGAACCAGGAGCCTTGACGGTATGAAGTCCTTCGATGCGTTTCCATCCGGCGGTCCCCCCGAAACGGGGTCGGGTTAACCCCCACAACCCGCGGCCTCAGCCGGCTTTGGCCCTGTGCAGCCAGCCCTCGGCGGCGTCGGCCATCATGGCGAGAGGGCTGCCCTCGCCGGCTTCGTTTCCTAGCCGCCGCAATTCCGCACAGGCCGCGGTGTCTCCGCTCCGGGCCAGCCCGGCCAGCGCCTCCGCTCGTACGCGTGGGTCGGGGTCATCGCGGCCCGCGGCGATGAGGTCCCTCGTCACCGGATGATCGAAGACATGGTCACGCAGGACCCTCAGGGCGGTTGCCCGTACCCACCCGTCGCGGTCTCCGCCCAGCCTGGCAAGCGCCGCCGTGCCTTCCGGCACCGATCCAGGCTCCATCAACGCGATGCAGAGCTCGCCCGCCACCCTCCTGCGCACCGACGGATCCGGGTGCTCGGCGTGCGCCACGATCTCGGGCACCTTCCCGGGACCGTGGTATTCGGCGAAGGCCCCGATCAGGCTGACGAGGACTCCGGCCTCCGGCTCTGCGGCGAGGCGGCTCCGCAGGGTGGCGAGCGCCTCCGCCCGGCTGGGCGCCTGGTCGAAGGAGAGGGAATGCACCACCTCGGCGGCGAACCGCCGGGCGTCCGGGTCCGGGGCCACCAGCACGTCGGCGGCCCAGCGGAAAGTCGCCGTGGCGTTCGGCCTCTCCTTCACCGAGAACACGGACTGGGACCAGTTGATCGCATCGGGATCGCGGTCCACCAGGGCCCGTGCCATCAGCTCGTCGCGCGAAGCGCCGACGCCGAGGCGCTCCTCGATGTAAGTCACGATCGCCAGATGGGCCGTCTGCACCTCGGCCCACCGGCCGTCGGCCGCGGTCACCCGGATGCACTCGGTGTGGTCGTAGTCGTCGACCGGAACGGTCTGGCGGTGCGCTGCGGCGTGGGCATCGCCGAGCCTGCGCCGTAACTCGGCCGTCGGGTCGACAGCGACCCAGCCGCGGGCGATCCGCAGCATGGGCTCCGCCGTGTTCTCGTCGAGCCGGTTGTGGATCACCTGGAAGGCGCCGTAGTCCGCCGCCCACAGCATCAGCTCGACCTCCGCGCGGGCCGAGCCGGCCCAGCCGTCGTCGAGGAGCTCGCGGACGCGCGTGCCGTGCCCGGCGGCCGCTGCCGCGCGCACCAGGGCGCTGCCCTCGGTCACCGCCGAACCGGGCGGATGCACCAGACGATCTTCCACCGTGGTCATTATTCGCTACGTCGATGGCCGGGTGAACGGGACGATCCGGTCAGCGTCGGGCGGGGAGGAGCAGGGCGACCAGCGCGGCGAGCAGGTAGACGGGTGCCAGGACCGCGAACGCCGCCGTGAGGTAGTGACCGGCGGCCGCGCCGGGGTAGTTCCAGGCTGGGAGGTAGCGCAGCCAGATCGTGGCGGCGACCAGCAGGGTGGCGGCCGGAGCGAGGGTCATCGCCGGGACCAGGCCGGCCGCGCCGCGGCGGGCGAGCAGGACGGCGACAACCGCACCGCCGGCCGCCGTCATCGCCCAGAAGTCGCGGTGCAGGGCGTTCAGCTGGTCGGTCGGGTCGGTGAAGACCAGCCACCGGGCGGCCAGCGCGGCGGCCGCCGGGACGATGACCAGGAACGCGACCCGGGACGGCCCGGAACGGTCTCTGGCCCAGCGGAGGGCTAGCACCCACAGGGCCACCACCGTGCCCGCGCCGATCTGGTGCGTGGCGTAGTAGCCCAGGCTGCCTCGCACCCCGGCCACCCAGCCGCCGGCGGACTGCACCAACGCAAACGTGTCGCAGCTGATCCAGAGCGCGCCGCTGAACATCAGCGTGTTGAGGACCGCGATCCCCGCCCAGGTCGCGCCGGCCACCGGCGCGCCGGCCGCGCCCCGGGCCCAGGCGCGGGCCAGCAGGCCGCTGGCGGCCGCCGCCGCGCCGACCGACGGCGGGAGCAGGGCGAGCATGGTGGGGTTGTCGAAGGCGCCCAGCCCGAGCGTCGGCCCCCCGGAAATGTGGGTCAGCAACCCCGCCGCCGTCGCCGCGGCCAGCGCCGTCGAGGTGGCGCGCAACCGCATCGGGCGTCCGGTCCGCTCCGCGACCAGTGCGGCCCGCCACTGCGCGGTGCCCCAGACCAGCGCGAACAGGATGCCGGACACCACGCCGGTCAGGTGGGTGGACCGGGCGAGCAGGCCGTTCGCGGGGTTCGCCGGCAGGGCGAGGTGCAGCACCGGCGTCATCATCGCGATCAGCACTGCGGCCGCCGCGGCGTCCAGCGGGCGCAGCTCCATGGTGCGGTCCGGGTCGCCGAGGGCGGCGAGACGGCGCCGGGCCGAGGGGTGGATCGCCCGGAGGCGGCGCCACCAGGTGCGCCGCGGCGACGGCTCGTCGCGCAGCAGCTCCAGCAGCCCCGTCCGGCCGCCCGCCGCGGCGGCCAGGTCGGCCTCGTGCTCGCGGGACCGGAGCACGGCCGCCGCCACGGTGGTGGCCACGGCCAGCAGGAGCAGGCTGCGCACGGAGTAGTTCCAGTAGTAGGGGCCGCTGACCATGGCCTTGAGCAGCTCCAGCGGGGCCTCGGCCAGCACGGCCGGGTGGGCCAGCACGATCCGGCCGTTGATCAGGAACGGTGGCGTGAGCAGGGCCGGGATCAGCGCCCACCACATGCCGCGGGTGAGCCACACCAGGGTGACGTCGCCGGCGCGGACGTGGGCCGCCTCGTGCCGCAGGATCGCGTCGATCTGCTCGGGCGGCAGGCGGCGCAGGCCACGCGGCAGGATGACCCGGATGCCGCGCAGCGTGCGCACGGTGAACGGCTCCTGCAACCGCCAGCCGCCGAAGAGCGCCGCGGGCGGGCGGCGCAGCCCGAGCCGCAGGGCCGCCTCCGCGACCCGGCCGGCGATCTCGGCCCCGGCGGGGCGCAACGGCCGGGCCCGCCACAGCAACCCGTGCGGCAGCACCAGCATGAGCACCGCCCCCAGCAGCAGCACCGCGAGCGCCCCGGCGAAGGTGAACCCGGCCCGCTCCTGCTCCACCGCGCTCACGCAGCGCAGATACGCCGCCCCGGTGGCGACGTCGGGCACCACGTCGAGCGGGCGTCCCGCGGCGCAACTCTGAACGACCGCCAGCCAGCGCGGGCCCCGGGTCGCGTTGTACACGCCCTGCCCGGCGAACAGGCCGGCCGCCGCCAGCAGCAGCAGGATCGCCCCGTACCGGGCCACGGCGGGCGAGGGCAGCCCGGGCCGGGGCGGCGCCGCCGTCGGTGCCGCCATCAGGCGGGTCGGTCCCGGCGCCGCATCGCGGCCACGATCTGCACCGCCGTCGCCGCGGCCAGGTCGGCCCGCATGCCGCGCTCGATCAGCAGCGTCACCCAGAGCGCGGTGAGCTCCTGCCAGACGGCCTCCGGATCCGGGCCGGCGGTGTCCGCGGCTTCGCCGCTTCCGAAGAGCTTCGCCACCTTCCCGTACGCCGCGGAGCTCAGGCGTGACATCGCCCCGTCGACCAGGCTCGTGGCGGCCGCCGCGGCCACGAACGACAGCGCGGAGAGCAGCACCGGCGTGGCCACCGCGAGGTCGACGCCCATCCCGACCGGCGCCCGCAACCGGCGGGCCCGCAGCCGCCGCGGGTCCCGGCCGGCCGTCGCCAGCAGCTCCGGCAGCAGGTCCAGCTCGTCCGGGTAGGCGGCGGTCACCACCTCGGTGGCGATCGCGGCCACCAGCGGGTCCGTGCGGGCCGGGGTCGCGCGACGTGGTCTGAACAAGCTGTCCTCCGGTGGCTGGTCGGGCGCGCCGAAACCTGCCACAGCGGCGGTGGTGATCGCACGTTTGCGAAACCCGCCATGCCCGGCAATCCGCCGCTATCCGTGCACGGCTTCAGCCGATCGGGTTCGCCGGCCCGGGTCTGGGCGCTGGCCTTCGTGCTCAGGCCGCCGGGCCGGGTGAGTGATCGACGTCGTAGACGATCTCCAGGACGCCGTTGGGCAGGGCGTGGTGATGGGCGAGCCGAAGGTGGGTGCCGGGGTGCAGAGTCGGGGTCAGTTGGACGCCGCCACCCAGCAGGCGTGGCATCACCAGCAGACCGAGCTGGTCCAGGGCTCCCAGCGCCCGGAACACCTCGATGGTCCGGGGACCCCCGACGAGGTGGACGTCGTCGCCGGGGTGCGTGGTGCGGATGCGTTCCAGCAGCCGAGCGGGGTCGCTGTCGACGGTGACGTGATCCGGGGTCGCCCGGGGTCGATGCGAGCCCAGGACGAACACGTCGAGCCCCGGCCACGGCCACCGCTCGGCGCCGAGCGCGGGCTCGAACGTCGCCCGTCCCATGAGAACGGCGCCGAGGCCGTGCTGGAAGTCGACGAAGCCGTAGCTCTGCGGCGAGAAGCCGGGGTCGGCCAGTTGCGCCGGCCAGCCGTCCGGTGTCGTCACGTACCCGTCGAGGCTGACACAAAGGCGGGTCAGAATCCTCATCGGCTCACTCCGTTCGGTATGACGGCCGGTGTCGGCTGCCGGCGGCCGCGGTCACCGCTTGACCGGGTCGTGCCCGGCGGCCTTGGTGACGGTGTCGCCTTCGGTAACGGCATTCCACAGGTCCCGGCTGACCCGGACCTTGGTGATGCTGCCGTCGGCGAGTCTGATCTCCAGGCGCCGGTACATGGACGAGCCGTCCAGCAGGCCGCGTGACTTCCTGGTCACGGTGCCGTCCCAAGCATCCTTCGTCATGATCGGTTCCCCTTTCCCGGGCAGCGAGGCGCGCACCTGGGTCGGTGTGGTGACGTGGCTCGCGGTCATGCCACCGACGGTAGGGACCGGCTGCGGGCGGCGCCTCCGTCGGCGGACGGGTCTTCGGTCTCCTCCTTCAGGATGAGTGCCCGGGGGTGAACCGCCCCGCTGATCGCTATCCGGTCATGGGCGATCCGAACCGTATGACGTTCCCGTCCGGGTCGACGACGGCGCCCTCGTGCCGGCCCCATTCGGTGTCCTGCGGCCCGTGCACTTCCACGCCCGAGGCACGCCACTGCCCCGCGAGCGTGTCGGCGTCGTCAACGAACAGATACGCCCCGCTCGTTCGGCGGTCCGGATCGGCCACCACGCCCAAGTGAATCTCCACGCCGTCGCGGGAGGCGAAGCCGTAGCCGCCAGGCGGATACCGCCGGACGGCGAAGCCGAGCCGACGATAGTGCTCCATGGCGACATCAAGATCTCGGACCGGGAAGATCGGCGCGATCCTGAACGGGCTGCCCACGCCTCATCCTGGTAAGAAGGGTGCTCAAGGCGCCATAGGCGAGCGGGCTGGGAGACCGGTACATTGTCGCCTCGTGAGTTTGATCATCGAGTTCTTCGTTGCCCCGGATGACGCGGCCGCGGTCGGTGTTTCGAGGAACGGGCCTGGTGCCGCGAGCTTCGAGTCGGCGACGTACGGCAACTTCGACGTCTGGTCCACGCTCGATGAGTGGGAATGCATTCTGACGAGCCGCGGGATCGACGACCCCGTTACCGGCGGAGGCGCGAACTTCATTGCCGGCGGCGACGGCTCTCCTGTTGTTCTCGCCGCCCGCCCGGAGCTCACGAGGGCGCTGGCCGCCGCCGATGATGACCTGCTCGGCAGGACCGCCGAGCGGTGGGTCGAGCTGCGTGAGGAGGAAGGCGAATTCATTGACGGCGAACTCGCCCAGGAGATCGTCAGAGAGGTCGCGGCCCTGGCTGCCGGCGCGACACAAACCGGAAAATCGCTCTACTGCTGGATTTGCTGATGGTCGGTGTTCTGTCACCAGCGCGTCCCGGGGCGGAAACCCACGGATCAACCCTACGTGGTGTCGGGGTCAGATTCCGGCGAGTGTGAGCAGGCGGTCCATGTGCGCTCGGGGCAGGGACGGTGAGCCGGCGGCGGCGCGTGCGACGTGCTCGGACTCGTCACCGAGCAGGGTGACCAGGGCGGGTGTCGGCAGCCCTGGATGGCCGGCGACGGCGTGCCGTACGGAGCTTTCGGGATCGGCGGCCAGCTGTTCGGCCAGGTGCGAGGGAAGGCCGGGGTCCCGCGGTGCGAGGCAGCGCATCCTCGGGTCTGGATCGCCGGCGAATCGCCGGAGCATCTGTGGCGGGAAGGTGAAGTCATCGGCGGGGCGCCAGTCCGTCTTCTTGTCCGCCCGGAAGTCGCGGTCGATGCGTTCGGCGGTCGCGTGATCAACGAGGTGGGGGGCGTGCCGGGCCGTGGCGGTGCGGACGATGCTTTCGTCGTCGTTGAGCAACCGGGCGACGACGGATGTGGGTAACGAGTCGGCGCGTGCCGCGGAACTGCGGAAGCAGATGTAGGGCGAGGACACGTAGGGCAAGGGGTCGGCGGTCACCCACGGCAGGCGCAGGTACCTCAGCTCGGTGACCGCGATGGAGTCCTCGACCTCGCGGATGATGGTCTCGTCGTCGAGGTCGGCGCCCAGCAGATCGGTCAACGGCGCGCGAGGCTGAAGGACCTCGGCGTAGATCCTCGCCCGTGCCGGCTCCGGCGTGTCGGGCCGGGCGAAGACCGCTACCCGTACGCGTGCGCGGGCATCCTCGCCTAACCGGTCGCGCAGGTCCGGCGGGAGCTGCGGGTGTCCCGCGGCCTGGAGGCGTACGTCATCGTCCGGGTCCTCGGACAGCCGTCGGGCGGTCTCGGCAGTCAGGACCGCATGGGCGACCGCACCGGCCCGGGTCACCGGGTCGGCGAGTAGTCCGGCGATCAGGTCGGCCGGTGGGACCGGGTGGGGTAGCTTCCGGTAGTAGGTGGCGCAGGCAGCCGCGCGGACTTCGTCGGCGGGGTCGGTGAGCAGGGCGCGCCGTACCGTCTCGGGCGCCTCGGTCCACCACTGGGCGAGCGTGGCGCGAACCCGGGGATCCGGGTCGTGCGCCAGCCGGGCACGAAGGTCTGCCGGCACGCGGTCGCTCTCGGCGAGATATTCCCGCACCCTGGTGTCCGGATCGTCGATCAGCAGGGCGAACATCTCCGCGGGTGCGTCCTGCGGGCTCGCGCTGGCCAGGGCCGCACGAACCGCTGGATCGTCGTGCTCGGCAAGCTGGAGGCGCACGGGGGTTCGGCAGGCGGTCGTTGAGCGCCAGCGAATGCAGCAACCAGTGATAGCCCGTGGCGATGATCTCATCGATCACGGCGCCGGGCCGCACGGCGTCTCCGGGGGTCAGACGTGGATCGGTTCGCGCTCGGGCTCCGCGGCCGACGGGCGCGGGCGGCCCTCGATGTGCGGCAGGACCCGGTCCAGCCAGGACGGTAGCCACCAGTTGACCCGGCCGATCAGTGCCATGGTGGCCGGCACCAGGACCATCCGGACGATGGTGGCGTCGATCAGCACCGCGACCGCCATGCCGAGGCCCAGGGTCTTGACGGTCACGTCCGGGTCCAGCGCGAAGCCCACGAAGACCGCCACCATGATGGCCGCCGCACTCGTGATGACCCGGCCGGTCGCGGTGAGACCGCGGATCACGCTGCCCCTGGCGTCGCCGGTGGCCAGCCAGTCCTCGCGGACCCGGGAGAGCAGGAACACCTCGTAGTCCATCGACAGTCCGAACAGGACGGTGAACATCAGGACCGGTACCCAGCTGGTCACCGTTCCGCCGTGCGGCAGGCCGACCAGCCGTGCCCCGGTGTCGGTCTGGAACACGGCGGTGACCACGCCGAACGCGGCCGCGACCGACAGCAGGTTCATCGCCGCGGCCTTGACAGCCACCACCGGCGCCCGCAGCAGCAGGGTGAGCAGCAGCACCGACAGGGCCACCACGAAGCCGATCACGATCCACAGCCGGTCCGCCAGCCGGTCCGAGATGTCGGCATAGGTGGCCACCGCCCCGGTGACCAGGGCGCCGTCCGGCACGGCCGCGCGGACCCGGCCCACCAGCTCGGCGGTCTCCTCGTCGGCGGGCGCGGTGGACGGCTCGACGACCAGCACCGCGGCGTCGCCGGCCGCGTTGGGCATCGGCCCGGTGACCGTCGCGACCCCGGGCAGGGCGCGCAGCCGCGCGCCGAGAGCCGCCGGGTCGGTCACCTTGGTCAGGTCGGCGGCCACCAGCATGGTGAGGTTGGCGCCCGGACCGTATTCGGCGGCCACCAGGTCGTACGCCCGCCGGGTGGTGTTCGACGTCGGCTGGCTGCCGGCGTCCTGCGGCCAGGTCCGCATGAAGAGCGCCGGGGCGGCGAGCGCGACCAGCGCGACCAGCGCCAGCACCGCGGACAGCACCGGCCGGCGCACCACGCCGGTGGCCCACCGCTCGACCAGGCTGGGCCCGGTGGACGTGGCCCGGGCGAGCCGGGCCCGGCGCGGCATGATCCGGCGGCCGGCGCGCAGAGCGCCGGGACCAGCGTGATCGCGGCCAGCATGACCGCGCCCACGGTGGCGAACGTGGCGTAGCCGAACGACGAGTACGTCGGCAGCGTGGACAGCTTGAGCCCGAACAGCGAGACCAGCACCGTCAGGCCGGCGATCACCACCGACTGGCCGGCCGTGGCCGTCGCCTCGGCCGCGGCGTCCCGCGGGCTGAGCCCGTCCCGCAGGCCCTCGATGTGCCGGGCCACCAGCAGCAGCGCGTAGTCGATGCCGACGCCCAGGCCCACCATCGACGCGATGGTCGGCGCCGTGCCGCTGATGTCGGTCACCGCGGCCAGCAGGCCGATGACGGCGGTGCCGGCGCCGATACCCATCAGGGCGACGAGCAGCGGCAGCCCGGCCGCCACGATCGAGCCGAGCGCCAGCACCAGGATCAGCAGGGCGGCGACGACGCCGATCGCCTCGGCCACACCGTTGGGCGCGGAGAAGTTCTCCGGCACCGACCCGCCGAGTTCCACCTGAAGGCCGGCGTCCCCGGCCGGGGCGGCAGCGCGGTTGAGGGCGTCGACGCCCTCGGTGCCCCGGAAATCGGTCACCGGCACGTGGTAGCTGACTGCGAGCAGCGCGGTGTCGCCGTCGGCGGACAGCCGGGGCGGCGCGACCGCGGACACGCCGGGCAGGTCGCCGAGCCGGTCGCGGACGGTGGCCAGGACGGCCGGGTCGAGGGGGGCGCCCGCGCGGTCGTGCACGACGACCCGGGCGTCCGCGCCGGAGACCTCGGGCAGCTTCTCGCGCAGGAATTCGGTGCCGGCCTGCGACGCGGTGCCGGGAATGTTGTAGTTGTCCCGCGGCTGGCCACCGCCGGCGACGTTGGCAGCGGAGAGCGCGATCAGGATCAGCAGCCACAAGCCGAGCGTGCGCCCGGGGTGCGCGGCCGCGGTGCCACCGAGGCGGCGCAGAAATGCAGACACGGGGTCCTCCAGTACGGGATTCGTTGTCCCGTGCAGGGTCCGCCGGCCCACTTGGCTTCCACTTGTCAGCGGCTAAACGCCCGCGCTCGCTCCGCCCAATGCCGCGACCCCCAGCGCTCGGCGACCTTCTCCGCGTGCGCGAAGTGCGACCGGGCCTCGTCGTCGCGGCCGGCCAGCCGGCACAGCTCGCCCAGCGTGAGCGCCACCGGCTGCAGGGCCAGCGTGGTGCTCAGCGACCCGGGCAACTGGTCCCGCAACGGCAGCAGCGCCCGGATCAGCTCGGGCGCCTCGGCTGTCGCCCGGAGGGTGAGCACGGCCATCGCGCGGATCGTCGCGAAGACCGTGAAGAAGTAGTCGCGGCGCAACGGCGCGAGCTCGGCCCGCACCGCCTTCGCCTCCTCGGCCCGGCCCAGCTGGCACAGCGCGATGGCCCACGCGTCCCGGCCTTCCGGGTAGTCCGCGGCCAGCTCGCGCAGCAACGGCTCGAGTTCGCCGATCCGGCCTTCGGTGAGCCGCAGGGTGCACAGCGCGACGGCCAGGAAGCCCTCGGCGTGCATGGAACCGGCGCGGCCCATCCGATCGGCCACCTCCCGGTAGATCCGCTCGGAATCGGCGAACCGGCCCTCCACGTGCGCGAGCATCGCGGCGCCGAACGACTGGACGGCCTCGGCCTCGATCATCCGGTACCGGTTGGTCAGCTCCAGCCCGGTGGCGAGCAGCCTGCGCAGGGCCGGGACGTCACCGTCGGCGCTGGCGACCGTGGCCATCGCGTACGCGGCATACCAGCGGAAGGCCGGCAGATCCAGTCGTCGCGCCAGCGGTTCCAGCTCGGCGGCGAGCGTGGCGCGAAGCTCGGTGCGGCCGTCGACATGGGTGGCCTTGATGCCGGTGGCCAGGGCGAAGGCCAGCAGGTGGTCGTCGCCGAGCTGTCGCGCGATGGCGACGGCCTCGGCGCCGAACGCCGCCACCCGGGGGTCGTCCTCGCCGGCCAGCTCCGAGACGAACGCGTCCAGCAGCCGGCACCGGGTCGCCAGGTCGAGGTCCGAGCGTTCCAGCAGCGACTCGAGGACCTCCACCACCGGGCGGTCCACCTGCCCGTACGCGCGGGCCTGCCAGGGTGTCGGCTCGTTCCACGCGGTGAACGCGGCGATCACCAGATCGGTGCGCCCGGCCGTCCGGGCCGCGTCCAGCGCCCGCTGCCGGGTGATCCGGGCGCTGCCCAGGTCGCCGGCCCGCAACTGGGCCCGCAACAGCCGGCCGAGCAGGTCACCGCGCCGGTCCTCGCTGGGCGACGGGAGCCGGTCCAGCGCACGGAGTGCCTGCTCCAGCAGGCGGACGGCGCTGTCGTGGGCGTACCGGCGCTCGGCCTGCTCGGCGGCCCGGATGCCGAAGTCGACCGCGAGCCCGGCGGTGTCCGCGCCGGCGGTATGGGCGTAGTGGTGGGCCAGCGCGGCGAGGTCGTCGGGTCGCCGGAGGCGCAGCACCTCGGCGACCCGGCCGTGCATCCGGGAGCGGCGCAACTGGGTCAGGTCGCCGTACAGGGTGTCGCGGACCAGCGCGTGCGCGAAGCGGACCCGGCCCGGCGCCGGTTCGTCGAGCAGCCCGGCCACCACGCCGGTCTCCAGCGCGTCGTAGAGCGCGTCCTCGTCGGTGTCGGCGGCGTGCACCAGCACGTCCACCTCGGCCTCCCGGCCCAGCACCGCGGCCAGTCGGAGCACCGACACCGCCGCCTGGGGCAGCCGGGCGAGGCGGCGGCGCAGCACGTCGCGTACCCCCTCGGGCACCTCGGCGAGCGCGACCAGCGCGCCCTCGCTCTCCAGCAGCCGGGCGCTTTCCCTGACGTAGAAGGGGTTTCCGCCGGTGCGGTCGGCCAGCGCGGCCGCGGTGTGCCGGTCGACCGGGCGGCCGTGCATCGCGGCGACCAGCGCCTGCACCTCGCCGGGGCCGAGACCCGCCAACGCGATCCGGTCGGGGGAGCGGCGGGCCAGCAACGCGAGCGACTCGTCCAGCCGGGCGTCCGCGTCGGTCGGCCGGTACGCACCGAGCAACAGCACCGGCGTCCCGTCCAGATCGCGCGCCGCGTTCTCCAGCAACGTCAGCGTCTCCCCGTCGGCCCGATGCAGATCGTCGAGCACCACCGCGAGCGGCCTGCGCGCGGCCGCCGCCCGCAGCCAGTCCGTCACGGCCCGGTGCAGCCGGAACCGCCCGGTGGCCGCGTCACCGTCGCCGGCCGGCGCCGACTCCGGGCTGAGCAGCGCCGCCACCGCCGCCGGGTCGTCCGGCGGGTGCCGCCCGGCGAGCCGGCCCAGCGCCTCCACCCAGGCCCAGGCGGAGGGTGCGCCGTCCACCTCCGGGCACCGCCCGACCACGACGGTCCAGCCCTCCGCGGTCAGTTCGTGGCGCATCCGGGCGAGCAGGCTCGACTTGCCGAGCCCCGCCTCGCCGGTGACCAGGCCGATCCCGCCGGTCTGCCGGGCGCCCACGGCCAGCGCCCGCAACCTGTCCAGCTCGCGCCCCCGCCCGACGAAGACGGTGTCGGTGACCTGCTCGACCGGCTGGGACTCGACCCGCACGCCGGCCGTGCCGAGCACCTCGACGCGCTGGTGCAGGATCGCCTCCTCCAGCGCGATCAGGGGCGGACCGGGATCGAGACCCAGCTCCTCGGCCAGCACGTGCCGGGCGCGGCGCAGGGCGGCCAAGGCGTCGGCCTGCCGGCCGGATCCCCACAGGGCCAGGGCGAGCTGCCGCCAGCCCGCTTCCCGGAGCGGGTGCTCGCGGGTCAGCGACTCGGCGTCCGGCACGGCCTCGGCGGCCCGGCCCAGCCGGACGGTCAGCTCGACCGCCAGCTCCCGCGCGGCCAGCCGCAGCTCCGCCAGGCGGGCGGCTTCCGGCGCTGCCCACTCCTCGTCGGCCACCTCGGCGTAGGCCGCGCCCTGCCACAACGCGAGGCCTTCCAGAACCAGGTCAAGAGCCTTCTCCGGTACGCCTGCAGCGACCCGTTGCGCCTGCTGCAGGAGATCCTCGAACCGCCACGCGTCGACCGACTCGGCGGTGAGCCGCAGCGCATAACCGGGCGCCCGGCTGACCAGCAGCGTGGCCGGCGTGCGCTGGGGCCGCTCCGGCTCGAGCAGCCTGCGCAGGTTGGACACGTAGGCCTGGAGCGACGCGATCGCCCGCGGCGGCGGCTCGCCCCGCCAGAGCTGCTCGATCATCCGGTCCACCGAGACCACCTCGCCGCGGCCGACGAGCAGCAGCGCCAGCACCGCACGCTGACGCGGGCCACCCGGGTCTGCCGGGCGGCCGTCAACCTCGGCCTCGATCGGCCCGAGCACGCGCAGGCGCACCATGCGGGCCAGGATACGGTGCTCCAAGTGCCGGCCAAGTCAGCCGCAAGGTAGCTGACACAGGGTGGACCCCATGACCGACCAGACCGTCCGGGACCGCCCCGACACCCACGACATGTACGTCGTCCACCGAGTCTTCCGCCGCGAGACCGCGCTGCTGCCGCGCCTGGTCCGCAACGTCCGCGCGGGGGACACCGAGCGCGCCGAGTTCGTCGCCGCGCACTACCGCGACTACGCGCTCGGCCTGCACCACCATCACACCGCCGAGGACCTGCTGATCTGGCCGCTGCTGCTGGCCCGGGTCGACCTGGAGGCCGAACTGGTGCTGCGGATGGAGAAGCAGCACGAGCAGGTCGCGGCCGGCCTCGAAGCGGTCGCGGCGCTGCTGCCGGAGTGGGAGCGCACCGCCTCGCCGGTGGCCGGCGAGGCCCTGGCGACCGCGCTGGAGCACCATCGTGCCGCGCTCGTCGAGCACCTCACCGACGAGGAGGACCACCTGTTGTCGCTGATCGAGGAGCACCTGAGCGTGGCCGAGTGGGAGAAGCTCGGTGAGCGCTTCGCCGAGGAGACGCCCAAGGACAAGCTGCTGTTCTTCCTCGGGGCGCTGCTGGAGGAGGCCACGCCGCAGGAGGCCGCGACCATGATGCGCAACCTGCCCGCCCTCGCCAAGCTGATCTGGCGGATCGTGGGCAGGCGCCAGTACGCCCGGCGCATCCGCCGGCTGCGCGGGCCGCTCGGCCGGTCACATGCCGGCTGAGGCCGCGGTCCGGGTCGTCAGGTCGTCGTCGGTGATGGTCCGGAGCGTCCGGCAGGGCGCCCCGACGGCGACCACCATCGGCGGAATGTCGCGGCTGACGACGCTGCCCGCGCCGATGACGGCGCCGTAGCCGATCCGGACTCCCGGCAGGACGACGACGTTGCTGCCGATCCACACCTTGTCCTCGATGACGATCGGTTCGGAGAACCGCGCGAAATCGACCCGGCGCGCGGGATGCACCGGGTGCCCCGTCGTCGTGAGCGTCACGCCGGGCGCGATCATCACGCCGTCGCCGACGCGGATCTCCACGTCGTCGACGAAGGTGAGATTGACGTTGCCGAAGAAGTCGTCGCCGATGTGGACGTTGCTTCCGAACCCGGCGTGGAAGGGCGGGAGCAGCACGGTGCGCTCTCCGACGGACCCGAGGATCGCGACGAGCAACGACCTCCGCCGGTCGGCCTCGCCGGGCGGCGTGTGGTTGTATTCGAAGATGAGATCGGTGCGCCGCCGGGGGGCCTGAAACGACGCCTCCGACTCGGTGTAGATGAGACCCCGGCCGATCCGGTCCAGGACCGCTTCCTCGTCAGTCTGCGACATGGCGGCGGATTAATCGGTGGCCGGGCCGAGGTCGGGCTCGGCCAGCAGGTCGACCGTGCCGGTGGTGGACGCCTGCAGTTCCAGGACGACGATCTCGTTGCGGCCGGCGCGCAGCACCGGCGCCGGCACGTACAGCGTGCGCTGCGGCCCGCGCGCCCAGTACCGGCCGAGCGCGAAGCCGTTGATCCAGGCCAGTCCCTTCTCCCAGCCGGGCAGGGCGAGGAAGGAGTCGGCGGCGGCGGCGAGGGTGAACTCGCCGCGGCGGAACGCCGGCCCGGCCGTCGCCCCCGCGCCGGCCCGGGGGGGCCCCCGCGCCGG
>Ga0307516_10001642_pt1 | contig 30785 bp, 31 predicted proteins | sample 19_EM_MG_FD_203310 | JGI IMG/M metagenome (GOLD analysis project Ga0307516, IMG submission 203310) | Populus trichocarpa ectomycorrhiza microbial communities from riparian zone in the Pacific Northwest, United States - 19_EM | ecosystem: Host-associated > Plants > Roots > Unclassified | place... | reverse complement strand
CAGGGGTTGTACTCAACCCGGCCCATCGCCAGCATCCAGGACCTGCGCGGCATGCGCACCTACAACGCCGCCACCGTGCGCATCGCGCAACTCACCGAGGCGCAGCCCGTGAACGTGCCCATGGCCGCGAGGTGTCCCAGGCGCTGACCACCGGGGCAATCGACGCGATGATCACATCGGCCGTCACCGGCGTGGAGAACCGCGTCTGGAGCCGGCTGAAGTTCTACTACGAGATCAAGGCGTGGTTTCCGAAGAACATCTTGATGGTCAGCAAGGCGGCCCTGGACGCATTGCCGCCACACGCACGCGGCGCGGTGCTGGAGGCTGCCCGGCAAGCCGAACCACGCGGCTGGGCCGCCTGCGAGGTGGCCGCGCGTGAATCGCTCGAGGAACTGCGCCGCCAGGGCATGCGGGTCGAGGCCCCCACGGCGCAGCTGCGCCTGGACCTGCGCCGCCTGGGCAAGCGCTTTTCACTGGAGTGGCTGCGCGACGTGGGCCCGGAAGCCAACGCGATCTTCATCCCCTGCTACCAGCAGGTCTCTCAGTCCTGAGCCGGCCTTCGCCGGGGCCGCCCCAAGGCGGGTGGCCCCGGTATTCCAGGGCTGGGTGCCTGCATCCCTCAATGCACCACGGGCGCCAGTTCGCCGCTGGCGTAGCGCTTGGCCACCACCTCCAGCGGCTGCGCCTTGATCTTGGCGCCCTGGCCCTCGCAGCCGAACTGCTGGTAGCGCTGGCGGCAGATCACCTTGGCCGCCTCGCGGGCCGGCTTGAGGAAGTCGCGCGGGTCGAACTTGCCCGGGTTCTCAGCCAGGTAGCGCCGCACCGCCGCCGTCATGGCCAGGCGGATGTCGGTGTCGATGTTGATCTTGCGCACGCCGTGCTTGATGGCTTCCTGGATTTCCTCGACCGGCACGCCGTAGGTTTCTTTCAGGTCGCCGCCGTACTTGCGGATCTCGGCCAGCAGGTCCTGCGGCACGCTGGACGAGCCGTGCATCACCAGGTGAGTGCCGGGCAGGCGGCGGTGGATCTCCTTGATGCGGTCGATCGCCAGGATGTCGCCGGTGGGCTTGCGGCTGAACTTGTAGGCCCCATGACTGGTGCCGATGGCAATGGCCAGGGCGTCGAGCTGGGTCTTGCGCACAAAGTCGGCGGCCTGCTCCGGATCAGTGAGCAATTGCTCGCGCGTCATGGTGGCGTCGGTGCCGTGGCCGTCTTCCTTGTCGCCGCGCATGGTTTCCAGCGAACCCAGGCAGCCCAGCTCGCCCTCCACGGTGACGCCCAGCCGGTGCGCCATGTCCACCACCTTGCGGGTGACCTCGACGTTGTACTCGTAGGACGCGATGGTCTTGCCGTCGGCCTGCAGGGAGCCGTCCATCATCACCGAGGTGAAGCCCAGGTCGATGGCGCCCTGGCACACGTCGGGGCTCTGGCCGTGGTCCTGGTGCATGGACAGCGGCACGCGCGGGTACGCCTCCAGGGCGGCCAGGATCAGGTGCTTGATGAACGGCTCGCCGGCATATTTGCGCGCCCCGGCGCTGGCTTGCAGGATCACCGGCGCACCCACCTCGTCGGCCGCGGACATGACCGCCTGCACCTGCTCCAGGTTGTTGACGTTGAAAGCCGGGATGCCATAGGTGTGCTCGGCGGCGTGATCGAGCAACTGGCGCATGGAAACGAGTGGCATGGTGGCTCCTTGGGGTGAGGTACCGCAAATCCCGGCGCTGCTGCGGCAGGCGGCGTGCCTGGACGATTTTATGGAGTGGGGCGCGGGGGCCGCCCGGGCCGGACGCCGGGCCGCTCCCAAGCCGGCCCGGATCCGCTGGGGGGATCGGTCGATGCATTCATCGGACGAGGGGCCGTCATTCAGGCCACCCGGCTGACCTTGAGCATGTTGGTGCCGCCGGGATAACCCATGGGTTCGCCACAAGTGATGGCATAGGTGTCGCCGGGCTTCAGCACGCCGCGCTCCACCAGCAGCCGCTCGGCCGCGGCCAGCGCGGCGTCGCGGTCGGTGTAGGCGGGCATCTGCACCGGGATCACGTTGCGGTAGAGCGTCATGCGGCGTTCGCTGCGCACCTGGCTGGTTAGCGCGTAGATGGGCACGTGGATGATGTGCCGGCTCATCCACAGCGCGGTGGAGCCGCTCTCGGTGAGCGCGATGATGGCCTTGCAGCCCAGGTGGTGCGCGGTGAAGAGCGCCCCCATGGCAATGCTCTGGTCGATGCGGCCGAAACGCTTGTTGGTGAAGTCGGTGTCGAGCTGCACGTCCTCGGCGCGCTCGGCTTCGTAGGCGATCTGGTGCATCTGCTCCACGGTCTCCACCGGGAACTTGCCGGCGGCCGTCTCGGCGCTGAGCATCACGGCGTCGGTGCCGTCGAGCACGGCATTGGCCACGTCGCTGACCTCGGCGCGCGTGGGCACCGGGTTCTGGATCATGCTCTCCATCATCTGCGTGGCGGTGATGACGATGCGGTCCATCTCGCGCGCCATGCGGATCATGCGTTTTTGCAGTGCCGGCACGGCGGCGTTGCCCACTTCCACGGCCAGGTCGCCGCGCGCCACCATGATGCCGTCGCTGGCGCGCAGGATGGCTTCGAGCTGGGGGATCGCTTCGCTGCGCTCGATCTTGGCGATCAGCGCCGGCTTGTGCCGGTAGGGCTCGCCGGCCACGTTGGCCAGCTGGCGCGCCATTTCCATGTCGGTGGCGTTCTTGGGGAAGCTCACCGCCAGGTAGTCGGCCTGGAAAGCCATCGCGGTGCGGATGTCTTCCATGTCCTTGGCGGTCAGCGCCGGCGCCGTGAGGCCGCCGCCCTGCTTGTTGATGCCCTTGTTGTTGGACAGCTCGCCACCGACCTTGACCCGCGTGACCACCTTCTCGCCACGCACGTCTTCCACCGTCAGCACGATCAGGCCGTCGTTCAGCAGCAGCGAATCGCCCGGGCGCACGTCGCGGGGGAGTTCCTTGTAGTCCAGGCCCACGGCCTCCAGGTCGCCGGGTTCGGTGCGCTGTGCGTCCAGCGTGAAGAGCGCGCCTTTTTCCAGCATCACCCGGCCGTCGACGAAGCGGCCGACGCGGATCTTGGGGCCTTGCAGGTCGGCCATCAGGGCCACCGGCCGGCCGACGCGCTGTGCGCATTCGCGCACCAGGTTTGCGCGGTCGATGTGGTCCTGCGCCTTGCCATGGCTGAAGTTGAGCCGCACCACGTCCACCCCGGCCACCAACAGGCGCTCCAGCACCTGCGGGTCACTGGACGCGGGGCCTAGCGTGGCTACGATCTTGGTCGCTCGGGTCATGCAGAAGTCTCCTCGGGGCGGGTGCGCCGGGCTGGGCACGCGAGCCGCGATTATGGGGGCCGGACGTCAGCCGGCGCCGGGCCGCCCCAAGGCGGCTGACAACCCGCGCGGCGGGTGGCACCGGTACGCCGGTGCCGGGTGCGCACATTCAGCTCTCGGCGCGCCGGGACAGGATTTCGAACGCCGGCAAGGTCTTGCCCTCCAGCACCTCCAGGAAGGCACCGCCGCCGGTGGAGATGTAGCCGATGTCCCGCTCCAGGCCGTACTTGGCAATGGCGGCCAGGGTGTCGCCGCCGCCGGCCACGCTGAAGGCATCGGACGCGGCAATGGCGCGCGCCAGCGTCTCGGTGCCATGGCTGAAGGCATCGAACTCGAACACCCCCATGGGGCCGTTCCACACGATGGTGCCGGCCGCCTTGAGCTGGGCCGCCAGCTTCTGCGCGGTCTGCGGGCCGATGTCCAGGATCAGGTCGTCGTCGGCCACTTCCGTGGCCGCCTTGATGGTGGCCACCGCGTCGGCCTTGAACTCGCGCGCCACCACCACGTCCACCGGGATGGGCACCTCGGCGCCGCGCGCTTTCATGGCGGCGATCACGGCCTTGGCCTGGTCCAGCAGGTCGGCCTCCACCAGCGAACGGCCGATGCGCAAGCCGCTGGCCAGCATGAACGTGTTGGCAATGCCGCCGCCGACGATGAGCTGGTCCACCTTGACCGCCAGGCTTTGCAGGATGGTCAGCTTGGTGGAAACCTTGGAGCCGGCCACGATGGCCACCAGCGGCCGGCGCGGCTGCGCCAGGGCGCGCGTCAGCGCGTCGATCTCGGCCGCCAGCAGCGGGCCGGCGCAGGCCACCGGGGCGAACTGCGCGATGCCGTAGGTCGAGGCCTCGGCACGATGGGCGGTGCCGAAGGCATCGTGCACGAAGATGTCGCACAAGGCCGCCATCTTGCGCGCCAGGGCCTCGTTGTTCTTCTTCTCGCCCGGGTTGACGCGGCAGTTCTCCAGCAGCACCACCTGGCCCGGTTCTACCTTGACGCCATCAACCCAGCCCGGCACCAGCGGCACCTCGCGGCCCAGCAGCTCGCCCAGGCGCGCAGCCACCGGCGCGAGCGAGTCTTCGGGCTTGAACTGGCCCTCGGTGGGCCGGCCCAGGTGGGAGGTCACCATCACCGCCGCGCCGGCCTTCAAGGCCAGCTCGATGCAGGGCACCGAGGCACGGATGCGCGTGTCCTCGGTGATGCGGCCGGCATCGTCCTGCGGCACGTTCAGATCGGCACGGATGAAGACGCGCCGGCCGGCCACCTTGCCTTGGGCGATCAGGTCGGAGAAGCGGAGAACGTTCATGGTGTGTTTTTTGAAGTGGGTTCGGGGAGAGGAGCAGAAACCGCCCGGCGCTACCAGCCGAGCGCCAGGCGCAGGGGCAGGAACACCGCCATGCCTGTGATGATGGTGCCCAGGATGCCGCGGCGCCAGAAGTAGTAGCCCGCAGCCACGGCCCCGGCGACCAGACGGGCGTCTTTGAAGGTAGCCAACAGCGCGCCCTGGGACATGACGATCTCGGGCACGCAGATCGCCACCAGCGCCGCCAGCGGCGCGTACTTGAGCGCCCGGCGGGCCCAGCCGGGCAGGGCCAGTTCCTTGTCGGACAGCAGGAAAAAGCTGCGTGACACCAAGGTCAGCACGGCCAGTCCCAAAATCGCGAAAGCGGCTTCGAGGTCGTTCATGGGCTACTGCGGCGCCGGGCGCGGGTCGGGTGCCGCAGCGGTACGGCCGCGGCCACCGCCCGAGCTGTCGATCAACACCCCGGCCGCCACGGCGGCCGCTACGGCCACGACGATGTGCAGCTTGTAGGGCAGGGCAAAGGCGGCCACCGCCGCGGTGCCCGCCACCAGCGCGCACACCCAGCTGGCGCGGTCCGACAACAACGAGCAGGTCAGGCCCAGCAGCGCCAGCGTGCCGGCAAAACCCAGGCCCCAGTGCAGCGGCACCACGTCGGCCAGCACGATGCCCAGCACCGACGGAACCTGCCAGCCCAGCCAGATCACCGCCACCGTGCCCAGGTAGTACGGCACCTGGCCCGGCTGGGGCTTCGGCTCGGGCCAGGCGTTCAGGAACAAGGCGTAGTTCAGGTCGGCGGCCCAGAAGGTGAGGGCCAGGCGCTGCCGCCGGGGCAGGTGGCCGAAATACCAGCGCCACTGGGCGCTGTAGATCACGAAACGCAGGTTGACGATGAAGCCGGTGAGCCAGACCACCCACAGCGGCGCCGCCGCGGCCAGCAGCGGCAGCACCGCCAGTTGGGCCGAGCCGGCATACACCGTCAAGGTCATCAGCAGTGCCAGCGGCACCGACAGGCCGCTCTTGATCATGGCCACGCCGGTGACCAGCCCCCAGGCGGCCACGCCCGGCAGCAGTGGCAGCATGTCGCGGCAGCCGCGGCGGAACTGCGGGTCGGCGACGCAGGCCCGCAAGCGTTCAGCGGCCATGCGCGACGCCCGGTGCCGGGCCCATGGGCTCAAGCCTCGTCGCGCATCAACCGCGCGGCATCGAGCGCAAAGTAGGTCAGCACGCCGTCGGCCCCAGCCCGCTTGAAGGCCATCAACGCCTCCATCATGGCCGCGTCATGATCCAGCCAGCCATTGGCCGCCGCGGCCTTGAGCATGGCGTACTCGCCGCTCACCTGGTAGGCGAAGGTGGGCATGCGGAACTCGGCTTTGACGCGCTGCACGATGTCCAGGTACGGCATGCCGGGCTTGACCATCACCATGTCGGCGCCTTCGGCAATGTCCATGGCCACCTCGCGCAATGCCTCGTCGCTATTGGCCGGGTCCATCTGGTAGACCTTCTTGTTGCTCTTGCCCAGAGAGCTCTTGCTACCCACGGCCTCACGGAATGGGCCGTAGAAAGCGCTTGCATATTTTGCGCTGTAGGCCATGACACGCGTATGAATGAGGCGCTTCTCTTCCAGCGCGCGGCGAATGGCACCGATGCGGCCGTCCATCATGTCGCTGGGCGCCACGATGTCCACGCCTGCATGCGCTTGCACGAGCGCTTGCTGCGTCAAAACCGCCACGGTTTCGTCATTCAGCACGTAGCCGTCGGCATCGATCAAGCCGTCCTGGCCGTGGGTGGTGAAAGGGTCCAGCGCCACGTCTGTCATCAAGCCCAACTCGGGGAAGCGGCGCTTGAGTTCCATCACCACGCGCGGCACGAGGCCCTCGGGATTGAGCGCCTCCCGGCCGTCTTCGGTCTTGAGGCCCGCATCCAGCACCGGAAAGAGCGCCATCACCGGAATGCCCAGTTCAAGGCAGCGTTCGGCCACTGGCAGCAGACGGTCCAGCGAGAGGCGCTGCACACCCGGCATGGAGGACACGTTCTCGGCCCGGCCCTGCCCGTCGAGCATGAAAACCGGGTAGATCAGGTCGCTGGGATGCAGGCGGTGTTCGCGCACCAGTGCGCGAGAGAAGGCGTCGTGCCGGTTTCGGCGCGGGCGGTGCAATGGGAAGCTGAAAGACGACATGCGTGGGACCCTTATTTCCGGTCTCGACTTGTATGCTGTATGCAATAGTCGGGAGACGCTGCGCGATTGATGTTGTAAATGAGTCGAGGGTATGGAAACAGCGCGCGAGGCTGCTAGACTTGTCGGTGAATGATACGTCGCAAGGCGGTCATTCCCTGCTTTTCCTCCCTGAGCAGGTGCCTTACCGTGTGACAGCGATAAGGCTTTCCAGCCCTGGCCTCGCGCCGGGGCTTTTTCTTTGTGGCAACGCTTTGCGCATCCTTCCTCCGCGCCGCTGCGCCGGACATGTGCAGGCGGCTCGCCATAATCGGCCGCATGAGCAGCTCGTACCTCTGGGTCAAGGCCCTGCACATCGTCTTCGTGGCCAGTTGGTTTGCAGGGCTTTTCTACCTGCCCCGGCTCTTCGTCAATCTGGCCATGGTCCCCGCCAGCAGCCACGCGGAGCGCGAACGCCTGCTGCTCATGGCACACAAGCTGTACCGATTCAGTACATGGCTCATGCTGGTGGCCCTGGCCAGCGGCTTGACGCTGTGGCTGGCCTTCGGCGCCTGGCGTGGCCCGGGCAATGTATGGCTGCACCTCAAGCTGTTGCTGGTGGTGGGCGCGATCGGCTATCACCATGTGTGCCGGCGTGCCCTGCGCGACTTCGAAGGCCTGGCCAACCGGCGCAGCCACCGCTGGTACCGGGTGTTCAATGAAATCGCCGTGCTGCTGTTTGCGGTCATCGTGGTGCTGGTGGTCGTCAAACCGTTTTGATTTTGAATACAGTGCCGCCGCGGCCTGAGCCTCATGGCAGTGCCGCCCAGCCGCTGGTGCTGGCCTGGGCGGTACTGATCGTCTACGCCAGCCTGCACCCCTTCACCGGGTGGCGGTGGCCCGGGGTGCCTTTCCCGGCTGTGCTGTGGCTACCCTGGCCGCGCCACAACCAGCGCTTCGACATCGTCGCCAATCTGCTGGCCTACATGCCGCTGGGGCTGTTCGTGGTGGTGGCGTTGCTGCGGCGCGGCCATCCGCACGACCGTGCGGTCAGGATCGCGGCGCTGTCCGGCATGGCCTTGTCCTTGTCGATGGAGTGGTTGCAGATCCTGCTGCCCATGCGCGTGCCGTCGCGCCTGGACTGGTTGCTCAACAGCACGGGCGCCGTGCTGGGCGCTTTCAGCGCCATCCTGGCCGAACGCCTGGGACTGCTGCAGCGCTGGCAGGACCTGCGCGAGCGCTGGTTCGTGCCGCAACCCTCGGCCGGGCTTGTGCTGCTCTTGCTCTGGCCACTGGGCCTGCTGTTCCCGCCGCCGGTGCCCATGGGCCTGGGGCATGGGCTGGCCAGCCTGGCGGAGCAGTTGGACACCTGGCTGGCCGGCACCCCGCTGGAGGGCTGGGTGCCCCTGCCGGCACCCAGCCTGTACCCCTTGTCGCCCGGCAGCGAGGTCCTGGCCGTGGCGCTGGGGGTGCTGGCGCCCTGCTTTGTGGGGTACACGATCGCGCGGTCCGGCTGGCGCCGCCTGCTGATGCTGGCCTTTGCGGCCCTGCTGGGCCTGGGTGTGACCACGCTGTCCACGGCGCTCAACTTCGGGCCGGACCATGCCCTGGCGTGGCTGACCGCGCCGGTGTGGCCGGCCTTCGGACTGGCCTTGCTGGCCGGGCTGGGGCTGGCCTGGGCGCCAACGCGGCTGGTGGCCGGCCTGGGCTTGGCCGCCCTGACGCTGCACCTGGCGCTGGTCAACCAGGCCAGCATCGACCCTTATATTGCGCAAAGCCTGCTGGATTGGGCCCAGGGGCGCTTCATCCGCTTTCATGGCCTGGCGCAATGGGTGGGCTGGGTCTGGCCGTATGCGGCCCTGGTCTACCTGGCCCTGCGCCTGGCGGTGCGCGACGACTAGCGGAGTGATGACCATCTCGGCCGATGGATACATCGGCCGATCCCCCGAGGGGATCCGGGCCGGCTTGGGGCGGCCCGGCACTCGGCCCGAGTGGCCCAGACCACCCTCCTACAATGCGCCTGGCATGAGCTACTACCAACGCCACGTTTTCTTCTGCCTCAATCAGCGTGACAACGGCGAGGCCTGCTGCGCCAGCCATCAGGCGCAGGCTGCGTTCGACCATTGCAAGGCGCGCGTGAAGGGCGAAAAACTTGCCGGCCCCGGCCAGGTGCGGGTCAACCGCGCCGGCTGCCTGGACCGCTGCGCCGGCGGGCCGGTGCTGGTGGTCTACCCAGACGCCACCTGGTACACGTATGTGGACAAGCACGACATCGACGAGATCGTCGATTCGCACCTCAAGCAGGGCGAGGTGGTGCAGCGGCTGCTGCTGCCTCCCGAGGTGGGTCGCTGACCCGGCATGAACGCCCAGACCGAGCGCACGCTGGTGGCCGGGCCGGCCGGCACGATCGAGTGCGCGGTCGATACGCCGGTGGGTGCCGAGCCCGCTGGCGTGGCCGTGATCGCGCATCCGCATCCCCTGCAGGGGGGTACTCTGGACAACAAGGTGGCGCAGACCCTGGCACGGGCGTTCGTGCAACGGGGTTTTCGCAGCGTGCGCTTCAACTTCCGCGGTGTGGGGGCCACGCAGGGCACCCATGATGAAGGCCGCGGCGAAATCGAGGACATGCTGGCCGTGATTGCCCACTGGCGCCTCCCCGGCCAGCCCCTCGCACTGGCCGGGTTCTCGTTCGGCGCCTACGTGACCACCTGGGCGGCCGCGCGCCTGCCCGAGGCCGAACGCGCCGCCGGCCTGGTGCTCGTGGGTCCGTCGACACTGCGCGCCCCGCCGGCCCCGGTGCCCGCGGACACGATCGTGATCCATGGCGAAGCCGACGAGGTGGTGCCTCTGTCAGCCACGCTGGACTGGGCCCGCCCGCAGAACCTTCCCATCGTCGTGCTGCCCGGCGTGGGCCATTTCTTCCATGGCCGCCTGCCGCAATTGCGCGATCTGGTGGTCCGACTCTGGCGTGCGGGGTCTGCCTGACGGCTCCCGCCGCTTCTCCATGAACTGGATTCGCATGAAATACCTGTTTGCCGTGCTGGCCCTGCTGGCGGGCCTGCCCGCGGCCGCCCAAGTGCCGCAACCTCCCGAGGTGGCGGCGCGTTCGTACCTGCTGGTGGACGTCACCTCGGGCCAGGACCTGGCCCGGTTCAACGCCGACGCGCAGGTCGAGCCGGCCTCGCTGACCAAGCTGATGTCTGCCTACGTGGTGTTCCAGGCGCTGCGTGAAAAGCGGCTGGACCTGCAGCAGGAGGTCACGATCTCCGAGCGCGCCTGGCGGACCGGCATGAAGGAGTCCTCGCGCATGTTCATCGAGGTCGCCAGCAAGGTGAGGGTGGACGATCTCCTCAAGGGCATGATCATCGTGAGCGGCAACGATGCCACCGTGGCGCTGGCCGAGGCGGTGGGCGGCTCGGTGGAGGAGTTCGTTGCGCGCATGAACCGCCAGGCGCAGGCCTGGGGCCTGAAGGGCACCACGTTCAAGAACCCCGAGGGTCTGCCGGCCAGCGGCCACCTCAGCACCGCGAGCGACCTGGCCGTGATCGCCACGCACCTGATCCGCGACTTCCCCGAGTACCTGTCTTACTACTCGACGAAGGAGTTCACCTACAACATCAAGAAGGCGCAGCAGAACCGCAACCAGCTGCTGTGGCGCGACCCCAGCGTGGACGGGCTCAAGACCGGGTACACCGAGGCCGCCGGCTATTGCCTGGTCGGCACCGCCAAGCGCGATCTCCCCAACGGCCAGCGGCGCGTGCTCAGCGTGCTGCTGGGAGCCGCGTCGTCCGAAGCACGCACGGCCGAGAGCCAGAAGCTGCTGAACTGGGGCTTCACCGCGTTCGACGACGTGAAGCTCTTCGATGCCGGGCAGGCCATGGCCACGCCGGCTGTCTGGAAAGGTGGCCAGCCCACGGCCAAGATCGGCTCCCCCCAGATGGTGATGGTGACGGTGCCACGCGGTGCCGCGGGGCAACTGCGCACCGAGCTGCAGCGCACCGACCCGCTGGTGGCGCCGCTGAAAGCCGGGCAGCGCATAGGCACGCTGAAGGTCATCAATGGGTCACGCACGGTGGCCGAGGTGCCGGTGGTGATGCTGGAGGCCGTGAGCTCGGCCGGGTTCTTCCAGCGCACCTGGGACGGCGTGCGGCTGCTCTTCAAGTAGCCGGCTGACGCGGGAGGGTGGCGCTCGCGCCGCATCTGCGCTAGGCTACCCGCCCCAACTCCAGGCACCTGTCATGAACCCAGCACTGCCCGACGCGCCTTGCTACCTCAACGGTGAATGGGCGCCCCTGAACGAGGCCCGCGTGAGCGTGCTCGATCGCGGCTTCATCCTGGGCGACGGCGTGTACGAGGTCGTGCCGGTCTATGAGGGCCGCTTGTTCCGGGTCGAGGACCACCTGGCGCGGCTGGATCGGTCGCTGGGCAAGGTGCTGATCCCCAATCCGCACGATCGCCCCAGCTGGCTGGCCCTGATGCGCGAACTGGTGCAGCGCGTGCAAGCCCACACCGTCAGTGTCGAGCAGCTGCTCTATGTGCAGATCACCCGCGGCGTTGCGATGCGCGACCACGTCATGGTGCCGGGGCTCACACCCACGGTCTTCATGATGAGCCACCCGATGAAGCCGCCCGGCGCGGAGCTGCGGCACCATGGGGTGGCGGCAGTCACGGCGCGCGACTTCCGCTGGGAGCGCGGCGACATCAAGTCCATCTCGCTGCTGGGCAACGTGCTGGCGCGGCAGATCGCCACCGAACAAGGTGCCGTGGAGGCCTTGCTGCTGCGCGAAGGCCCGCATGGCGTGGCGTACGTGACCGAAGGCGCGTCATCGAATGCCTGGATCGTGCACGAAGGGGCTTTGCTGGGGGTGCCGGGCAGCGAGCACGTGCTGGAGGGCATACGCATCGGCCTGCTGCAGGAGCTGTGCGAAGAAGAAGGCATCGCCTTCAACCGCCGCCCCATCAGCGAAGGCGAGTTGCGTGCGGCCGACGAGGTGCTCATCAGTTCGGCCGGCCGGGAGCTGCTGGCCGTGACCCGGCTGGACGGCGAACCGGTGGGTCACGGTGCCGGCCGCGGCAAGCCCGGGCCGGTGTTCGCCCGGCTCTTCGAGGCCTACCAGCGAGCCAAGCGCACGCAGTCCATCTGAAAGAGAGACAGGGACACGGAGAGCCATGGACATTCCGCAGGACGCCTCACTCATCGAGTATCCCAGCCAGTTCCCGATCAAGGTCCTGGGTGCCAACGTCGAAGGCTTTGCCGAAGCGATCATCGCCATTGCACACCGCTTCGACCCGACGTTCGACCCGGCCACGCTGGAGCGGCGCCCCAGCGCTGCGGGCAAATACGTGGGCCTGACGGTCACCATCACGGCCACCAGCCGCGAGCAGCTCGACGAGCTGTACCGCACGCTGAGCACGCACCCGATGGTGAAATACACCCTCTGACGCCGGCTTCGGCCGCCTAGCGCAGCGCCGCGCTCCGGAGGCTGCGCACCACGAACGCCAGCGCCAGCGCGCCCAGCACCACGCAGGCCCCCAGCGGCAGCAGCAACTCGCCGCCAGCAATGGCCTCATCCCTGAGTACGCGGTTCATCAGCACGGTCTGCGCCAGCGCCGGCACGGCCAGGTGCCAGGCCTGCTGCCCGCCCTGGCTGAAGACCTCGATCAGCGGCAGCATGGTGATGGCCAGAACCAGCAAGCTGTTGTTGGTCTGCGCTTCCTTGAAGGTCTTGCAGCGGATGGCAATGGCCATCATCAAGGCCGCCACGGCGCCAGCCAGCGGTGCAATCAAGGCCAGCAGCAGGGCAGCCTCGCGCGGGCCGAAGCGGAACATGGCCTGCAGGGTTTCACTGCGGATCATCCATTGCGCCGGCAGGAAACTCAGCACCGACAACACCGCAATGGCCAGACCCACGCTCGTGACCGCCGCCCACTTGCCCAGCACCAGCGCGGCACGGCTGGCCGGTGTCGCCAGCAGGGGCTCCAGCGAGCCGCGCTCGCGCTCGCCCACCGTGCTGTCGAGCGCTGCCGCCAACGTGCCATACAGCACAGCCAGCAGCAGGAACAAGGGCACCATGCCGGTGAACCGGGCGGCCCGCGCGGCCGGCGCTGCCACGTCGCGATCCTGCACCACCACCGCCTGCAACAAGGCCGGTGCCACGGCCCGCATTGCCAGATGCAGCGTGGCGCGCTCGCTGTTGAAACCTTGCAGCAGCCGTGCCACGCGCGGCACCGAGACCTGGGCACGCGTGTTGGTGGAGTTGTAGAGCAGCACCACCTCCGGCATGCGGCCGTCGGCCAACGCGGCTTCGAAATCCGGCGCGATCACCAGCACCGGTTCGCCCAGCTTGCTGTCCCGGATCTGGCGCGCATAGTCGGCCGGGGCGGCGCGGGCCATGAAGGTCTGGCGCTCGATGTAGTTGCGCAGGCTGGGCGCGTGTTCCAGCCCGGCCACGAGCACTTCACGCCCTTCAGCCTGCCGTTCGATCCCGCCGATCAGGTTGGACAAGGCCACCAGCACGGCCGGTCCCACCAGCACCGAGGACACGATCACCATCATCAAGGTGCGGCGGTCGCGCAGCGCGTCGATCAGTTCCTTCTTGAAGACCGTCCAGGTGGCAGTGAGCTGGTCGGCCAGCAGGCCCATGTGCGGGATCTTCATGGGGCGGCTTGTCCGCGCACGCGCTCTTCGCGCGTGAATGCGAGCTGCACGAAGGTCTCCTCGAAGTCGGCACAGCCGCTGGCCGCATTCAGCTCCGGCACGCTGCCTTCGGCCACCGTGCGGCCGTGGCTGATGAGCACAACGCGGTCGCACAAGCGCTCGACCTCCTGCATGATGTGGGTGGAAAACACGATGCACTTGCGCTCCACGTCGCGCAACCGCCGCAGCGCCTCGCGCAGGCTGCGCGTGGCCAGCACGTCCAAGCCATTGGTGGGCTCATCCAATATCACATTGGGCGGGTCGTGCACCAGCGCCCGCGCCAGCGCGGTTTTCATGCGCTCGCCCTGGCTGAAGCCTTCGGTGCGCCGGTCCAGCAAGGGCTCCATGTCCAGCGTCTGCGCCAGGGCCTGCGCGCGCCGCTGGGCCGCGTCGCGGTCCATGCCGTGCAGCATGCCGTAGTACACGATGTTCTCGCGGGCGCTCAGGCGCGGATACAGGCCACGCGCGTCGCTCAACACTCCCATGCGTGCCAGCGCGCGGCGCGGCGCGGCGGCCACATCGATGCCGTCCACCTCGATGCGGCCGGCGTTCGGGGCGATCAGGCCCGCCACCATGCGCAAGCTGCTCGTCTTGCCGGCGCCGTTGGGCCCCAGCAGGCCCGTGATGCAGGCGTCGGGCGCCACCCAGCTCACGCCATCCACCGCCTGCACGCGCCGCGCCTTGCGGCCGCGGCCTTGCGTGAACTGCTTGCTCAGCCCCTCGACGCGGATCATGGCGCGGCCCGACCGGCCGCCGGGGCTACGTACGCCGGCGGCCGCGGCAGCTTCTCGGCACAAGACATGTCGATCTCCAAGGCCTTGTGGTCGTCGTCCGTGCTCACGAACCGGGCGGCGGCGTCGCGCAGGCAGGCCAGGCCCATGACGCCGTGGCCGGCATGGGGCACCACCACGTGCCGTGCGCGTGCACCCAGCGCCTGGGCGACGCGCTCGCCGTGCCGTGGTGGCGTCACCGGGTCGAGACCGCCGGACAGCAGCAGCACGGGCACGGGTGCGGCACCCACTTCGTAGAACCCGGCCGGCACGTCACCGCGCGGCCAGCCCTCGCAGACCTGGCGATAGATGTCGGCAAACGCGTCGCCGAAGTCCGGGCCAGGCGCCTGCGCGGTGGCAAGAAGGCGCGGGTAGTCCTCGGCGCACACCACCGAGAAGTGCATGCCCAGGAACAGGTTCCGGCCCGTGCCCTGGGCCGACGCCGCCAGCCCCACCAGCGGCGTGAAGCGCCCGGCCGCCGCCTCGTCGATGGCATGGGGCAGGGCGCTCGCGAGCGCAGGCACGTACAAGGGCCCGCGCACGAACTGCACGATGCCGGCGCGGTCGAGCCTGAAGCGCTCTTCGCGGCCTGAGCCGGGATGCAACGCCACCACCTGGCGTGCAGGTTGAGCCAGCAGGTCGTGCCAGCGCTGGCGCAAGTGAGGGTGGCGCTGGGCGCACGCCGGTTCCTGTTCGCAGCCCTGGAACACGGCATCCAGGGCGCGCTGGTTGTCGCCCGAGAACGAGGCCGGCAGCACCATGTCGGGCGGTGCCACGCCGTCCAGCACCACGCGCCGCACGTGCTGCGGGAACTGGCGCAGGTACTCGAGCGCCGCTCGCGTGCCGTAGGAGCCGCCCACCAGGTCGATGCGTTCATGGCCCAGGGCGGCGCGCACCGCGTTGGCGTCGGCCACCGCCAGGGTGGTGGTGTAGAAGCGCAGGTCACCATGCGGCAAGCGGGACAGGCTGCGCTGGCACTCGCGGACGCTGCGGATCTGCTCCGGCAAGTCGGCCTGTTCGGCCAGCGGCTGCTGCCCGGGTTCGTCGTCGCAGCGCAGCGGCGCACTGAGCCCCGTGCCGCGCTGGTCGATCAGCACGATGTCGCGCCGGGTGGACAGGCGTGCCAGCAACTGGCTGGCGGGCCCAGCCAGGTCGATGGCGCTTTGACCCGGACCGCCGGCGAAGAAGTACACCGCATCGGGCTGCTTGTTGCGCGCCAGGGCGGGCAGCACGGCCACATGCACGTCGATCTGCGTGCCTTGCGGGCGCGCGGGATCCAGTGGCCGCTGGATGGCCCCGCAGCGGGCCTCGTGCGGCACGCCCTTGAGCCAGCAGGGGGTGAGGGTAAGGGCGTGCGCAAGGCTGCCAAGCACGCATCCCAGCACGGCGATGAGCCAGGCACGACACCCACTCAAAACGCAGGCTGCAAAGGTCTTGCGCAAGCACATCCGCGGCCGCATCGGGCTTCCGGCGACACCCTCTGACGGGGGTGCGCAAAGCACCGCGGCGCACGCCACAGCAAGGCGCTCGCTGCCTACGATCCGGCTCGTCCGCATCGATAGCACTGAGCGCCCTGCTGCGGACGATGTTTCCCGGGCTCTATCCATTTCGCAAGAGGAATACCTTGAAGAAAGCTCTCGTGGGCCTGATGGCCGTATTTGCCGTGTCAGCCAGCCATGCCGAACCGTATGTGGTGGCCTCTCTGGGTTCGTCCAAGCTGGATCTCGACTGTGCGGGTACCACCGCGTGCGACACGCGCAGCACCGGGCTGAAGCTGCTCGGCGGCTACAAGTTCACCCCCAACTTTGCCATCGAAGGGGGCTACCTGGACTTCGGCAAGGCCCAGTTCACGTTCGGCGGCGTGCCGTTCACACTCAAGGCGGCAGGCTTCGGTGTGGGCGCCGCATTTCACCAGGACCTGAACCCGGACTGGAATCTGGCTGCAAGACTGGGTGTGGCGTCGATGAAGACAGAAGCGAGCGCCTTGGGCTTCAACGTCGACGACTCCAGCACCCAACTCTATGGCGGCCTGGGAATAGGCTACAGGATCACGCCCAAAGTGTCGCTGGATGCGTCGTATGACTTCTCCAAGCTTGAGTTTTCCGGCGAGAAGGGCAACGTGAGCATGTTCGGCATCGGCGTGACCGTCGCGTTCTGAACCCAGCCCTTGTGCGCCCGCAGTGACGCACAAAAAACAAAGGCGCCGCGGAGGCGGCGCCTTTTCATTGTCCCTGTCCCGCTCGGCTCGGTGAGTCATGGCGGTTCGATTACCAGGGATCACTCTGGTTCACTCAATCTTCTCAACTGCCTTGCTGTGGCTTGTCTCCTCAGCCCCTCGCTGCGGATCGTAGGCTTTTGCTTGCATCAGCCTCGTTCGCGGAGTGCGCCACTGTAGGAGCGGGTTCATGCGCCTAGCATTGGTGCAAACCCGCACCTCCGCTGTTCATCGCCCTCAGGTTGAGAGAGATCATGGTGCATGCAGGGCGTCCGCGACGATCCAGTCCGCGGCTTTCTCCGCAATCATCAGCGTGGGCGCATTGGTATTGCCGCTGGTGATGCTCGGCATCACGCTGGCATCGATCACCCGCAAGGCCGCCACGCCGCGCACCCTCAGCCGCGGGTCCACCACGGCCTCCGCGTCATCGGCTCGGCCCATCTTGCAGGTGCCCACCGGATGAAAAATCGTGGTGGCGATGTCTCCGGCGAGTTGGGCCAATTCAGCGTCGCTTTGATACTGCAGGCCGGGCCGGAACTCCTGTGGCTGGTACTTGGCCAGCGCCGGCTGCGCCACGATGCGACGCGTCAGGCGCAGCGAATCGGCGGCGATGCGCCGGTCCTCGTCGGTCGACAGGTAGTTGGGCTGGATCGCTGGCGCATCCTCGTGCCGGGGCGAGCGGATGCGCACATGGCCGCGGCTTTCTGGATTGAGGTTGCAGACACTCGCCGTGAAGGCATTGAACGTGTGCAGCGGCTCGCCAAAGGCGTCCAGCGACAGCGGCTGCACGTGGTATTGCAGGTTGGGCCATTCGCGCTGGGCATCGGACCGTGCAAACGCCCCCAGCTGCGAAGGCGCCATGCTCATCGGGCCGCTGCGGCGCAGCATGTATTCCAGGCCGATGCGGGCCTTGCCCCACCTGGAACCCGCCAGTGTGTTCAAGGTGGGCACGCCTTGCACCTTGAAGGCGGCGCGGATCTGCAAGTGGTCCTGCAGGTTCTCGCCCACGCCGGGCAGGTGGTGCTGTACCGCAATGCCATGGCTTTGCAGCAAGGCGCCAGGCCCCACGCCGGAGCGCTGCAGCAGGTGCGGCGAGCCGATGCTGCCCGCAGCCAGCAGCACTTCGCGCGTGGCATGCACGGCCTGCAGGCCGTGCGGCGTCATCACCTCGGCGCCCTGGCAGCGCAGGGCGCAGTGCTCGTCGCGCGAGATCAGCAGCCGCGTCACGGCAGCTCCCGTCCACAGTTCGAAGTTGGGCCGGCCGTAGCAGGTGGGCCGCAGGAAGGCGCGGGCCGTGTTCCAGCGCCAGCCGCGGCGCTGGTTCACCTCGAAGTACCCCACGCCTTCGTTGTTGCCGCGGTTGAAATCGTCGCAGCGCGGCAACCCGGCCTGCTGGGCGGCCTGCGCGAAGGCGTCGAGCACATCCCAGCGCAGGCGCTGGCGTTCGACACGCCACTCGCCACCGACGCCATGAAAGGCAGCCGCTTCAGGGCCTGCGGCGGGCCCGCCGTGGTGATCTTCATGCCGCTTGAAAAACGGCAGGCATCCCTCCCAGCCCCAGCTGTCGTCCCCGGTCAGCGCGGCCCACTGCGCATAGTCACGCGACTGGCCGCGCATGTAGATCATGCCGTTGATGCTGGAGCAGCCCCCCAGCACCTTGCCGCGCGGATAGCGCAGGCGGCGGCCGTTGAGGCCGGCTTCCGGCTCGGTCTGGTACATCCAGTCGGTGCGCGGGTTGCCGATGCAATACAGATAGCCCACCGGAATGTGGATCCAGGGATAGTCGTCGCGCCCGCCCGCCTCGATCAGCAGCACCCGCCGGGAGCGCTGGCGCGTCAGGCGGTTCGCCAGCAGGCACCCGGCGGTGCCGGCGCCGATGATCACGTAGTCGAAAGTCGCGTCGGGCTCCACGCTGCGCATGGTGCCAGACGCAGCCTCTTGCCAGCACCACGTAATGCCCGATGCGGGCGCCTAACCCGCCAGGGCACGCAAGTAACGCAGGCCCGGCACCGCACGCGCGCCGTACCAACTCAGCAGTTCGCCGTCCACGAGCCGCACCCGGGCGTCCGGGCACAGGGCCTGGGCCTCGGCCACATGGCCGGCGCCAAAACGGTAGGGCTCGGAACTGAGCAGCACCTCCTGCACGTCGGCCAGCCAGCCGGCCTGGGCATCGAAAGCCGGATAGCGTGCCGCACCGCGAGGCCCGCCGGCCCGGTCTGGCAGGGTATGCCAATTCACCAGCGCGAGCATGCGCGAGATGTAGGTGTCGCGAGCCACCGTCATCCAGGGGTTTCGCCATATCAGATACAGCACGCGGCGAAATGGCCAGTCCGGCTGGCGCAGAGCCTCCAGTTCGGCACGCACCTGTTCGGCCAGAAGGCCGGCACGATCGGCCACTCCCGGTTCGGCCCTGAAAGCTTGTGCCATTTGCTCAAACAGGGCCGGGTTGTCCTCCGGCGCACAAGGATGGGTCACCAGCACGTGGGGCACGAACTCGCGCAGTGCCTCGGCCGTCTCGGCACGGTTTTCGTCGACATTGACGATCACGTGAGTGGGCGCCAGGCGGCGCAACTTGGCCAAGTTGACGTCCTTGGTGCCGCCGACTTTGGGGATGTCCCGGATGGCGTCATGGGGATGGACGCAAAATCCGGTGCGGGCGACCAGCCGGGGACCTAGGCCAAGCGCAACCAGAAGTTCGGTCACACTAGGCACCAGACTGGCGATTCGGAACCCGGTAGAAGTCATGTGCATAGGGTGGGAAACGTCGCGGAACGCCCCGGCAACGCATGCACATGGCCAGCTTATGCATACCAAAGTCACACACGTGACCAGCCGCGGCAGCGATTACAACACTTCGTTAGCATTGCTCGAATATGTCTTGCCCAATTCCGCAAACACTCGGCCATAATGGCCGCGCGTGTTTGGATGCCGCGCCTTCTCTGGATGACTCCTGGCGGGTAGTAGCTCCACAGCGTTTCGTTAGGTCTCCCCCAGAAGAAAGGGCGCTCATCAATGGGCAACAAACTATATGTGGGCAATCTTGCCTACAGCGTACGTGACGAGGAATTGCAGCAAGCGTTTTCTTCGTACGGCGCAGTCACCTCTGCCAAGGTGATGATGGACCGTGAAACCGGCCGGTCCAAGGGCTTCGGTTTCGTCGAAATGGGAACGGATGCCGAGGCACAAGCCGCGATCAACGGCATGAACGGCCAAAGCCTTTCGGGCCGCGCCGTGGTGGTGAACGAGGCTCGCCCGCGCGAAGAGCGCCCGGGTGGGTTCCGTAGCCCCTACGGTGGTGGTGGCGGCGGGGGCGGTGGTGGTGCAGGCGGCGGCGGTGGCCGTGGCGGCTACGGTGGCGGAGGCGGCGGTGGTGGTGGCCGCGGCGGCTACGGTGGCAGTGGCGGCGGTGGTGCAGGCGGTGGTGGCGGCGGTGGTTTCCGCAGCCCCTACGGCACCGGCCGTCGTGATGGCGGTGGCCAAGGCGGCAACAGCTACTGACGGACCGATCGCACGCGACCCTCAGTCGCGCAGCGAACAACAGGGCGCCAAGCCAACCGGCTTGGCGCTTTGTGCTTTTCAGGCGTCAAACCGTCTGAATTGAATACAAACCACCACCCAATATGGTGGCGGGTCTTCTGTTGGCGGAACTTATTCGCCGCGCCGCTTTTTGCGTGCGCGTCCTGCGAGCACGCGGTCGAATATCGCGTTGGGCAGCACGCGCAGCAGTTTGGCGAGCACCCCCATCTGCCAGGGAATCACGCGATAACTCGCCCCCGCTGCGATGGCCTTGCAGGCCAGTTCAGCAAACGTCTGCGCACTCATCAGGAACGGCATGCCGTAGGCATTGCTGCGTGTCAGCGGTGTGTCCACGTAGCCCGGCAGGAGGGTCACGACCTTGACGCTGAATGGGCGCATCTCACCCCGCAGGCTTTCGCAATAGCTGACCACCGCAGCCTTGCTGGCGCAGTACGCACCATGCCCAGGCAAACCACGGATGGCCGTGACACTGGCGATACCCACCAAAGTGCCGCGGCGCGCCTGGCGCATGGGTTCGACGAATGGGTGGAAGGTGGCCGCCAAGCCCACGTTGTTGGTCATGAACGTGTCGCGGATCGTGTCGATGTCGGCACGCATGCCCGTGTCCACGCCTTCACTGATGCCAGCATTGCCGATCACCACATCAGGCAAACCCTGGCGCTGCAGGCACGCCGTGCCGGCGGCCACGATGCTGTCGATCTGCTGCACGTCGGCGCCATACACAGTGCACCGGTCCGCGGCCATGGCCTGGGCATCTGCCCAGGTCTGCATCTCGGCCACGCGCCGCGCCACCAGCGCAAGCCGCCAGCCCGCCGCGTAGTACTGCGCGGCCAGCGCCTGGCCGATGCCACTGGAAGCCCCGGTGATGAACACCAGAGGGGCAGGCGGCACAGCGACACTCATGATGCGGCGATCATGGACTGTCATCCGCCAGGTTCCGCGACGGCCGCCAGCGTACCGCGCACCCGGCCACCCAGCTCGAGCGTCCCCGCACTGTGGTGGTAGTTCAAGGAGCCGGCCTGCAGCCGGCTGGCGCCCTGGATCAGGCTCACCGGCCGGTCCGTGCGCACGCGCTTGGCTTGCGCTAGCACCTGCAGGAACTCGCTGCGGAACTCGATGCGGCCTGCGTCGTCTGCACCGGGCTGCGGCGCCGGATCCCGCACCACGTGAGCCTCGCCCATCAGCTGCACGTCGCTGCCATCGGCATTGGACAAGGCGCGCCGCGCGGTGGCCAGGGTCTTGCGGCCTTGGTCGTCGGTCCAGACCACCCGCACCCCTTCGATTTCCAGCGTGTCGGTGTCCGGAAAATGCCGCAGCACCTGGCCTTCGATGATGCTGTGGGCCGGGCCTTCGGTGGCAAAGCGCTGCACGGAGAAGCCCTGCATCTCATAGTCGGGCTCATGGCGCAGCGGGGCGCTGGCGCGCTCGGGTTGCAGCACCGGCGTGTGCTTCACCAGCCACCAGGTGGCCAGCGCCAGCAGGCCCATCAGCAGCACCGGCAGGTAGCTCACCATGGCATCCGTCAGGCGCTGCGGCCACGGCCGGCTGATGGGGGCCGCCGCGGCCGGGCGCACCACCAGCGGCACGATGGGAAGCACGGTGTCGCGATCGTCCATCGGTTCGGCGTGCTTCAGCGCGCACCCGGGACCGCGCCGGCGTCCAGGGTCAGCATCTGGCCGGCCAGCAGCCGGGCATAGTGGCCCGTGGCCATCAGCAGCAGGTCGCAGAATTCGCGCGCGGCCCCATGGCCACCGGCAGTGGCCGTGACGTGATGCGCAGCCGCCTTGACCTGTGCGTGGGCATTGGCAGGGGCACAGGCGAACACGGCGCGCGCCAGCAAGGGCAGGTCGGGCCAGTCGTCGCCCATCACGGCAAGCTCATGCCACGCAAGTTGCAGCGAGGTGAGCAGGGGCTGGGCCGCCTGGAGTTTGTCATGCGCGCCGAACACACTGTGCACCAGCCCCAGGTCGGCGCAGCGGCGGCGCACCGCCGGGGAATCGCGCCCGGTGATCACCAGTGGCGTGATGCCGGCCTGCACCAGCAGCTTGAGGCCGTGCCCGTCCAGTGTCGAAAAGGCCTTCACGGTCTCGCCCTGTTCGCCGATGTAGATGCGCCCATCGGTGAGCACGCCGTCGACATCGAAGATCACCGCGCGCACGCCTTGCGCACGCAGGAGCAACTCGGGCGCAAAGCTGAGCACGGGAACGAGCGCGGGGACAAGCCCAGGAACAAGCGGCGGGACGCCAGGCAGCGGCTGCACCACTCAGATCACCTTGGCGCGCAGCAAGTCGTTGGAGGTGACCGCGCCCACCAGCACGCCTTGCGCATCCACCACCAGCACGCTGGTGATCCGGGCCGTCTCCATCAGGTCGGCGGCCACCACCGCCAGCGCATCGACCCCGATGGTGCGCGGATTGGCGTGCATGATCTGCGCGGCCGTGAAGGTGCGCAGGTCGTCGCCGCGCTCGATGAGCCGGCGCAGGTCGCCGTCGGTGAAGACGCCGATGGGCCGGCCGGCGTCGTCGACGATGGCGGTGCAGCCCAGGCCCTTGGCGCTCATTTCGCGCAGCGTGTCGCTCGCGCTGGCCGTGCGCACCACCCGCGGCACCTGCGCACCACTGCGCATGATGTCCCGCACATGGGTGAGCAGCTTGCGGCCCAGCGCGCCACCCGGGTGCGAGCGGGCGAAGTCCTCTTCCTTGAAACCCCGAGCGTCCAGCAAGGCCACCGCCAAGGCATCGCCCAATGCCAGCTGGGCGGTGGTGCTGGCCGTGGGGGCCAGGTTCAGCGGACAGGCCTCTTTCTCCACCCGGTTGGACAGCACCAGGTCGGCATGCTGCGCCAGCGTGGATTCGGCCCGGCCCGTCATGGCCACCACGGTCACGCCCAGGCGCTTGAGCGCCGGCAGGATGGCCGACAACTCCTCGCTTTCGCCTGAGTTGGAGATGGCCAGCACCACGTCGCCCGCAGTCACCATGCCGAGGTCGCCATGATTGGCCTCGGCCGGATGCACGAAGAACGCCGGGGTGCCGGTGGAGGCCAGCGTGGCGGCGATCTTGCCGCCCACGTGGCCGCTCTTGCCCATGCCCATCACCACCACGCGGCCGCGGCACTCGAGCACGCAGCGCACCGCGGCGGCGAATGCATCACCTTGTTGCACTTTCAAGGACAACAAGGCCTGGGCTTCGATGTCCAGGGTCTGGTGCGCCATTTGCACGGCACGTGCCGCATCGAACGAAACAAGGGTCACGGCCAGAGGATCGCAAATGGAGTCGATTAGGATCGGCCGATTCTAGGCGTGCCCCCGCCCTGGGCCCTATTCACGCACCGCATGGCCTCCACCCTTGAGCTTGTCCTGCTTTACCTCGTGGCCGCCGTGCTGGGCGTGGTCGTGTGCCGTTCGCTGAAACTGCCACCGATGCTGGGCTACCTGGTGGTGGGCGTGCTGATCGGCCCCAATGCCCTGGCACTGGCCGCCGACTCCGCCGCGGTGCGCCACCTGGCCGAGTTCGGCGTGGTGTTCCTGATGTTCGTGATCGGCCTGGAGTTCAACCTCCCCAAGCTGCGCAGCATGCGGCACATCGTGTTCGGGCTGGGGCTGATGCAGGTGGCGTTCACCATCCTGGGTGCCGTGTTCGGGCACCTGATGCTGGCGCAGTTGTTCGCGTGGCTGGGCCGGCCCTGGCAGCTGAGCTGGCAAGGCGCCATCGTGCTGGGTTCGGCCATGGCCATGTCCAGCACCGCGATCGTCGTCAAGCTCATGGCCGACCGGCTGGAGCTGGACAGCGAACACGGCAAGCGCGTCATGGGCGTGCTGCTGTTCCAGGACCTGGCCGTGGTGCCGCTGCTGGTGCTGATCCCGGCGCTGAACTCCGGCGGGGGCGGGGCCCCGCTGGCGGCCTCGCTGGGCTGGGCGGCGCTGAAGGCCGCCGCCTTGCTGGCCCTGCTGCTGGTGGGCGGCCAGCAGGCCATGCGCTGGTGGCTCACGCTGGTGGCACGGCGCAAGAGCGAAGAGTTGTTCGTCCTCAACCTGCTGCTCATCACGCTGGGCCTGGCGTGGATGACCGACCTGGCCGGGTTGTCGCTGGCGCTCGGCGCGTTCGTGGCCGGCATGCTGGTGGCCGAAACCGAATACAAGCACCAGGTGGAAACCGACATCCGGCCGTTCCACGATGTCCTGCTGGGCTTGTTCTTCATCACCATCGGCATGAAGCTCGACTGGCGAGCCATGGTCGACGACTGGCTGCTGGTGCTGATGCTCAGTTGCCTGCCGGTGCTGGCCAAGTTCGTGCTCGTGGCGGCCCTGGCGCGGCTGTTCAGCGCCTCGCCGGGGGTAGCGCTGCGCACCGGGCTGTACCTGGCCCAGGCCGGCGAGTTCGGCTTCGTGCTGCTCACCCTGGGGGCCGAGCAGGGGCTGATCGACCCGCGCTGGGTCAGCCCGGTGCTGGTCAGCATGGTGTTGTCGATGCTGGCCACGCCCTTTGTCGTGATGTACAGCAACCGCATCGTGATGCGCTTGTCGCCCACCGACTGGCTGCTGCAATCGGTGCAGCTGACCAGCATCGCCAAGAAGTCGATCCGCAATGAGGCCCACGTGATCATCTGCGGCTACGGCCGCAGCGGCCAGAACCTGGCGCGCGTGCTGGAGCAGGAACACATCCCGTACATGGCGCTGGACCTGGACCCGGACCGTGTGCGCCAGGCCGCAGCGGCCGGGCAGAGCGTGGTGTTCGGCGATGCCGCCCGCCTGCGCGCCTTGATGGCCGCAGGCCTGGCACGGGCCAGCGCCGTGGTGGTGAGCTACCACGACACGCCCTCAGCGCTGAAGATCCTGCGCCTGGTGCGCGAGCACGCCCCCCGGGTGCCGGTGATCGTGCGCACCATCGACGATGCCGACCTGGAGAAGCTGCGCGAGGCCGGCGCCACCGAGGTGGTGCCGGAAGCCATCGAGGGCTCGCTGATGCTGGCCAGCCATGCGCTGGCGCTGGTGGGCGTGCCCATGCGCCGGGTCATCCGCATCGCACGCGACGCGCGCGATGCGCGCTACGGCCTGCTGCGCGGCTACTTCCATGGTGCGGATGATTCCGGCGCCGAAGAGCGGCACCAGGCCCGGCTGCAGAGCATCACGGTGCCGGCCGCACCGCGCTACGCCGGACAGAGCCTGGGCAGCCTGGCCTTGCATGCAATCGGCGTGGCCGTGGTTTCGGTGCGCAAGGCAGATGGACGCGTGCTGGCGCCGGATGATGCGCTGCCGCTGAGCGGCGGGGACACGCTGGTGCTGTCGGGCCTGCCTGAGCCACTGGCCCTGGCGGAGGCCAAGCTGCTGGCGGCCTGAATGGCAGCCCCTCGTCCGAGGGGACCATCGGACCATCCCCCATCGGGAGGCGGGCTGGCTTGGGAGCGGCCTGGCGCTCGGCCCCGCCTGAAGGCGTGGAGCCCCGCGCTATGCCAGCGGCAGGCGCTTGCTGAGGTTGGCCCGCATGCGCGAGGCCATCACGCCGGCCGCACCGCGCAGCACTTCGAGCGCGATCGCCGGCATGCGCTGGGCCAGTTCCTCGAAGCGGGTCAGGTGCAGCACCCACAGCAGGCAAGGCGTCATGGCTTCGACGTTGGCCATGCGCTCGCCCTGCGAGAACATGCCGGCCTCGCCGAACATCGCCCCGGCGCGCAGGATGGCCACCCGGCTGCCGGGCTCGGCGGTCTTGAGGTAGACCTGCATCATCCCCTCGCCCAGGAAGTAGGCCTGCCTATCGGTGCCACCCTGGCGGATGATCACGTCGCCGGGACGCACCTGCTGGTTGCCCAGATAGGCGCCGAACGCTTTCCATTGCGAGTTGTCCAGGCGCACACGGAAGGCATCGTCCGTGTTGAGGGAACGGATCACGGCGACCAACTGTTCAAACGACATGACCTGCTCCAGGGACTGATGCTGCGGCGGGATGCTCTGTGGACGGCCCCAGGACCCGGCAAGCCGAGCCCACCCCCGAGGGGATCAAGAAAACCTGGGGCGGCCCGGCGTTTCCTTGAGGGCATTGTGGGAGGGCCACCGCATGCGCTCAACGCCCAGGGCAGGTGGAGAACGACCTTTGATGCCTCCCTGGCTGCCGCCTGTCCACGGCACACGGGCTTTGTTTCCCCGCCTACTTCCCGATACAGAAGCGGCTGAAGATCTCGCCCAGCAAGTCGTCGGCGACAAAGGCCCCGGTGATGCGGCCCAGGGCGTGGTGCGCCAATCGCAATTCCTCGGCGAGCAGGTCCAGTGCTGCATCCGAGCGCGCGGCATGCTCGCTCGCCCCCTGCAGGTGGGTGCGGGCCTCCTGCAAGGCCTGCACATGGCGCGTCCGCGCAATGAATACACCCTCCGCGGCAGGCTGCCAGCCGGCGATGTGCAGCAGGCGGTGACGCAGGTCCTGGATGCCAGCACCGGTCTTGGCAGACACGACCAGGGGCAGGGGCGCTTGCGCCTTCTGCGACGGCATCGTCGTGGAGGGCGCCGCATCGGCCTTGTTGTAGACATCCAGCCGCGGCAGCCCCATCGGCAGGCGCGCCTCGATCTCGCGCTCGGCCTGTGCATGGGCCGGCTCATCCATGCGCGTGAGGTCATGCAGGAAGAGGAGCACGTCGGCGTCGGCGATGGCTGACCAGCTGCGCTCGATGCCGATGCGCTCGATCTCGTCACCGGCTTCCTGCGGCGCACGCAAGCCGGCGGTGTCGATCACATGCAGCGGCACTCCTTCGATCTGGATCGTGCCGCTGATGCGGTCGCGCGTGGTGCCTGCGATGGGTGTCACGATGGCCAGTTCGGCGCCAGCCAGGGTGTTGAGCAAGGAGCTCTTGCCCACGTTGGGCTGGCCGGCAATGACCACGTGCAGGCCTTCGCGCAACAAGGCACCCTGGCGGGCCTGCGCCAGCACGGTGGCCAGCTGCACCTGCAGTGCCGACAGGCGCTCGCGGGCTTGTGCACGCTCCAGGAAATCGATCTCCTCTTCCGGAAAGTCGAGCGTCGCTTCCACCAGCATGCGCAAGGTCACCAGTTGCTGCCGCAGCGTCTCGACCTCCTGGGAGAACACACCGCTGAGGGACCGGGTCGCGCTGCGCGCAGCCGCTTCGGTGCTGGCGTCGATCAAGTCGGCGATCGCCTCCGCCTGGGCCAGATCGATCTTGTGGTTCAGGTAGGCGCGCTGGGTAAATTCGCCCGGCTCCGCCACGCGCAATCCAGGCAGGCGAGCTTGGCCCGTCACCGGATCCAGTTCAGCGGCCGCCTGCAGGCAGCGCTCCAGCAGCAGCTGCAGCACCACCGGCCCGCCATGGGCTTGCAGCTCCAGCACGTCCTCACCGGTGGCGCTGGCAGGGGCTGGGAAGTGGATCGCCAGGCCCTGGTCGATGAGCTGGCCCTGGGCGTCCAGGAAGGCGCCGTAGTGAGCCATGCGCGGCTGCAACGTGCGTGCACCCAACAGGGAGGCAAACACAGGCGCCAGGTGGCGCCCGGACAGGCGCACGATGCCGACGGCCCCACGCCCGGGAGCGGTGGCAATGGCAACGATGGGATCCTGGTGGCGCGGCAGCATGGGCCACGCATTGTCGCGGCCGGCGTGGGCCGCTGGGCACGCTGCAGGTGCCAGGGTTGGCGCGGGGGGAGGTTGTCCGGTGTGTCCACATGTTCTGTGGCCGGTCATCCGCCTCCCGAGCCGACGTCGTTTCTCTTCCTCCCCGGTCTCTGACTGCCCCGTTCGGTCGGCCACGGCATCGGGTCTGCCCCGCAAACTGCATCATCGGCATCCGGGGGGCTCCCCTCAATCCCTGGAAACGAGGCTCCCCCTGAACGCGTGACTTCCCACCGCCGCTATGCCACCCCGAGCCGCTTGTTGATGAACCATTGCTGTGCAATCGACAGCAGGTTGTTCGTCAGCCAGTACAGCACCAGGCCAGCCGGGAAGACGAAGAACATGGCGCTGAACACCAGCGGCATGATCCACATCATGCGGGCCTGGATTGGATCGGCCGGCGTGGGGTTGAGCCAGGTCTGGAATAGCGTGGAGCCGGTCATGAGCACCGGCAGCACGTAGTACGGGTCGAACGCGCTCAGGTCATGGATCCAGCCGATCCATGGCGCGTTGCGCATTTCCACCGACGACAGCAGCACCCAGTACAGCGCAAAGAAGAACGGCATCTGCGCCACGATGGGCAGGCAGCTGCCCAGCGGGTTGACCTTCTCCTCGCGGTACAGGCGCATCATCTCCTGTTGCTGCTTCTGCGGGTCGTCCTTGAAGCGCTCGCGCATTTCCATCACGCGCGGGTTGATCGCCTTCATCTTGGCCATGGAGCGGTAGGCGCTGGCGTTGAGCCAGTAGAACGCCATCTTGAGCAGCACCACCAGCGCCACGATGGACCAGCCCCAGTTGCCCAGCACCGCATGCAGCCAGGTCAGCAGCCGGAACAGCGGCTTGGCCAGGATGGTCACCCAGCCATAGTCCTTGACCAGTTCCAGCCCCGGCGCCAGCACGGCAAGCTGGTTCTCCTCCTGCGGGCCGGCAAAGAGCCGGGCGTCCACCGACTTAGTGGCGCCGGCTGCCAGCGGCTCCAGCGGCATCATCATGGACACCGCATAGAGGTTGTTGTCGAGCTTGGCCGTGCTGAACTGGCGCGCTTGCCCGGCCTCGAGCAGCCACGCGCTGGCAAAGTAGTGCTGCACCATCGCGATCCAGCCATCGTCCGCGCTGGCGATGTGGCCGGGATCGTCCTTGGGTGCGCGCTTTTCGATCGCCTTGAACTCCACCTTCTGGAACTTCTTGGCCTCGGTGTAGACCGCCGGCCCGGTGAAGGTGAAGTAGAAGCTGGAGCCGCCGGGGGGTGGGTTGCCGTCGCGCACCAGTTCCGTGTACAGGTAGGGGCTCACCGGCGCACTGCCGTGGTTGACGATGTCATGCCGCACATCGATGACATAGCCGCCGCGGTGGAAGGTGTAGGTCTTGACCAGTTGCACGCCGGCCACTTCGTCCGACTCGAAGCGGACCACCAGGTCGTTTTTTCCGTCGGCCAGGCTGCGGTCCCCGGGCGCCAGCTTGAGCAGGGACTCATGGTTGGGGTAGGCCGTGCCGCCCAGCTTGGCCAGGCCCGTGCGGGCCAGGTAGGTGCGCTCCGCCGAGTGGTCGAACAGCACCACGTTGTGGGCCTGCGGCGCGCGGCTGGAGCCCGTGACGAGATCCAGCCAGGGCTCATACCACGTCGGCTCGACCCGCTCGCGCTGCTGCAACAGTTCCAGCCGCACCAGCGTGCCGCCCTGGCTGTCCAGCGTGGCCTTGAAGATGTCCGTCTTGATCTCGACCGTCTCGGCGCTCACCAGGGACCGGGCACCGCCGGCCAGCGGGGTGGCGGCTGCAGCAGCCGGGGCTGCCGTGCCCTGGGCCGCAGGAAGACTGGGCACGCTGGAGACAGCCGGTGGCCCGCCGTTCACGGTGGCCGCGGCGGTCACGGCCGTGGCCGGGCTGAACATGGAGGCGTGGCCCTGGTGCTTGTTCCAGGCGTCCCACAGCATGACCAGCGAGACGAGGAATACGCCCCAGAGGATGGAGCGGCGGATGTCGGTCATTCGAAGGTCTTTCTTGTGTCTGTGCCGCCTGCGGGAGGCACAGAGCCAGGGACATCGGGTTCGTTGAGCGGCGGGCCTTGCATGCCCAGCCAGCGCGTGAACAGGGACGGCAGCTGATGGGGCACCGGATCACAGCCGCCATCGCACCAGGGGTGGCAGCGCAGCAGCCGCCACCCTGCCAGCCCAGTACCGGCAAACGCACCGTGCCGCTCGATTGCCTGCAGCGCGTAGGCCGAGCAGGACGGCTCGAAACGGCACGAAGCACCCAGCCACGGGCTCAGCAAATAGCGATAGCCTTTGATGAGCAGGAGCAGCGCCGATCGAATCACACCCACCCCCTGGCTAACGCGTCCGGCGGGCAATGGCGCCCAGCAGCAGCGCATCCAGTTCCGCGCGAACCGCCTCGACCAACCCGGCCGATGTGGCGCTGCGAAACTGCTTCGGGTTCCAGGGCACACGCAAGCGCAGCGCCCATTCACCTGCGGCCAAGCCGGCACGATGGCGAGCCACCGCAACCCGCATCTGGCGCCGGATGGCCACCCGCGTGACGGCGCGCTTGGCATGACGCTTCGGAATCACGAATCCGAACACCAAACCCGTCCCAGGAGGATCACCATCCACAGCCTGCACTTGCATGTTGTCAGTGCTTGTTGACAACTTGTTCGTGCTGCGGTGGTAAACGGCGAAATGCTCGGTTCGTGACACGGGACGGCCCGATAGAAGGGCGGTGAAATGCTCCGCGCCGCGGAGCACGCCGACGCGCGGTACTTGCGCTTTGGGGTCCGGTGCAGCGCCGTCGTCCGGCGGAGGATTGGCCACCGGCGCAGGCTGCCCGCTCGCTCAGACGGCCAGGCGTTTGCGCCCTTTGGCGCGACGGTTGTTGATGACCTTGCGGCCACCACGGCTCTTCATGCGAACCAGGAAACCATGGGTACGAGCGCGCCGAATCTTCGACGGTTGGAAGGTGCGTTTCATCGCAATAGTCCTCGGCCAGTCTTCGGCCAAAAAATGAAGGCCCGGCAGGCCAGGGCCGCGGGCAGCTACTTGCTTACGGATTACGTTACGGGTAACGCCGGTGTGATGCTGGGCACACGGAGTCTGGACGAGCCGATGCCCGGCGCCGCCCCGGCGAACCCGCGATTACAGCACAAAAAGTCCCCCACCCGGTTGATAACCCTGTGCATGCAACCTA